>OLGB01000815.1_pt1 | contig 41030 bp, 37 predicted proteins | sample 1605691 | NCBI WGS metagenome assembly OLGB01 (sample SAMEA3888925, study PRJEB22519) | human gut metagenome | biome: human gut; feature: human-associated habitat; material: faeces | place: Denmark | collected 2010
CAGCCTTCCAAGCTGGCTATGCGGGTTCGATTCCCGCTACCTGCTCCATAAAAAAGCTTATGATATAAATCATAAGCTTTTTATTTTTCCATTACTATTCTCCAAAAATTGTAATTGACTTTATTTATGTAAACATGATATAATATCACCACGTAACCTATAATTTATCAGCAATTTGAAAGGAGATTTCAGACTATGAAGCAGAACTTTAAAAACCGGATCAACGAAGTCACATTTTTAACTCCAAAACAACTTTCACCTGAAGCAGCCAAAGAATACGCACATAAAAAGCTGCACAATGGAAGTTACGTAAATTGCACCGTAGACAAGGTTTTCGTCAACGGTCAGTTAGTATTAGAAAACATTACAATTTCATAATACGAACAATCAAAGCCTCGGATCCACAAAATCCGAGGCTTCCCATATTAATTCAAAACGACGAGCAAAACACAAATTTGCCCGTCGTTCTTCATATAAATTGGAGATTGCTAATTCCATCTCTTTAGATAATTCGATAACTATATAATCTCTTTTCCTCATTTATCGTTTCTTCCTTTTGCAAAATAACATGATATCTTTTTTCCAGCCTTTCAGCTATCCATGGTGTTGTACGAATCAAAGGGCTCTGCCGTTCTCCACTCAAATAGAGTTCCACACTCCGAGAATGTATTGCAAAATAATCTTTTCTGCGAAATTCCATAGTCATCCCTCCTATTACGGTTTTGGAAATTATTCCATGCGCATTAATAGTTACAAAAACACTAACCCTCCTTATAATTTGATTTCATAATTTTATCACACATATCCCTATAAATTAACATTTTCAAGGCTCATAAGTGTCCAACAAATTTCTTCAATATAATTGTCAAAACAAAATAAATATATTATAATATAAATGAAGCGCGGGTATAATTTAGTGGTAGAATGTCATGCTTCCGACCTGATAGCGCGGGTTCGATTCCCGCTACCCGCTCCAAAAAAACTTACGAACAGCTAAGTTCGTAAGTTTTTTATATAAATATGTCTAATCTATACTAACTATTTCATTCATCTTTAACCTTCATTACAGCAACTATTGCAGCCTCCAACGACTGTTCTATATCTGTATTTATAATACCATAATGTTTAACTGCATATAAATCCTTTATCATTTATATGCATATACTATTTTCTTCTTTCTTTATATCTTTCTCACAAATTATATACTATATAATAATTTATTTCTAGAAGTTCAGTGAATTTTTGCGGTATAAATTAAAAACTTGTGATATTATGTAAAGTATGCTACAATAATGCATAGATACTTTTAGTTACCCAAAGGGGTTTTTCAAATCTTGGAGGGTAATACCTCCAAGTAATACAAGGAGGTTCCTTATGACACTATTACAAATTTTCAATGCAACACTTGAAAGTCTCCCAAAATTTTCGGATAGTTTACAAAGGGAAATTCTACAAATGGATTTCTGGAGTAAAGCTAAAGCTGATCAAGCACTTTCAATTGTAAAGCAATTAAAACGGTCCGATGTAATTGACACCAAACACTTTACACCATACTGCAGTATTTCCTTCCGACCCATAACAATCACACTTTCACCACGTGATTGTAACATTGAAAGTGACACTTTCGGACCTGAAAACATTGAAGAAGCTGATAACTTTATCAAAGACATCTTACATGATCTCAACATAATGTCTTTGAACTCAATACGGTTCCGTTATGTTGGTCACGATTACGACAACGATAAATGTGAGTTCACCATCAACTGGGAGTTTTAAGCAAAACCACATACGCCTAGGTAGATTCTATATTATTATAGGAACCTATCTAGGCGTTTGGTTTATTCTATGATTATTACTATTATATCAATCGACATGCATTATTTACAATATTATGTAAAGTATGTTATAATTACGGTATGGGTCTTATTTTTATAAGTAGTCCTATAATAATTTTGAGGACTATATGTCCTCTATTTGACTTTATTAACCATCATTCCAAAAGGAGGACATAACACATGAAAGTAACAAATTTACCAGCTTACCAGAGATTAAAAGAAAAGTTTATTCAAAGCGGTTACTCGATGGGAATTGTCGATGATTTACCTATTTATGTAGTAGATGACATTCACGAACTTTTATCCAAAACACCAGTCAATCGTACTATTAAGTTTGAAAAAATTCAATTTAATGATATTTTCCAAAAGTATCGACCACGGGAAATTTTACCCAGAGTAACAGTTGGTCACTATGTTGGTGCTATTGAATACGGAAAAATCAAATTCGAAGATATTCCCAAAGAATATCGAACAAGGGAATTTTTTCTGCATGCTTTGTCTGGTGCCAATTCTGATTTAGTTGAATATGTAAAAAACAACATATCAGATTTTGACAAACAGTTTTTCAAAGACCATATCGTAACAGAGCCTTTTGCACTGCACTTTAAAGATAACGATTTCGAATATATGCCTCTTAGCTATATTGATGAAGAAATGGTTATGTGTGCAATGTTCACAGCTATTAACAACCGACCAATCGAACGGAGAGGTGACCATTCAGACTGGTTTTATTCTGTGAAGAAAAGAAAGCCAGATATTTTAACCCAAGATTTATACATTATGGGAGCAAGATGTTTTGGAAGAAAAATAAACGGAGAAAATCAGTTTTTGAACATTACACCTACTCAATACCAAACGCCTGAATATTACTTCGCACTCTGCCAATGTAATAACACACCGGTAATGGAAGATATTCCAGATAACATATTAACAGATCAATTCTTAGTTACTTTACTGAATGACAACATGAACGTTCAAGCATTTAGCCAATCAGCTCTCGAACGAGAATTAAAAGTAAAAGGAAAAGGCACTTTAAAAATATGGCAAATCGCTTTATATTGCGATGCATATCAGATAAGATACATGCCTTTAAATGATGAACGAGTAGAATTCTTCTTATCACTTTATGATGAATCATCTACAGAGTATAAAAATGCTTTTGAAAGCTTACACAAGCGTTACCTTTACTTAAAAAAATCATAAAGTAGATTAAATTTTGGATATCATGTAAATTTATTATTTTTGTAGGCAGCTCTCTACAATATTTTGGAGGGCTAGCTAGTCCTCCACATAACAAAAAAGTTGTATTTATCAAAAGGAGGACTAAAATGGAAATAACTTACACACAGGATTACTTGAATCTACAAAAAATCTTCAAAGAAAAAGGCTATTCAAGAGGTACTAAAGACACCACCCCTATTTACTATTGGGATGGTAAACCTCAAAAGCAAAAATTGACACCAAGTCACTATGTATGCGCCATACGGCATAAGCAAATTAAATTTAGTGATGTTCCTGAAAAATATCGAACTCGAGAATTCTTTTTGCATGCACTCTCAAGTGGCTCAGTTGACATAGTCAACTATGTTAAATCACATCCTGAAAAATTCAATAAGAATTTCTTTAAAGATCACATCGAAACCAATTCTTCGGCATTACACTATCAATTCAATGATTTCGAAATTATGCCACTCGAATACATCGATGAAGAAATGGTCGCGTGTGCACTCTTTAAAACAATGGATGGCTGTCTTTATGGCAGATCAAACGCCACAAATGACTGGTTTTATTCAATTTGCAAGAGGAAAAAAGAAGTTTTAACACAGGAAGTTTACACTTTAGAAGCTCGATGTTTTGCAATAAATCGTCATGACATCGATAAGTTTCTGAATGCAACTCCACAAAAATATCGTACCAAGAAATACTACTTCAACTTGTGCAGTAAGAATCCTACACCTATAATGGAGTATATTCCCAAGAATATATTAACAAGTAATTTTCTTGCTGCTTTGATTGCAGACGATCCAAAAAACATCCAGTGCTTTACTGAATCTGCTCTTGAACAAACAGATCCAACAACCAGAACTGGGTTAAAATTTTGGCAAATCGCTGTTATGCGTAATGGATATGTAATAGATTGCATTCCATTAAACGAGGAAAAAATAAAATTCTTCTTAGAATTTTATGATAAAGATTCCTATGAATATGAAGATAGTTTTAAAGAGCACTACAAAGCTTACCTTCGAGCAAAGGATCCAACACCGAAACAGGAAGTTAGCAAGATAAGTGGCATGATGACACTTGCAACTGCAATGTCAGGCGCTAGTATTGATACAGCAATTGAAGCTGGTAACAATGCAATGAATGCACTTACAGATAACCAAAAATTACTTCCTATCTCCTTTAGAAATGCAGTACCAAAAAAATATTGCAAAATCTATGATAAGGAAGAATACCTCGCGGAAATCTATAAAAAGCTAAATATTGAAATTATCCGAGAAGAAGACAGCTATTACTATCGTGTTATTTTACCAGAAGGACTCTCTATTGTTCAGGACGATTTCGGTTATAGTTTACAAAAAGGTGAAGAAACCCTTCTTCACTACTACGACAGAGGGCCATTCTACGACAGAACGGTAACTGTAGACATGCTCTACGTAACCCTGTAAAAGTATTTTCATAGAAAAAACCGTCATACACAAACATGACGGTTCTTTCTATTTACAAAATTAATTATATTATTGATATTTCCAATTAATTATAGTATTATTTTTTTACCAACCACTATTTAGAAAATATTTTATATTTACTAATCTTAGTTAAAGGAGTTATTTATTATGGAATTATTTAAAAAATTTACAGAAACAATTTTTTATAAAAAAGATAGTCAATTAGAAGAACAAATTTCTGCATTAAAAGAATTACAACAAGAATATCCAAACAATAGTAAATTAAATTATAAACTTAAACTATGTGAATTAGGCCTAATTGGAGAAAACGAAATTGAATTTGAGCTCAAAAACGCAAATATAGGAATGTATATCCTACACGATGTAAACTTAAAATACAAAGACCTAACAGCTCAAATTGACTATATTATAATTACACCTGGCTATACATATTTTGTTGAATGTAAAAATCTTATTGGAAACATTTCTGTAAATAATAGAGGCGAATTTATTCGTGAATACATATACAATCATAAAAAAATTGTAGAAGGAATTTATTCTCCTATTCGCCAAGCGGAAAGACACATAGAAATTTTCAAAAAATTATTAGACGAAAATCAAACAGGTATTATGTATAATCTTTTAAAAAAGGTTCGACAATCATGGTTTAAACCACTTGTAGTTCTAGCTAATTCTAAAAATATTTTAAAACTTCAATACGCTCCCAAAGAAATAAAAAGTCAAATTGTAAGATCAGATTCTTTAATCGATTATATAAAAAAAGATATCAATAATTTAGATAAAGATTATTTAAGTTCACAAAAATATATGAATGATTTAGCATTTAAAATTATGCAAAACTATAATCAAGATATAGAAAAAGATTATAAAGAAGATTTCCAAAAATGGCTTGAAAAAGACAAAGTCGACCCCCTATCATCAAACGCCAATAATGAAGACATAAAAAACAAACTAATAAATTATAGAAAAACAAAATCTCAAGAAAAAAACATCCCAACATACTATATCTTCACCAACGAAGAATTAAATTTACTATTAACCCATCTCCCTAAAACCTATCAAGCACTTGAAAAAAGCAATATACTATCAAACATAAAACTAAAATTACACGGACAAGAAATAATTAATATAATAAATAATTTATAAATACATTAAGAACAACTATAATATTTATTTTTTAGTGACGCGCAGTTTGAAATTTTTTACCTAACCGACTAAACGCAGTTTAGTGGGCGGTAAAATCTTTTAGCAAGAAATAAAAAATAAATATTATAGTTGTTCTTATATATTAATAAGTATATAGAAAATTTCATATTAACTTTTTTTGAATCACCGCGCAGCGACCAAAGGAACGAAGCAAAGCTTCGTGACTGCGATTGAAGCAATCTATACATAAAAATGAGCCATTGTTCTAAAAGAACAGAGGCTCATCAAGATTGCGACAGCAAGGTGTGAAAAAAAGTTAATATGAAATTTTCTTTTATTCTACTAACTAAAATAATATCATTCTATTTTACATCTCTTAAATTAATCATTTTAGTTATTCCAACACCAGCACATCCAATTAAAGAAACTAAAGCAAATGCAAGTACAATTTTACCCGCCTTAGGAAAATTCTCTTTAGCAATTGTTGGATCATTATTTGAATTTCCATTATTACCTGTTGAATTGTTTCCACTATTGTTTTGATTATTGCCGTTATTACCTGAATTATTTGCAGGCTGAGTAACTTTAATTACTGGTGATTCAGTCATACTAACATCTTTACTTTTATCACCTAATGATATTAATATATTATTTAAACTAATATTTTTATCTAAAATACTTGACGTTACATTAGAATCCTTTAACTTTAATTTATACTTCAATGCAACAGTTTCACCTTCATTCAATTTAGCAATATTCCATATAAATTTTCCATCTGACTCTAATTTTGATGAATCAATAGTTTTATCATCAGAAACTAATGATGTAATACCAAAGTTATCTACTATATCTTTGGTAAATACCACTTGGACTTCAATATTTTCTAACGTAGTTCCAATTTCTTCAATTACATCTTCATAAATATATTGTGTAACAATTTTTTGTAATTCATCTGAATTTAAACTATACATTTTACCATAGGTAGGATTTTCAATTGTACCATATAAGTCTTTAACATGTTGGCTTCCATCATACTCCAAAATAACCTCACCGGTTACAGTATCACGCCATTCTTGGTTATAGCTCGTATCATCTGGCCTTAATAAAATAAAAGATATATTATTATTTTTTAATGCCATTATTTCCTTTTTAGTTTCTGAAACAATAGCATCATTATGATCTTTTACTAGTTCTGAAAAAACATCTTCATCTGTACGTTGTATAGAATTCTGTATACCATTACAAACTAATGGAACATTATCAAATAAAGAAATTAAAATTCTATTTGTTCCTGACGAATATGACCTTCTAGCAAGTCCAATTGCTGCTTGCAAATTCGTATAATATTTTATTTTTTGAGGATTCATTCCGCTTAATCCATTTTTCAAATTTTGAATATTATCTGTTAATTCCACAACAATTTCCGCATTATCTGCTGAACCCGGAATATCTGCCTCATTATCATCATTATCTGTTGACAAGTTATCATCAGTTACTGTATATGAATTAATTGGTCCTTTAATACCAATAATTCCTATTTTAGTATTCATATTTTTACTATATACTTTTTGTGCAAATTCCTCAATATACTTTTTATATGACTCATACTGAGTTGATTTCACTACTATATTTTCTGGAACCATAATATATATTTCAGTCAATTGCTTTTGCTGACTTGATTCATATACTGTATTTGTAAAACTGACTTCACCATAAACTTCCAAATTAGTTCCATCAACCTTAGTAATTTTATTTTCAATTTTTCCTTGTTTACTATCTATCACTTTTTCTAATGTAGTTGTTTCTTTAATACTTTCTATATTATAACTTACTGCGAAAACGCTACAAGAACAGCAACAAATAACAATCAAAATCATAAAACTAATTATTTTCTTCATTTGTTTCTTCCTCTTTATAAAATATTTTTCTAAAATAATTTTACATATAAAAAATGCACTTTTCAATACTAATTTTAGGCAAAAAAAATTCCTAATTTTATTAGGAATTTTTTTAATATAGCAATGCACAGAAATCAGCTTTGCAAATTTCATGCGCAAACCAAAAACGGACCTAGAAAAATTATAATAAATATATACATAGCCCGCTTTTATTTCAATTATTTTTTATCAGCTTTTGCTTCTTCTGTAGCTGGTTCTTCAACTTTAACTTCTTCAACTACTGGAGCTTCAACTGTTTCTGGAGCTACGTTTGTAGCATCTTCAGCAACTTCAGCTTCTCCTGGAACAACTTCTTCTTTAACAACGATTTCTCTTGTTTCGATTCTTGCTCCTACTTTCTCTTTAGTCTTAGCAGCTTTACCAACTCTATCTCTTAAATAGTATAATTTAGCTCTTCTAGCTTTACCAACTCTAGTTACCTCAACTTTTTCAACGTTTGGTGAGTGAACTAAGAAAGTTTTTTCAACACCAACACCATAAGAAATTCTTCTTACTGTGAATGTTGCATTAACTCCTCCACCTTGTTTTTTAATTATAATTCCTTCAAATACTTGGATTCTTTCTCTATTTCCTTCTTTAATCTTTACGTGTACTCTAACTGTATCACCAACACGTAAATCTGGAATCTTATTCTTTAGTTGTTCATGTTCAATTGATTTTATAATATCCATTACTCGTGGACCTCCTTCTTTAATTTTTCTATATAGTCTTTCTCATTTTTAGTTAGCTCTATATTTTCTAACATTTCTGGTCTTTTTTTGAATGTATTTTCCAAAGATCTTTCTCTTCGCCATTTACGAATATTTTCATGGTGTCCTGAAATTAAAACATCAGGAACCTTAACATTATCAAAAATTTCTGGTCTTGTATATTGAGGATATTCTAACAAACCATTTGAAAAAGATTCTTCTTCAGTTGATTCATTAGATAAAACTCCTTCAACATATCTTGAAACACTATCTATCAATACCATTGCTGGTAACTCACCACCGGTTAAAACATAATCTCCAATTGAAATTTCTTCATCTACAATTTTATCTAATACTCTCTGGTCAATACCTTCATAATGACCACAAAGTAATATTAAATGTTCTTGTTTTGATAAATCTTTCACAATCTTTTGATTTAGCATTTTACCTTGAGGTGTAAGATAAATAACTTTTGCATTTTCAGATTTTACTGAATTATATGCTCTATCTACAACATCTGGTTTCATAAGCATTCCTGCCCCACCACCATACGGAGTATCATCAACTTTATTGTGTTTGTCTTCTGAAAAATCTCTAATATTAACTAAATTAATATCAATTAATTTTTTTTCAGCAGCTCTTTTAATAATACTCTGTTTTAATGGTTCAAACATTTCTGGAAACAATGTTAAAACATCAAATTTCATTTTAACATCACCTCTTACTCTAATCCTGGTAATAAATGAACAATCATTTTCTTATTAGCAATATCGATATTCATAATAACCTCTCCAATTGCTGGTAACAACAACTCTTTATCCCCAGTGTCCACAACATATATATCATGTTCACCTGAAGGAATTGGATATACGTCTTTCAATATTCCTAACTTACGTTCATCATCTGAAAAAACTTCAAGACCAATCAAATCAACAATATAATATGTATCTTCTGGAAGCTCCGGCTCATCATCACGATGAACTTTGATGTAAGAATTTCTTAATTTTTCAGCTTCATCAATATTATCAATACCTTTAAATTTTATTAAAGCTTGATTTTTATGATATTTTACTTCCTCGATTTCATATTCTTCTTGTTTCTTATTTTTTTCAATTATTACTTTATCAAATTCTTCAATTTTAGTAATATCATCTGTAAAAAGATTTGCTTTAACTAAACCTTTAAGTCCAGATGTATTAACAATTTGACCAATTTCAAAATACTCTTGCATATTTTCTTTCCTAATCAATAAATTCAATATTTACTTTTTTATTTTCTTTTGCTGCAATAGCTTTCATTACTGTTCTTATTGATTGTGCGATTTTTCCCTTTTTTCCAATAACTCTTCCCATATCTTTTTCATTAACTCTAACTTCAAATTTAATTTCTGAATCTTGAGCAACTTCATTAATTAATACAGATTCTTTATCTTCAACAAGGTTCTTAATCATTATTTCTAAAATTTCTTTCATGCTTTTTACCACCTAACATAATTATTTAGCTTCAGCAATAAGTCTTTTTACTGTATCAGTTGGTTTTGCACCATTTTTAATCCATTTTTCAACTAATGCTTTATCTAAAACAACTGTTGAAGGATCTGTCATTGGATCATAAGTTCCTATTTTTTCAATTATTCTTCCATCTCTAGCTCTTCTTGAATCAGCAACAACTATATGATAGAAAGGAGCTTTTTTCTTTCCTTCTCTTTGTAATCTTATTTTTACCATAAATTTCACCTCCCAAAAAATTTCTTATTTATTAAAATTAAAAATTTAATAACAACATTATTTTAGATTTTTAGTAATATCACCTATATCGAAATTACCATCATCTAATCCTCTCATCATCTTTTTCATGGCACCTTTGTTATTAGTTAATTTCTTCATCATTTTTTGTGTCATTTCAAAAGAATTTATAAATTTATTAATATCTTGTACTGTTGTTCCACTACCTTTTGCAATTCTAAGTCTTCTGCTACCATTTAGAATCTTTGGATTTCTTCTTTCTTCAAGTGTCATAGAACAAATCATTGCTTCAACTTTATCGAATTCTTTATCATCAATTTGAATGTTTTTCAAGTTTCCCATACCAGGCAACATTTTCAAAATAGAAGAAAATGAACCCATTTTTTTAACTTGTCTTAATTGTGCTAAATAATCCTCTAAATCAAACTTTTGCTTTCTAAGTTTCTTCTCCATTTTTAGAGCTTCTTCTTCATCAAAAGTTTCTTCAGCTTTTTCTATAATTGATAAAACATCACCCATTCCTAAAATTCTTGACGCCATTCTATCTGGATGAAATTCTTCAATATCACTTAATTTCTCACCAGTAGCTGCAAACTTAATTGGCTTTCCAGTAACTTTCTTTACTGATAATGCAGCACCACCTCTAGTATCACCATCTAACTTAGTAAGAACAACTCCATCAATTCCTAAGTTGTTGTTAAACGTTTCTGCAACATTAACAGCATCTTGACCTGTCATAGAATCAACTACTAATAATATTTCATGTGGTTTAACACTAGATTTTAAATCCTTAAGTTCTTGCATTAATTCTTCATCAATATGAAGTCTACCAGCAGTATCTAAGATAATAACATCATTTAATTTTGAAATAGCTACGTTAATTGCTTGTTTCGCAATCATTACAACATCCTTTGTCTGCTCGTTTGCATAAACAGGAACATTTAATTGTTTTCCAACTACTTGTAACTGTTTTATGGCAGCAGGCCTATACACATCACATGCAACTAATAAAGGATTTTTTCCTTGTTTTCTAATTAGATTAGCAAGTTTTCCTGCAGTTGTTGTTTTACCAGAACCCTGTAAACCAACAAGCATTATAATTGTTGGCGGATTAGATGTAAAATTAATTTTGCTACTTTCTCCACCTAATAAATCAACTAATTCATCTTTAACAATTTTTATAACTTGTTGTCCTGGAGTTAATGACTTAAGAACATCTTGTCCCAAAGCTTTCTCTTCAATTACTTTAACAAAATCTTTTACAATTTTGTAGTTAACATCAGCATCTAATAAAGCAAATTTTACTTCACGTAAAACCTCTTTTAAATCAGATTCTGTAATTCTAGCTTTGCCTTTTAATTTTCTAGTTATTTCTTGTAGTCGAGATGATAATCCTTCAAAAGCCATATTTTTCTCCCTTCAACTGCCAATTTAACGGAACATTTGGCAATTTCTTCACTTTTGCATTTTTAATCAGTCTTCCGTTTTCTGATTGTTTACCCACTTATGTCTAATTTTAAACCAAGCAATTTAACTCATGGCGGATATGATTTAAAATCTCTCCGACCTCTTTGTCAGAAGATTTAGATTGAATTTTATTTATCTCAGATAATATAATTGCAATCTTTTCTTCTTGCTCAATTGTTTTCTTCATAACATCCAACTTTTCTTCATATTCGAAAAGTTTATTTTCCCCCTTTTTTATATTATCTCTAACAGCTTGCCTTGTAATATTTAAATTCTCAGCAATCTCTGAAAGTGATAAATCGTTGTTATAGTAATCATCAAGAACTTGATATTGTTTTTCAGTTAATAATCTGCCATATATCTGACAAAGTATACTCATTTTAATATTTTTATCCATGATAATCACCTCTTTTTTTGTAATGCTAATATACTTTACAACATTTTTCCCAATTTGTCAAGGTTTTACCGTAATTTTTCTATATATTAGTTATTAAAATAGAAAATATTATATTTAATTTTTTAGTGACGCACAGCTTGAAAGTTTTTCCATAACCTTCTAAACGAAGTTTAGTAGGTGGGAAAATATTTTAGCAAGAAACAAAAAATTAAATATAATATTTTCTATTCATTCTATAAAAAGGAAAAAATAATATGAAAATTTTCTCACATCTTGCTGTCGCATTCCTCGTAATTGAAAATAAAAATCTTGATTTTTATTTTCAAACGGGTAGAATGCTTCAATCGAACTCACTTTGTTCGTTTGGTCCCTGCGCGGTGATTTAAAAATTTTATATTATTTTTTCCTTTTACTCATTAAATTATCGTGCTCGTTTTAAATAAAAAAAATTGCTTAAAAAAGCAATTTTTTATTTAAAACTATTTCTCAAATCATCTGCCGAATAATACAAATTATCATCATACTTAACAGGAGTAATCGAATAAATCTTCTTAGTATTAACATCTATAACAACACTCTTACTTATCTTCTCCAATCCCAATTCAGACTTAATCGCACCAGAAGACAAATACCTATAATTAGAATACTCATCCTCTCCTATTCCCAATTTTTTAAGTAAATCAATGGCTTCATCACTTTCAGTAACATCTAACCCAATTGTAGCTAGATCTAAATCTGGATTAACCTCAGCTCTTTCTTCATATAAACCTACTTTTTCCTTAATTGCATCCATCTCTTTCAAATAAAGTTTCACCTGTGCATTTTTATAAGTAGATATTCCAGAAGCCGCTGCAACAGTACCTATTATAACCAAAACTATAACAGTAACTATCAAAAGGAAAAATGTAATTCCATTTTCACTTTTTATCATACTCATCTCTCCAATATTTATTGATTTAAAGAAGTTGATGTTCCTGATGATTTCATATAATTTTGCATGAACACACTGAATATTGCATCAAAATCAAATAAATCTCTTACTTCAGGATCTCCATAATCTACGCCATATGTTTCAACAGTTACGTTCTTTATAACTGGAGCTGTAACTGGTTTAGTTGTAGTACTCTCTGTTCCATCATCACCTGTAGATTTTTGTAACTCAACTTTCGAAATTTTTTCAACAACATCCATTCCCTCAGTAACTCTACCAAATGCAGCATATGTTCCATCTAAAGAAGTTTTATCTTCAGTTGTAATGAAGAAACCACCACTTTGAGAATCATATAACTCATTTAATAAAGTATCAACATAACTTGAATATCCCATCATTTGAACCATTGCCATTTCTTGTTGATAATCATTATATGTTTTTCTATACATTGAAATAGTACCTCTTTGATGTGATAAAGTATTTGTATTAAATCCATTTTCTATGAATTCGCCTTTAATTGAATATTCTGTATCTTTTTCTCCATCAGCTAAGTCATGTAAATTACTTGTTTTTGGTCCTTCAAGTTTAGTAGTTCCATCTGAATTTTCTGTTTCAGTTAATCCACCACGAATTAATCCATCTTCTATATCAGTAAAAGTTTTTTCATTATAAAAACCTCTCTGAGCTAACTTTACAAAATTCTTAACTGTATTAGGAGCCATATCAGGATATAATTCTATTTTAATTGTTCCATATCCTTCAACTTCCATAGTTACAACTGGATTTGATTTTTTATCTGTCTTACTTAATACAAAATTTACAGAAACCCAGCCAATAGCACAAATTAGTACTAATACAATTAGTATCAATAGTATCTTTTTAACCTTTTCCATAGTATCCTCTCTTTCATTTTTGTCATAAATTTAATGCTATTTCAACTTCAAAAATTTCATAGCATCAATGATATCCTTGCAGCCTATTATATCTAATTTGAATTTTTCTTTCAATAGTTTTTTATTAGTTTCCGGAATTATGCAAGTTTTTAATCCCATTTTTTCAATCTCTTTTAATCTCTTCTCAATCATATTAACAGATCTAATTTCACCAGTTAATCCGACCTCGCCTATAACAGCTACATCCTTAGAAATACTAATATTTTTAAAACTAGAAGCTGCTGATAAAATAATTCCAAGGTCAAGAGCAGGTTCGTTAATCTTTATTCCACCAACAATATTCATATACACATCTTGGTTTCCTAAATTAACTCCACCTATTTTTTCTAAAACAGCTATTAATAATGTAACTCTATTATAATCCAATCCATTTGCAGTCCTTCTTGGCATTCCAAAAACTGTAGTACTTGTTAATGCTTGAAGCTCAATCAAAATAGGTCGTGTTCCTTCCAAACTCGCAACAATCACAGAACCAGGAGGATTGTCTTCTCTTTCAGTAAGAAGTACACTTGAAGGATTAGTAATCTCAACCATCCCCTCATTACGCATTTCAAACATCCCAATTTCATTTGTTGAACCGAATCTATTTTTTACTCCGCGTACAACTCTATAAGAAAAATATCTTTCACCTTCTATATATAAAACAGCATCAACCATATGTTCCAAAACTCTAGGTCCAGCAATCGTTCCATCTTTTGTAACATGTCCAATTATTACAGTAGTAATTCCTTTCATCTTGCACATTTTCATTACTCTAGCTGTAATTTCTCTAACTTGACTAACACTACCAGGAGCCGATGTTATTTCATCTGAATACATTGTTTGAATAGAATCAATTATAACTAGCTTGGGTTCCATTTTTTCAATAGCATTTTCTATATTATTAATATCAGTTTCACCTAAAAACATAATATTATCCTTGTTAATACCAAGTCTATCAGCTCTAATTTTTATTTGCTCTGCAGACTCTTCGCCAGAAACATACAAAACTTTGCCATCTGTCTTAAATTTATCGCAAATTTGTAGTATTAATGTAGATTTTCCAATACCAGGCTCTCCTCCTAGAAGAGTTAAAGAACCATTAACAAAACCGCCTCCTAAAACTCTATCTAACTCATCAAAACCAGAACTAATTCTAGAAATGCTTATTTGTTCTATTGATTTCAAAGAAACAGGATCAGAAAATTTTGTAACTACTCCTTTATTGCTCCCCTGCTTTGTAATTTTTTCTTCTACAAACGTGTTCCATGCATTACATGCAGGACACTTTCCCAGCCATTTAGCCGACTCGTAACCACACTCATTGCAAAAAAACACTGTATTCACTTTAGCCATTAACATCCTCCTTTTTTAAATAATCTAAATTAGTCCCAATTTTGAAAGCTTATTAATCACAATAGCATACATAGCATGAGACCAAGTAAGTCCAATAATCCAAGATGGTTGCATTGTTTCGTTATTTACCTGTTCACCTAAAAATCCATAACTAGATGCACTCTTAACAACAAATTCAAAGCACTCTTTTGCTTTCTTTTTATCACCTGCATCAAGATAGTAATTAGCCATCCATAAATTCGCAATAACCCAAGGATTATATCCACCATTGTATCTATCATCTTCATAACGAATATATCCACCTGTATATGTTCTTAAAGTCATATTCATTCTTTCAATAGTAGTTAAAAATCTCTTCTCTTTTGGTGAAAACATATTAAAAGGTGTAACAGCCCCTAAAATACTAATATCTAATCTTCTGTCATCTAAGTTTCTAACAAAACATTTTTTATTTTCATCATAAAATGTCTTTAAAACATACTCTTTAATTTCTCTTTCACGTTTTTCAAGAATCTTTTTACGTTTTTCCATAGCTTCAATTCTTAATCTATTATTTGCATATTCAGCTTTAACTTCCTTATAAATCTTAAGCATCGCGTTATAAGCTCCGAAAATTGCAGACATAGAATATAAAGTAACACCTTCATACTCCTCCCATAAGTCATAACTTTTTTTAAATTCAAATTTTTCTTCTAAAATATCAGTTACATATTTATCAAGAAAATCTATTGCATTTTCACACATTTTCAAAGTGTCTTTTAAAAACTTAGTATTTTTAACTTTTTCATAATGACGATAAACCCCAAAAACAACACTAGCTGTTTCATCAATTTGATATCCCCAGCAAGGTGCTAATCTTCCATCTGTATAAAATCTTTGCTCCCATCCACCATTTCTGCTTTGTGTCATTTTACAAAAAACTTTATAAAACTTTTCTGCTTCTTTTGTCATTCCAACTTCGTCTAAACCTTCTGTTATAAAAACACCATCTCTTGGCCAGCAATATGAATATCTTCCACATTTTGTCTTATATTCATCAGATTCTACGCCAGCTGAAATTCCACCAGTCTTTTCATTTATTAATAATGGAAATAATAAAATAGTTCTATCATAGATTTTCTTTAAAGGTCCTTCTGTTTTTAATTCAATACTTGAATGGTCTTTTAAATATTTTCTCCAATATTTTTTCGTATCATCTAACTCTTTCTTTAAATCAATTTTTCTATATCTTTCGATTTCTTGATCTAAATCATTTAATAAATTTTTTTCTGAATTATCACTAACATGGATATATAAATTAAATATCTTCTCTTCACCAGGTTTTAAAACACCTAAATCATACTCTATACTAGAATCTGGTGACATACCAATATAATCTTTTCCAGAAGCAACACCACTCATAATAGTTTCAGCCGCATTATTAACTTGATAACTAGAAATTTTTTCTTTAGCAAATGTACATACTGTATAATCATGTGTATACTGCAACAATGCATCATTTTTCACAAATCCACATGCATCGTTATTAATATTAGTAAATAATTTTGAATATGTTAAAAACTTCAAATTCAAATCAATAGTATTATTATTAACAAAATGATATCTTCTAACTAACACATTTTCCTTTACCATTGCAAAATCAATCTGAGTAATTTTCAAATTAAAATATGTATTAATAATTTCAGTTGTAAGCACATTAGTACCTTCAATATAAAATTGCTTAAAAGTATTGTTAATATCATTGTGCAAATATATTAAAGCCGAATCATTTATCTGCACTCCTACGTGAAAAAATTCAAAAAATTGTTTGTAATCTGGTGCTTGATTGAAAAGTCTTAGCAATTCACCATTTTTTGAAAAACTAATTGTCATATCTTTATTACCAATAATGGCATCATTAAAATATCTTGTTTCCATATAAAAACTCTTTCCTTTCAAAAATAGAATAAAAACGGACTATTTATAACATTTTTAAGTCCGCATCATTGTGTTTGCACACAAAATTTTCAAAAAAGATTTTGTGTGTTTTTCTATTTCTTATATTTTTAGTTTATTAATCCTTTAATTTGTTCCTCCAACTTTTTAACCTTATCATTCAGTTTTTCAATCTCCTCATCCGAATTTTCTTTCATCAATTTCTCATTCTTAACATTTTGAGTCATTGTATTAATATCATCTTTTATCTTATCCAATTTTTCTAATATCTGTAATCTCAAATATTGATCTTCAAGTTTCTTAGAATATTCCACTCTCTCTTCAAGTTTTGGAATATCTGCAACTTCATACTTCTCACCAAAACTTGGGATTGTAACAGGTATTTGCGTATTTTTCTCAATTAAACCTTTTAATACCTCTTCACTTTCTTCCTCACCATGAACCAAGAAAATGTGCTTTGGCTTTTTAATAAATGAATATACAAAATTCAATAACCATTCTTGATCTGCATGTCCAGAATATCCTTCTATATACTCAATTCTTGCGTTTACAGAAATTTCTTCACCAAATATTTTAACCTTATCAGCACCATCAACAATGCTTCTTCCTAATGTTCCAGGAGCTTGGTAACCAACAAATAAAATAGTACTAGATGGATTCCATAAATTATGTTTCAAATGATGTTTAATTCTACCAATATCACACATACCACTAGCAGAAATAATTATAGAAGGATAATATGTTTCATTTAAAGCCTTAGATTCATCTGCTGTTCTAGTAAATTGTAATCCAGGAAATTCAAGTGGATGATCACCATGTCTCAATTTTTCTTGAACTTCTTCCTCAAATAAATCTGTATTTTTCTTAAATACTTCTGTTGCTGAAATAGCTAAAGGACTATCAACAAATACAGGTGTTTTCATCAATTGTTGATATTTTCTTTGGAATTCTTCATCATCCTTATGACTATCTTTTATTTTATCAATTTCATATAAAATTTCTTGTGTTCTACCAACGGCAAAAGAAGGAATAACAACACGTCCACCGTGATCCAAAGTTTCAGAAACAACATCTAAAAATATTTTAGCCTTGTCATCATTTCTCATATGAAGTCTACTTCCATATGTTGATTCCATTACCAAATAATCAGCATCCTCAATCATAGTTGGTGAATCAAGTAATGGTATATCATTATTACCTAAATCTCCAGTAAATACGATTTTTTCAGTTTTGCCATTCTCTGTTACCCAAATCTCTATAATACTAGAACCAAGCATATGTCCAGCATCATTGTATCTAACTTGAATATTATCAGCCACATCAACTATTGTATCATACTCTACAGGTTTAAAAATTTCCAAACATTTTTCTGCCTCCTCAGCAGTATATAATGGAGGTAATGGCTCTAAACCAGCTCTTAACCTTTTTCTATTTTTCCATTCAACTTCTGTTTCTTGAATATGACCACTATCAGGTAACATTATAGAACACAAATCAACTGTAGCTCTATGAGCATATATTGGTCCCCTATATCCCTCATTATATAATTTTGGAATTCTTCCTGAATGGTCAATATGAGCATGTGTTAAAAGCATAAAATCAATTTCAGAAACATTATATAAAAATTCTTCTGAATTTTCCATTTCCAAAGTCGCTTTTCCTTGATACATTCCACAATCAACTAGAAATTTCTTTCCAGCAGCTTCAACCAAAAAATTTGATCCAGTAACTGTCTTTGCAGCACCCAAAAAAGTAATATTCATAAATTACTCCTTTCTTTTCATTTGTATTTATCTTTATTTTTATTTTTATATAACATACATAGGTACAAGTTTATTTTGTCTAATACTTAAATCCTTTGAACTAAGTGTAAATCTCAACTCTTCCTGTTTATCTATAACTTCATTATCATATACTGTAACTCTCAAAAATCCATCTTCTATTTTCAAAGCTATATCAATATCTTCATAATTAGAAATTGCAGTATTAAGCGCAACATCAATAATTTGATAATTGTATTCTATATTCTTACAAAAAATATTAAATACTTTTTCTTTGCATCCTTTTGTAATTGTATACTTTAATATTTGAGATATATCATTAAATAATTGGGGAATATCTTCAACTTTCTCTTCCTCAGTAACTCTTATTTTTCTAAAATATCTTATCTTGTATATTATATCAATAATTTCTTCTTTTGAAGACATTTTCTCAATATTATATGACAAACATTTTATAGCATCTTTTAGAAAAGCAATTTTATAATCTCGAATATTTTTATTTTCATCAACCACTGACATAATACGAATTTTTTCAGATAATTCACTTTTTAAGTTTGCATAATTCAATGGTCTTACTAACTCATTTAATTGCTCCATTCTTCTAAAGCAATCATTCTTCTCTTTTTGAAGAATATCAACAAGTACACTAATATTAAGAATCTTTCTATCATCAGATAACTTACTATTTCTTTTTTCAAACTCTGCCATCATAAGTTCTTTATTATTAAGAATCATATCTTTCTTTTCAATCTCAGCAATTATTTTCTTTCTTTCACTTGAAATCTTATAAATATATTCATTTTTATTTTTCATATTTTCATAAGCATTTACAATTCTAACAAATTCGTCTCTAACCTTGCTTCTATTTTTAGTTACAGACTTTGCCACAATCAATCTAGCCAAAGAAAGATAAAATCTTTTGCTATTTTCTTCTCCATAATATTCAACAAGTTCTTTTTTCATTTCATTAATATAATCAATTTTGGGAGAAGTATCATTTTCCCAATCATTTAAAAAATCTTCATCTATCAAGATTCTAATCATTTGATAAATCATATTAGAAGTATGATCAATATTTGCATCTTCAGCGAAATTCCATGACCAACCGTTAAAATTTCTAATAACTTCTGTTTTATTAAGAATCGTTCCTTGAACAAGTATATTTTGAAATTCTTGTTTAAAAAAATAATATTTTCTAGGAATATAAAAATACTTTGGTCTAATATCAATTAATCCATACAAAATTGCTTGCTCTGTTGGATATGCATATATTCTCTTCTCTCTTTCATCAGTTAAAGCTAGCACATTTTTTTCCTTTAACATTCTAACTTCTTCTTTTTTAGGATCAATTAAAAATAATTGATTGCAATTTTTAGAAATTATATCAATTATTTCATCAATAAATTCATTTTGTTTTTGAAAAATACCTTTTATTTGAGCATAATCTTTATAAGACACTTCAATTTTATATATCATATTTAAAAGAAGGTTAGTCGAATCCTCTGAAAAATTTTTCTCTTCCAAAATTTTATCCAATATATAATTATAATCTTTAAATTTAGAAAACAATCCTTTTTTCATAACAACCTTCTTTCTTTAGTATTTTTATTATCATATCACTGCTATAATAAATTTAACTTTAAAATACTGTAATTATTCTTCTGTATTACTCGTCTCAGATGGACTCATTTTCAACTCTTGCCATCTCTCTTTAGACATAAGCACTTCACGAGGTTTGCTTCCTTGATATCCAGAAATAATTCCTCTAGCCTCCATTTGATCTATAATTCTACCAGCTCTTGCATAACCAACTTTAAATCTTCTTTGAATTAATGAAGCAGATGCAGAGCCAATTTCTATAACAGCTTCAATTGCATCTTGTAAAAAAGGATCCGCCTCATCATCTTCAGAATTTTCATCTATCTCTTTATCAGTTGAATTTGCTTTTTCTATTTTTTCCATAATATCATCACTATAAACAGCTTCACCGTCTTTTTTCAAGAAATCAACTATCTTTTCAACATCACCATCTGAAATAAATGCACCTTGAACTCTAGTAGCCTTTGATGCACCTGATGGATAAAATAACATATCACCTTTTCCAAGTAACTTTTCAGCGCCAACACTATCTAATATAGTTCTTGAGTCAACTTGTGAAGAAACAGCAAACGCAATTCTTGATGGAATATTAGCTTTAATTATACCTGTAATAACATCAACAGATGGTCTTTGAGTTGCAATAACCAAATGCATTCCAGCAGCTCTAGCCATTTGAGCCAGTCTACAAATTGCATCTTCAACATCTTTTGGTGAAACCATCATCAAATCAGCAAGCTCATCAACAATTATTACTATTTGTGGTAATTTACCATCCACACCTTCTTTATCAAGTTGTGCATTATAACCTTTTATATCTCTAACATTCTTTTGGGCAAATAAACTATAACGATTAACCATTTCTTGAACAGCCCATGCCAAAGCACCTGCAGCTTTCTTTGGATCAGTAACAACTGGAATTAACAAATGAGGAATTCCATTATAAACTGAAAGTTCAACAACTTTAGGGTCAACCATTATAAGTTTAACTTCACTAGGTTTTGCTTTATATAAAATACTTGTTATCAATGTATTAATACAAACTGATTTACCAGAACCAGTAGACCCAGCAATCAACACATGAGGCATCTTAGCTATATCTGTAATAACATTATCTCCAGAAACACTCTTTCCTAAAGCAAAAGATAATTTTGATTTAGATTCATTAAATTCATCTGAATCAATTATATCTCTTAAAGGAACAATCTCTTTTTCCTTATTTGGAATTTCAATACCAACAGCTTGCTTTCCAGGAATAGGAGCTTCAATTCTTATGCTCTCTGCAGCTAAGTTCAAAGCTATATCATCAGCAAGTTTTGCAATCTTACTTACTCTAACACCTTCAGCAGGCTTTAATTCATACCTAGTTATAACTGGTCCAACAGAAACATTCTCAACTTTAGCAGAAACTCCAAAACTATATAAAGTTTTCTGTAATTTAGTAGCCGTATCCGTTAAAGCTTTTTTGCTTCCCTTTGTTGTTTTATTAGAACCTTGTTTTAATAATTCAATAGGTGGAGCCTCATAATTTTCATCATCAACAGTATGAGTATAATGATCTAATTGTAATACCGCTTTTGTTTTTTCTTCTTTCTCTTCTTGAACTTCTTTAAAAATATTTTCTAATTCATCAGGATTACTTTGTTTTTGTTCCTTTTTAATTTTTTCAGGTTCCTCATCTTTTTTACCAAACAATCCTAATTTATGCTTTTTCTCTTCATTATTATGATCATTAAAGTGATTAATAACAATTTCATCTTGAATTAAATCAACTTGATCCTTCATTGGAGCATTATCTTTCTCTTTTGCAACTTCTGTATGAGTAGATGTTCTATTCTTTTTTCTTTCTTCACGTTTTTCATTAAAAGCCTGTCTTTGCTCTTCTCTTCTTGCACGTTTTTCTTCTCTTCTATCCTCTCTCCCATCCACAAATTCAACTAACAATTCCACAGGATTTGCACCAACTATGTACATACATGTCACAATAGCTATCGCTATCGTTAAAATTGTTGTTCCAAGCGAACCGAGTAAATTCATAAGAGGAGTAGCAACAATTGCCCCAATTGCACCTCCGCCTTTATTCATTGTTCCCAATTTATAAGCCTCATTAACAACTTCTTCAAAAGTTGCATTTCCAGACATATTCAACTTAGAAAATTGATTAACATGCATTACCACTGACACACACACAATAAAAACTAAAAATTGAATAACTTTAGTTGAAACATATTCACTATCTTCTTTTATCAATGAAAGTGCCATTACAATTATGCCTATTGGAATTACATATTTTATAATTCCAACTAAACCACCAAGAACTGGGCTTAAAATCGCACCCACTTGTCCAGCACCTGTATATATCAAAACTCCTGACATGATACCAACTATTATCATTATAATAATCATCATCTCTGGACTAATATTAAAACTTTTTTTAGTAGGCTTTACTGCCTTCTTTTTCTTCTTTCTACCCAATGCAAAATCCTCCTATCGTAATATTAAATAAATCGATATTATTATATCAAAACAAATAAAAAATAACATCTTTTTTTTAAAATTATACAAAAAATAACCCCAAATGTTAAACATTTTTTGTTTAATATTTGGGGCTCATCTTATTTTTCTAAATGTTATTTTAATTCATTTCTATTATTCTTGATTGTTGCTAATGCACTATTAACTGTTGCCTGTGCAGCCTCCATATTTCCCATCAAAGTAGCCATAGTATCTTCAACTTCAGCTAAAATATTATCAGCATACTCCTTAGTTCCTTCGGACATTTCTCTTGCCATATCATTGGCAGACTCTATAATTTTTTGTTTTTCTTCATAAGCTTTTCTAGTAATTTCGTGTTCATCTATCATTGCAATAATTCTATTTTCAGCTTCTTTAACAATATCTTCGCCCTCTTTTTTAGCTTCTTGGATTATTCTAGTACGCTCTTCCTTAACCCATTTAGCTTGTTTCAAATCATCTGGTAACTTAAGTCTAATTTCTTTTATAGCATCTAAAATTTCGTCTTTATCAACAATGCATTTATTTGAAAAGGGCATCTTTCTACTATTTTCAATTAAATCTTCAATTGTTTCTAAAAGAGTAAATATCTCCATCTTTAAACACGTTCCTTCCTAAGGTTTATATTGATCAAAAAGTCTTTATTTATGACGTAAAAACAATAAACTTACACGTCCATACTTTCTAGTATCATAAACATCTATATCAATGTTTTTAATATCATCTAAAATTCTATCTGGTTCATCAGTTTCAACTATCATAATAAAATTATCATTTAATATTTTAGCAACCAATAAAGCATCTATTGATTTTTTTACAAAATCAGTTTTGTATGGTGGATCAATAAACACCACATCAATTTTTTCATTTTGATTTTGAAGTTGCATTATTGCTTTTTCAAAATCAGCCTTAATCAAAATTGCTTTATCATTAAACTTTGTTTTCTCAATATTCTTTTCAACAACTAAAGCAGCCTCTCTTTTTTTCTCACAGAAAAAAGCTTTCTTAGCTCCTCTACTTATTGCCTCCAGTCCCAATGCACCTGAACCAGCAAATAAATCTAATACAACAGCATCTTCCAAATCAAAATTAATTATATTAAATAATGGTTCCTTAATCCTATCAAGTGTAGGTCTGGTATTCATTCCATCTAATGTATAAAGTTTTGTTCCACGAGCTGTTCCACTAATAATTCTCATATATAATAAAACCTCGACAATCCTATACGTATATTTTATTTTAAATATATAATAAGTCAATAATATTAACACAAATGTAAAGAATAATTAACTTTGTAACATTTGTTTAATCCTTTTGTAATATGGCTTTCTTAAGCAAACATTTATTCATCGTCTACTCATAAAGTCGAAAAAAAGGGTTGAAAAATCAACCCCTAATATCTTTATCTTTTGTTAATCTTCTTTCATATCTTTCAACAATTCAAGTTGTGAAATTAATAAAGCTTCCATTTTTGCTCTATAAATATCAAATTGTTTTTTTGTTTCAGCAAATTCCCTTTTTCTTGTTTCAGATTCTTTTGTTAATTCATCAACAGACTCTTGCATTTTTGATCTGGCATTTTTAATAATATTATCAGCTTCATCTTGTGCATTGTTTTTAATGTCATCAGCTGTTTTTTGAGCCATCACCAAAGTATTCTGCAATGTTTGTTCAATATTTTTATATTTTTCAAGGTCACTTTTAGATCTTTCTATTTCTGCACGAAGTTCTGTATTATCTTTATATAGCTTTTCATAATCAACAGTAATTTCATCCAAAAAATCATCAACTTCATCTACATTATAACCATTCATCATTTGTTTTTGAAATTTTTTGTTTTCAATGTCTAGTGGTGTAAGCATAGTAATCCTCCTATTTTATTTATTTAGCCATGAAACAGAAAGTTTATTTTTAATTTCCTCTCTTGTCATATCGTTAACTATATCATAATTAAAGGGCGCAACGATGAATATTGAATTAGAAACTTTTTCAAAGTGTCCATCAAGAACTTTAACAGCTCCACTAATAACATCCAAAATTCTTCTTGCAACATCTTTATTTACATATTCTAAATTTACAACAATTGCATTTTTTTCTCTTAATAAAATGCATATATCTTCTGCTTGTTCAAAAGCTGTTGGCTTAGCAATTTTCATTTTTATTTGTTGTTGAGCCATATTAACAACTTTACTACCTCTATTTTTATTTCTAAATAATCCTCTATCTTCATCTTCTTGAACTTCTTCATCTGGTTCATATGAATAAGAATATTCGTTATCTAACATTTCTTCATTCTCTTCATTTTCTCCGTTATCTACTCCTAACAAATCTAATATTTTATTTACAACTGCATTAGCCATCTAATTTCCTCCCAAAATTATATACAAAATTTTAATTACTGCATATAGTATCCTTCTTTTTTATAAATATGTCAAGGACTTAAAAACGATTGTTATAAAAAAATAATATTAATGTAACATAAATGTAATATTATTTTTTAGAATTCACTATAATCTTGTCATATTGTTTTATACTATACATGTTATTTATTTCATCATATGAATAACCAAGTTCCTGTAATTCCTGTGTCGTATAGTTATCAACTATAGCATATGAATCATTTTGCTTTAATATTTTAACTAAAACTTTAGCATTATACCCCGCTCTATTTCTTTCAACAAAAGATTTATCACCTTCAGTTATAATTGCAGAATTAGGTATCTTTAACCCTGAATATTCCCACCAAATTACATCAACAGAAATTTTTCTATAATTAATCATCTTTTCTGGCAAATCTTTTATTTTAAAAATAATTACTCTAGAGTCCTCTTCTTCATTTATCTGAACAATTTCAGAAGTAATTGAACTATCAACATCATATCTAATTTTTACTTTGTCACCGACTTTAGCATTCATTGCAGAATCTGAATTCATTTCAATTGCCAAATAGCAATAAAATTGAGTTATAACTTTACCTTTTTCATTACTTGATTCTATTAACTCTCCACTTTTTAAATTTAAATCATCTAAAAATTGTTTGTTTAAATAGCCAAAATCAGCAGCAGTTAAAATTGATTCTAAGTTATCAACTCTATATGAAACTGTTCCACTTTCTGTAGTTTTAATTTCTTCTGCACCATCAGTAATTTTTTTTAAATATGCATTTTTTTGATTAATCAAATCTTTCAAATATGAGCCTACAGGACTTAAATCCCCTATAATTGTGGAAATCTTAAGAGTACATTCTTCTATTTCTTTTTTATAATTTTCAACTTCTTCAATATTATTAGTTTCATAGATTTTTTCTTCAAGAGCTTTTATCTTATTCTTTAAGACTTGTACATCTGTTGGATATATTGAATTTTCACTTTTTTGAGCTTCGGCTATTTTTTTGTCCAAATCTTCTATTTCTTTTTTTATCGTATCTTCACCATTAACATAGTATCTAAAAATAGCTTCACCCTTTGCTGCTCTTTTTCCTTCTGATACAACTTTTTCCATACCGTTCATATAGTTATTTCCTTGAAGAACTTGCTCATCTCTAATAACAACAGCATCAACAGTTTCAGCAGAATCAAGTGTACCATTTTCAACAACAAACGTATCTGCTGGACTTGTTATAAGTCTCACAGTATTATAAATTAAATAAACAATTATTATAACAGCAGCAATAAGAGCAATTATTCTAGGCAATATATTCTTAGAAGTTTTCTTTTGTTCGTCCAATTTCAAACCACCCTTCACATATTAACATTGCTTATAATTAAATCAATGTTCTTATTTCTATCATCAAGCCCATCTATCCAAACAATGTTCTTATTTTTTCTAAACCAAGTAAGTTGCCTTTTAGCATATCTTCGTGTTTCTTGTTTTATTTTATCAATCATTTCTTGTTTAGTAAGTTTTCCATCAAAATATTCAACAACTTCTTTATATCCCAATCCTTGCATTGCAGTAGGAAATTTATCATATTTATCTATAATATTTCTAACTTCATCTATCAATCCTTGTTCTATCATTATATCAACTCTTCTGTTGATTCTGTCATATAATTTTTCTCTATCCATATCGATTGCAAAAACTCTATAATCGTATTTCACGCCATTACTTCTAGAGATTTTTTCCAATTCAGTTTTTGTTTTTCCAGTGGTTTTATATAACTCGATTACTCTTGTAATTCTTTTTTTATCATTTTCGCTAATTTTCTCCATAGCTTCTGGATCAATGCTTTTAGCTTCATCATAAAGCTCTTTTAGACCTTCTTCTGATTCAGCTTTCTTCATTAATCCATCTCTATATCCTTGATCAAGCTCAATTTCAGGATAATCAATTCCCAAAACTAGAGTATCTATATATAGACCTGTTCCACCACACAATATAGGAACTTTGCCTCTGCTTAAAACATATTCTATTTTCTCTTCAGCATTTTTTTTAAAATCTGCAACAGAATATCTCTCATCAGGAGAAACAAAATCTATTAAATAATGAGGAACACCATCCATCTCTTCAGCAGTAGGTTTAGCAGTTCCAATACTCATATCTTTATAAATTTGCATTGAATCACAAGAAATAACTTCACCATTAATTTTCTTTGCAAGTTCAACAGCCAATGCAGTTTTTCCAGAAGCTGTTGGCCCCGCTATTACAATAACTTTCTCCATAAAAACCTTTCCTTTTTTATATCTGAGTGAATTTATATTAAATTTTTGAATCATCGCGCAGGAACCAAACGAACTAAGTGAGTTCGATTGAAGCATTCTACCCGTTTCAAAATAAAAATGCAATTTTTATTTTGAAATTAAGGAATACGACAGCAAGGTGTGAAAAAATTAATATAAATTCACTCAAATACGCATTATTTTTGAAAAATATTATTTTCTAGCGAACTTACGTTCAATATCATACCTACTCATTCGAATAGCAGTAGGTCTGCCGTGAGGACAAGTAAATGGATTTGGAAGTGCAAGCAATCTCTCCATAAGTTTATCTACCTCTTTTTCGGTAAGTTTCATATTAGCTTTAACTGCAGACTTACAAGCAATAGTAGCAATAAATCTCTCCTCTTTATCTTGACGGTCAGTTCTTGAATAACTATCAACCTCATCAAGCAAATCAAGGAATAATTGCTTAGTATTCATATCCATACAAATATTTGGAACACCTGTTAATTTTATAGTATTCTCGCCAAATGCTTCTAAAGTAAATCCAGCTTGTTCAAACATTTCTAAATTTTCTTTAATTGTTTCTGCTTCTTTATGAGTAAGATTTATTATGTCTGGTAACAACATCAATTGAGAATCTTTATCTGTTGTACTATAATAATTCTTTTTAACTTTTTCATACATAATTCTCTCATGAGCAGCATGTTGATCTATTATATACATTTCATTTTCAATTTCTACAATTATATATGTTGAAAATACAATTCCAATAAATTTATAATTCTTACCAGCCATATTTTTAAATTCTTCAATTTGCTCTGTATTCTCTTCTGATATAGGTGCTTGGATATTTTCTTCTGATATCTCTGATTCGAAAGTAGGTTTTACTGTACTTTTTATTTCCTCTAATACCTTTTTCTCATTTTCTGAAAGCTCTTGATTTTCATTTAATTGCGATGAAAAATTAACTTTATCACCAAATATTTTTGAATACATTGTATCAAATTTTTCTGGAGTTTCAGAATCTTTCTCAAACTCTTTATTTAATGGATTTTCTGCTTTGCTATTTTTTATAGCTTCTTCTAAAATCTCCTTTGATTGTCTTTGTTTTATTAATTCTTCAGTAGCTTCTTGCACTTTTTCTTCAGATGGTACCTCAATTTTTGCTGTTTCATCTTGAACTGTTTCATCTTGAACTGTATTATCGGCTACCTCTTGATTTTGCTTATCATTTTTATCAGAAATTATTGGTGTATATACAGTCGATGTAACTTCTGCAACTCCAAGCTCTTTTAAGCCTTTTCTAAATTTATATATTTCTTCTAACATGTTTTCCTTTTCTTCTGGTTCATTTTCTACATGTTTATTTTTTCTCAAAAATCCAAAAACGCCTGACTTTTCTGTTTTTTCATCTTCTTTTATTACTTTTTCTACTTCATCAGCTTCTTGTTGTAAAATTTCAGCTTGCACTTCATTTTGAACTGGTGCAATATTTTGAATTGGTGTTGCAATTTCTTGAGCTATTTCTTGTTTTGGAATAGTTTTTTCTTCAACTGCATCTGCAACTAATTCTTTTTTTGAGAGAGCCTCTTTTACTGCATAATATACTGATTTGAAAACTTTATTTTCTTCTTCGAAACGGACCTCTAATTTAGCTGGATGAACATTCACATCAACCAAAGCTGGATCCATTTGAAGATTTAAAATCAAGAAACCATATTTATTTATTGGAATCATTCCTTTAAAAGCTTGCTCAGCTGCTGCTGTTAAAGTTTTATCCTTTATATAACGTCCGTTAACAAAAAATAATTGATTTGAACGATTAGATCTTGCGATTTCTGGTTTTCCAACAACACCTGTAACTTTAATTCCTTCATATTCATAATCAGATTCAATTATTGCTTCTGCAACATCTTTTCCATAAATACTATAAATAACACTTTTCTCATCATTATTACCTGTTGTTTGAATTACAGTCTTACCAGTATTTATAAGTTTAAAAGCGATCTCCTTATGTACTAAAGCAAGTCTTGTAATTGCATCTTCTATATATCCTGACTCTGTATAATCTTTCTTTAAAAATTTATATCTAACAGGAGTATTGTAAAATAAATTCTTAACTGTAATTGTTGTACCTAAAGGTGCACCTGTTTCTCCTTGTTCTAAAGTTTTTCCACCCTCAACAACAATTCTATGACCTATGTTTGAATCCTTTGTTCTAGAAACCATTTCAACATTTGCAATAGCCGCAATACTTGCCAAAGCCTCACCTCTGAACCCCATTGATGTAACTTTAGTAATATCTTCTGCCACTCTAATTTTACTAGTTGCATGTCTTTCAAAAGCAATTTCCATATCATCTTCTGCAATTCCTTTACCATTATCAGAAATTCTTATGAAGGAAATTCCAGCATTTTTTATTTCAACAGTAATTTTTGTAGCACCTGCATCTATTGAATTTTCAACCATTTCTTTAACAACAGAAGCTGGTCTTTCAATAACTTCACCTGCTGCAATTTTATTAATTGTTAAATCATCTAATAAAACAATATTTCCCATCTATTTATCCTCCAACTATTACGATTACTATTACCAATTCGTATTATATCACTAAAGCAACCTTTTTGTATATACGTTTTACTCATTTTTTGAGTAACACTTTTTCTAAAAAATCATAATATATAACATACTAAGGATTTAGAAAAGAGCTTAAGCTCCTTGATACTTACAAAGGGGGGAAACAATATGCCAGAGAACAGAGGTTGTGGTTGCGGATTTGGTGATGACTGCTTATGGATAATACTTCTTTTAATAATAATCTGTTGTTGTTGCGGTGGTAACAGAAACTGTGGTTGCTAATCATATGCAGTGTTATTTTATATAATAGGAAGATTGAAGAACTTTACTATTATATAAAAAAGCCTTCATCATAACCGATGAAGGCCTATACCAAATTTAACTTTAAGTACTATATATTCTTATAAAATTCTTTAAACATAATTTTTGAAAAAATACTACCTCCTAATCTACTAAGAATATATAGTGCTATTTTTAATATCCCATATCAGCTGGCATTCCGGCACCTTCGCCATGACCGCCACATCCACAAGATTTTTCTTTCTTATTAACAACACATGATTCTGTAGTTAAAATCATTGAAGAAATACTTTCAGCATTTTGAAGAGCAGATCTTGTAACTTTAGTTGGATCAACTATTCCTGCTTTCTTCATATCAACATACTCTTCATTTTTAGCATCAAATCCAATTCCTAATTTGCTTGATTTAACTTTGTCTAATATAATTGCACCTTCTAATCCAGCATTAGCAGCTATTTGTCTTACTGGTTCTTCCAATGCACTTAAAATTATTTTAACACCAATTTTTTCATCATCTTTAACTTCATCTAAAAGTTCTTCAACTTTTGGTATTATATTAATATATGCTGTTCCACCACCTGAAACAATACCTTCTTCAACAGCAGCACGAGTAGCAGATAAAGCATCTTCAATTCTTAACTTTTTCTCTTTCATTTCAACTTCTGTAGCAGCACCAACTTCAATAACAGCAACACCACCAGCAAGTTTAGCAAGTCTTTCTTGTAATTTTTCTTTATCATACTCACTTGAAGTTTCATTTATGTTAGCTTTGATTTGTTTAATTCTAGCTTGTAATTCTTCTTTATTTCCTTCTCCACCAACAATAATTGTACTATCTTTTTGAACCTTAATTTGTTTTGCTCTACCTAAGTTTTCAATAGTAGTATCTTTTAAATCTAATCCTAAATCATCAGTAATAACAGTTGCACCTGTTAATATTGCAATATCTTGTAACATTGCTTTTCTTGAATCGCCAAAACTTGGAGCTTTTACGGCAACAACATTTAAAACACCTCTTAATTTATTTAAGATTAATGTTGATAAAGCTTCACCTTCAATATCATCAGCAACAATTAATAATTTTCCTGATTGTTGCATTAAAGCTTCTAGTAAAGGTAAAATTTCTTGAATGCTACTAATCTTTTTATCAGTCAACAATATATATGGATTATCCATTACAACTTCCATCTTTTCAGTATCTGTTACCATGTATGGAGAAATATATCCTTTATCAAATTGCATTCCTTCAACAACTTTTACATCAGTATTTGATGTTTTAGATTCTTCAATAGTAATTACACCATCTTTAGAAACCTTTTCCATAGCATCTGCAATTAAGCTACCAATTTCTTCATCATTAGCTGAAATACTTGCAACTCTTGCAATATCTTCTTTACCATTTACATCTGATGAAATCTTTTTTAATTCTTCAACAGCTTTATTTGTTGCTTTATCCATACCTCTCTTAATTGCCATTGTATCTCCACCAGCTGCAATATTTCTAATTCCTTCTTTAATCATTTTTTGAGCTAAAACTGTAGCAGTTGTTGTTCCATCACCTGCAACATCATTAGTTTTTATAGAAACTTCTTTAACTAATCCAGCCCCCATATTCTCATAAGGATCTTCAAGTTCAATCTCTTTTGCTATAGTAACACCATCATTTGTAATAAGAGGTGCACCAAAATTTTTATCAAGTACAACATTTCTTCCTTTTGGACCTAATGTAACTTTAACAGTATCTGCTAATTTATTAACACCATCCAATAATGCTTTTCTAGCATCTTCACCATATTTAATATCTTTTGCCATTTAAAATCATCTTCCTTTCCTATTCTACAATAGCCAAAATATCAGATTGGCTAACAATTAAATACTCTTCATTTTCGTACTTAACTTCTGTTCCTGCATATTTATTTAAAATAACTTTATCCCCTTTTTTTACATACATTTCTTCTTTTTGACCATCTACAATCTTTCCTGGTCCTACTTCAATAACCTCAGCTATTTGTGGTTTTTCTTTGCTTGCAGTAAGGATAATTCCACTTTTAGTTGTTTCTTCTTTTTCTTTCATTTTAATCAAAACTTTGTCTGTTAATGGTTTTATCATTTTTACTACCTCCTTTAAAATTAGCACTCTTTATCTGAGCCTGCTAATAATTTATACCTATTTCTACAAATTGTCAATACTATTTATATGATTTAATCAAAAAAAAATTACTAAATTTAAAAAAATTTAGTAATTTTTACTCCTATTCTTCTGTACTTGTTAAATCAATTTTATTTCCGCTTTCATCAATGGGATAATAATCAATAATGTAATAAGCCTTATCTTTATGTGAAAGTAAAAACTCCAACGTATCTTCTTGATCAACACCTTCAACACTAGAAACCGTTCTAATTTTAGCAGTAAACTTTGATAAATATTTTGAAACATCCGTTATTTTTGTATTTTCAACCAAAGACAACTCAACATTTGTATTATCTATAAAGCTTACTAACCCTTTCTCCTCTTGTTGCAATGAAAACTGCATAACATATAAATCTTTATATCCATTAGGATTTGATAATATCTCTACATATTTTTGATCAAAATCTACATTTTCATCTTCAGCTAATTTATAAATATACTTAGCCACAAGATCCATCATAGAAGCAACCTTTGAACCACTATGGTCATTATATCCACTAATGAAATTTTTTAAAATTATATTTGCATTATCATAACCTAACTTTTCTATCTCACTACCATATCCAATTTCAGTTAAAGTAACATTCTCAGCAGCCTCCTTCTTTCTGTCCTCATCATATTTCTTATAAAAAACACATATAAGAACAACTAAAGCAACAAGTATTATCAATAGCAATAAGTTTATTAATGCTTTCTTTTTATTCATATAATCACCTTTCTCTTCTGTAACATCAAATCTATTTAATTTTCACTGCTTTTATTTGTGGCAACATCACTCATTTCTTCAAGAACAATTTGCTCATTTTCATCTAGTCTGTAACGAGGTAACTCAGGAAGTTCATCAAGTGAAGATATCCCAAACATCTTCAAAAATTCATCAGTTGTTCTATACATTGTAGGTCTACCTGGAGCATCCATCTTTCCCGCTTCTTCAACCAAATGATACTCTAATAATCTATATAAAGTTCCATCTGAATTAACACCTCTTATAGCCTCAATCTCAGCACGTGTTATTTTTGGATTGTATGCAATAATTGATAAAATTTCTAATGCAGCTGAAGATAAAGAAGGCTTTGCTCTATTATCAAATAACTGAACTAAGCATTCATATGCACCCTTTTTAGTAGTCATCTGATAACCATCATTAACTTTTATAATTTCTATTCCTCTAGATTCATCCCTGCAATCTTCCATATAACTTCTAACTATTGCCTCTACTTCATCTGGTGTCATCTCTAATATTTTAGCCATTTCTGAAACAGTAACAACTCTTCCAGCAGCAAACAACATAGATTCAATTAAAGATTTAGCATTTTCTATTTTCATTTTAATCCCTACCCAAAATATAATATCTCTTAATTAATATATTTATTATTACACGAAATAAATTTAAAGTCAAATACGATGAAAAATAGCTGAAAAGTATTGATTTATAAGTAATTTAGTGCTATAATAATAATGTATTTATGAAAGGAATGGAAAAAATGCAAGTTAAAGTAAAAGAAAATAAATCTTTATTTAAAAGAATAATAGATAAAATAAAAAATAGTTCTTTATACTATATAGTAAATTCTTCAGACGCTGAAGTAATTTCACCAGAAGAAGTTGATTCAACTGAAAAAGTATCAAAATTAGCTACTTCTTCTAATATTTCAGAAGCTGAAATGTGGAATATAGAAAGAGCTTTCAATGAAAGTGATACAGCTTTAGATAGTATTGAAGCAGAAGTTTCTAAAGTACCTGACTTCAAAAAAGAATCTAATAATCCATTTAGTATTGAAGATGATGAAAAACAAAATTCTGATAAAGAAATTGATTCGGATGAAGAATTAACATCTTCTACACTTAGAACTAGCAAACCACAAATCACTATTCAGCATCCTGTTCAACCAGCAAGAGCTCAAAAGAGATCAACTGTCGACAGAGATAGAAGTGATGATTAATAAAATCGAGGCAAATCTCATCTCATATAAAAAGATGCATTTAAAAAAATGCATCTTTTTTATTTCTATTTAAGTAAATTACTATATAAAATAATTGTTAAACTAATCATTTTATAATTTTAATTTCTACTCTATCTCTTCAAATTCACCAATTAAATCATAATCACTATTACTTACGATTTTACATTTTACAAATTTACCTACTAAATCATCTTGAATATTATTAACATATATTATTCCATCAGTATCAGGTGAATCCATATATGATCTACCTTCATAAAATAAACCATCATCTGAAATTCTTTCAATTAAAACTTTATATTCTTTTCCTATTTTTTCATTCATCTTTTCTCTAGAAATTTCATTTTGCATATTCATAATAATATTTCTTCTTTTTTCTTTAGTCTTTGGATGAACTTGATTTTCAAACTTAGCTGCTGGAGTTCCATCTTCCTTAGAATATGTAAAACATCCTAATCTATCAAATCTTAAATCTTTTACCGCTTCTTTCAAAACTGCAAAGTCCTCTTCTGTCTCCCCAGGGAAACCAACTATCAAACTAGTTCTTATTATAACATCAGGAATTTCTTTCCTTATCTTATTAACAATATCACAAATGTTCTTTCCAGAAGTTTTTCTATTCATTTTCTTTAAAATACTATCTGAAAAATGTTGAATAGGAATATCAAAATAATTACATATCTTCTCTTCTGATTTTACAACATCAAGAAGTTCATCAGTAATACTTTCAGGATAAGCATATAAAAATCTTATCCATTTAATCTTTTCAATTTTGCATAATTCTTTTAACAATTCAGGTAATCTATATTCATTATATAAATCCATTCCATACTTGGTTGTATCTTGTGCAATTACTATAATTTCTTCATAACCATTTCCAGCCAAACCTTTAGCTTCCTCTATTATATCTTCAAACTTTCTGCTCTCATATCTTCCTCTAATATAAGGAATTGCGCAATATGTACAAAAATTATCACATCCTTCGGCAATTTTTAAATATGCCATTTTATCACCAGTAGCAATAACTCTATTTCTATAAGACATATAATCGCTTTCATTTGATGAATCTTTCACTAATTCCGCAATCTTTTCCCAAAAGTTTTTATATTCATCTATACTCAACCATAAATCTACTTCAGGAATAGCTTTTTCAAGATCATCTTTATATCTTTTTACCAAACATCCCATAGCAACTAAATATTTGCAATTAGCTTTTTTATATTCTGCCATTTCCAAAATAGTATTTATAGCTTCTTCTTTTGCAGATGCAATAAATCCACAAGTATTAACAATTATCATATCCGCTTCTTTTGGATCATTTACAATCTCAAAATTATGTTTTTTCAAAACAGCCATTCCCATCTCTGTATCAACTAAATTTTTACTACATCCTAATGATATAAAACCAACTTTCATATAAAACTCCTTATAATATTACTCACTATATATATGTTTACGAGTAAGCTCCAATAAATTCAATTTTGTGAACCCCTCTATTTGAACTCTCGTTCTCTCCTTCTTTAGTTCTTTTGAAAAAATATTTATTAATTTCTTTTTATGTTCATCATCATTTAAATCAATAAAATCGATAATTATAATCCCACCTATGTCACGCAATCTGATTTGTTTCTCAATTTCAACTGCTGCTTCTTTATTAATTAAAAATGCTGTATTTTCTAAATTAACTTTTCCAGTAAATTTAGCAGAGTTAACATCAATTGCAGTTAAAGCTTCTGTCTTATCAATAGTTATAAACCCACCACTTTTAAGCCATACTTTTCTATTATCAGATACTTCAAGTTGATGTTGTATATTATATTTAAGCATAACTTTTTCTATATCACAAACGACTGCTATATCTTCTTTTCTCAAAACCTTAAGCTTGCTTACAACAATTTTTTTCATTTCTTCAGTGCCAACATGAATTACTTTCAAGTCTTTATCTATTAAATCTAATAGTAACTTATCAATCATTCCATTTGCTTTACTAATTAACTTTGGAAAATCATTATCATTAAATTTAGTACCTATAATGTTATTCCACTTATTTATAAGGCTTTCTAAATCGACTCTCAAATCTTCTTTCGTTTTTCCTATAGCAGAAGTTCTAATTATAGCTCCCATACCTTCAGGTAAAAGCTCTTTAACAATTGAAATAAGTCTATTTCTTTCTTGTACATTTTCAACTTTTTGTGAAATAGTAACAAATGAAGAATTAGGTAATAAAACAATATATCTACCTGGCAAGTTAATATGTGTAGACGCTCTTGCACCTTTTTTATTATAGCTATCTCTTTTTATTTCAACAATTATAGGCATTCCAACTTTTAAAATCTTTTCAATTCTTTGATTCTCCCACTCATTAGCATCATTCTTTGTAACATCTACTTTAGGTAAAACATCTTTTAAATGAATAAATGCATTTTTATTTTCCCCAACATTAACAAATGCTGCTTGAAGTCCTGGAAGAATATTTTGAACCTTACCTATATAAATATTTCCTTCTAATCTCTTTTTATATTTTGAATCCTTATATTTCTCAGTTAAAACTCCATCTTCTAGTAAAAGTATATTTTCTATTTCTCCATCTGTGTATATAACTAGCTCTTTCATAAATTAATAAAACCTTCCTAATTAAATTTATTCATTGCCACATCAATATTTTGATTTAAAATAACATCAACCGCATCGGCAGCAAGTTTAATTCCTTTTTCTAATTCTTCTTTTGCTGACTCTGGAATTGCTCCAATAACATATTCTATCAAATCCTCATGTCCAACAGGTTTTCCTATTCCAACTCTCACTCTTGCAAAATTTTGATTTCCTATAAAATGCACAACTGACTTCATTCCATTATGTGTTCCAGGTCCACCGCTTTTTCTAATTCGAATAACTCCAGGCTCTAAATCTATATCATCATATATTACAATGATTTTATCAGAAGTTATTTTATAAAAATCCATAACTTCTTTAACAGATTCTCCACTTAAATTCATAAAAGTTTGTGGTTTTAATAATATAACTTTTTCACCGTTAACCATACCATTTCCGAATAATCCTTTAAATTTTGATTTAGAAACATCAATATCATATTTTTTTGAAAGTTCATTTATAACATTAAACCCCATATTATGACGTGTATTAGCATAATCACTCTCAGGATTACCTAAACCTATAATTAAAAACATTTAAAAATCCACCTTTTATAAAAAACTATCATCTTATTTTACTACATTTTCCGAAATTTAACAACCCCATGTACCAAGTATTCTGCCATAAATTATGGTATTTTTTATATTTTTGTATTAAAATATTCATATATAAAGAACAAAAACAGACATTAATAACATTTTAAGTCCACGTCTTTGTTCGCGCGCGAAATTTGCAAGGCAAATTTCTGTGCATTGTTATTTTTATATAATAGACAGTTCGAAAAATTTTCCTATTATATAATAAAGGAGTAAAAATGCAACCATTAGTAAGTATAATAATTCCAGTATTTAATAATGAAATTTCAATTTCAGAAACAATTAGAAGTATTAGAAATCAAACATATACAAACATAGAAATTCTTATCATAGATAATGGATCATTAGACAGTAGTATTGCAGTTTTAGAAAAACAAATTCAACATGACAAAAGAATCAAAGTATATGTAAAAGACACTGTTGACTTTATAGAAGCACAAAAATTTGGTCTAAAAGCAGCTAAAGGAACATACGTCATGTTCTTCGAATGTGGAAAATTAATGAGTGAAAATTTGATTGAATATTTCATATCATGTTTAGAAAAAAATCATGCAGACATAGTTACATGCGATTTCTTTTCAATACAAGAATATCAACTACTAACTCCCCACACTATCACTCAATCATCACCGACAGAAAAAGTTGAATTACTAAGTAATGTAAAATATCTTCAAAAAATGTACTCCTCTAATGACTACATTTGCACAAATTGCGCAGTTGTGTGGAATAAGTTAATAAATAGACTTTGGCTTTTAAGCACACAATACCATTCTACAAAAGATAAAATAAACATTAGTTATAATTTTCTAACCAAAAATTCTAAAATCTTAGTCACAAATCAAATATTAATTTGTAACGTTATATATGATAAATTTTTAAAAGATAATAGTTTAGATCTCAATGATTTAAATGCTCTAGAATTTTTAGAAACTTTACTAATTAAATATAAAAAACAAAAATTAACCACTGCAACTTTTAATACAGCTGAACGATTATTAAAATTTTTGCTAAAACTACGAAAACAAACAACCTTTTTCGCATTGAGAATTAAAGATAAAGATGAACTAAAACAAACTTTAAACAAAAAATTTAATAGTATATATCAATTCTTAAAAATAAAATATCCAGATAAAGAAAAAAAATATTCTCCGATTTATAAAGATTATCTTACACTACTAAAAGACGAAAAATTCAGAGAAAAATATTTTTACCTTTTCCCCGATTATCTTATACAATATGAAAAACCTATTTTTCCTCACCAGTATTGGGAAGATGGTTACTTCATCCCAATCGAAGGCGATATTGATACCGAATATGAAACTATAGAATATTTTAAAAAAACAGACCTCAATTATAAATAGTCTACTTTTTTCCTTGGCAAATTAATACAAAAGGTATATAATATCGGCATAGTAATCTTAAGACAAGGGGGGATTATCTATGAAATTAAACAAAATTTTAAAAGGTCTTGAAGTAAAAGAAACAGTTAACAATCTAGATTTAGATATAACTAATATACATTCAGACTCAAGGAAAATTAAAGAAGGCGGACTATTTATTGCAATAAAAGGATATTTGCAAAATGGTATTGATTATTTAGATTCTGCAATTTCAAATGGCGCAGTTGCCGCAATTGTTGAATACGATGTAGACATATCAAAATTACCAAACACAATTACCTACATAAAAACTGATAATACAAGAAAAGCACTAGCCATAACAAATTGCAATTTATATGATAACCCATCACGAAAATTTAAACTAATAGGAGTTACTGGAACAAAAGGAAAAACGACGACAACATTTATGATTAAATCACTTTTAGAAGCACATGGTCTAAAAGTTGGTTTAATGGGAAGTATTGCTATATATATTGGCAATGAAAAATTAGAAGACACAGACAGAACAACACCTGAAAGTGATGAAATTCAAAAATATTTTGCTAAAATGGCTGAAGCAAATGTAGATGTAGCAATAATTGAAGTATCATCTCAAGCAATGAAACTTCACAGAGTTGACGGATGCGATTTTGATATTGGCGTATTCACAAACCTAACAGAAGACCACATTAGTAAAAATGAACATGCAAGCATGGAAGAATATTTCGATTGCAAATGTATGTTATTCGATAAATGTCCTATTGGATTTATTAACGCAGATGATAAAACTGTAATAACAATAAAAGATAAAAATAAAACTTGTAAATTTAAAACTTTTGGAATTGATAACCCAGCTGATATAAGAGCTGAAGAAGAAACTTTAAAAATCACTCCATCATGCATCGACTTTGTTGCAGATATAGATGGTAAACGTGAACAATTTGAAGTATCTATTCCAGGTAGATTCAGTGTTTACAATTCACTTGGAGCAATCAGTGTAGCACATGAATTTGGTGTAACTCCAGACGAAATGAGAAAAGCTTTAAAAAAACTAAAAGTTTTAGGCAGAAATGAATTAGTTCCTAACAAATTAGGACTAACAATATTAATAGATTATGCTCATACTCCATCTAGTTTAGAAAGCATACTAGAATCTGTTAAAGCATATGCAAAAGGAAGAATCATATGTGCCTGGGGCGTTGGCGGAGACAGAGATAGCAAAAAACGTCCTATAATGGGTGAAATCTCAGGAAGACTAGCTGATTACACAATATTAATGTCTGATCAAGTAAGAACTGAAGATCCATTAAAAATATTACAAGACATTGAAGTCGGAGTAAAAAAATCAGGTGGAAAATACACAATTATTGTTGACAGAACTGAAGGGATAAAACACGCCTTAGAAGTCGCAACACCAGAAGACATTATTGTAATTCCTGGTTTAGGACATGATTTATATTTAGAGAGAAATCATGTAAAATATCCTTATGATGAAAGAAAGGTTATTGCTAAATTAGTTGATGAAATTATAGAAGAAAGAAAAAATTCAAAATAAAAATTATTAATAGAAAAGAAAAATACATATTAATTTTTTCACACCTTGCTGTCGCATTCCTCGAAATTTGAAAAAATAAAATATCAATTTAAATGTTGTTTACATTCCATTTATATTTTATTTTTTCAAACCGGGTAGAATGCTTCAATCGAACTCACTTCGTTCGTTTGGTCCCTGCGCGGT
>OLGB01000824.1_pt1 | contig 40927 bp, 48 predicted proteins | sample 1605691 | NCBI WGS metagenome assembly OLGB01 (sample SAMEA3888925, study PRJEB22519) | human gut metagenome | biome: human gut; feature: human-associated habitat; material: faeces | place: Denmark | collected 2010
GAACGGCGCAACTCTCGTCGGAAAAGATCGCCGCAGGCGAGCTTTTTCGACGGCCTGACGCGGGAGGCGACTGCCTCCCGCGTTCTTTTTCCGTTCGTGCGCCGCCTGTTCATTCCCCCTGCCTGAGCATCCATTCAATAAACAGGCCATAGCCCATGGTGGGGTCGTTGACGAACACATGCGTCACCGCCCCAATCAGCCGCCCGTCCTGGATAATGGGGCTGCCGCTCATGCCCTGCACAATGCCCCCTGTGCGCTCAAGCAGCGCCGGGTCGGTTACGCGCAGCACCATGCTGCGCTGGGCGGGCGCGCTCTGGCGGGCCACCTCCACAATTTCCACGTCGTATTCCCGCATGCCCTCCGTGCCTACGGTGGATAGAATCGTCGCCGGGCCCGTGTGCACCGCGTCCCTGCGGCCAATGGGCAGCCCGTCGGGATACAGGGGATGGGTTGGCGCCGTATCCAGCCCGCCATAGATGCCGTACAGGTTGTTCAGCGCAATGCTGCCCAGCACGCGGTTTTCGCGCAAAAAGCTGCCCTTTAGCTCGCCTGGCACGCCTGCCTGGCCCTTGCGCACGTCCACAACATCCGCCAGCATAATCTCCCCGCGCCCCACGGTAAGCACCTGCTGGGTATCCGTATCGGTGATGGCGTGGCCCAGCGCGCCAAAGCGCGTTTGCCCGCCGATATCGCCATAGAAGGACATGGTGCCCACGCCCGCTGTGCTGTCGCGCACCCATGCGCCAATGCGGTAGTCCCCGCTCTGCCCGTCGCGCTTAGGCTCCAGCGTAAGCGAAAGCGTGCTCTCCCCGCGCTTCACGGTTAACGGAATAGGCGCTTCTCCGGAGGCCGCCACCATCTCGGTCAGCTGCGCGGTGCTGGTCAGCTTCTTTCCGCCCGCTTCGGTTATCAGGTCGCCGGGCTTCACGCCCGCCAGGCGCGCGGGGCTGTACGCGCCGCTTAGGTCGCTGGTGCCCACCACCAGCACGCCCTGGGTATGCAGCGCCACGCCCACGGCCTGCCCGCCTGGGTACAGGCGCATATCGTCGCTGATTTCAATCTCCACCTCGCGCAGGGGCAGCAGGCCCAGAATGCTAATGGTCGCGGTGGTTTTCCCCGTGGGATTCTCCAGGCTTTCCGAAAGCGAGGCGTCCGCCGCCACCCCGTCCCCATCTATTTGCATGCGCAGCGGAAAGGGGGCTTCCACCGCCGCCTGCTGTCCCTGGGCCACGCTAAGCGTCTGCGGCAGGTTGCGCAAAAGCTGCGCCTGCGGGGAAAAGTGCGCAAGGAGCAAAAAGGCCGATAGCAGCCAGCCCGTAGCCTTCCGAAACCGTGAGGATGATTGTCGCATAAAAACGCCTCTTTCTGATGATGCTTCGCTAAGGAAGTGTTTGCAGAAAGAGGCGTTTTTCAACGTGGAAATCCCTGTGACTTTTCCCGCCCGAACGGCTTAGGCATTGCTGATCTGGTGCTTCACGCGGTCGCGTTCCTCGGCGCGCTTGCCATTGTTAAAGCGGTCCAGCGTGCCTACCAGATAACCCGTAATGCGGCGGATGCGCTCAAAGGCGTGCCCGTCCTCGCGGCGGCCGCACTTGGGGCAGCAATCGCCAATAATGCCGTTATAGCCGCACTCCGGGTCGCGGTCCACGGGATGGTTGATGCTGCCGTAGCCAATGCCCACATCGTGCATGTAGCGCACCACCTTTTCAAAGGCGTCCAGGTTCTTGGTGGGGTCGCCGTCCATTTCAATGTAGCTGATGTGGCCCGCATTGGTCAGCGCGTGGTAGGGGGCTTCGATGGCCAGCTTGTCAAACGCGCTGATGGGATAGTACACCGGCACATGGAAGGAGTTGGTGTAGTAATCGCGGTCGGTCACGCCGGGAATCACGCCGTATTTTTCGCGGTCAATGCGCACAAAGCGGCCGCTCAGGCCCTCGGCGGGGGTTGCCAGGCAGGTGTAGTTCAGCTTGCGCTTCTGGCTCAAATCGTCGCAGTATTTGCGCATAAAGCCCACAATTTCCAGGCCCAGGTTCTGGCTGTTGGGGTCTTCGCCATGGTGCGTGCCGCGCAGCGCCTTCAGGCACTCCGCCAGGCCGATAAAGCCGATGGACAGCGTGCCATGCTTGAGCACGTCGCGGATGGAATCGTTCCAGTCCAGCTTTTCGGAATCAAGCCACACGCCCTCGCCCATCAGGAAGGGGAAGTTGTAGACCTTCTTGTTGGCGATGATCTCGAAACGCTCGTCCAGCTGCTCCACCACCAGGTCCATCATGCGCTCCAATTCCTCAAAGAACCACTGCACATCGCCCTTGGCCTTGATGGCAATGCGGGGCAGGTTGATGGAGGTAAAGCTGAGGTTGCCGCGGCGCGGGCACACCTCGCGGGTGGGGTCGTACACGTTGCCAATCACGCGGGTGCGGCAGCCCATGTAGGCGATCTCCGTTTCGGGATGGCCTTCCTTGTAATACTTCTTGTTAAACGGCGCGTCGATAAAGCTGAAATTGGGGAACAGCCTCTTGGCGCTGGTGCGGATGGCCAGGCGGTACAAATCGTAGTTGGGGTCGCCGGGGTTGAAGCTTACGCCTTCCTTTACGCGGAAAATCTGGATGGGGAAGATGGGCGTTTCGCCGTTGCCCAGGCCAGCTTCAGTGGCCAGCAGCACATTGCGCACAACCATGCGCCCCTCGGGCGTGGTATCCATGCCGTAGTTGATGGAGGAAAACGGCACCTGCGCGCCGGCGCGGCTGTTCATGGTGTTCAGGTTGTGCACAAGGGCCTCCATGGCCTGGTAGGTGGCCTTGTCGGTTTCCTTTTCGGCATGCTCGCGCACAAAGTCCACAATGCGGGTAAGCTCCTCGGGCTTGGCATTGGGCATCGCTTCGGCAACCTTGCGCTCCAGCGCCTTGTCGTATTCGGGGTCGGCGGCCAGGCCAGGCTTCTTGCCCGTTTCCGCTTCCAGGGCGTTAAGCATGTCCGCGGCCTTCTGCGCCGCATCCTCAACGCCGCCCAGCAGCTCCAGCGCGCGCGCCAGGTTATCGCGGAAACGCTTGTAATAGGTTTTTTTCACGCCGGGGGCCATGCCGTAGTCAAAGTTTACTACGCTCTGGCCGCCGTGCTGGTCGTTCTGGTTGGCCTGAATGGCGATGCAGGCCAGCGCGGAATAACTGTAAATATCGTTAGGCTCGCGCAGCACGCCATGGCCCGTGGAGAAGCCGCCGTGGAACAAATCCAGCAGGTCGATCTGGCAGCAGGTGGTTGTTAAGGTATAAAAGTCCAGGTCGTGGATGTGGATATCCCCGTCGCGATGCGCCTGCGCATGGCGGGGATTGAGGACATACATCTCATAAAACTGCTTGGACCCCTCGGAGCCGAACTTGAGCATGCTGCCCATGGCGGTATCGCCGTTGATGTTGGCGTTTTCGCGCTTGATATCGCTGTCCACCGCATCCTTATAGGCGATATCCTCAAAAATCTTCATCAGGCGGGTGTTCATCTCGCGCACGCGGCTGCGCTCCGCGCGGTAGAGGATATAGCTCTTGGCCGAGCGCACAAAGCCCTTTTCAATCAGCACGCGCTCCACCACATCCTGAATCTGCTCAACGGAGGGCACGGCGGGCAGGTTCTCGTCTCGCTCCACCTCGCTCACAACAAGCCCCGCCAGCTCATGCGCCGTTTCCTGTGTTTTCTGGCTTCCGCTGGCCATAAAGCTCTTTTCAATCGCCTGCTCGATCTTCTCCTGATCGAAGGGAACAACGCGTCCGTCGCGCTTTTTAATGGAAGTGATCATACGCCTGCCTCCAAGTTGTTAAATCTTGTAATGTTTTCATCAGCTCTATTTCGTGGGTCTGTAACGCGAGCAGTACCATTATATTGTGCTTCCAATAAGAAGTCAACACTAAATGTAGGGTTCTTTTTTCCCCATTTTTCGCGCCAAAAGCGCCTGTACCCAAAGCCACACAACGTTTTTGTAATACTTTCCACACATTTTCCACATCAAAATTTCTTTTCAACATCTTTTCCATGCCCCATGGATATCCTATGGATTTTCTATGGACAATCCATGGAAAACCTTCTGGCTTTTCATCCGGTTTTCCTTGCGTTTTCCACATGCCGGCCTTGGGCTTTTCCACATGTTGCTTCCAAAGGCTTGCCCTATCCCGTTTTTAGCGCTTTTTAATCCGCTTCTCATCCAACTAACAGCGCTTCCTCAAGCATCTCATCCCCAAATGTGCTATGCTTTCTATTGTCAACAGGAACCAAGCCTATTCTACCAACCATGAAGGAGGATTGTATTCCATGTCCGAGCAGATGCATAGCGATACCCATTCCAGCGGCAGCGGCGCCCGCTGGTTCAGCTTCCTTTACCGCACCCGCGTCAAGGTTAACAAGGGCGATATTCCCATCCTCAACCTTTCGCTTATCTTCACGCTGCTGGCCGTTTGCAGCGCGCCCTGGCTGGCCGTGGCCGGGCTTGTAATCGCGCTGGCGCTTGGCTACCGCTTCAGCATCGAAAAGAATGCCAAGGGCTTTGCCAACAGCTTTCAGGAGGTTGTAAACCATGCCGCGGGCAATGTGAAAGCGGCGGTGGATAGCGTCGTCACCGAGGAACAGGGGCGGGAGGAATAATCCCCTGGCGAGAGCAGGTTCAGGAAAACATAGAATATGCAAAGCCGCGTAGCGCCAGCCTTCATGGGCTGGCGCTATGCCTGTTTGCCGCAGCGGCATATGCGCAGCGGCATATGCGCGGCGGCTTCCTCTTCGCCATTATTCCGTCCGCCGTTTAAAAGAGCCCGGTCATCGCCCCATAGCCCCGCATGCGCGCGCGCAGCGCATCCGCGCCAGGCAGGATCTCCCTCACCAGCGCGTGAAACGCCGGGGAATGATTCGCATGCGCCATGTGCGCCAGCTCATGCACAATCACATAATCGCATAACTCCATGGGGCAGTGCAGAAGGGCCGCGTTCAGCCTTAACGCGCGGTCCCGGCTCATGCTGCCCCAGCGCCGCTTGGCGGCCGTATAGGCCACGCTGGCGGGCTCCAAGCCCGTTTTTGCGGCCCAGTACCGCACGCGGCCGCCCAATACCTCGCAGGCCCGCTGCCTGCGCCAGGCGCGAATATGCGCCGCCGCGTCCCCTTGGTTGGGCGTCAGCAACGCCCCGTCAAAATCGATGCACATAGGCACGCCGCACATACGCAGGCGCAGCGTTGCGCCCAGCCATGGCAGCTCCGCCCCATCCGCCAGCGCGAAGGCTACGGGCGCATTTGCGCGCGCCTGGGCCTGCTTTGCGGCAATCCATGCTTCCTTCTGGTTTAGAAACGCTTCAATTTCGTTCTCCGGCATCCCCATTGGCGCGCGGGCCACCGCCTCGCCGTCCGGTTGCACCGCAATGGCGAGCGTCCGCCTGTTGCTGCGAATCAGCCGGCAGCGAATGCCGCCGGCTGTTTGGATCTCAGTCATAATTCATCCCTGGGTAGTAGCAGGCCGTGCGTACAAAGGTAGCGCCGCAGCTGGAGGCCAGCATGCGCTGCTGCTCGTTGCGGCGGATTACGTCCGCCTCCACATGCGTTACGCCCTTATCGCTCAAAATTTTCATGCCGGCCGCGATCAGGGACTTGGCAAGCCCCAGCCTGCGGTAATTGGGCGTTACATACATCCCAATCAGCTTAGCGGCTTGCCCGTCGCCTGTGAAGGCGATTTCGCCCACCACCTCCGGCCCGCGGCTCATATACAGCGCCATAAAATGCGGAAAGCTCATATAGCGCTGCAGCGCCGCCGGGCTCCAGGCGTTCAGCCGGTACGTGTTCATGCGCATCAAAAAGGCTTGCAGCTCGCTTGGGTCGTTCATGGGCACATAGCCCATGTCATAGCCCATGGGCGCGGCCGGGCGGGCGTTGGGCACGCCCAGCTGCACCACGTCCAGCGCGTCGTTCGCGTCAAAGCCGCTTTCCATATAAAAGGCCATCATGGCCGTATCCTGTGGATTTACCTGCGCAAACAGCCTGCCCTTCCATTGGGGCGATTGCTCGCGCACCTGCTGCGCGCGCGCCAGCAGCGCCCCCATCAGCATATCCTGCCCCGGCCCCTTCGAGCGGATGTTCATGAACAAATTCAGCGGCCTGTCGGGAAACAGATACGGGTGATAGGTCGGTATCAAAAACCCATCCGCAATGGTCATATTGGCGCTGTCAGCCACATAAAAGGTGTTTTCAGGCGGCAGGCCGTTCACGCTTTGCGGCGGATGAAAGACGTGCATGGATCGCTCATCCTTTCCGAACGCCCAAATGGACGGTTCCATTCCATGATATGATGTATTTTACCCCAATTCACCAATATATGCAAGGGGATTCCTGCCTGTACGCTTCGCCGCGCCCCCGTTTTCCGCATTTTCCCAGAAGCGCAAAAAGGCCGCGCGCCTATGGCGTCGCGGTCCTTTCCGTGTAAGGCCTACTGCCGCGCGTCCCCTAAGGGACCCGTGGCTTAGCCTCAGCCCTGCTTCTGCTTGTGCTTGGGGTTCTCGCAAATCACCATCACGCGGCCCTTGCGCTTAATGATCTTGCACTTTTCACAAATGGGCTTTACCGAGGGACGTACCTTCATGTTCGTTTCCTCCTTATCGGGGACCGGCGGCGGGCCGACCCGTGCAATGCTCTCGCTAATTCTTGCTGCGCCACGTAATGCGGCCGCGCGTAAGGTCGTAGGGCGAAAGCTCAACAGTAACTTTGTCGCCGGGATAGATGCGGATGAAGTTCATGCGCATTTTTCCCGAAATTTGTGCCATGATCCGGTGGCCGCCGGGGAGCTCCACTTTGAAGTTCGCGTTGGGAAGCGCCTCGATGACCGTGCCTTCCATTTCGATGACATCACTTTTGGACAAACGCGCATTCCTCCTTCTCTTTCTCCTGCCGCGCAGCTGCATGCGCGAACCCGGTTTTGGTTTCGTAAGCCTTCTGCGCTGCCAGGATGCCCTTGCGGATATCGCTGTTGGCGATGGGGCCGCCGCTTTCTCCCCTGCCGGTAACCGGCATGGAGAGGGGCAGCGCCCGAAGATGCTTGATTTGCTTTTTTTTGGGCTTTGCCAGCGTGCGCGTGTTTCCATCGCACAGGAGCACATAACGTTCGTCCAGCACGCCTACAACGGCGTACCAGCGCCCCGCGTCATGCCCCTTCAGGGAAACCGCTATCTGCCCCGGCTCGGTCTGCTTTGCTTTCACTCGGCTTCCTCCGTAAGGGCATAGCCCGGATAGGTAAGCAGCTCCGGCAGGCCGTGCTCGTTGATGGCGATGGTGTGCTCGTAATGCGAGCACACGCTGCCATCCTCGGTCACGATGGTCCATCCGTCCTCCAGCTCAGCCACATGGTAGTCGCCCATGGCGATCATCGGCTCAATGGCCAGCGTCATCCCGGCGCGCAGCCTTGTGCCGTGGCCCGGCCGCCCAAAGTTGGGCACGCTGGGCTCCTCATGCATGCTGCGGCCTATGCCATGGCCCGTCAGGTCGCGAATGACCCCGTAGCCAAAGCTTTCCGCGTAGCTTTGAATGGCATGGCCGATATCTCCCAGGTGGTTTCCGGCAACGGCCTGCCGTATCCCCTTGAAAAAGCTTTCCTCCGTGCGGTCAATCAGCAGGCGGTTTTCAGGCGAGATTTCGCCAACGCCAACGGTGAAGGCGCTGTCCGCCTGCCAGCCGTCCAATACCAACCCGCAATCGATGGAGAGCACGTCGCCCTCCTTGAGGATGGCGTCGTCGGAAGGGATGCCATGCACCACTTCATCGTTAATCGAGGCGCAGATGCTGGCCGGATAGCCCTGATAGTCCAAAAAGGACGGGATTGCCTTGTGCTTACGAATCAGCTGCTCGGCATATACGTCCAGCTCCGTGGTGCTCATGCCCGGTTTGATGGCCTCGCGTAAGCGGCAAAGCACCTCGTACAGCAAGGCGCCGGACCTGCGCATACAGTCAAGCTGCTGTGCATTCTTGAGATAAATCATTGGATCGCCTCAAGTGTTTTGAAGATCTCCTCGCTGATCTCCTCCAGCGTCAGCCCGCCGCCGATGTTCTTCAGCAGCCCGGCTTCCTCATAGTAGCCAATCAGCGGGGCGGTCTTTTGGTGATAGACCTGCAAGCGGTTCAGCACCGTTTCGGCCTTATCGTCGTCGCGCTGTATCAGGGGAGTGCCGTCCACCTTGCAGGTGCTTTCGCCGTTCAGGCGGTCCACATGGTAGGGCGCGCCGCACAGCGGGCATACGCGGCGGCCGCTCAGCCGCTTCACCAGCACATCGTCGGGCACATCCAGGTTGATGGCCGCGTCAATGCGCGCAAAACTGCCCAGCGCCTTCGCCTGCTCCACCGTGCGCGGGAAGCCGTCCAGGATATACCCCTTCCGGCAATCGTCCTTTGCCAGCCGCTCCTTCACGATGTCAATCACAACCCCGTCGGGAACAAGCTGCCCCTTATCCATGTATGCTTTCGCTTTCATGCCCGTTTCCGTGCGCGCGGCAATGGCGGCCCTTAACATATCGCCTGTGGAAATCTGGGGAATGCCCAGCTTCTGGCACACGATTTGCGCCTGGGTACCTTTGCCTGCCCCGGGAGGGCCAAGGAAAATGATGTTCATATCGTCACTCCTCCTGTTCACGGATGAAGGCCGCTAATGCACGGCACTCTAACAGTATACCACAAAAGCGGTAAATGTGCCCGTGCCGCGCCTTAGCGGCGCATCATTCGTGCAGTGCAGCGCTGCGGTCAGGAAATGCTGTCGTAATTGCGGCTGACCAGCAGGTCGTCCAGCTGGCGCTTGGTTTCCAGCACTACGCTTACGGCAATCAGGATGCTGCTGGCCGCGAAGGGAATCTGCGTTTGCAGGCCCACGGTAAACAGCGTAGGCACCGTGGCCAGCACAGCCAGGAACAACGCGGCGAACAGGGTCAGCCGGTTGTTGATGCGGCGCAGATAGTCCGCGGTGGGCTTGCCGGGGCGCACGGAGGGAATCGCGCCGCCCTGCTGCTGGATATTTTTCGCCATTTCATCCGGCTGGAAGGAAATGGAGGTGTAGAAGTACGTGAACGCGATGATCAGCAGCGCCGTCACAATCAGGTACAGCGGGCTTGCGGCGTTCATGTAGCGGCTCCACCAAATGGCAGCGCTGCTGTTGGAACCGCCCACCAGCTGAATGATGGTGCCGGGGAACGCCATGAAGGAATACGCGAAGATCAGCGGAAGCACGCCTACGCTTACCACCTTCATGGGGATAACGCTGTTTTGGCCGCCGTACATCTTGCGCCCGCTTACGCGCTTGGCGAAATGCACATTAATGCGGCGCACGCCCATATCCACATAGGTAACAACCACGATCATGAACAGCGCAACCAGCATGACCGCCAAAAGCGTAAGCCACGGGGTAAGGCTGGTAGCGGTGAAGGCGTTGCGGAACAGGTTTACAAAACCGGTGAACAGGTTGGAAATGATACCCGCAAAAATCAGCAGGGAAATACCATTGCCCAGGCCCTTCTCGGTAATGCGCTCGCCAATCCACATGGCCAAGGCGGTGCCGCCGGCCATGCTTACGCCCACAAGCACGGTGTTAAACCAACCGCTCTTGATGTAGCCCAGGCCGGCCACCAGGCCAATCGCCTGAATTACGGCCAATAGCACGGTTACATAGCGGGTGATCTGCGCAATCTTCTTCTGTCCTTCGGGGCCGCTCTTTTGCATACGCTCCAGGGCGGGGATGGCGATGGTCAGAAGCTGCATGATAATGGAGGAGTTGATGTACGGGGTAATGCCCATGGCCATAATGGTCATGTTCTGGAAGTTGGAGCCGGTCATCATGTTTACCAGGTCCAACAGGGGCAGGCTGTTGGAGCCCATGGCGGCCTGCACGCGGGCGTAATCAACGCCCGGCGCAGGAATTACGCCAACCAGACGGAACAAAACCAGCATGAAGAAGGTATAAATGAGCTTCTTGCGAATGTCCTCTACCTTCCATGCGTTGCGAAGGGATTGCCAAACGCCTACTTTATTCGGGTTCTTGGCCATCTTACTTCACCTCGGCTTTCCCGCCGACCGCCTCAATCTTCTGCTTGGCAGAATCGGTGAACTTCGCAGCCTCAACGGTAAGCTTCTTGGTGAGCTCGCCATTGCCCAGAATTTTCACGCCGCCCAGCGTCTTTTTGATGATACCGGCCGCCTTAAGCAGCTCGGCGTTTACCACGGTATCCTCGGTAAACACTTCCAGCTGGCCAACATTCACTGTGGCATATTCCACACGGAAAATGTTGGTGAAGCCCTTCTTAGGAACGCGGCGGTACAGGGGCATCTGGCCGCCCTCAAAACCCGGGCGCTTGCCGCCGCCGGAGCGGGCCTTGGCGCCCTTGTGACCCTTGCCGGAGGTCTTACCCAGGCCGGAGCCGACGCCTCGGCCAAGACGCTTCGGCGCGGTGGTGGAACCCGCGGCGGGCCCTAACTCGTGCAGTTTCATTTGGGTTTCCCTCCTCAGTCCTTGATTTCTTGCACGTCGATCATGTGCTTCACGCGGAAGATCTGCCCGCGCACGCAGGCGTTGTCTTCCTTCACCACCGTCTGGCCGACCTTGCGCAGGCCCAGCGCAGCCACGGTGTCCTTATGCACCTGAAGGCTGGAGATCGGCGACTTTTTCAGCGTAATTTGCAATTTCATGGTCGTCTACCTCCTCAGCCCAGAATTTCTTCGACGGTCTTGCCGCGCAGCTTCGCGACTTCCTCGGCGCTGCGGAGCTGCTTAAGGCCCTCCAGCGTCGCCTTAACCATATTGATCTTGTTGTTGGTGCCGTAGCTCTTGGTGCGGATATCCTTCACACCAGCCAGCTCCAGAACCGCACGGGCGGCGCCGCCCGCGATAACGCCGGTACCTTCGGGCGCGGGCAGGAGCACAACCTTGCCGGTGCCAAAGTTACCAATCGCCTCGTGGGGGATGGAGGTGCCCAGCAGGGGCACGTTAATCAGGTGCTTTTTGGCGTCCTCGGTGCCCTTGCGGATCGCCTCGGAAATTTCAGCGGCCTTGCCCATGCCCGCGCCCACGCGGCCTTTTTCATCGCCGACCACAACCAGCGCAGCGAAGCGGAAGTTGCGGCCGCCTTTGACGACCTTGGTAACGCGGTTTACGGCAACGAGCTTCTCTTTGAATTCGCTGACCTGTTCCATGCGTTGCATGCGTTCGTCCTCCTTACTTAGAATTGAAGTCCGGCTTCGCGGGCGCCATTGGCCAGCTCAGCCACGCGGCCGGTGTACACATAGCCGCCGCGGTCGAACACGACCTTGGTGATGCCCGCTTCGGACGCACGCTCGGCGATCAGCTTGCCAACGATCTTGGCAGCGCCCTTTTTGTCGGTGTCTTTGATCTGCTCCATCACGCTCTTCTCCTGCGTGGAAGCAGCGGCAAGGGTTACGCCCTTGGTATCGTCGATAACCTGAGCATAGATGTTGTTCAGGCTGCGGTACACGCACAGACGCGGCATCTCCGGGGTGCCGCTGATTTTCCTACGAACACGGGCATGGCGGATCTTGCGGTCCGCATTGCGGTCGCTCGTCTTAAACATTTGCGTTCACTCCCCTTTCGATTACTTACCGGTCTTGCCTTCCTTGCGGCGGATAACCTCGTCCTCGTACTTAATGCCCTTGCCCAGGTAGGGCTCCGGCTTACGAATGGCGCGGATATCGGCGGCAAGGTTGCCAACCTGCTGCTTATCGATGCCCTTGACGACGATCTTGGTCTGCTCAGGGGTTTCGAAAGTGATATTTTCGGGCGCGTCCAGCACCACGGGATGGGAGAAGCCAATGTTGATGGTCAGCTTCTTGCCGCCGTCAGCCTGGGCGCGATAGCCGGTGCCAACCAGCACCAGGGTTTTCTGGAAGCCGTCGGTCACGCCAACGACCATGTTGTGTACAAGGCTGCGGTACAGGCCGTGCATGGCCTTGTGGGGCTTAGCGTCGCTGGGGCGTTCCAGGGTCAGCACATTGCCTTCCTGCTTGAGGGTGATATCGCGGTTCACCGCCTGGGTCAAGGTGCCCTTGGGGCCCTTCACCGTTACGGTGTTGTCCTCGTCCACCGTTACCGTCACGCCCGCGGGGACTGTGATCGGAAGTTTTCCGATTCGAGACATTGTCTTACACCTCCATTGCGTGTCGGTTTACCAGATGTAGGCGAGCACTTCGCCGCCGATCATTTGCTTGCGGGCTTCCTTATCCGTCATCAAACCCTTAGAGGTGGAGATGATGGCGATGCCCAGGCCGCCCAGAACCTTGGGCAGTTCCTCGGACTTGGCATACACGCGAAGGCCGGGCTTGGAAATGCGCTTCAAGCCGGCGATCACGGGCTGCTGCTTGCCGTTTACATACTTCAGCACGATCTTGATGCTGCCCTGGGGGCCGTCATCAATGAAATCGACCGACTTTACATAACCTTCCGCCAAGAGGATCTTGGCGATCGCCTTCTTGGTGTTGCTGGCGGGCAGAACGACGGCGTCGTGCTTGGCGATCTGCGCATTGCGGATGCGGGTCAGCATATCGGCGATGGGATCATTCACAACCATGATGGAACCTCCTTCCGTTCTTTCCCGCTTACCAACTGGCCTTGCGGACACCGGGGATTTGGCCCTTGTAGGCCAGCTCTCTGAAGCAGATACGGCAAACGCCATACTTGCGAAGCACCGAGTGCGGGCGGCCGCACAGGCGGCAGCGCGTGTAAGCACGGGTGGAGAACTTGGGCGCTCTGGCCTGCTTGATTTTCATACTGGTCTTAGCCATTTTTGTTTACTCCTCCCTATCCTCACTGCGCGAACGGCATGCCCAGCAGGCGAAGCAGCTCCTTGCACTCCTCGTCGGTCTGAGCGGTCGTTACGAAAATCATTTCCATACCGCGAATCTTTTCCACCTTGTCGTATTCGATTTCGGGGAACAAAAGCTGCTCGCGGATGCCCAGGGCGTAGTTGCCGCGGCCGTCAAAGGACTTGGCGCTTACGCCGCGGAAGTCGCGCACGCGGGGCAGGGCGATGTTCACCAGCTTATCCATGAACTCTTCCATGCGTGCGCCGCGCAGCGTCACCTTCGCGCCGATATTCATGCCCTCGCGGACCTTGAAGTTCGCGATGGACTTGCGCGCCTTGGTCACAACGGGCGCCTGGCCGGCGATGGTGGCCAGCTCCTTCACGGCCAGCTCCAAAGCCTTGGGGTTATCCTTGCAATCGCCCAGGCCCATGTTGATCACGATCTTGGACAGCTTGGGAATCTGCATGGGGTTTTTGTAGCCGAACTTCTGCTGGAGGGCAGGCACGGCTTCATTGAGGTACTTTTCCTTAATGCGAGTAGCCATTTACCTTACCTCCCTCAGTCAATATCCGCTTTGCAGCGCTTGCAAACGCGGATGGATTTACGCTTCTTGCTGCCGTCCTCGCGCTGCACCTCTTCAATGCGGTGCGCGACGCGGGTAGCCTTGCCGCACTTGGGGCAAACCAGCATTACGTTGGAGGCGTCGATGGCGCGCTCCTTTTGGATGATACCGCCCTGCTGGCCCTGGCGGCGGGGTTTGAGATGCTTGGTGACGAACGCTACGCCCTCCACCACGACCTTGCCGGCCTTGGGGTCCACGCTCAGGATCTTGCCCTGCTTGCCCTTGATAGCCTTATCGCCATCCTTGGGGCCGGAGATGACAACGACCTGATCGTTCGTTTTTACATGAACCTTCGTAATCATTTGTCAATCCTCCATTACAGCACTTCGGGAGCGAGGGAAACGATCTTCATGAAGTCCTTCTCGCGCAGCTCGCGGGCAACGGGCCCAAAGATACGGGTGCCGCGGGGCATCTTCTGATCGTTGATGATAACGGCGGCGTTGTCGTCAAAGCGAATGTAGCTGCCGTCCTTACGGCGCTTCTGCTTGCGCATGCGAACGATCACGGCCTTGACCACGTCGCCCTTCTTCACGGCGCCGCCGGGGGTGGCAGACTTTACGCTGGCCACGATCACATCGCCGATGGAGCCGTCACGGCGGAAGGAACCGCCGAGCACGCGGATGCACATGATTTCCTTGGCGCCGGAATTATCGGCTACCTTGAGTCGCGTTTGCGGCTGGATCATACGGTTTTTCCTCCTTGTTGAAATCGGGGGAAGCTACGCTTTCCCGCGAAAGATAAATTCGGAGCGCCCATCATCTTCCTGCGTAGTATACGCCTGTCGGATGATGAGGGCTGAATCTCAAATTACTTGGCCTTCTCAACGATTTCGACCAAGCGCCAGCGCTTATCGTGGCTCAGGGGACGGGTTTCCATCACGCGCACGCGATCGCCGATGCCGCACTCGTTCTTTTCGTCATGAGCTTTCAGCTTGCTGGTCTGGTTCATAATTTTGCCATACAGCGGATGACGCACGCGGGTTTTGATTTCGACAACGATGGTCTTGTCCATCTTGTCGCTTACCACAACGCCCTCGCGGGTCTTGCGAAGTCCTCTTTGTTCAGACATTGAAGCGGTTGCCTCCTTCTTATCTCACTAGGCCCTTACTGGGCGTCCTTCAGTTCCTGCTCGCGAAGGATGGTCATGCAGCGGGCGATATCGCGCTTGGTGCTGGCGATGACCGTGGTGTTTTGCAACTGACCGGTGGCAAGCTGGAAACGAAGGTTGAACAGCTCCGCCTTCAGTTCTCCGACCTTGGCTTCAAGCTCGGTCTTGTTCATGGCTTTCAGCTCCTTAGCCTTCATTGTGCTTCACCACCCGCTTCTTTGTTGTCCTCACGCACGAGGATCTTGGTTTTGAGGGGCAGCTTGTGGGAGGCCAAACGCAGGGCCTCGCGCGCCACTTCCTCGGGTACGCCCGCGATCTCAAACAATACGCGGCCGGGCTTCACAACCGCAACCCAATACTCGGGAGAACCCTTGCCGGAACCCATGCGGGTTTCAGCGGGCTTTTCGGTAACGGGCTTGTCGGGGAAGATCTTGATCCAAACCTGACCGCCACGCTTGGTGTAGCGGGTCAGCGCGATACGGGCCGCCTCAATCTGCTGGCTGGTTACCCAGCTGGGCTCGGTGGCAACCAGGCCGTAATCGCCATAGGCAAGGAAGTTGCCACGCATGGCCTTGCCCTTCATGCGGCCACGGAACACGCGGCGGCGCTTCACTCTCTTAGGCATCAACATAGCTTATTTGCCTCCTTCGGTTTTGGCGGCGGCAGGCGCCTTCTTGGGCTTGGGAAGGCGCTCTCCCTTGTAAACCCAAACTTTCACGCCCAGACGGCCGTAAGTGGTCTTGGCTTCGGCGAAACCATAGTCGATATCCGCGCGAAGGGTCTGAAGCGGGATGGAGCCCTCATGATAATGCTCGGTGCGGGCGATATCGGCGCCGTTGAGGCGGCCGCTCACGGTGGTCTTCATGCCCTTGGCGCCGGCGCGCATGGCGCGCTGCATGCTCTGCTTCATCGCGCGGCGGAAAGCGATGCGCTTTTCCAGCTGCTGGGCAATGTTCTCGGCCACCAGCTGCGCGTTGGTGTCGGGCACCTTGATCTCCATGATGTTGATATTGGCGGGGCGGCCCAGGAAGGCTTCGATTTCCTTTTTCAGGGCCTCGATGCCCGCGCCGCCGCGGCCGATGATCATGCCGGGCTTGGCGGTGAAGATGTTGATGGTCAAACGGTTGGCGCTGCGCTCGATATCGATATGGCTGATACCGGTGGCGTAGTACTTGGTCTTGAGCATTTCGCGAAGCTTGTAATCCTCAACGAGGTTGTTCGCGAAATCCTTCTTGCCGGCATACCAGCGGGTGCTCCAGTTGAAGATCACGCCAACGCGAGCACCGTGGGGATTTACTTTCTGTCCCATTGATAAACCTCCCTTGGATTACTTCTGGTCCAGCACCACGCTGATGTGGCTGGTGCGCTTGAGGATGGGCGACGCGCTGCCGCGGGAGCGCGCAACGTAGCGCTTGAGCGTGGGGCCGGGGTTGGCGTAAACTTCGGCAACGTAGAGGGACTTGCGATCCATCTCGTTGTTGTTCACCGCATTGGCGATGGCGCTGGAAAGCAGCTTGTGCACAACGGGCGCGGCGGCCTTGGGGGTGTATGCGAGAATCGCCAGCGCGTCGTCCACATTCTTGCCGCGGATCAGGTCGATAACGATCTTGACCTTGCGGGAAGAAATGCGCACGTACTTGGCGTGAGCGGCGGGACGAGTGTCGCGGGCCGCCATATGGGCTTGCGCCTTCTTCTGGGAATTGGTTGCCATAGAAACTCACTCCTTCCGCTTACTTCTTGCCGGTGGCTTTTTCACCGGCATGCCCGCGATAGGTGCGGGTGGGGGCGAACTCGCCCAGCTTGTGGCCAACCATGTCCTCGGTGATATAAACCGGCACATGCTTGCGGCCGTCATGCACGGCGATGGTGTGGCCAACGAAATCCGGGAAGATGGTGGACGCGCGCGACCAAGTCTTGGCAACCGCCTTCTTGCCGGTATTGTTCATTTCTACGATGCGCTTCATCAGCGCTTCGTTTACAAAAGGTCCCTTCTTAACGGAACGGCTCATTGAGAGGCTTCCTCCTTCCTTGGATCCATGGGCTTATTTGCCCGCGCGCTTCACAATCATCTTATTGGAATACTTCTTGTGCTTGCGGGTCTTCAGGCCCAGCGCAACCTTACCCCAGGGGGTAACAGGCGCAGGCATACCAACGGGGCTCTTGCCCTCGCCGCCGCCGTGCGGGTGGTCGCAGGGGTTCATTACAACGCCGCGAACGGTGGGGCGCACGCCCATGTGGCGGTGGCGGCCGGCCTTGCCGATGCGCACGTTCTCGTGATCGCTGTTGCCAACGGTGCCGATGGTAGCCATGGCGTTCATGGGCACCTTGCGCACCTCGCCGGAGGGCAGGCGCACCTGCGCGTACTGGCCTTCCTTGGCCATCAGCTGGGCGCTCATGCCGGCGGAGCGTACCATCTGGCCGCCGCGGCCGGGCTTGATTTCCACGTTGTGGATCAGCGTGCCGACGGGGATGGAGGAGATGGGCAACGCGTTGCCGGGCTTGATATCGGCAGTAGCGCTGGAGATGACGGTGTCGCCCACCTTCAGGCCCAGGGGCGCAAGGATGTAGCGCTTCTCGCCGTCTACATAGTGGAGCAGGGCGATGAACGCGCTGCGGTTGGGATCGTACTCGATGGTGGCAACCTTGGCGGGGATATCCAGCTTGTTGCGCTTGAAATCGATGATGCGGTATTTGACCTTGTTGCCGCCGCCCTGATGGCGAACGGTGATCTTGCCCTGCTTGTTGCGGCCGGCGTTCTTCTTCTTGTACTCAAGAAGGCTCTTTTCCGGCTTGTTGGTGGTGATCTCCTCGTACGTCAGCACCGACATAAGACGGCGGGCGGGCGAGGTCGGCTTATAAACTCGAATAGCCATTCTGTCTTGTCCTCCCTGCTTTAGTCAGCCATGCCTTCAAAGAACTCGATGGGCTTGGAGTCCTTGGTGAGGGTCACATAGGCCTTTTTGATTTCCGGGGTGCGGCCGGAAGTGCGGCCCTGCCGCTTGATCTTGCCGATGGTGCGAAGGGTGTTTACCTTCTCCACCTTGATATCCTTGAAGATCGCCTCAAGCGCGAGCTTGATTTCGGTCTTGTTGGCGCTCTTGTGCACTTCAAACACGTAGCGCTTGTCGGCAATGCCCTCGTAGGACGCTTCGGTCAAAACGGGGCGCAGGATCACGTCGTGCGGGTTTTTCATGCGTAAACCTCCTCTACGCCCTTCAAGGCATCCTGGGTGAGGATGATCTTGCCGGCTTTCAGGATATCATACACGTTAAGCGTGTTGACGTAAGAAGTTTCCAGCTTTTCAATGTTGCCAGAGGCGCGCAGCACGGTTTCGTCGCGGCCCGGCAGCACCAGCATGGTGGTGCCCTTAAGCTCGAAGTTGCTAAGCGCCTTGGCCATGAGCTTGGTCTTGGGCTCGGCCAGCTTGATTTCATCCACAACGATGATCTCGCCGGCGTTGAGCTTAGAGGTCATGGCGCTCTTAAACGCGAGGCGGCGCACCTTCTTGGGCACGTTGATCACGTAATCGCGGGGCTTGGGCGCGAACACGACGCCGCCGTGACGGAACTGCGGAGCGCGGTTGCCATGGTGGCGGGCGTTGCCGGTGCCCTTTTGACGGTAAATTTTGCGGCCGCCTCCGCGAACCTCGCCGCGGGTGAGGGCGCTCTGCGTGCCCTGGCGCTTGTTGGCCAGAATGGAGCGAACGACCAAATGCATAGCGGCGGTGTTGATGGGAGCGGCAAAGATCTCCTCGCTCAGCTCCACTTCGCCGATGGCCGCGCCTTCCATGTTATACAAAGAAGTCTTAGGCATGGTGTAGATTTCCTCCTTCTAAAGGGTCCTTACATTCTCATAAATGTGTGGCGCCGTTAAGCCTTGCAGGTGTTGCGCACCAGCAGCAGGCCGCCGTTGGGGCCGGGCACCGCGCCCTTGATGAGGAGCAGGTTGCGCTCGGCATCCACCCGGACGATCTCCAGGTTCTGGATGGTCACGCGCTCCACGCCGTAATGGCCGGGCATGTGCTTGTTCTTAAACACGCGGGAAGGATCGGAGTTGGCGCTCATGGAGCCCACGCCGCGATGGTACTTGGAGCCGTGGGCCATGGGGCCGGTGTGCTGGTTCCAGCGCTGGATGGCGCCGGTGAAGCCGTGGCCCTTGCTTACGCCGCTCACGTCGATCTTTTCGCCAGCCTCGAACTGGGCTACGGTCAGGTCGCTTCCAACCTCCAGCTCGGCCACGTTGTCCAGGCGGAACTCGCGCAGATAGCGGGTGGGGGCGACGCCGGCCTTCTTGAAATGACCCGTGAGGGGCTTGTTGACCAGCTTCTTGGCGCGGTTTTCCGCGTAGGTGTCAAAGCCAACCTGCACGGCGTCGTAACCGTCGGACTCGGTGGTCTTTTTCTGCACCACCTTGCAGGGGCCAGCCTCCACCACAGTCACGGGTACGAGGCGGCCATCATCGGTGAAAACCTGCGTCATGCCGATCTTCTTGCCTACGATCGCTTTTTTCATGATGTCGTACCTCCTGCATTAGTTATTGAGCTTGATTTCGATTTCGACACCGGCAGGAAGATCCAGCTTCATCATGGCGTCGACCGTACGCGGATTGGGATTGTGGATATCGATGAGGCGCTTATGGGTGCGCATCTCGAACTGCTCGCGGCTATCCTTATACTTGTGCGGCGCGCGCAGGATGGTCACGATTTCCTTCTCCGTCGGCAGTGGAATGGGGCCCGAAACCTTCGCGCCCGTCCGCTTAGCGGTTTCCACAATCCGCTCGGAGGACTGGTCGATCAGGTTGTGCTCGTAAGCCTTCAGCTTGATACGGATTTTTTGGTTGGCCATTTTCGTTCCTCCTTGATTTCGTCTCAAGTACACCGCCCCGGGTGTGTCCATCGGCTGCTTTTGAGCAGGCGAGGCAACCCTCGCCCTTCTCTGCGACTGTGGGCCAGCGCCGTGAGAAGCGCCTGCGCCCGGCCGCGGTTCGCAATCCCGCGCGATGCCTTAAGTCCGTCGCCCGATTTTCGGGCTGGTCCACGATAATTACCCGCCATGGCCATGGCGGCAACTTACCGCTTCATCCCTAAACAGACAGCTTAAGTAGTATACAACAATTCCCCCATGAATGCAATGGGTTTTCCAAAATTTTTTTGCGTTTTCTGCCCCCAAACCGCCGTTGCATCTCATTCCCAGCGCTTTAATATGAACACGCTTCCGTGCGTGTCCTATTCTTTCCGTCCCCGTTTCCTCCGCCGCAGCAAGGCATGGTTCCCTCCCGCCGCTTGCCGGTTCTTTTGCTTCATTAAAATATACCGCCCCATTTTGCCAACTTTCTTCTTGTCATTCCCAAGAAGCTATGGTACAATCCAATGCGAACACATTTTCGCATCATTTCCGGAGGTGTTTTCAGTATGGGAAAATCCAAGGTCTACTTTACCAACTTCCGCGCCAAGCCGGACAGGAACCTGCTGCAAAAGCTGCGCTTGTTGCTTGAAAAGGCGGGCATGACGCAAATGCCTCTGGAGGGCAAGTTTACCGCCGTCAAAATCCACTTCGGCGAGCCGGGCAACCTGGCGTTTCTGCGCCCCAATTATGCCAAGACGGTTGTGGACACGCTTAAGGACATGGGCGCGCGTCCCTTCCTCACCGACGCAAACACCCTATACACCGGCATGCGCCGCAACGCGCTGGACCATTTGGACGCGGCGTATGAAAACGGCTTCAGTCCGCTGCAAACCGGCTGCCACGTGCTCATCGCGGACGGCCTGCTGGGCACCGACGACGTGGCCGTGCCCATCGACGGCGAATACTGCAAGGAAGCGCTGATCGGCCGCGCGGTGATGGACGCGGACGCCATTATCAGCCTCACCCATTTCAAATGCCATGAGGGCGCCGGCATCGGCGGAGCCCTCAAAAACCTGGGCATGGGCTGCGGCTCCACGGCGGGCAAGCGCGCCATGCACTGCGACGGCAAGCCCGTTGTAGACCGCGACCGCTGCGTGGGCTGCGGCCTGTGCGCCCGCCAGTGCGCGCATGGGGCTATCAGCTTTTCCGGCGAAAAGGGCGCGCGGCGCGCCAGCATCGATCACGCCAGGTGCGTGGGCTGCGGCCGCTGCGTTGGCGCATGCCGGGACCGCGGGGCCATTCAGGGGCCGGACAGCTCCAACGACCTGCTCAACTGCAAAATTGCCGAATACGCTTGGGCCGTCGTGAAGGACCGCCCCAACTTCCACATCTCGCTGGTGATGGACGTTTCGCCCTATTGCGACTGCCATGCCGAGAACGATTCGCCCATTATTGCGGACGTGGGCATGTTTGCCAGCTTCGATCCTGTCGCGCTGGACGTGGCCTGCGCCGATGCGTGCAACCGCATGGAGCCCCTGCCCGGCACCTTCCTGGCCGCCAAGGCGCAGCACACCGGCGATATCTTTAACGATACGCATCCCTATACCAACTGGCGCGTAGGCGTGGAGCACGCCGCCAAGCTGGGCGTAGGCTCAATGGACTATGAGCTGATCGAGGTGTGACGGAGCGCGGGCGGTTCCGCCCTCTATAATCGCCGCCCAAAGACGCCGCTTCCGTTTCCCCCTATGGCCTTTCAGCAAGCTGATTGCCCGCGCGCCGCGCGGGCAATTTGCAGGGCTCGGGGCAACGCCCCTGCCGCCCCCTCTCCCACGCGCACCTGTATAGGAAAGGAGTTTCGCATTGCAGGATAAGCTCATCGTTCGCGGCGCGCGCGAACACAATTTGAAAAACGTTACCATCGAAATCCCGCGCAACAAGCTGGTCGTCTTTACGGGGCTGAGCGGCTCGGGCAAAACCAGCCTCGCCTTCGACACCATCTACGCGGAAGGCCAGCGCCGCTACGTGGAAAGCCTTTCCTCCTATGCGCGCATGTTTTTGGGCCAGATGGAAAAGCCGGATATCGATTCCATCGAGGGCCTGTCCCCCGCTATCTCCATCGACCAGAAAACCACGGCGCGCAACCCGCGTTCCACCGTGGGCACCGTTACGGAAATTTACGATTACCTGCGCCTGCTCTACGCGCGTGTGGGCGTGCCGCACTGCCCCAAGTGCGGCCGGGAGATCAAGCAGCAAACCATCGACCAGATGGCCGACCAGGTGATGGCCTACCCGGAGGGGCAGCGCCTTCAGCTGTTGGCCCCCGTGGTGCGCGCGCGCAAGGGCGAGCACGCCAAGCTTTTGGAGGACGCGCAGAAGCGCGGCTACGTGCGCGTGCGCATCGACGGCGAGCTTTACGAGCTGGACGACCTGCCCACACTGGATAAAAAGAAGAAGCACAATATCGAAATCGTCGTAGACCGCCTGGTTGTGCGGCCTACGGACGAGTTCCGCCAGCGCCTGGCGGATAGCATGGAAACCGCCGCCAGCGAAAGCGGCGGGCTTGTGCTGGTGGATCTGTTTGACAAGGGCACGCTGCTGTTTTCCCAAAACTACGCCTGCCCGGATTGCGGCGTATCCATCGAGGAGCTCTCGCCGCGCATGTTCTCCTTCAACAGCCCGTTTGGCGCTTGCCCCGCGTGCAGCGGCCTGGGCACGGTGATGCGCATCACGCAGGATACCATCATCCCCGATCCCAGCCTCAGCTTCAACCAGGGCGCGCTGCAGGCCATGGCATGGAACGTGGCGGACAAAAACAGCATGGCCAACACCTTCTTCACCGCGCTGTCCAAAAAGTACGGCTTCAGCATGGACACGCCGGTAAAGGACCTGCCCAAGAAAATCCTGGATATCCTGCTGTACGGCTCCGGCGATAAAATCACCGTCGAGTATGAAAGCGCGCACGGCAAGGGCCACTATGAAACGGTTTTTGAGGGCGTGATCACCTCGCTCAACCGCCGCTACCGTGAAACCACCAGCGAATCCGTGAAGGCCACGTATGAGGAATACATGGTCACGGATGATTGCCCGGCCTGCCACGGCCGCCGCCTCAAGCCCGAGGTGCTGGCCGTAACCGTTGGCGGCAAAAACATCAGCGAGGTGTGCGATTTGAGCGTATCCAAGGCCCGCGCCTTTTTCCGCGGCCTTGTGCTAAGCGAGAAGGATACCATGATCGCCTCCCAAATCCTTAAGGAGATCGATTCCCGCCTGGGCTTTTTGGACAGCGTGGGCTTGAGCTACCTGACCCTCTCCCGCGCGGCGGCCACCCTCTCCGGCGGCGAGGCCCAGCGCATCCGCCTGGCTACGCAAATCGGCTCCAGCCTCATGGGCGTGCTCTACATCCTGGACGAGCCCTCCATCGGCCTGCATCAGCGCGATAACGCCAAGCTGCTCGCCACCCTCAAGCGCCTGCGCGATCTGGGCAACACCCTGATCGTGGTGGAGCACGACGAGGACACCATGTATGCGGCGGACTACATCGTGGACGTGGGCCCCGGCGCGGGCATCCACGGCGGCCGCGTCATCGCCGAGGGCACCATTGATGAAATCCTCAAAAACCCCGATTCCATCACCGGTCAGTACCTCAACGGCGCCCGTTTCATCCCCGTACCCGCCAAGCGCCGCAAGCCCTCCGGCTGGCTCGTGGTCAAAGGCGCGCAGGAGAACAACCTCAAAAACATCGATGTGAAAATCCCGCTGGGCGTGTTCTGCTGCGTTACCGGCGTGAGCGGCTCGGGCAAGTCCAGCCTGGTTAACGAGATCGTCTATAAGCACCTGGCCAGGGTTCTCAACCGCGCCAAAACCCGCGCCGGCAAATTTGCCGCTATGGAGGGCGTGGAAAACCTGGACAAGATCATCGCCATTGATCAAAGCCCCATCGGCCGCACGCCGCGCTCCAACCCCGCTACCTACACCGGCATGTTTGACCTCATCCGCAAGGTGTTCGCCATGACGCCGGACGCCAAAGCGCGCGGCTACAAGGAGAACCGCTTCTCCTTCAACATAAAGGGCGGCCGCTGCGAGGCCTGCTCCGGCGACGGCCTGTTAAAAATCGAGATGCACTTCCTGCCGGACATTTACGTGCCCTGCGATGTGTGCAAGGGCGCGCGCTACAACCGCGAAACCCTGGACGTGCGCTATAAGGGCAAGAACATTCACGAAGTGCTGGAAATGACCGTAGAGGAGGCCCTGGCCTTCTTTGAAAACCACGAGCCCATTGTGCGTAAGCTGCAAACCCTGTACGACGTGGGCCTTAACTACATCAAGCTGGGCCAGCCCAGCACCCAGCTTTCCGGCGGCGAGGCCCAGCGCATCAAGCTGGCTACCGAGCTTAGCCGCCGCGCCACCGGCCGCACCCTCTACCTGCTGGACGAGCCCACCACCGGCCTGCACATGGCCGACGTGCAGCGCCTCATCGACGTGCTGGACCGCCTGGTTGAGGCGGGCAACAGCGTGCTGGTGATAGAGCATAACCTGGACGTGGTAAAATCCGCGGACTATCTGATCGACCTGGGCCCCGAGGGCGGTGACGGCGGCGGCTCCATCGTATGCCAAGGCACGCCGGAGCAGGTAGCCCAGGCGGAGGGCAGCTATACCGGCCAGTACGTAAAGCCCATACTGGAAAGGGCAAAGAAGCGGTGATGCGCCAAAAGCGCCGCAGGTCTTGCGGCGCTTTTGGTTTTTCTTCGTTTTGTAGATACCCAGGCTTTTGCAGGCCCAAAGCGGCCCTTTGCTTGCAAACGCTATTCCCTTTTGCGCTCCGCGTCCGCCGCCTCAAAAGGCTTTGCCAGGCCAAAGCCATCCCGCGTAATGGCCCCGCGCTCGTCCACATCCCAGTGGATCGGAAAGAAGCGGCTTCGCAGCTCCGGCGGGCATCGCTTGGAAAAGCCGACATAGGAGCCATGCGACGGGTGATTCTCCCCCGCGTGCAACTGGCAGTCCTGATAGAGCCTGGCAATCTCCCCTTGCAAAAAGCGCCGCCAAATATCGGGCGGCACCTCTGCCGCATCACCGCTGTAATAAACCGCTTCCCCTCCCGCCGCAATCAGCATGCCATACGCGGGAAGCATTTGCGTATGCCTAACGGGATAAAACGCCGCCTCCACCCAATCATCGCTGTACCGCATTGCGCTGCACAGCGTATACCTGCCCCGCGCAATACCGTTCAGCTCAAGCAGCTGGCCAATCGCCGTATCCGGATGCACCACGGTTACCGGCATGGGCTGTATATGGTGGCAATAGGAAATCAGCGTGCCCAGGCTGCCCACATGGTCGGCATGCAAATGCGTAATCAATACCACAATCCGCTTCGCGCCCTGCATCGCCTTGCGCTCAAGCAGCGCGCCAAAAACCGTGGAACCGCAGTCCAACAGATATAGCGTTCCGTCCTTCTGAAAGCAGGCGGACGTATTACCAAACGCGGGGTTAAAAGCCGCGCCAATCCCAAGGAATTGCAAATCCATCATCCCGCCACCCGCTCTCCCGCGCACGCCTGCGCGTATTCCACCATTTCTCCGCCCAGGGAGTGCATAAAACGCAGCATGTTCAGGCAAAGCCTTGGCGGAAGCGCTTGCGTGGCATGCTTGAGCTCAAAGGAAAAATTGTTCTCATACCCAATCTCGCCTAGCGCCCGCAAAATCTCCTCCCAGTTCAGTAGGCCGTAGTAGGGCATCAGGTGCTCGTCGCCCTTGGGCTGGCCGTGATTGTCATGAATGTGCGTCGCTTTCAGGCGCTTGCCCAGCTTGCGTATCGCCTCTGGCTGGTTCTGACGGGCAACAAACGCATGCCCCGTGTCCCAGCATACGCCCACCCGCGGGTCGTTGAAGGCGTCCACCAGATCTATCAATTCATCCACCTGGCTGCAATACCGCGCATGCCGCCCGGATTGAAACATATTTTCAAACGCGAAGCCAACGTTGTGCCGCAGCGCAAGCTCCACAAAAGGCGACCAATACTCGATATTATAGCGGCGCGCCTTTTCAAAATCATAGGTTTCATCCGCGTCAAAATCGGCCGGGTGCATTACAAGCCAGCGAACGCCCAGCATTTGCGCGGCGATGATGGAGCGGCGGAACCGTTCTTCATACCACGGCCGGTCAATCGTAAGGCTGGTCGATTCCCGCGTTCTGTAAAAGAACGAATGCGCCTGATAAAAGGTAACGTGCAGCTGCTGCGCCCGGCGCTGGACCTCCTCCACCCAGCTGCGCCATCCGTCCGTAGCCAGCGGATAGCCCTCTTTCCCCTGCGTGCCAAAGTTCATGTCCAGGTGGCGGAAGCCCGCCTCCCTGCACAGCTCCATCGCCTTAAACACCGATCCTTCCGGCGGTACGGAATCGGCGGCGCTCAGGATCGTCGTTGTTGTCGATAAACGCATATTGACTCCCTCTTACTTCATGGCGGCCTTTGAAAAGCCAGTCAGGATATAGCGTTGGAATACAAGGAACAATACCAGTATCGGCAGCGCGGCAATGCAGGACGCAGCCATAATCTGGTTCATGTTCAGCGCTTCCATGCTCAAAAACGAGTTGCGAATATCCGCTATGCCCAGGGCGATGGTACGGACCTTATCGGTCGTAGTGATCATCTTCGGCCAGAAATAGGCGTTCCACCCATTGATAAACGCCAAAATGGTCATGGTCACAACGGTCGGGCGGCACATGGGAACAAGAATGGAAAAGATCACGCGAAGCTTGCCCATGCCATCTACCTCCGCCGCCTCAAGATAGCTGTTATCCACAGCCATAAAGCTTTGGCGTAGCAGGAAGATCGAATACGCGGAGGCCGCCTCCGGCAATATCAGCCCCACGTAGGAATTGAGCAGCCCCTGCTTGCTAATCATGACATATATTGGAATAAACGTCACCTGGATGGGAATCATCATTGCGCCCAGGACGAGCACAAACAGGATGTTTTTGCCCCTGAACTCGCCCTTGGAAAAGCCGTATGCGGCCAATATTGACGTAACCACCTGTATGATGAGGATGCCCGCCGTGACGATCAGCGTATTGAGCAAATAGCGCGTCACCGGATAATGCGTCATGACCTGTGCATAGGCGTCCAGCGTAAAGGTATGCGGCCAAAAGGTAGGCCTTGTCAGCAAAACCTCCTCCGTCGTTTTAAACGAGGTGATCACCATCCAATACAGGGGGAATACCATAATCAGCATAACGAGCGTTGCAAAAAAGGTCTGCAATATCGCGCGCGCCCGGCGCGTGGTCAGGAATCGTTTTTTCACCGCGCACGCCTCCTTACGCATCGTAATTGACCTTATGGTTCGACCATTTCATGGTCACGGCCGTAAAAGCCAGCAGAATCACAAAGAACACGCAGCCCACCGCGGCCGCACGGTCCAGGCGATGGTCGGCAAAGGCCAGCCGGTAAATCTGGTAAACCAGCACCATCGTGGATTCATAAGGCCCGCCCAGCGTAAGGATGTCCACAGCCTGGAAAACCTTCATCGAGGAAACGACGGTTGTAACGACCAGGAACAGGGTCGTGGGCGCAAGCAGGGGCAGCTTGATATGAATGAGCTGCTGAAAGCCGTTCGCCCCGTCGATGGACGCGGCCTCCAAATACTGCACGCTAATGCCCTTGATGGCTGAAAGGTAAATCAGCATTGCATAGCCCATTGTGCGCCAGCCGCTGAAAAGGATCAGGGAAAGCAGCGCGGTATCCCGGCTGCCCAGCCAGTTAACGCCGCTAAGGCCCAGCAGCGAAAGGCCGTAGTTGAATACGCCGTATAGATCGTTGTACAGCCACATAAAAACCAATGCGGTGGATGAAACCAAAATATATTTGGGCATAACCACAGCCACACGCATCGCGCCAAACCAACCGGTCATCCGGTCAAACAGCAGCGCAAGCAGCAAGCCGCCCACCAGCGCCATCAGCACCTCGCCCAGCGTGTATAGCGCCGTAATCCGCAGGGAGGACAGAAAGGGTTTAAGTCCCCTTCCGGCAAACAGCCACTGATAATTTTTCAAACCCACGTAGGAGTACGTAGCCCGCGATAGGTTCCAGTCCGTCAGGCTGATGCGAAACAGCTCCATAATGGGGTAATAGGTAAACAGCACGAAAAAAATCAAAGCCGGCACGGTGCACGCAAAATCAAACAAGCCTTTCCTGCGTTTTCCGATGCCGCGCCTGTACGTCATGGCCATGCCGCATCCCCCTTTCATTACTGGGTTTGGCATCATTGGTAAAGCGGGGGCGGCAGCATAGCGCGCCCCCGCTTTGTTGCGTTTGCGAATTACTGCGCGTCCTCATACAGGCCGGTGATTTCATCCGCCATTTCATCCAGCTGCGCCTGGATATCCGCGTTCTCCAGGAAGATCAGCGCCAGGCCGTCCTCCATAACGTCGGTGATCGCATTGTAGCAGGGAACCTGAACCGCGCAGGTCATTTCCGTGATGTGGTTGTACATATTGGCCATTTCGGGGTTTTCGGCCAGCCAGGCCTGCCCCGCCTCGGACTGCATAGCGTCCGCATAGTTGGCCAGGAAGCCTGTGAAGGAGGCCATTTCACGGTCCACATCGCTGCTGGTAAGGTAGGCGAGCAGCCGGTACGCCGCGTCCTTTTTGCCTTCATCCAGCTTCGCGGGAATGCACAGGGCCATGCCGAAAACCTCCGTGGTGTTTAGCGTATCGCCGGCAGGCGGCATCGCCACGCCCAGCTCGTAGCCCTTGGCCTTCATGTTGTCCAGATGGTTCTGGTACTGGGAGGACGTATGCAGAATCGCAAACGCACCGCCGTCCCAGAACATAGAGCGCATGTTCGAGGAGCCGTTGGAGCCATATCCCCACATAATCAGGCCCTCGTCAATCCAGGCCTTTACCTGCTGGATGATCTCAACGGCCTTCTGGGAGTTGACCTGGGTGTTTCCTTCCTCGTCAATGATCACTACGCCAAAGTTCCAGAACAGCCAGGTGAAGTAATAGGAATCCCAGCCGGGCATCCACAGCGCATAGCGTTTGGTGGTACCGTCCTCGTTCTTAATCGTGGCCTTACGCAGGAAGGCGTCCATCTCCTCCCACTTTGCGGGGAACGCGATGCCCTCCTCCTGCGCCATCGTTTTATTGTAGAACACGCTGATGCCCGTAATCGTCCAGGTCAAGCCATATTGGCTTCCCTCGTAGGCATATACGTCGCGCATGTTCATGTTTGTCAAATCCGTGCCATACTTGGCGATATAGGCGTCCAGGTTTTCAATAACGCCGTCGCGCGCCAGGTTTTTAATCTCGGCGGAATGCACGGGGAACACAGCCGGCAGCTCGTCGCCGCCCGTAATATTGGCTGCCAAAACCTTTTGCAGGATTTCCGCTACGCGGCCCTGGTACTCTACGGATACCTGCTCGCCGCTATCCGCGACATATTGATCGACCAGCTTTTGAAAATCATCCCGATACATTTCCTCCAGCGTGTGCCAGAAGGTGAGCTCCTGGGTCCCCTCCGCCAGCGCGGATGCCATCAGCGACAGCGCCATAACCAGCGATAGCCCGAGTGCAAGCCATTTGCGATAGGTTTTCATGGTATGAGTCCTCCACTTTTTTATTTTCAGGCCGTTATTCCACGGCCCAAAGTACGGTTACAGCACCTCAACCCCACGCTGCTCCAAATAGCTGCGCGTTTCCTCGCTGAGGTCGTCGTCCGAAACCAGCGTATCAATCTGCTCCGGCATACAGATGGAAAAAGTCCTGATCTTTCCCACCTTGCTGGAATCCATCAGCACCACCTTCCTGGCGCAGCGGCGGATGACCGTCTGCTCCATCTCCCACCTATCGGCCTTGTTGCAGCCAAACCCATTTTCGGTGCTGAAACCGTTTACCGCGATGAACGCAATGTCAAAATAGATGTTTTCCATGTCGCGCGTCAGGCGCGAATCCCTCACGCTTAGGCTGGCCTTGTTCAACCTGCCTCCCAGCATATATATTTCCGCCTGCTTCAGCCGGCTCAGCTCGTTCGCGCATCCCAATCCCCCCGTAAAAACCGTGCAGGGAATATCGGGAAAGCGCCGCGCCAATTCAATCATCGTGGAGCCGGAATCCAGGAAGATGGCCGCGTTCTCCTCGATTAAGGCGCGCGCCTTGCTTGCAATTTGCTGCTTTTTTTCAATATTTTGCCCCAGGCGCTGCTCCAATGATATATCCGAGCCGTAAATTGTATCTAAAGAGCGCGCGCCCCCGTGGATGCGCACCAGCTTGCGCTCGTCATCCAGGCCCTTCAGGTCCTTGCGCAGCGTCATCTCGGAAACTTCAGGAAACATCTCCATCAGCGTGGAAAAATTGACCGTTCCCAATCTGTTTACTGTTTCAACAATCTTCGCCCTGCGCTGGTCTATCATATCGCACCTCGAAAAAAGTTTTGTTTCAACATTACTTTATAGTTTTATTTTAAAATTAAAAGTTTTGTTTGTCAACACAAAACGCCAATTTTATAAGAAAAAAATAAGAGCATACTTTTGAAAAGAAAGCATGCCTCCGTTCCGGGGAGCGCGGCTTCAGCTGAAACCCCACCGCATCGGCAATGCCCCTTGCCCCGCCGCGTATGCTGCATACAGCATCCATGCGCATATCCGCCATATATCCTCCCTCCCCTCCGTCCAGCGGATAGGCTGGACAGCTCCCGCCATGCGATTCTTTTTACGCTCTGGAAAGCGCACGCTCCCTCCCCTCTCCGCTTCCAACAAAAAACCGGGCCCCGCCGCGTTCCGAAAGGGAAGAACGCGGCGGGGCCCTTCTTCAGGAAGGCCCTGCATAAACCCCACAGGGAAGGGTTTATGCGCGTATGCAATGCGGCGCGTCCCGCGCCGGGCTATCAATCAGGCTTATTCCACATCCTGCAGGGCGTCGTAGCCCTCCTCGCCGGTGCGCACCTTGATTACCTGCTCCACATCGTACACAAAAATCTTTCCGTCGCCAATGTGGCCGGTATACAGCGCGTTCTTGGCGGCCTCGATCACCGTGCGCACGGGAATCTTGCACACCACAATCTCTACCTCAATCTTGGGCAGCAGGCTGGTTTCCATCTCAACGCCGCGGTAATACTCGGGACGGCCCTTCTGCATGCCGCAGCCCAGCACCTGGGTCACGGTCATGCCGGTTACACCAATCTCGTCCATGGCGGCCTTGAGGCGCTCAAACATGCTCTGCTTGGTGATGATGGATACCTTGCTCATCTTCACCTCATCCACGGAGCCGCTGGAGTAATCCGCCACGGAAACAGCCTCGTCCTTGGCCACGGGCTTGCTGGGCAGCTCCGCCGGCGCGCCCATGGGGGCCTCGCCGCCAAAGCCAGCCGTAAGCCCCGCGTAGGCGGATACCAGGCCGTGCTCCTCGCGATCCAGGCCGTTGATTTCCTCCTCCTTGCCTACGCGCAGGCCCACCATCGCCTTAATCAACAGGAACGTAAGCACGATGGTTACCGTCGTAAACGCGATAATGCACGCCATACCCAAAAGCTGCGTTCCCAGCAGCCCAAAGCCGCCGCCATAGAACAGGCCCTTCCCCATAATCTGGTTCGCGCCATAGGTTACGCCGTCGCCAAAGCCGCGCGCAAAGGCGGGAGCGGTGGGGGTTGCAAACAGGCCTACCGCTATTGTGCCCCAAATGCCGTTTAGGCAGTGCACGGCCACGGCGCCCACGGGGTCGTCAATGTGCAGCTTGTAGTCCAAAAGCCACACGCCAAACACCACCAGCACGCCCGCCACCGCGCCAATCACAATAGACCCCAGCGCGTCGGTTACGTCGCAGCCGGCGGTAATGGCCACCAGGCCCGCCAGCGAGGCGTTCAGGCACATGGAAACATCCGGCTTGCCATACTTCACCCAGGTTACGATCATGCACACCACCGTGGCAACCGAGGGGGCGATGGTGGTCGTCAGGAAGATGGAGCCCAGCTCGTCTACGCTGGTGGCCGCCGCGCCGTTAAACCCGTACCAGCCCAGCCACAGGATGAACACGCCCAGCGCGCCAATGGGCAGGTTGTGCCCCGGGAAGGCGTTTACCTTGACCACGCTGCCGTCCTTGCCGTAAACAAACTTGCCGATGCGGGGCCCAAGCATCTTCGCGCCTACCAAAGCGCAGATGCCGCCTACCATGTGGATGCAGGCAGAGCCCGCGAAGTCGTGAAAGCCCATCTGGGCCAGCCAGCCGCCGCCCCATATCCAGTGCGCCTCAATAGGATAGATAAGCGCCGAAATGATTGCGGAATAAATGCAGTAGGACAGGAACTTGGTGCGCTCCGCCATCGCGCCGGATACGATGGTCGCGGTCGTGGCGCAAAACACCAGGTTGAACACGAAATTGGACCAGTCAAAGCTTTCATACGCGGTGAAGATGTCAAACCCCGGCTTGCCGATCAGGCCGATCAAATCCTCCCCCAGCAGCAGGCTGAAGCCAATCAGGATGAACATCACCGTGCCGATGCAAAAGTCCATCAGGTTTTTCATCAGGATGTTGCCCGCGTTCTTGGCGCGGGTAAAGCCGGTTTCCACCATGGCAAAGCCCGCCTGCATCCAGAACACCAGCGCCGCGCCAATCAGGAACCATACCCCGTACACGTTTTCCATCACAAAATCCATGATTTCGCTCGTCATCATTCTTCCCCCTCCAAATATGAAAAGCGATGCAATGAAACAACTCAATGCTTCATTGCATCGCTTTTTCTTGCTATGTTACGGCCTAAGCCGCGCAGGGCTTATCACACGCTGGTGAGCAAGTCCTGATAGGTGGGCATGGGCCAGTAGCTCTTGCCCACAAGGCCCTCCAATGCGTCGCCGGCGGCGCGCAGGCTGTTCATGGCGTCAATCACCACATCCCGGATATACTCGCCGCGCTTGAGCATATCCTCCAGGCCCTGCATTTCCTTCACGGCCTTTTCCAGCGCCGCGGTGCGGGTGTAAAGGGCGTTGGTCTGCTCGTTCAGCTCGCGCAGGAGTGCCGTTTCGGCCTCGGGCGCCAGGTCGGGCACGGCCGCCTTCTTCAGGCTTATCTCGCGCGCCACTTCCTTGCTGTACGCGATGGCCGCAGGCAAAATCATGTGCCGGGCGATATCGATCATGCTAAGCGCCTCGATATCGATCACCTTCACATAGGTTTCCAGCTTGATCTCGTAGCGGCTTTCCACCTCTTGGGCGGTGAACACCTTCTGGCGCTCAAATAGCTCCACGTTCTTGGGCTTGAGGTAGTAGGGCAGCGCGTCCACCGTGGTGCGCAGGTTCAACAGCCCGCGGCGCTCCGCCTCCTCCACCCAGGACTGGTCGTAGCCGTTGCCGTTGAAGATGATGCGCATATGCGCGCTCAGCGTTTTGCGAATCAGCGCGTCCACGGCGGCGGTAAAGTCCTGCGCGCCCTCCAGCTCGTCGGCCATCTTCATCAGCGTGTCGGCGATGGCGGTGTTGAGGATTACGTTGGGGCCGGAAATGGACTGCGCGCTGCCCAGGCTGCGGAACTCGAACTTGTTGCCCGTAAACGCAAACGGCGAGGTGCGGTTGCGGTCGGTGGAGTCCTTGGGGAACTTGGGCAGGATATGCACGCCCAGCTTCATCTGGTCGCGCTCGTGCGCCTCGTACTTGCTGGCGTTGACGATGCTTTCTATCACGGCGTTGAGCTCGTCGCCCAGGAAGATGGAAATGATAGCCGGAGGCGCCTCGTTTGCGCCCAGGCGGTGGTCGTTGCCCGCGCTGGCAACCGCCACGCGCATCAAATCCTGATAATCATCCACCGCGGCGATCACGGCGGACAGGAACACCAGGAACTGCGCGTTCTCGCTGGGGGTATCGCCGGGATCCAGCAGGTTCACGCCCGTATCGGTGCTTAGCGCGTAGTTGTTGTGCTTGCCGCTGCCGTTTACGCCGCCGAAGGGCTTTTCATGCAAAAGGCATACCAGGCCGTGCTTGTCGGCCACCTTCTTCATAATATCCATGGTGAGCTGGTTATGGTCGGCGGCGATGTTTACGGTGGAGAATACGGGAGCCATCTCATGCTGCGCGGGGGCCACCTCGTTATGCTCGGTCTTGGCCAGCACGCCTAGCTTCCACAGCTCCACGTTCAGCTCCTTCATGAAGGCCTGCACGCGGGGCTTGATCACGCCAAAGTAGTGGTCCTCCAGCTCCTGGCCCTTGGGCGGCTTCGCGCCAAACAGCGTGCGGCCGGTCACCATCAAATCGGGGCGCTTGCGGTATACTTCCTTATCCACCAGGAAGTATTCCTGCTCGGGGCCCACGGTGGGGAACACCCGCACCGCGTCGCTGTTGCCAAACAGCCTAAGAATGCGTAGCGCCTGCTTGTTGAGCGCCTGCATGGAGCGCAAAAGCGGCGTTTTCTTATCCAGCGCCTGCCCGCCGTAGGAGCAAAACGCCGTGGGGATGCACAGCGTGCCATCCTTGATAAAGGCGTAGCTGGTGGGGTCCCATGCGGTGTAGCCGCGAGCCTCAAAGGTTGCGCGCAGGCCGCCCGAGGGGAACGAGCTCGCGTCCGGCTCGCCGCGCACAAGCTCCTTGCCGCTAAACTCCAAAAGCACCTTGCCGTCCTTCTTGGGGCTGATGAACGCGTCGTGCTTTTCAGCGGTTACGCCGGTCATCGGCTGGAACCAATGGGTGTAATGGGTCGCTCCCTTTTCCAGCGCCCAATCCTTCATGGCGTTAGCCACCACGCCCGCTACCGCGGGATCCAAAGAGCGCCCCTGCTCAATGGTGCGCTTCAGCGCGTTATAGGTTTCCTTCGGCAGCCGCTTTTGCATCAGGCTGTCGTCAAATACATATTCGCCAAACATTTCGCATGGATTTACCACAATGCCAGCCCCTTCCCTGTGAAGTGATACCAACTCTTCGCAATCATACAAAAACGGCGCCAATGGATAAGCGGATATCCACAGCGCCGTTGCTGTATGTTGGGATTATATGCTCCAAACGCCGGATTGTCAAGCGCCGATTTTGTATTTGGGTTGTTTTTTGCGCTGCCGTTCAGCCGTTGGGCCCGGCGGAAGGCTTAGCCGCCGGGCCGGGCGTAGGCTCCGCCGTTTGCGCGGCCGTCGGTTCCGCCGTCGGTTCCGCCGTTTGCGTGGTCGCCGGTTCCGCCGTTTGCGCGGCAGTCGGTTCCGCCGTTGGTTCTGCCGTTTGCGCGGCCGTCGGTTCTGCTGTTGGTTCCGCCGCGCTCCCCTCCTCAGGCGCGTTGGTGGCCTCGGGCGCGGGGCTCTCTAAGCCCTCCGGCGCGGGCGTTTGCGCGCTTGCGGGCAGGCTCAGGTATTCCGCCATAAGCGCCATGCCGCGCAGGGCCGCCCCGGGCAAAAGCGCCGCAACGTCCTCCTGCGTCATCTGGCTTACGGCTATGCGATCCTCCGGCAGGGTTTCCGGCTCCCACTTCTTGCGGGTACGGCCTTCCAGGGTCAGGGTCAGGGTTTGATCCCAGCCCTCCCCGCCCAGGGTGAGCTTCGCGCTCATATCCGTAGCGGCCGCCTTTAGCTCCTTGCTGGCAAACTGGGCGCTGAGCGCGGCCTCCGTCGCGGGAACGGCCGCCGTGTCCTCGTCCGCGCCTTCGGGCTTGAGGGTCAGCTCCGCGTCGTAGGCGTATACGTCGCGGCCCTCGGCGTCCTTGCTTTCGCTTTCCTGCTGCTTCAGGCTAAAGCTAAGCGCCAGCTTCTTTTGCGCGGGCTCCGCCTCGCCGTCCACCGCATAGGCGTCCGCGCCGCGTGGCTCGCTTTCAAAGCTGCCTTGAATCACGCGCACGTCGGTCATGCTGCTGTATTCCTGGTAGGTAAGCGTGATGGCGCGCGTATCGCTTTCCCAGCCCACGGCGTTTTCATCGGGCAGGTCGCCCTCGCCGCTTGTGCGGTCATAGCGCAGGGTTACGCTGCCGGCCTGCGCGTCGTACAGCGGCAGGGACAGGTGCAGCGCCAGCGTATCGCCCTTCAGGCTCACGGTGCGGGCAACGGTCAGGCTATCCGTAAGCGGCAGCGCGTCCACGGCGGCAAAGTAATAGCTTTGCAGCCCGGGGTTAAGGAGCCGCTCGGAAAGCTCGCCGCCCAGGGCCTGCTGCAACACGCCAAGCACCGTCTGGTCCGACAGCAAATCCAAAATAAGCTGCTTTGCCTGCGCCTTGATGGCGGCGGGGCCCACGGCGTAGCGCACCTCCATGGTGGTGGTGCCGTCCGCCAGCTTGCCAAGCGTGGTATCCTGGCGGTAGTTTTCAATCCATAAATCAACGCGGGTCAGGTATGTGGCCAGCGCCTCCTCCAGCCCCTCCACGTTTTTAAGCTTCCAAAGCAGCTCCATGCCCGCGGCCGCCAGCCCGGGCATGCCCGTTTGCTCCAGCAGCATTTCCTTCGCGCTGCCGGCTGGGCCAGCGCCGTCCGCATCCTGCCCGGCAGCGTCAAAGCTGTACCAGTCCGGGCTGATCACGTCCGCCTGGAGGGCCAGCGCCCCGTCCTTCACCTGCACATGCGCGGCGCTGGTGGCCGCCTCGCCGTCCATAAGGGTCAGGTCGGCGCGGTGCTCCGCCGTTTCATCCGCGGTGGGGCGCACATAGATATAGTCCACATCCAGCACGATGGGCTTCAGGGTGGCCGCCGCCTGTGCGCCCTCCTTGGCCGCCAGCTCAATGGACAGCGTGCCGCTGAAGCCGCTGCCAGCCCAAAGCTGCTTTAGCAGCTTTCCGGCCACGGTATAATCCTCCGGGTCGTTTTCCGCGGCGAAGGCGGGCATGGAAAAGCACGCCAGGCAAACCAGCGCCAGCATCAGGGAAAGGAACCGTTTCATGCGCAGACCTCCTTTATGTTACAGGCCTTCAACCAGCTTCAAAAACGCGTTGTAATCCTCCTGGGACATGTTGTCGCTGATAAGCCCCGCGTCCTCCTGGGGCAGCCCGGCAAGCGCCACCAGCAGCTTCGCGGCCAGGTTCTGCGCCATCTCGCTCATCAGGCTTTCCAGCTGCTGGGCGTCCGCCGCGTCCAAATCCACAACCTGCATGGTTTCAGGCGCGGTATATGCGGCATAGCCTATGGGCGGCTGGCCCACCAGGTAATCGTCCGCGCCGCCATCCGCGCCGCCATCCGCGCCGTCGTCCGCAGCGCCATCCTGTCTTTCGTTCTGGGTCAGGCTGCTTTCCGGCATGGGCGCGTATTCGGCCTGCCCGCCGTCGGTCACGGCAAACAGCATGCCGCTGTCCGCCGCGTCGGCAAGCGCCTGGGCGATGCCTTCGTCAAAGGTAAGGGTCAGGCTCAGCGTCACGTCCTTATCGGTAAGGTTTTCCAAATCCACCGTTCCGCTAAGCACGCCGCTGCCCTCCGAGGAGGTCAGCCTTATATCCGGCGTAACCACGGTGCTCTGGGTTGGCGCGGCCTCGCTGCCGGTTGCCTTGCAGGTGGTTTTCACGCTTCCCTTGAGCGTGCGCGCGTCCGCCGTGCCGCCTCCGGCAAGGTCGTGCTCCACAACGGTGGTGCGGGTGGTTCCCCCTGCCTTCACCGCCGTGGATGCGCTGCCCTTGAGCAGAAAATCGCCCTCCTGATCCCTGCGGGCATAGCTGGCGCTGATCACCCGGCTTTCCGCCGGGGATTTGCTCTTGGTCAGCTCAAATTTATAGGTATCCTTGCGCTGCTCCCCCGTGGCAAACGCCCACTGGTAGGAAAGCGCGCGGGTGCTTCCGTCGGCAAAGGTCACGTTGCCCTTCATATACACGGCCATGTCCGCGCCGTTTTGGGCATCCTGGTATAGCCCCACGATGAAGCCTTTGCCATAGGTCATGGCGTTAAGCTGCTCGCGGAAGGCTCCGTCCATGCCGCAGCCCAGCACCCGGGCGATCAGCGGCGCAAGCTCCGCGCTCTGCTCGGTGGTCAGCCGGGCGATGCGGCTCCACTTGGAATGGCCGATCTCCTTGATTTTGTAGTTGGCCTTCTTTTCCTCGGCATAGGGCGCAATCGCGTCGGTGAGCGCGGCGTAGCACGCCTCCGCCTCCCGGATGGCTCGCAGCGCGTCAAACGCGGGCTCCTGCGCCTCTGCGCCGCTTATCGCGTCCATGGCGGAAGCCGCGCTGGTAAGCGTGCGGTTGGGCAAAAGCGTGGTGCTCAGCTCCGTGCCGCCTGCCGTATTGCGCTGGGTAAGCTCCGCCACGCTGGCGTTATCCACGCACAGGGCGGCGGTTTCGCCCTCCTGCGTCATATGCACGGCCACGTTGATGTGTTTAAGCACGCCGTTAAGCAGCTCAACGGAGCCGTCGCCATAGGGCAAAAGCGTGCCCAGCTTGATTGAAAAGCCGTACCGTACATCCGAATTCACATCCAGACAGCCGTCAAGCGCCTCATCCAGCCCAAAGCCTGCCGCGCAGGCGCTGCCCGCAAGCAGGCTGGCTGCCAGCAGCAGCGCCGCAATGTGCCTTCCTATCCGTTTCATAGCTTCTCCTCTCCAGCCTTCAGCGTAAGCAAAAGCGCCTCCAGCTGCTTTAGCGTGGTCATGGCGTTTACCTCCCGGCGGATGGCGCTAGCGCCCCTAAGGCCGCTGATGTAGTGGCCCACGTGCTTGCGCATTTCCACAATGCCCAGGCGCTCGCCCTTAAAATCCACCATCCACCGCGCATGCGTAATCGCCGTATCGATGCGCTCGCCCAGCGTTTCCTCCGTAACGGGTTCGCCGCGCAGGGCCTGACGCGCCTTGGCAAACAGCCAGGGGTTTCCCATCGCGCCCCGGCCAATCATCAATCCGTCCGCGCCGGTTTCCTGAAGGATGCGCACCGCATCCGTGGGGGCAAACACGTCGCCGTTGGCAATAACGGGAATGCGCAGCGCCGCCTTGAGCCTGCCGATGGCGGCATAGTCCGCCGTGCCGGCGTACTGCTGCCTGCGCGTGCGGCCATGGAAGCAAATCCACTTCAGCCCCAACGCCTCTGCCGCGCGCCCCAGCTCGATGGCGTTCATACTGTCCTCATCGTAGCCCAGGCGGGTTTTTACGGTTACGGGCAGCGTGGTGTTGCGCTTGACCGCCTCCATCACGCGGTACGCCTTATCGGGGTTCAGCAGCAGCGCGCTCCCCTCGCCCGAGGACGTTACCTTGCGCGCCGGGCAGCCCATGTTGATATCGAGCGTTTTGAACCGCCCAAGCGCGGTTACGCGCGCCGCCGCCTCGCCCATCACCACGGGATCCTTCCCAAAAAGCTGGCAGGCGGTGTTGGGCTCCTGCGGATGCACCTCCAGCAGGCGGCGGTAGGTATCGTTGCCGGGCTTCGCGCACATAAGCCCTATGGCGCTCACCATTTCGGAGCAGGCATAGTCCGCGCCCATGCGGTAGCACAAAAGGCGTAGCGGCCAGTCCGTAATGCCCGCCATGGGAGCCAGGCATATAACGGGATTGCCTTCCATTTTCATCCCTTTAGCGCTCCCTTACGCAGGGGAAGGCCGCTATGCGCCCGTCCGTGCCCGCAAAGGGAATCAGCGTAAGCTCGTAAGCCGCGCCTGCGGGCACGCCCTGCGGCGGGGGCAGGATAAAGCCCGCCCGCTCCTGCCACGCGGGCGCTTCGCACGCGGCGATCAGCGCATAGGGCCCGCCGCCCTCCTCCGCAAGGGTCAGGGGCAAATCGGTACGCACGGCGTAGCGCCAGGCGGCGTTCGCATCCGGCAGGGGCAGGGCCATCAGCCGCGCGCCCACATAGATGCTGGCGCTGCCGCGATAGCCGCTTTCCAGCCGGGGGCTCAGCGTCAGCAAAACCGTGATCACGTCGCCGTTTTGGAAGGTGCGGTTCAGGCTGTACAGCTCGCCCTGCACGGCCGCCTGCGGCCTGGCGCCGTTCACGCTTACCTGCGCCGCGTCGGCGTAGCCGGGAATGCGCAGCTTGAGCGTTGCGCGCACGGGCTGCCTGCATTCCACCCGGATGGTAATCTCCCGCCGCTTCACGCCGGATACCGCCGCGCTGAAGCGCACCGGCGTCCCGCCAAGCCTGGTTAGGCAGCCGCCCGCCACGGGCAGCATGTAAACCAGGGTTTCATCGTCCCCGGCCAGCCATACGCTGCGGCGGATGGCGTACAGCGCGCGCAAAAGCGCCGATACCTCCTCCCGCTCCGCGGGCTGGGCCTGGCAGCTTTCGTCCGTCGCCAGGCGGTTGGTGGGGCTAAGCGGGCGGACGCCGCTTTGGGTAAGCATATCCGGCAGCACGTTTACAAGCAGCATCTCCAGCCGGTCGGCCATGGCGGCTTCGCCCGTGGCGCACAGCGCGTCCAGGTACGCCTCCGCCTGGGCGCACGCCGCCGGCAGCTCCACCGCGCGCGCGGGGTCGCGCCCCGCCAGGTACGGGTCCGCCGAAAACGCCCCGCTGGGCATGCCGTGATAGCGCGTTAGCGCGCCCAGGCCCGCCTTGCCCGCAGCCGCGTCGCGGCCCGATCCGCTGTATTGCGAAAGCAGGGCCGTCATCGCCAGCGCGTCCGCCGTCCACTTGCCGGTGGCAAAGCGCCGCATGCGCGCGTAGTAGGCTTCCTCCTCGGGCGTATGCGCGCCCGTTTCCTGCCGGTACTCCCGCTGGAAGGGGAACATATGCATCACGCCGCTCACATCCGGCAGGCGCGAGCGCAGCTCCTCTAGCAGCCGCAGCAAAAACGGCTGCCCCGTTCGCCTGTATAAATCCAGCGCAAGCCTAAGCGCGTCCGCGCCAGTTACAAACAGGGCTTCCTCGCCCAGGCTTGGCACAGCCCCGGCAAAGGCGCGCATGGCGGAAAGCACGCGCAGCATACCCTGCTTATCGCGCCCTGCGGCGCAAAGCATGGCCGCCGCGCGCAGGGTTTGCATAAAGCGCTCCGGCTCGGCGGGCAGTAGCGCGGCCGCCGCCTCCACATCCGGCATGGGCGGCATATCCGCATACCCGCCGAGCTTGCTGGCAATCACCGCATCCAACGCCGTCATGCGGCTCACATCCACGGCTTCAAGCGCAAGCTTGGTTAATTGCTGCTGCAATCCATCCGTATGCACGGCGGCGTCCGAAAGCGGTACGTAAACAGGATCCACCAAGGGTGCGCGGCGATAGGCGGTTGCGGTAGGCATGGTTCCCCCTCCAATATGGGCGGCATAGGCCGATAATCAGCTCATTCTACCCTATTATATAACAAAATTCCCGCAGGTCAAGCGTGCGGTTGCGCCCGCGCGCGCGCCCGTGTATAATAGAACCCAACAACCATGAAGGAGGCAAACCGCTATGCAGCCTTCCCCCAACGGCCGCCTTTGGGTGCGCCTGATGAAGCGCCACCGCGTGGAGCGCGACGCCACCGTTCCCTGTACCCGCGACGATCCCGATGCCGCCCTGCGCGAGCTGTTGCCCAAAATGGACTTGAGCCAGCCCGTATGGCTGCCCCGGCACCGCGCCGACTGGAACGCATACGCCCTCGCCCGCTTCACGCCCGACCATTTTATGGAGCCCGTATCCTTTGATTTTATGGAAATCAGCTACATCTTTCCCGAGGACGAAAAAAAGCGGGCCCGCAGAAGGAACCCGCTAGAGGACGTATGACAAAGCAGGCCCTTTCCCGCCGGT
>OLGB01000831.1_pt1 | contig 40592 bp, 60 predicted proteins | sample 1605691 | NCBI WGS metagenome assembly OLGB01 (sample SAMEA3888925, study PRJEB22519) | human gut metagenome | biome: human gut; feature: human-associated habitat; material: faeces | place: Denmark | collected 2010
AGGCCGTCCATCGGGTCCGGCTGGGCAGCCTTCCAGGCCTCCCAGGCCTCCAGATCGGGCGTTACCGTCACGGTGGAGGTCTCGATCTCCGGATCCGGCTCCTGAGTGATGGTCACAAAGCCGTTATACTGCACCAGCGTCTCCGCCTGCCCGTCAGTCAGAGAGAGGCAGCCGGGAAAGGGGGTGCTTCGCGGAGCCGGATAGGCCCCGGAGGCGTTTGGTGTCGATCTCACATACTGCATGGTGCTCCTCCTCTCTCAGCCAAATGCCACATAAAAATACTCGACTCCTTGCGCGTTAAACTGACGATTTGCTCCGTACCCATCTTGTTGGAAATAGTACCAGGAGAGGGTATTCCCTTCCCAGGTTAAAATCTCGTACTGGGTCCCATTTGTGCTGATGGTCCCTCGTTTCAGCCCATACAGCCAAGGGTACGAGTATTGATTATAGGTCTCACTCGCCTCCATATTTGTCCCAATAACAACGGCCTTTGGTTTGAACGGGAATGTCAATTCATTCGGGGAATCTACGCCGTATACGCCTGTGCCAATATAGCTCCCCATAAAGACCTGGCACGGGAAGCCCATGACCTCATCCAGCGTCCGCCCGCCGGACAGCCGCACACACTCCGCCAGGGTCTTTGGCCAGATGTTTTTCCCTTCTTTCGTCAGCTGCGCCGGGCTGCCTGCATTGGGGAACGTAATGGGTGCTTTGTGATAGGTCCAGGTGCGCACGGCACTCACAGGCCCGCTGTCGGTCTCCACGCTGGCCTCGATCACGATGGTGCCGGACCCGGACACCAGATCCAGCACCGGGATGCGCTCCGACGTTCCGCTGGTGACCGTACCTCCCAGGATCACGGCCCCGTTGACCGTGGTCTTGATCTTGATGGCGTTCCCGGTATCCGTGCTGATGGTATACGGAACATCGTTGACCAGGGTTCCCAGGTCCCCATCCTGCCCGGAGATCACCAGCGCGGATGCGGAGATCACCGGGATGCTGTCGGAGATTGCCCAGCCGCCGGGCGTCTCGTCAAATACAGCCTGCACCCGGTACTGGACGGAGGTCCACATCCCAACGGTCTCCGTGTAGCTGGTATCGACGCCGCTGTATACCTCCACCCAGTCCTCGTCCGCGCTGGACTTTCTCTGAAGGGTGTAGCTGTCCGCTCCATCAATGGCCGTCCAGTTTGGTGTGATCTGCTGGCCCTGCATAGCCAGGGACGGAACCGTAAGCGTGGGCGAAAGCAATACCGGAATTGTCCCGGTGGTCGCGTAATTTGACAACTGATTATTGCTGTCCTGCGCCCGCACATAAAAAGCCATGGTCGTTGTTCCACCAGGAATAGAATACGTATAGCTTCTGCTGGCCGTGGTCCCTAATACGGTAAGAGCACCGCCGTTGATGGAAACCGAGACCTCATATTTTGACACAGAATAACCAGGAACTTGGCTAGTAGATGCGTCCCAGTTGATCGTAACAAGGCTTTCCACAATAGGATTTGGAGCCAAAAGAGAAGAAGGAATAGTTGGGCTTGAGATGGAAGTACACTGGTCGTAGTAATAACCGTTTTGTGTGTTCCCATTTGGATATTTGGAGGCGACTGTATCGTACACATACCCCAAAAACTCGCCAGCCGTCAGAACAGCTTTGTGCCGAATAAAATTGCCTGTAAAAACTGCGGTGCCATTATAAGTCGAAACACTTTGATATGAAACCGTAATGTCGCTTGCAGTCTCATAAAAACGATAATTCATTTCGCCAATAGCAACATATATTGTCCCGTTTGCTTTGATTGTTTTGCTGTCGCCGTTTCTAACGACTACACTTGTCGGATTTGCGATTGTATACATCCCACTATTGGGATCAATCGTAAAACTGTTACCGTATGCAATGGTAATCGAGGATCCGAATGTACTATTGTCCGTAAAAGAAGTAGCCGGAGCTTCTGTTGAATCAACATAAACTGGGGTGCTTTTTCTCCAACGATAGTACGTTCCCATCAGCTCACCCCCTCGTTATAGGAGACCTGCACCGCGGCATCCAGCTTATTCAAATCCGGCAGATACTGCTCCGGCACCTTTCCGTCCTCCCCCAGCGGGGCCACACCGCCCGGCGCCCCCTTCTCCGCCATGGGGATGAACACCAGACTCTGGTCGATCAGCGCCGTCACGTTGGCCGCCGCGGAAAACGCCAGCTCCGCGCCGAACACAAATTCCCGCAGCTGCTCCGCGGCCGCCTGGATGAGTTCTCCGTCCCCGAAGCCGTTGCCGTAAGCCATGAGGATCTCCCCCGCCTCCGGGTCCTGGGCCAGCAGGCCCAGCTCCTCAAAGGGAAATGCCTCCGTCACATTCTGGTTGGTGTACTGGCCCAGCACCGTGGCGGTGTCTCCGTCGTTTGTCACCTGGGACACCGGAAGATACGCGATGGGGTCCACCAGGGCCGTCCGGTCCAGGCTGCTGCCGGCAGGCAGCGTCCCCTTGCCGTACTGCCACCGGGTCACCGGCACGGCGTATCCCGCCGGCGTCTTGGCCAGCAGCGCCGCCCCGGCGCCGGTCAGAACGATCTTAGGAATCATTGGTACAATCCACCTTCCATATCACGATGTCCCCCTGCCGGGGCAGCGCCCCCATGTAAACGGGGCTTTTCTGGATCTTGCGGTATTTCACGGCCCACGCCAGGTGGGCCGGCTTGAGTTCGTTGATGATCGAAGCGAGCCCCGCCAGGTCCTCCAGGGGTCCCACGGTATCCGTATACCAGATGGTGAAGGTATAGCCGGCATAGTCCTCCTGGACCGTCACCGGGCTCTCGGAAAACTGCTCGGCAATGGCCTGGATCTTTTGCACGGTGGTCATCCCGGTGCCCTGGATCTTCGCCAGCACCCGCGCCCGCCGCTCCGCCTCGCTGAGGCCGCTGTCCGGCTTGATGCCGTAAGCCGCCTCCCACAGGGCCAAGCCCCAGCCGCTGGCGGTGCTGGGGATCAGCTGCGCCAGGGTGAAATCCAGGTCGGCCCGGGTCCGCTCCGCCAGGGCCGTCAGCACCCGCTGAAGCTCCGCGTCCTGAGGGCTGATCCGATAGTGGCGCGGCAGCTGCTCAATAAAGGGCGTCATGTCACGCTCACCGTCCCCGCCACCGGAACGCTGTCCGCCGGGATGGAGATGTCCTCCGTCCCGCCGTTGACGGTCAGCTCCGTAAAATTCTGCACACCGGGGATGGTCAGCAGCAGCGCCAGCACCCGGTTGTAATACAGGGTATAGGCCGTGTCCGATTCGGACACATAGTATACCGTCTGGTATTTCTGCTGGATGAGGGTCCGGCAGTACTCCGCCAGCGCCGTCTCCAGCGCCGCCTGGACCTCCCCGGCGGTGGTGCCGGTCACCTCCACCACGGCCGTCACGTTGATGGGCAGATCCTCTGCCGCCGCCACGGTCACATGCGCCCCCACGGGCCGGTATTTCTGCACGTTGGCTGCCACGGCCGCCACGATCTCCTCCGAGGCCCCCCGGAAGTTGCTGTCCACGATCGTCACGCCCACGGTGCCGGGGCCGTCCGCCAGCTCCACCACCTTCACCTCGCCCACGCCGGCCACCTCCAGGCACCACGCCCGGTAGTCCCAGCCGTTTCCGCTGGTGTCCGGCCGCTGCCGGGCCTCCACGATCCGCTCGTACAGGCTCTCGTCCGACTCCTCGTCGGTGCCGCCGTCCGCCTGCTGGTTGCTGTAGGCGGTCAGGCCCGGGATATTGACGTACATCTTCACCAGAGATCCCGGACCGATATTGTAGGCGCTGCCCACCTCTGCGGCCTCCAGCTCCCCCACGGCGCTGCCGTCGGAGCCGATGGTCACGGAGGCCAGCAGATCCAGCTCCAGCCCCGTGGCCGTGAGAAACGCCGTCCCGGCACGGAGCACCGTCCCGGGCGTCCCCGTAAAGGTCACTGCGCACCGGGCCTTGGTCCCCGGCCGCCGGCTCAGCTGCAGGTAGTCCCGCCCCACCAGGTCCAGGAAAATACCGCTTGTGGGATCCACGAAGATCATGGAGAGGACCCCCGGCAGGGTTTTGTAAAACTGGCTCACCATCTGGCACAGGGGGCCCACCGTGGCGTCGGCGTAGCTGCCCGCCATGGTGGAGATCCCCGCCGCCGGGCTGATCTCCGCCAGGACCTGCTCTTTGAGTTTTGCCGTGGTCTTATCCTCAAACATGGACCTGCTCCTTTCCGTAGACGGTGGAGATCTCCACCTCCATATGCAGCACGCTGCCCTCAAAACGCACATTCCGGGTCCGGACCTCCCGGATGTAGGGAGATACCAGCAGCGCCTCCCGGACATACCGCTCCGCCTCGCTGCGCTTGGTCTGGGCCTGATAGGGCTGGCCCACCAGCGCCTCCAGCTCGCAGCCGTAGCTCCAGGAGAAGCTGGGATACCGGTACCGGGCCGTGTCCACAGCCCGCCAGGCCCAGCCCTTCACTGCCTCCAGGCCGGTCACAAACACCGGGTTCCCGCTCTCCCACACAGGCCTTCCCGCCTCATAGTCCATCAGCACATCCCGGTACAGGGGCAGTTCCTGTGTCTGCGCTGCGGGCGCGGTAAACTGCGGAAACAGGATCATCCCAGCGTCACCACCTTACAGATGAGATAATACGTCTGCTGATCCTCCGTCAGCAGCACCACCCGGTCCCCGGCCTTCAGGGCAAACTCTCCCCTGGTCAGCTGGTCCGTTGTCACCGGGGTGCTGGTGGCGCCGTCCGGGCAGGTGCCCGGGAGGGGAGCGCGGGCGATCAGCTTGGGGCTGTATCCCGCCAGCAGCGCCTCGTTGATCCAGATATCCGCCGCCGTCAGCAGCGTCCCGCCGCACTGGACCTGCAGGCCCTGCTCCGTCCCGGAAAGGACCTTTCCAACGGCGAAGCTGGCCGGCCGCTGGCCCTTCCGCGCCGATGCCCCGAAGGTTTCCATCAGGTCCCCCACGCTCTCATCCAGCGTTTTGCCCATATTGCTCTCCTCTCTCACTCCATGAGATTGCGGAAATTCAGCGTGAATTTTCCTGTGTGGATCCGGTTTTTCCAGGTGTGGGTGTCCGCGTCCACCCAGAAGAGGCCGCTCACGCCGCTCCCGGTGTCCCGCAGCAGCACGGCCGTCCCGGCGATGAGGTCCAGAGGCGGGTCCTCCACCTGGACCGTCAGGTTCTGGCTGAGCCCATGGTCCTCCAGCCACGCCCGGGCCTCGTCCCCTACGTCCTCTCCGCTGCTCTGCCGGAGCACATGGCAGAGCGTTCCGTTCAGGGCTATGGATGCGGCATCGTCCACGTTCCGCACCAGCGCCCCGTCGTCGGTGTAGATGGCCACCCGGTTCTGCATCTTCTCGATGTTCCAGGTGTTGGCGACGCCCATGGTTCGGACGATCTCCATCGTCGCCGCCGTGGGCTTCTCCCGCACCTCAAAGCGGCCCTCCCCGGTGAACCGCATCACATACCGCTTCCCGCTGCGTTCCCCGGCCATGGTGTACAGGGTCCGGATGATGGAATCCAGCGTTTTTCCGGGGAAGTTCTGGGTCAGAGCCACTCCCGTGGCTGCCAGCGTCCCCACCGGGATGCCGAAGTCGGAACAGATGGTCCGAGCCGCCGCCTCCGGCGTGATATTGGTGAATTTGTAAAATCCCTCGTTGCGCGCCAGGAACCGCCCCCGGTCCAGAGCGGACACATTGACCACGAAGCTCTGGCTGCTGGTGGAGCACTGGATCAGCGGCCCAAAGAAGAGGGTCTGGCCCGCTGCCTGCTGCGTGAGCCACGCCCCTTCCTCCAGTGGAGGGGCCTCTACGCTGCCGTCCCTGGGGATCACCAGCGCCGAGCGCAGCTCTCTGGCTGTCTGCCGGATGTCTCCGGACCAGGTGATGGACTGTGTCAGCGCGGTCACATCCCGCGTCTCACCGCCGCCCGGCGCCGTGACAGACAGGCGGTAGGCGTATGTCTGTTCCATACCGCACCTCCCTCACGCCGTGAAGCGTTCTCCGTCCCAGGAGAGGCTGTCCGCCAGCGCCTGACTGGCGCTCTTCGCACCGGCTGCCGGCAGGTCGCCTGCCGGCGGGATCGTCAGCACCTGTCCGGGATAGATCAGGTTGGGATTTTTGATGGCCGGGTTGGCGGCCGCCAGCTTCGTGTACGCGGCGCCGCTGCCGTAGTATTTCTCCGCGATGGTCCACAGGCAGTCGCCGGAACGCACCGTGTAGGTCTTGGCAGCGGCCGCGCCGCTCTGGCTGTCCCGCTCCGTGGCGGCGCCGCCTCCGGAAACTGCCAGCACCGGCGTCTCAAGCCGCTGCCACTGCCGCAGGGAGATGGAGACATACCGGTCATTGGTCCCGTCGCGCTCATCCTTGGTGAGGTCGGAGATCATCACAGAGAGGTTGATCCCTGTGCCGGACACGATCCACTGCAGCTGGGCGCCGCTGTCCCGCCAGGCCTCCAGCTGGGAGATATATCCCTCCGGATCCACCCGGCCGCCGGGCACGATGAACGGGTAGTCCTGGGCCGGCAGCAGGCAGTCCTCCAGTGTCCCGTCCCCCATCTTCGTCCCGCCGAACAGCGTGGCCTCCCCCAGCTGGTCCAGAGAGAGCACCTGCAGGTCCGCCGGGCCGTGCCAGCTGTACCCCGCCGGCGTCACCGGAAGGACCAGCTCCTGGCTGGTGGCCGGATCCACAAATGAAATGATGCGCAGCATTATCGTCCCTCCTTATGCACGGAATCCGGCCAGGAGCTTCCGCATCGCCGCATTTGCGATGGCCTCCGCCACCGCCTCCTCATCCATCCCGGCGCCGAACGTGTTGTTGCTGACCGTGATGGAAATGCTGGGACTACTGCTCCCCCGGTCCTCCTCCCGGGCCTGGCTGGCCGTCAGCACCCGCTCATCGCGGTGCAGCAGCGCCGCATACCCGTCATAAGGCACTCTCCGCAGTCCCGCCGCATGAGGCATCATGTTCTCCACATTCTCCAGGTCCTCCAGCAAACTGCTCTGGGAGGTGGAGTATTCGCTGGTCGGCACCCCTTCCGGTGCCTCCTCCATTCCTGCTGCCCGCCCCTTGGAAAATTCCTGTCCAAGCGTATATCCTGCGTCCCAGTAACTTTCGTTCAGCGCGGCATCCTCCCGTACTCCCTGGATCAGGGACAGCTCCTGGGCCAAAATTTCGTCCTTGCCCTCGTTGGCGTTGTACTCGTCCATGCCATGGATCTTGGCCTGCATGATGATCCGACCCATCTCGGCGGCGTCTCCCTCCGCCTGGGCGGCCTGGTACTCCTCCGAACCCATGGCATCGTTCACGGCATCCCGGATATACTGCTCCTTGGCGTTCTCCATCTCCGCCTTCCAGGCGCCGATGGCCTCATAGGCCTCCCCCAACTGGTCACTCTCCAGCCAGTCCTGCTGGGCCTCGATGCCAGCTTTCCGGGCCTCGTTGTACCCTTCGCCCATGCGGGCGTTCAGATTGGCCTCCGCATCCCCCAGGTTGTCCACCATGGCGTCGTAGGTGGAGGCGAGCTTCTCGCTCAGTCCGCCGAATTCCTCCTGGATATAGTCCAGGATGGCCTGGGCGGCCTCTGTACCGCCGATCTCCCCGCTGGTAGCCATCTCCCGTACCCGGCTCTTATCGATCCCCAGGCCCCGGGCAATGGCCTCGTCCGCATCCAGCCCCCGCTCGGAGAAGTAGTTCATGTACTCCTGGGTCAGCTTCCCTGTGGTCCGCATCCGGGACAGGGCCGCAATAAACATCTCCACGCCGCTGCTGTCCAGGTTGAGGCCCGCCGTGGCGTCGCTCAGCTTCTGCAGAACGGAGAAGGTCTCCTCCGGGTTGTAGGTATTGAGGAGGGACTTGGAGTAGCCGGTGATCTCGTCGTAGGTGTAGTTGGTCCCGGTGGCCATCTCCCGCACCTGATCCAGGTAGTCCCGGGCCGCCTGGTCGCTGCCCAGGCGCTGGGTAAAGGCGATCTGGTCCTGCTCCCGCTGGCCCGCTGTCGCCGACCCGGAGGAGCGGATGGAATCCATCTCACTGAGCTGCCCCTCCACGGCGTCCTGGACATAGCTCTTGAACGCCTCGTCTCGGGAACCGTATACCTCGCTGGCCCCGCTGGCAAGGCCTACCACGCCGCCCAGGGCCGCGCCAACCGCGGTACCAACGCCGGGAGCGATCATAGACCCAATAGCCGCGCCGCTGCCGGCTCCGCTGAGGATGCCGCCGAACAAAGCCCCCCCCTCGCTGCCGAGAGCCGACCCAGCCAGAACGGAGGCCCATTGTCCTGCCGCATCTCCCAGCATGCTGTACAGGCCTGCCCGGCCCAGGGCGGCGAGCATGCTTCCGCCTGAGGAGACGGAGCTTGCCCGGTTGTCCGCCTTGGAGATGGCGTCCGTGGTATTCAGCAGGTCCTTCTGGGTCTGACGGGCCCTGCGGCTCACCAGATCCAGCTGGTTGGCCACGTTGTTGTAGTTCTGGACGGCCGCGTCGAAATTGGCCTGGGCGGTCTGCCGCTCCGTCTCTGTGGCGGTATCTCCCAGCTCCTCCAGCGCCCGGCGCATCTCATCCACCTGGCTCTTGGCCTGCTTCAGGTCAATGTTTTTCAGTTGGACCTTCGTCCGCTGCAGGATGTCCAGCTGCTTTTGCAGTCCCTCCACATCCTGCTCGAACCCGCCCAGGCTGTTCCGCATCCGGGTGACGGACTGGCTCAGGTTATCCGTAACGGAAAACGCAATGCTGGCGTCGGTTTTTCGGTTGGCCATCAGATCTCACCGTCCTTCCGCCGTCTGTTGTCGAGCAAAAGCGCCTGGATCAACACCCTTTCCCCCGGGGGCCGCCGCAGGTAGTCCCCGGGGAAGATGCCGTGCTCCAGCAAAAGCCGCTGAGCTACGAACAGATCCGGGCGCTCCGTCAGTTTTTTTCCAGGTGCTCCACCGCGGCATCCACCGCCGCCTTCTCCCGCTCCAGGGGCACCACGCTGCCGGCTCCATAGCCGTTGAGCAGATCAATGATCCGGGTCACCTTTGCTACCTCACCCTTACGCAGCAGTTTCTTGAGGGCATCCACCGGGGTGGCGCAGCCCTTTTTGTCGTGATACCACGCCTCCTGCCGCATCTCCGGGTGGTTTACCACGCTGGCCAGGATCAAATGGATATTGGGGTCCTGCTCCCGGCTGATGCTGGTCAGCTTGTCATAGGGCAGCTCCTGCAGCTCCAATACGATCCCCAGCCGGGGCAGCTCCACCGCCGCGGTCTCCGGCTCGAATTCCGGCAGATCCAGAAGGCTGGCCACGATGTTCTTGTCCGCTTTCTTTGCCATTTACTGCACCTCGATCTGGTCCAGGAGCTCATAGCGGGTGAAGGTGAAGGGCTTGGTCACGGTACCCACCGTGGCCGCCTGCCAGTCCGCCAGGGTCAGATCGTCAAAGCTGACGTTATAGGCAGCCACCCGCTCCGCGCCGTAGCTGTCCGGATCCCGCAGCTTGGAGATGACGGTGAACCGCCGGTCCACGCCGTTCTGGAGCCCGGACTGCTTCTGGGCAAAGCCGCTGTCCACCTTATAGAGGGTCAGGCTGCCGGTACCGGAGCCGGACGTGCCCTTGCTGTCCTCCATGTACTGCCCGCAAAGGCTGACGGTCTGCTTGTTGTTGGCGATCCGCAGCTGGCAGGCGGTGCACTCGGCGATCTTCTCGCCGTCGATCCAGACCTCGCCCCAGGTGCCGTTGATCACCCGTCTCGCAGTATCAATCGTTTTTGCCATGGTCGATTACCTCCTTTCAGGCCGCCAGGGTGACCAGTGTGTTGAAGGTCACCTCAAAGTCCTCCATGGCGTCCACCAGACGTCCGCCGCAGGAGATGAACACCCAGGACCCGGTCTGGGCCTCCCGGATCTCCTGCTCCGTCATGTCGCCCACTTCCACGCCCTGGGCCTTCAGCCAGTTGGTCTGGGCGTCCAGATCGATCTGGCACCAGCTCTCCCCGGGGTTCAGCACACCGGCGCCCTCCAGGTACTGGAGATACTCCAGGATGGCTGCGATCAGCAGGCACTTGTTGTCGTAAGTATTGGGATACCGGCCCAGGTACTCGCCCTGAATGGTGGTGCGGAGATAGTACATGATAAGATCCATCCCCTCCACGATCTTGATCTTGCTCCAGTCCTTGCTGCCGTCCACCGGGATGGTGGTAAGGCTGTTGACGCCCCGGGCGATCTTCGCCACCTGGCCGTCGTGGATCAAGATCAGGTTCCCGCTGTTGATCGCCGCGATCTGCTCGGCCTCCGAGCGGGCCGTCACCGCCGTCACCTCGGGAAGGCTGGCGTTTGTACTGGACATCCCCATGGGGATCCCCGCCAGGATGCCGGCGAGCCTGCTGGAAAACTGCGCCGCCGTGTAGGTGGTGCTGCCCGCCGCCAACTCGCTGTCCGTCTCCTGATAGGAGATGATGCCCATATCGTCCGGCGGCGTGGCCGGATTGGGCTCCACCAGCTTTTCCGTGAAGTACGCCTTCCGCCGGGCCTTGACCCAAGTCTCCATTACCGCCTTTTCCGCAGCCGTCACATCCGGGGGCGGGGCGATATAGTCCAGGGTCTGGTTTTCGATGAGCTTCAGCCCAGCTCCCAGAGCCGTGGTATCCTCCGTACCCGGAGCGATCACCACCGCCACCACCTTGCTGGGCTCTCCCCGATCGCTGCCGGTGAAAGCCCGCTGGATATAGGCCTGGTTGTCCGCCCCCAGTTCAGAGGGGATCAGGGCCGGGCTGGTCAGAGCGTGGACGCCCTGGGCTTTGGCATCCCGGACGAACACACCCACAAATCCCTTCTTGCTTCGGTTCGCCGTGGCCTGTGCTGCCTTCTGAAAGGCAATGGTCAGACTGGGCAGGCCGATATTCGTTGACATACCGATCACTCCTTTTCTCGTTCCGCCGGGGGCGTCGTGCCCACCAGCATCGTATAGTGTTCCATCAGCGGCACACCGCTCTCGCTCTCCGGCGCCGTATCCTTATCCACGTAGCCCGGCCGGCTGTCCACCCAGGAGGCGGAAAACCGCACATAGGCCTCGCCCGGCCCCGGCGCCTCCGCCGCCACATGGATGATCAGCGACCGATCGCCCACCCGCAAGGCAGGCCCGGCAAACGCATCCAGCACCGCCAGCTGATCCGCCCGCAGCGACTCCGTACTCTCCACGGTGTAGCTGTCCGTGGCAGCGTAGAGCAGCACCTCCGCCTCATAGCTCCACTCCACCAGGCCGATGCCAGCGTCCGCATAGCTGGCATCCGTCACATACAAAAATCCGGAGGGCCGCTGAAAATCCACCGGGCAGAAATCCCGGTACAGCATCCGGTCCGGCCACATTGCGGCGATTTTTGCCGCAATGGCCTCTGTCAGGTCCTGATACGTCACAGCCGTCCCTCCAGTCCGTCGATGATGGTGCCCAGCAGCTCGTCCAGTTCCTCCTGCGTCAGGCTGTCTGCCTGCCGGCGCACCGTGTCATAGAACCACAGGCCCGGCACCGCGGAGACGCGCAGCCTCGGCTGATACCGGTATCCGGCTGCCTTCGGCCCCGGCCTGGGGCCTCCGGTCCGGTGGCCGCCTTCAATAGCGTTGGTGATGTAGCCCACGGCGTAGCGCTTGCCGCTCTTGGTGGTCTGGTAGGTCTTGGCTCTGGCCCGCACAGCCACATACCCGCCGCCGCTGCCCAGGTGGACATCCTGCCAGCCGGCCACTTTGCCGGTACCGCCGATCTGACCGCGCACCTGCTGCAAAAGCGCCTGGCCCACCTGGGAAAGGGCCCGCCGCTTTTCTTCCGGAAACCGCTGCAAAAGGGCGTCCCAGCTCCTGCGGATACGGTCCAGGCCCTCCAGCTCCACCGTCTGCGCCATCACACATCTCCCCTTCTTGCGATCTCATACTCGTTTTTGAACTGGTCCAGCACATGGCAGATCGTCACGGCATACACGGCCTTTGCCGGCCCGTCCTGCACAGTCACCAGGTCTCCTGCCTGAAGCGAGATCTCCTTTGGGACCACCAGCACGTAGCTGGTATCGTTCTCCGCATGGGTCTCCTCCCGCTCATACCGGGCATACTTCTCCGTCAGAATGCCGGGAAAACTGATGCGCATGGTCTCCGCCGCGACGGGCCGTCCGGCGGCCCCCACGGTGTCCTCCGTCCGGGTGGCCAGGCACGTCACCACATTCACCAGCGCCGCCTGTACGTTCAGATGCATCCGGTCCAGCTTGGTGATGCCGGTCAAAAACAGATGCTGCCCTCTCCAGCGCAGGGCCTGGCAAAGGGAAAGGGGATGGGCGCGCAGCACCAGCTTGGTATTCCGGGTGCCGATGCCCACGGAGGAAAACAGGTTTTTGCCTCCGTCTACCTCCACCTGAGCCCACAGCCGCCCGCGGCTTACCCATTCCCATGTATCGGGCTGGGTCTCCTTCAGCTCCAGCAGCTCCAGGCGCTCACTAAGGTCCCCGGCGTCAATCATGGCGCTCGCCTCCTTCTTCCTAAATTATACGTGTTTTTACGTATTTATACTTGACATACGTATAAACACGTGTTACAATAAAACCATGGAAAGGACGTGATCCCATGCCGATGAAACCCAAGGAGATGATCAAGCTCCTGGAAGCAAACGGATTTGAGCTGGTGGACTCCAACGGATCGCATCATAAATACCGAAACAGGACCACGGGCAAACAGACCATCGTTCCGGTCCACGCCAAGGAACTGAAAAAAGGACTGGAACAGGCGATTCTCAAACAGGCGGGGCTGAAATAAGCCCCGCCCCCAAAAGGAGGCTATCTTATGGAAAAGGTTTTTTACCCCGTTATCTTTCACCCGGAGGATGTAGGCTTTTCCACCTTCGTCCCCGATCTGGACGGCTGCTTCTCCCAGGGTGACACCTTAAGCGAGGCGGTGGCCATGACCCAGGACGCCATCGGCCTGGTGCTGGAGGATTACTTCTCCGCTGCCAAGCCCATCCCCGCGCCCTCTCTCCCCGGTGTGCTTTCCCTGGAAGAGGGAGACTTTGTGGCCATGGTGGAGTTTGACGAACTGGACTACCGCAAACGGCACGAAAACCAGGCCGTCAAAAAGACCCTCACCATTCCCGGCTGGCTCAACCACCTGGCCGAAGAACAGGGCCTGAACTTCTCCCGCGTCCTGCAAAACGCCCTCAAGCGGGAGCTGAACGTTCAATAATCGCTTTTGGAAGCCGTCCCTTCTCATCCGCCCCGGCGTAGAGCCGGGGCGGATTTTTTGTCATGTGTCCGAATCGGACACCGCCGGTTCCGAAAATTTCAGCTGATTGAGCCGCCGCCGGAACGCTGCATTTTCGGTCACCTGGTTGACCGGCTCCTTCATGTCCCGATGATCCCAGCTGTCCAGCACCATGGCATTGATGCACAAGTCGTACTGGGCATGGCGAGGCGTCGCCTCTTTTGGCTCCGAGATCCCGGCCTGATCCATGTAGCTTACCGCAGCGGCATAGAACTCCCGGAGAAGAGCCTCGTCCCCCTCCTCCAGGGTATCGATCCGGCAGTAGGCCATCAGACGGGTCTTGACCGTATCACTCCACTCCGCCATATCAAGGCTCCACTTCTTGCAGGAAGTCGGTATTTACCCAGCCGATGCCGGCGCATGTTTTCACCAGTGCCCAGTTCGGCACATCCACATCTGCCGGAAGCTCCAAAATCTCCACAGGAGTGCTGTCAGGCAGCACCGCAATGGCAGCATAGCTGACGTGGGGCCCTTCCCGAAGGTTCAGCCCCCGGGGATCCGCAACCACGATCTCGGGGCGCTTGGGAGTATCCGGCGCAGGATCTTCCTTGGAATTTCCACTCTGCGCGGTCTGGTCCTCAATAGCCTCCGAAATGTCCTCCGATCCCAGCTGCTCCGGGGTGGATTTCGTTTCGTTTTTCATACAGCACCTCTCGATCAACCCGCAGCGGCGGAGATAGTTGCCTTAAAGGCGGCGTTCTTGTCCATCGTCACAGCAGCCAGACGGCACAACCCCCGGATCTCATAGCTGTCGGTAGCCCAGGCGTCACCGCCCACGTCAGTAGATGCCATCTCGATGCCCTTGCGGACAAAGAGCGTGCCCAGAGACTTGAAATTGCCCGCATAGATGGGCATTTTGGAAGTCTCATCAGGGATCAGGTCGTTATCCGCATACACAACCCGGCGTCCGCCCAGGCGGTAGACGCTGGGGTCGGCGGGATTGGGTACCAGCAGGGGACGCTTGTTGGCGTCCTCCCAGCCGTCCATCTCGGCATAGCCGTTCTGATTGGTCAGAAGGGTTGCCGCCATACTGTTGGCGGTATTCAGCTTGGTGATCAGAGCCTTGCGCAGTTCTTTGGCCTCACTGCCGGCAGCCAGAGCCACCTCCGTCTCCAGGGCGGTGAGCAGGCCCAACAGCAGTGTGTTCTTGGTGAGAATGTACTTGGGGCCGAACCAACCGGCCAGGTACTGGAGAAGGCCGGCAGTGTTGTCCTCCAGCAGTTCAGAGGAGACAGGCAGACGATCTCCGTATTTCTCCACGGTGTAGGAGACCTTGGCAAACTTGGGCTGATCGTCTTTGCCGATGGTGGACATCTCGGCGATCTTAGGCAGCGGCTTACGCTTGCCCTGCTCCACGGCGCGCCAGCCGCTCATAGCACGAACGTTCTCCACTGTGAAGAACTGGGACAGATCCAGATATTCCTTCTCGTATTCATGGATCATGTTGTCAAAGTCCAGCGGTACCAGGAAACCGCCGTCAGCCCCCTCGGGATCGCCGCCGGTCTCCTGCAAAGCCTTGAACAGAGGCTCAAAGCCCTCCACGCCGCGGGCCCGCTTTACCGTAACGCCAGTGCGCAGGGCCTTGGCAAAGGAGTTGGCATACTCGTTGGAGCGGCGGATGGTATCCACCACAGCTCCCTTGGCCTTTTCCTCCTGCTGTTTCTGGTGGTTCAGGTGGAGCCCCTTGAGTTTCTCGTCCTTGTCATCAAAGCGTCCTTCCTCCGCCAGCTGGGCTTCCGCGGCCTCGATCTCCGCGTTCATCTTGGCCACCTCGCCCAGCAGAGCCTTGTGAGCCTCGAAGTTCTTCTGAGTGATGAGGTCCTGGCCCTCCTTCACCTTCAGCGCCCGCTTGTTCTTCAGTTCCAGCAGTTCCTGATACGTCATCGTGCAATCCCTCCATATCGTAATTCTTCCTGCTCCTGCATGGCCTGTGCCATGCGGAGATCGTCATTCTTCCCGGGGTCCGCCGGGGGCTTCTGCGGCTTTTCCAGACCGCCGTAGCGCTTGTTTTTTACCACACCGGCCGCCGGTTGGGCCGGGACAGCCACAAAGGACCACTCATAGGCGTCCAGCGGTTCTTCCAGGCTGAAAAAGCACAGATCACCGTCGTAGAGCTCCCCTTTGCGGTGGCCGCAGTGCCAGCCCTCTTCGCCGCAGATGGAGCAGGTCACCCGGGCGACCGAGCACCCCACGCTGACCTCTCGCTTGATGCCTCCCTCGATCTCGGCGATCAGATCCTGATTGCTTTCGGTACGCACCATATAGGCGTACCCCTTCAGCCAGGAAAGTGCATCTCCTGCTTTGGTTTTCTGCCCCGGTTCATCTACCACCTCCACCTTGTAGAGCCTTGCGGTCTGCCCTGTGGCAGTCCAGCAGTGGTCGAAAATGCCGGATTTCCCCACGAACAGTTTCGCAAGACGCTCCAGGGACTTTCTGGGAAACCGCTCAAAGTCCCGGTCCACTTGGTTATCGCACAGCCGTACAGCAAAGGTGTAGATCTGATCCGGTTCCAGCGGCGTTTTGGCCTGGGCATTGATGAGGGCCAGATCATTTTCTGCGATCACTTGCTTTTCCGGGTCAGTGGTTTTCATGATTTCATCCATTCATCGCTTCTCCTTCCTCCGGGAGCTTCGCTCCGGCAGCGTTCCCCAGGGCCCGGATCACACTCAGCAGTGCCCACTTCGCCAAGGGCCCATAGTTCCAGCTGGCGTAGTACTCCTGGCCGCCGGGGATCGTCCCCATGTCCTCCAGGCCACGGATCTCATCCGCGTTGAGGGCACTGATCTCCCGCATCGTCCGGTACCAGGCCGACTGTGCGGCCGTGTCGCCCTTCAGAAAAACTTTCAGGTTCCGCTTGATCCGCAGCTGGTCCGCCCGCTCGCTGGGGAGCAGCAGCTTGTAGGTGTCCTCCTGGCCCCATTGAGTCTCATAGGCCAGCAGCGTGTAGTTCACGAACTCGATGCCGTTTTGCTCGTTGGACTGATAGGACTGCTTGCCGGCATAAGCAAGGTGCAGCGGGACGCCAAAGAACCGGCAGACATCCGCCACCCGGATCTCATTGCTCTCCACAAACTGGGCGTCCGAATTTGTCATGGAGATCGGCTGGTACTTCAGGCCCAGGTCCAATACGGCGATCCGGAATGCATTCCCCGGCCCGCGGTGGACGGCTTCCCAGGATTTCCGCAGCTTATCCTTGGGGTCCATCTTCACCTTGCTGCCGTCCTCCTGTTCGACCTCGATGGAATCTCCCAGATCGGCGTCCGTGGTGAGGATGCCGCTGGGCTGTCCGCCGCTCATCCAGGTGCTGTTTTCATACTGCTGGGCAGCTCTCGCGGTGGACAATGTCAGAGACGCCCGCCGCAGGACGCTGATTCCTTCAATGCCGTCCTCGCTGTATGCCTTGTAGTGCAGGATCTCCTCCGGCCGGAGCATGGTAACCGCGCCGGTGGTGGGATGGGTGAAGAAGTACCAGACGTGCCCCTCGGTATCCACATGGATGGTCATATAGTCCGGAGGCAGCGGGATCAGTTCCCGGGGCCACCCGGTCCGGGGATCCCGATAGATCCACGCATAGGCGTTTCCCCGCAGCAGCTCGTTGCAGAGCATCAGCCGCTGGTAGTCGAATGCGGTCATGGCCTCGTTGGCCCGCTCCCACAGTACACGGCCCAGCCTGTGATCCGGCAGGCGCTTCTTGGTCCGCTCGTTCATGATGTAGACCGGCAGCACCGCCATGGAATTGGACAGCACCTCCACGCAGCGGTTCACCGTGGAGATCTTCATGGCCCGGTCACGGCTCATGCCCACGCTCTCTTCGCCGGTCAGCCACCCGGCAGGGCTATCCAGGGTGAGCGTCCGCATGACGCCGCTTCCCAGGCTCTTCCGGGGGCTGTCCAGTGTGCGGCCCGCTCGGACAAGACCTCTTTTCAGGCTCATTTCCCTTCATCCTCTCCCCACATGGACAATATCGCGCCGGCAATGGCCAGGGCGCCGCCGGTGATGAACCCCGCCGGCAGAAAGATCATACCGGCTCCCACGGTCACTGCGGCAGCGCCCGCCAGCAGCACCAATGTGGACAGGTTCCTTTCCAAACTGGATACAACTCGTTTCATAGTCCTCCTTCGGCCGGCAGGCCTTACAGGTGATAATTTCTCGTTTTCATGGCCGCCGCCAGATCCGGCTTCTGGTTCCGCTTGATCATCCACACCGCCACCACGATGATAGAGGCCACGGTGGGGTCGATCCGGCCCCGGGACTTGTTCTTCAGCGGCTTGCAGTTGCCGTTGCCGTCCACATAGCAGCGGACGTTTCCGAAGGTCCAGCGGAAGCAGGTGTTGTGGACGTGGAGCAGCTGGTGCCGGGTCATCAGGTCGTCCATTTCCTTCATGGCCGGCGACATATTCTTGAGATCCTGAGGGATCTCAATGATGGGCACGATGGGCTCCAGCCGCTGGGTGATGGTCCGGCTCAGATAGGGGTCAAAGCCCACCATCTGGAGGTCAAAGACCTCCGCAGCCCACCGGATGGTGGCCTCCACATCGCCGTAGTTGATGATGTCGCCATCGCAGAGGGCAAGGAACCCGGCCCTCTCCCAGTCCCGGTAGGGCACGTGGTCCCGGCGCTCCGCCTCCTCCACAGTGCCCCCGGGCCGCCAGATGAACGGCAGCAGCACCGCCGCCTCCAGCCCCGGCTGCGGCGGGAACAGCAGCACAAAGGCCGTCAGGTCCTTGCTGGTGGAAAGATCCACGCCGCCGTAGCAGAGCTTTCCGTACAGATGCTCCTTTACCCAGTCCTCTCGCTCCGCCTTCTTGCTGGGGCCAAACTGGGTCTTGTCGTAGAGGTTCAGGGAGATCCAGCTGACGGCTTTCACGGAGATCCACTGGTTGAGCCGCAGCCAGCGGAAGAGCTTCTCTCCCGCCTCGCTGCGCCGGGCCTCCATGGCCTCCAGCCGCAGCATCCGGATCTTCAAGTGCTTGCCCAGAGACGGATTGCAGAGATACCAGAGTTTTTCGTCCCAGATGTCGATATCCTTCAGGTCATCCGGATCGTCGCCGTACATGGCAGTGATGCCGTACAAAATCGGCAGCCAGTTGGGAAGATCCAGGGACAGCAGGTCCTTCTGGGCCTGGGCCATGTCCTCCTCGGACACGTGCCGCAGGGAAAGGACCTGGCGGGGATCCCCGCCTTCATCCAGGATCCTGCGCAGCCGCCGGGCATCCCGAACGCCTACGGCTTTCTCGTGGATCTCCCATCCGATGGAACTGCGGTCCGGGTCGTCGCCGGCAGTGGTCAGCACGATCCACACCGGCTGCTTCCGGCCGGAGCCGGTGCCGAACGTCATGACGTCCCACAGCTCCCGGTTGGGCTGGGCATGGAGTTCGTCAAAAATCACGCAGCTGGGCTTGTAGCCGTGTTTGCTGAACACCTCCGTCGAGACTACGGCCATCACGCCCACGGTGATCCACTTGTATCCGCCGTTCCCGGTTCTGACCCGCTGGCGGTATTCCACCCGCTTCCTGGACTCCACGATATTCAGCTCGCCCCGGGCGATCATCTTGGCCGTCCAGGGGGCCGCGGTCAGCATAAAGACCGCTGCGCTGAATATGATGCCGGCGTTCTCCTTATCCGCCGCGCAGATATAAACCTCGGCATTCAGCTCCCCATCGGCGAACAGGTGGTAAATGCCCAGGGCCGCCGCCAGCTCGCTCTTGCCGTTCTTCTTGGGGATCTCCAGGTAAAGGTACCAGTACTTCCGCAGATACTCCCCGGTGTCCTCGTCCGCCACCTGCCGGCCGTAGAACTCCATGATGGCGCTCCGCTGCCAGTCATACAGTTCAAAGGGGCGGCCGTTGGCCGTGTTGGGCAGCCGGGAGATAAACTCGCAGACAAAGGCCCCGGCCGACTCGTCGTAATACTCGCTGGCGCGTACCGGCATTTACCTGTCCCCCTCCAGCGCCGCCGCCTGCCGCTGCCGGAGCCGCTGGGTAAACTCATCCTCTCCGGCCGAGGCAGGCGCCTTGGCGGCGTTCTGCACAGCCGCGGGCACCACAATACGGCACCGGGAGGTGACGGACAGGCCCATGGCCTCGGCACAAGTCCGGGCCTGCTTGAAGTAGGTGCCCTGGACACTGGTCCACTCCCTGGCCAGCTTCTCGTCGCCGTCCCGGATGGCGGCCGCGGCTTTCTTGTCTGCCCGGAGCCACCGCTCCCGGGAGAGGAAATACTGACCCAGCACGTCTCGGTCCAGCTCCGCATAGAGCCCGGCGGAGCGCAGGATCTCACCGATCTCCCGATATTCCCCATGGAGCCGCTTGGGCAGCCATTTGGGCGGGACAGCCTCATCCGGGGGCGGCACATGGACCTCCTGATCCCGCCGCGCGTCCTTTTCCGCCTCGGTCAGATGCTTACGGCCGTTGGCCTCTACGATTTCCGTGGGCTGTCGCTTCCCGGCCATCGGCCGCACCTCCTTTCAGCCGCCTGGGCGGCGCATATGTCGCTGTATCGTGATGGCGCATGTATCCGCACCGCTCCGGTGTGTTCAGGCAGGCCCGCTCACAGCCCTGCAGATCCGGGCAGGCTTTGCAGCATAACGCCGGATGCTGTTTGCAATACTGCCAGGCCCCTCGCAGACCGCACTCTCTGCGGATCATCCAGGACACCTCCTCCGCGTGTCAGATTCGGACACGCTACGCAATAGACAGCTCAGCCGCCCGGGCTCTCACCCGCTGGCAGGCAGTTTCATAAATGCCTTTATCCTTTTCGAACCCCATGCACCGCCTCCCGGTGTTGAGGCAGGCCACAACCGTGCTTCCGCCTCCCATGCAGTTGTCCACCACAAGAGCTCCGGGGTTGGTATAGGTGCGAATCAGATATTCCAGCAAAGCCACCGGCTTTTGCGTGGGATGATACCGCTTCTCTCCCCGGTTGGGGTAATGCAAAACGGAACGTGGGTAATTGGTATACTGCCGAACGCTTACTCCCGACATGGAACGATAGACAGAGCTCGTTTTCCCGCCCTGTCGGACAATGGGCTTTTCCAGCTTCACCAGACCCTGTGGATTGTAAGTGGGCTGCCGCTTGTAAAAAACCAGAATCTGCTCGTGAGAGCGCAGCGGCTGGCGATGGCTGTTGGCAAACCCTACCGGGGAATTTTTCTCCCAGATCAGGTCATACCGAAACAGATTTCTCGCACTGTTGATCAGAGCCGTAGTAAATGGCTGGGCCGCAAACAGTACCAAGGCGCCTTTAGGCTTCACAATCCGCCGGTACTGCTCCCAAAGCGGCTCAAAGGGGATCACCGTATCCCAGGCACAGGACGTTGTGCCATATGGAAGATCACACAGCACCAGGTCCACCGATCCGGTCTCCACGCGGGACAAGCCCACCAAGCAGTCCCCATGAAACAGTCGAACATTTTTCTCCAGGCTTGTATCCATTTTGCTCCTCTCACCATCTGTGCGGGCGATCCATCTCGGCCCGCATCCCCACTGGCCCGTGGGGAAAAATTCTTGCGTGAAGGACGGCCTGCGGTCTTGCTCCCCCCGGCCAAAACTTTCTTGCCCCGGGGGGAGGGGTGCAGGGAATCCCCGCAGGCGCGTACCTGATGCGCATGCACGCCCAAGCGTCCGCCCCATCAGCGTCGGTAGCGGCTTCGCAATGCCGCCTTTTTTTCGCGCATTTCCGCGAGCGTCTTGCGGCTGTGGCAGGAATGGCAAAGACTCTGCAGATTGCTGCGGTCTGTGAACACGGTCCAGTCCCCGCGGTGCGGCTGGATGTGATCCACCTCGGTCGCTCTGGTCCGTCTGCCGAACTTGGCGCACTCGCGGCAGAAAGGCTCCTGGAGCAGCTGCGTGGGCCGCAGATCGTCGATCCACTCCGGCGTCAGGTACATCCAGTGCCAGGACTTGGCCTCGGCGCTGCGCCGATCCCGATTTTTCGGTTTATGGGCCTCGCAGTATCCGCCGGAGACCAGGGCGGTGCATCCGGGATGCCGGCAAGGCCGGAGCGGCTTTAAGACCATGGGCTATCACCTCCAGGCAAACAAAAAAACGCCGGAGCCGATGACCAAACCAGCAATGGGCGATCATGGGCTCCGGCGTTTAACGCTCCGGCCTCTCTCGATATCCAGGATGATCTCGGTCTTGCAATCCCGGCAGTACACCGGCAATCCCGATGCCTCCGTGTCCTTGTCGATCCGCAGTAGCTTGTGGTTGCGGTGACAGTTGGGACAGGTAAGCCATCCGTCCTTTGTGACCAGTTTATCACGTTCAGGCCCTGTTCGCAATAGCTTGCGCCTCCTCTTTTCGTTTTTTGCAAGTTATTCAACTATATTTCAAGTAATAAAAAACCTATTCTAAATATAAAGCACTGTTTTCCGACCTCTCGATCCACCAGGTGTAATGATACCGTCCGAACTCGTTGACCACCGTGTTGCATCCGGAGACTCGGACGCTCTCAGGCACCTGGATCACGCCGCTGTCGCTGCGGAAGATCTCCGTCTGCGGCAGCTTGGCGTTGAGGCTTTTGCTGACCACCCAGGTCCTGGCTGAGATCGGGATGACCACGCCGTCGGTGGACTCCTTGTTCCAATACTTTGCCGTCCGCCGGAACGTGTCATACGGTCCCCGCAGCAGCGGCTCGTCGTCTACCAGCCCATACTCCCAGAGATACTGGACGATGGCCGGAGGAAAGTCCTCATCCCGCAGCGCTACATGGACATGATACCGGTGATCTCCATGCTTGCCTTCAATCAGATACGCATAGTCCCGGCTCCATCCCGGGTTCCAGAGGTTCAGCTTCCGGAGGAATGACCGCCACAGCTTACGCACGTCCTGAAACTTCCGGGGAAGCACATCATCCCGGATGGTCAGGGTGTAGACGCTTGCCTTGAAGCCCAGCAGAGCCAAGCGGATCTCCAGCCGGTCCACCCGGGTCCGGCACACACTGCTGTCCTTGGGCGGCCGCAGGATTTTGTTCTTCTCCGTCCGCTCGTAGGTCGTATCGTTGGGGCTCAGCCGCGGCCGGATTGCCCTGCATTCCTTGACCAGCGGACCAGCTCGCTGCCGGGTGCAATACCAAATCGGGTCACTCATATGTATCGCATCATCTCCTCCACGGACCGAAAATATTGATGCTGTAAACAGGGCCTCGGCTCTGCTCCAGCCGGATCAGCATATCGCAGCCCCAGGCCGGAGAGCCTTTGCAGGTGCTGGCTGTCACGGTCAGGCCCCGCAGCGACCGGGCCAGGAAGATCTCCCGCCCGGCCGCCAAGGCCTGCCGCAGCTGGTCCAGGTCTTTTGATGTAAGCAGATCCGCTGTCACCGCCTCCTGTCATACCGCACCGGTTTGAGATCCGGGTACCGTTCCGGGAACGGAATTAACTCCGCTTTGCCGCCGATCACGGAGATCAGTCCCTTGTCCAGCTTGTCGCGGTAGACATCAGCCTCTGCCTCCCGATGATCCAGGGCGTCCCTGTAAAACTGCCGGTTATCCCGCCAGACCTCCATGAGCCGCATCTGCCGGTCATATCCCCATCCGTCTGCCTCGTTGAGACTGATATTGAGAGTGTCGATGGCGTACTGGACGCCGATCCGGATGCCGGCCCGCAGAGCGGCGTCCTCCCGCTCTTGCTGCCGCTGCAAAAGCCCGGATTGTTTCATGAACAGTCACCCTCGCCTTTCAGAGCGGCCTTTGCTGCCTCGAGAGTATGATAATAACTGATCAGCAAATGTTTCCCCATGTGCCCAATCAAACTTGCTGCTTGCTCAACAGTTTTAATCTCTATTTCCGATAACAGCGGAGGGCAATCTCGAGTGGTAATTACTCTGTATACCATGCCTCCAACCTTAACAGGCAGGATCACGACGCGCCCATCCCGGTCGGCCTCCATCATCTCACGGAGGCGGTCCGGAGTAATCTTTGGTTTATCGTTCTCACCAAATAGCGCATCCCAATACGGGGCGCACTTTGCCAACTCCCGCATGGCATACATTCTTCCTGTGGCTTCTTCATGTCTACCCTGCGCTTGAGGGCAATCCTCTATGCAAGTCTCGCATTTAGAAATATCCACGCTCATTCCTCCTGTTCCGGCGGATCCGGTAATGGCATCCAATGAGTAATCGGATACAGTGAATCTTCGCCCGGTAATTTCTCTTGCGGAATACGGTGAAAATATCCGTTAATATCGCAGTATGCCTCACAAACGAAATCCCCACAGCATACCAAAACCCGAACCCCGGGCTCGGGCATTTGCGTATCGCAATGAACCCACCTGGTTTGCCCATCCACCTGTATCAAATTGCGAACGTGATCCAACGTATACTTATCACCCAAGATGTTCTCTATGGAAACCAAGCGGCTACGCATCTCCGCCGCCTGAACGGCCGCCGCATGGAGTAATGCTAGGATCCCCTCCGTGGCATCAGCGCCGTATTGCAGGCAGTCGCACATGATGTCTCCCAGACTTTCCGCATCATCCGCATCCAGCTCGATCCCCTGAGCAGCTGCGGCCCGGTTGATCCAGTCCGTCAACGTGCAATCCTGATAGTCCGGATCAGGCCCTCCGCCTCGGATCCATACTTCGTTGTCCTTTACAAAAAACAGGTTGAGCCCAAAAAAAATGGAATTTACATCGTCAGTAGTAAGTCGTTTCATAGTTTCATTCCTCCAATCCGATTCCAACTGCCCAAAACCGGCATCCCATACAGTAGCTGCTAAAGCGCAGCCAACAGTGCGCACACGGAATCAAAACGGCAGCTCCCCCTTCTCGTCCTCCGGCACCTCGGCAAACTCCCCAGCCGGCGCCGGCGTGTCTGAATCGGACACCGGCCGCTTGCTGTCCCCGAAATAGACGTTGTCGGCCACCACCTCGGTGGACCTGCGCCGGGTCCCGTCCTTATCGGTCCAATCCCGCACCTGGAGGCGGCCGTCCACCACGGCCATACGGCCCTTGGAGAAGTACTTGCTGACAAACTCCGCCGTGCTGCGCCAGGCCACAATGTCGATGAAGTCCGTCTCCCGCTCCCCGCTCTGGGACTTGAAGTCCCGGTCCACGGCCAGGGAAAAGGACACCACCGCCGTTCCGTTTCCGGTGTGGCGCAGCTCCGGATCCCGGGTCAGGCGGCCCATCAGAATGATTTTATTCAGCATTGGCCGCACACTCCCGCAATCCGCCGGAATACCTGATAATTCCCAGAGGGACGGTCCGGATCATCTCCGCTGCCGGCATCCAGCAGCATCTCCTCAAAACCGGCTCCCTCCAGCGAGTCGATCGAGTACAGTTTCCCGTACAAAACCACGCCCTCCTCACAACCGCCGGAGTCTCCCTCATACTGGGGCGGATATACAAACCACACCCGCTCAAAGTGCATCCTGCGCAGCTGCTCCGCCGTCAGCGGCTCACTGGGTGGCATGGCCCGCAGCGCAATGGCCCCCATCCGGCAGGCCTCCACGATTGCAGCCTGGCGGGCCTCACAGTCCCCGGCATACGCGGCCAAGGCCTCCAGGTTCGTCTCCGGATCCAGGATCCGGGCAGCCTCCTCATAGGTCATCGGTTCAGTGCCCATTCCGCCTTCTCCTCTCTATCCGCTCATGCAATCCCTTGCTGTACTCGAAAAGCTGTGCCTGTTGAGATCGCCGGTGCTCCGCTTCCTTCTGGGCGGCCCTGGCCTGGGCGGTATATTCCGCCCAGGCCTTGCAGATCTCCGGATCGTGGCACCCCACCCGGCGCTGCCGGCAGTCCAGGCAGGGCGGCTGCGGCGTCCCGCTCATACTGCCGCCCCCGCGGCCTTGCCGCACAAGGCCAAGCAGCAGGCAGCCACCCACAGTACCACGCTCAGCCGGATCAGTATCCGCTGCCGCCGCTCCCGGCCGGTGTATCGACGGTTATCCACGCAGATCCTCCTTTCGGTTATTGCTAAACCGGACAAATTTGACACCGACACTCGGATCCGGCACATTGTCCTTATCCCAGATGGGGCTGTCCGGATGCATCGTCAAGGTCAGCCTATGCTTGAAAAACTCCGCCATCTCCGGAGACCGAGTCCGCATCAGATTGTAAGAAATATTGATTAGCACTCCCAATTCCGCCGCAATCTCTGTGGCACAGCCCGAAGCAGTGGCTTGGATCTCATGCCCCGCTTCATCGTAAATAAATCGGATCATCTGCCTTCCTCCTTCCGAATGATCCGGGAGACAGGCTTTCCGTCCACCCGGATCTCACAGCCGCCCCGCCGGAGGGAGCGCTGCTCCTCCGGCGTCGGCACGCAGCCGATGTAGCGGCACTTTGGCCGGCCGTCCTGCCAGACCACGATCTCAGCCATGGTCCGGCCCTCTTTCCGGCAGCGGCATCCACAAATAACCGACGTCATATTCCTCGTGTGACGGCCTTTCAAGGTTCCAACCTGCGTCTGTGTCCACAAACGGGTAAACGTCACGTAAGCCTCCCACACAGCGGGCGGTCACATATAGCCATTCATTCAATCCATTGTCCCAACACAAGACGACTAGCTGCCCCTCCGCCGGCCAGTGTTCCTCGTCCAATGGCTGCCACTGCGCCGGAACAGGCCTGGGCAAGGGATCGTCGGTCAGGCCGTATAGGTAATCCGTGCTGACGCCCAGGGCCTTTGCCAGCCGGGGAAAAGAATCAGATCCTGGCAAATTTCCGTTTTCCCAAGAGCTGTAAGTAGCTTTGTACTGCCCAATCTTATCGGCAAAGGCCTGCCGGTCCAATCCAGTACGCTCACGTTCTTTCCGAAGCCGGTCAGAAAACTGCTCGCGCTTATACCGCCAATCTTCCGCGCTTTCTTCCACCCGGTTCTCCAGCTTCGGAGGCGGCGCAATCCCACCGTGCGTCTCCGGAAGTGCGGGAGGCTCCGGATCATTGGCCCGCGCATACTGGCAGGCCGCCGGACAGGTATTTCTGCTCAGGCATCCCTGACAGCACCCAGCACCGTGCCACTCGCCGCCGTGGTAGTCGTGATCCGTGATCTCCTCGGCATGGGGGCAAAACTTACCCGTCTCCGGGCACTCCTTTTTGCAGCCATTCCACATCAACAAGAAATTTTTGACGCTGCGGATGCTGTAATCGTGATGGCCGTCAATCACCCAGTCCAGCAACCGGTACTGGGCCTCCGCCGGCAGACGGGCGATCTCCAAGGCAGCGGCCTCCGGGATTTCCTTTTTTGCCCACTTCTCCCGGATCCCCGGAACTTTCAGACCATTCTTGATGACCTTCGCGTTGGCGATCTTCGTTTCCGAGACCTGCAACAGCTGGGCTACCTTCTCCCGGGTCCTCCCGGAAAACGCAAAGCCCTCCTTTTTCAACGCCAGCAGCGCCGCCTCCAACTCCTCCGCCTGCTGAGCCAGCTCCGCGCTGGACATCGTCCGGTTGTCGCAGTTGCCGCAGATCAGGCGGATCCGCTCCATGGCGGAAGACTCCCCGGTCCGCTCCCGGATGCAGGGCACCTGCGAAAACAGCGCCAGGCCCTCCTCCTTTGCCAGCCGCAACAGCGCCCGGTGGCGCCGGTGGCCGGTCACAATCTCAAAGTGGCCGCCCTCCTTGGGCCGAACCCGCAGGGGCTGCTGGAGGCCCACCAGACGGATGTTCTCCGCCAGCTCCGGGATGCCCGGCAGATTATAAAAATTCCGGGGATCCGGATCCAGCAGATCCAGGTCGATGTACTCGATCTGCTCCCGGCCGGTGTCCGAATCGGACACCTTGGCCAGCTGGCCATCCAGGATGGCCGCAATATTGACCTCACGCCTTGCCATGCTCCGCGCCTCCTTCCTGGGCCATGTACTCCGCCACAAAGGCCCGGTAATCCCTGGCAGCCGCACACTGCGGGCTGAATTGGATCAGCGGCAGATCAGACTTGCCGGCAGGAACAACCCGAGCTGACTGGCGGATCACCGTTTTGTACGCCGGAACGGAATCGTGCGTCTGCAAGTACCGGAGGACTCCGTCGGAGTCTTCCGCGGGCCGGTACTTGTTGATCAGCACACCGGCCACACACTGCCGGATATCCTGCTCCCTCGTCTCCCGGATCTGCTTGAGCACCTGCGTCATGCCGTAGGTGGAGAACAGGTCGGTTGTAACCGGGATGATGATGTCATCGGCCGCCCGCAGGGCCGCTAGAGATACCTGGCTGAACGCGGGCGAGCAGTCTATCAAAACATAGTCATAAGCTGCATGGGCCGTGTCCGGATCCCCGGAATCCGCATCCTCCCGGATTGCACGAAACAGATCAAAAACAGCCATCCGATTGAAACGTGGATCCTCTTTCGCGGCGGCCACCTCCGCCAAAAGCAGGCTGGTGTCGGCAGGAATAATGTCCACGGAAGCGTCCGGTCTGGCGGCACTGATCCAGTCGGAATAAACCGGTTCATGGGTGCCCATAAACAGGTCCAGGGTGCTGGTCCCCTCGTCAGGATCTACCCTGTAAAACAAGCTGATATTTCCCTGAGGGTCTGTGTCGATCACCAAGACATGCTTGCCGTAGTCAATGGCCAAAATATCGGCCATGGCGGATACTGTGGTTGTTTTTCCAACACCACCTTTGTGATTGAAAACTGCGGTCGTTCTCATAGTCCTATGTCCTTTCGTTGTGATTGCCCCGGGAAAATACCGTCTCCCGGAACTTGAAGCAGTTCGGCGCCGGGCCGGTGATCTCCACCTGGTAAAACCGGCCCGCCGGGTGTATGTAGACCACCGGCGCCGTGACGGTCCTTGGCTCCATGCCGTCAATGACCAGCCGCACGGTCACCATGTCTCCCAGCTTCACGCGCCCGCCTCCTTCCACGGGTTATTGGGATCCGGATGCTCCGGCCAGAAACTGACCTGCCGGGGCGCCTGCCGCTCCTTCTTGGCCAGCGGCTCGTCCTGCTGCGGTGCGATCCGGGTGAAAGTCTGGAGATCTCCGTCAAAGCGGAACCGCACCCAATCCAGGGCCTCGCCCTCTTTGTTCTTGGCGATCTTCAAGATCCGCTTACTGTCCTTGTCGTCGTAGTCCTCCCGGTAGATAAACAGCACCACGTCGGCATCCATCTCGATCTGACCGGAGGCCCGCAGGTCCGACAGCACCGGCGGCCGGATCTTGCGGCTCTTGGCATCCCGGTCCGGCCGGGACAGCTGGCTCAGCGCCACCACCGTGGTACCGGTGATCCGGCCAAACTGCTGCAAATCTGAGGAAATGGCCGTCACCCGGTCATACTCGCTCATACGCTGGCCCCTGGGAGCCTTGATCTTCTGGAGGTAGTCGATGATGACCACCTCGAACCGGTGGGCCTGGCTGTACGCCTGGATGTCCAGCACGGTCATGCCGGCGGCGTCGATCAGCGTCACCTGAGGCCGGGACAGGATGTCCTTCATGCCCATCAGTTCCTTGTAATCGGCCTCCTCCAGAGCGTTCTGCTTGATCTTGGTATAAGACAGCATGGCCGACCGGGAGACCGTCCGGTCAAAGAGCTTTTCCTTGGTGGACTCAAAGCTGAAAAATCCCACCCGGCGGCTCTTGCCGAATCCGGAGGCGAATTGCAGCGCCAGGGCGGTTTTGCCGTCGGAAGGATACCCGCCCAGGACCACCATGTCCCCCGGCTCCGTGAAGATCCGCTCATCCAAAACCGGTACGCCCCAACTGAGATACGGCGGCTTCCGCTCGCCGTCGTGGCGATCAAAGAACTGGGCGAAGCCGTCGGCGTAGGTCATGGCCTGTACGCCAGGCCGCTCCACCTGCCGGGCCATGGCTTCCTCCAGCAGCTGCCGGGCGATATCCAGGTCCTCCGTGGCGGCGAGTTTCTCACCCAGCTCTCGGAGGCCGTACAGCGTGGCATCTTGGCGCAGCTGGTCCACGTAATCCTCCACATGAGCCGCTGTGACGATGTCGTCCATGATGCCGGTCAGCAGCTCCGTCCAGGAGCTGTTGATGCCGCCGCCCAGCTTCTCCCGAACAAGGATGGCGTCCACAGCCTTTCCCTCCCGGAACAAAGCGGCAATGGCCTCGAAGATGGCCCGGTACCGGGCCTCGATAAAGTCCTTTGCCTGGACCCGGCCCAGCACCAGGGGCACCGTGTCCGGGTCGATCAGCATGGACCCCAGCACGCCCGCCTGGGCGTCCAGCAGCCGCTGGGTCAAAAGAGCGTTGGGTTTCTCCGTCACAGGCACCGCCCCCTTCTGGCATCCCCATTGTCAGCCGCAGAAGAAGGCGGCAGCTCGTCCGGCTTCATGGGGTACACGCTGTCCCAGTTGTGGCTGGTGGCGTAGTCCAGCAGCAGCACCTGCATGGCCCGATCCGGAGCCAGACGCCCCAGCTTGGCGGTGAGGGTGTTGAACGACCGTACGGTCAGCATGGGGGTCTTGCGCAGCTCCCGGCAACGGAGAAAGTCCGTCAGCGCCGCCAGCAGCTCCTGATCCTCCCCGGCGTAGGCCTGAGCAGCCGCCCAGACCTCCGGCGCCGTCTCCAGGCCGCCCCGCTTTCTCTTCTTGGCCCCAACGGCGTCCCCCTTGGGGGATACAGGGGGTTCTTTAGTCTTTCTTTCCTTTAAGTCTTTATTTCTTTGTGTCGGGTTTCCCGACAACGGTGTTTCCCGTTGACGGTTTTCACCGTCATCGGTATTTCCCGACAACGGTGGAGCAAAGTCTTGCAATATGTAGACATTGCCTCCAAAAGTCCCGTCGTCCTTATGTCCCTGCTCCCGGAGCAGATAACCCACACGCTCCAGTTCCATCAAGCCACTTCGAATAGCGTCTTTTCCTTCACCGGTAAAAGCAGCCAGCCCGCTGACGCTGAACTTCCATCCCTCCGGACGGGACGTCATCACCGCAAAAAGGCCCTTGGCTTTCAGGCTCAGCCGCTTGTCCGTGATCATGGTATTATAAAGCACTGTAAACCCTTCGCGTCTCCCAGAGCGGATCACACAGTCCTCCATATACTCACCGCCCCTCAAAAATAGAATAAAACTTATCCTGGACCGCCTGAAATCTCCGGTCCGCTTCAGAGGCGTCAATGATGTCCAGACACAAGGCCAGATTCAACATGCCAGTGATATTCCCATACAAAAACCGACCTGTTTCTATATGGCCCAATGAAACTTCTTTTTCCAACTGCTGATTTACGATCGCCATGTTTCTCTCTAATATCGTTCGCATAGGATACGCCATGCCAATTACCTCCCCTCAATCCGATCGATCACCCGGAACAGCCCGCTGGTGCAGCAGATGATCCCGATGACCGTAAAAAACAGTTCCCACGTCATGGAGTGTTGGCCCCCTCTCCGCCCTCCAAATTGGGCTTGCGAAAAGGCAGGAACTGTGTTACAATACTTTTGCGATCGTTCTCGGCCTTTTCGTAAGTCTGAGGACCCGGCCGCTCGGAGGCTCCACCCTCCGGGCGGCCTTTTTTTATGTCTGCGTACAGATAGCAAAAGCTGGCTGCAATAACCGCTCGAACACTTTCCTGGATGATCTGATAATCCAGGCGCTCTTTCTCATCAACTCGATCATCTTCCGCAATCTGCATCATGCGTCGGTAATTGTCCGCCAGTTCAGTCGCCCGATTGATCAGCGTCAGTGAGGCCATCGACAAATTCACTTCCGCGATCGGCGGAAGCAAATCGGCAGCCACCTGGCTCACCAGCCGCAGGTGCTGCACTTCCAGCATCTGGCTGTCGTAAAGCACCACCATCTGATAGGCAATGTCGTCCGGCACCGGGGCCTCCCCGGCCTCGTACCGGGCCAGCTGCCGAACGGAGCAGTTGAGGAGTTCCGCCGCCTGCTCCTGGGTCAACCCGGCCTGATCCCGGCAGGTCCGGTAGATTTCTGAGCCATTTCCCGGCATGGTCAATCAGCTCCCTCCGTGTTATGTTTGTTTTGCAGTTCCCCCCGAAGAAATGCGAGGAACGCACGCCGTGGGATCCGCACCCGGGTCCCCATCACGATCACCGGAAAGCCCAGTGCCTGGGGTGCCTGCCGGGCCTGAATGCGCAGAAACTGCGGATTGCACCCGATGATCTCAGATGCCTCGCAGGGGCTTATCGTCTCCCGGGTCATCGCTTCCAAATCACAGATCGTCAACATAAAATCCTCCTCTCTTATGCGCTGGCGGTGTCCCGGCAGATGATCTCATCCACGGGACAATCAAAGATCTCCGCCAGTCGGAACACGTTTGGCAGATCCGGATTGGACATGCCCTTCTCCCACTTGGTGACGCTGGGGTTGGTGATCCCCAGCCTGGATGCTAGCTCCGCCTGGGTCATGCCTGCGGCCTGACGAAGCCGCTTGACGTTGTTGGTGATTTTCATGGGATCCCTCCTTTCCATATGCTTGAAACATCTGTTTCCCTGTGGTAAAATTGCCTTACGGTTAGTTTTATGCAGGAGGTAAGCTATGGGGCGCAAATTTACGGTTACAACTTCCGGCTTTTGCACGGAGACCGGTAAACAGCAGACCATCACGGTTGCACTCGAAAGCATCCAGCTTGGGGGCGGTATTCCGTCCGGCAATAAAGTGATGTCATACGCCTGCCCGTATGCGCAGGAGCATGACTGTGCGAGCAATGGCCCCGACGGGCGATCCTGTCCTCTGCTCCGGCAGATTCACGGTTGATCTTTCCGCAGCAGTTGCGGGAATACCTGTGCGGCTTCAAAAACCGGAGCCGCCGTGGTCAGCCAATCTGCCCGGCAATCGGCAAAGCAGCTGCATCCCTTGCATACACCTGCAAAGTCGACCGGCGCCTGCGTTATCGCGCTTTCATGCGCCGCGACATAGTGCCTTGCTGCACAAATAAGGGCCTCGCGAGGGATCTCCATCGTCCGCCCTCCTTTCCCTGCGGTTTGTTTCCCTGTGGTTATAACTGTAATCTGAAATATTCATATTGTCAATACAGTTTATATGATTTTTTCAGATTTATTTATTTTATACAAATTTCTAGTATGAGTTTTTCATAATTCGTTGTGAAGTGGGTGCTCAAATGGATTCCTGTGTAGAAAGAATTTTAGAGGCCATCTCCTCGCTGGGCATTGATCAAAAATCTTTCGCACAAATGATTGGTGTTCGGCCACAGGCCATAACAGACTGGAAAAATGGGAAAACCATTTCTTACAAGCGGCACATCGAAAAAATCGCCGAGGCCCTGGGCACCACCACCGAGTACCTCCTGACCGGCAACGGCCCCAAACAAAAAAGAGCCGTGTCCGAATCGGACACAGCTCTCCCAAAGGGCGCGGAGCATATTGACCTGGGCACCTTCCACCGCATCCCTATCCTGGGCCGCATTTCCGCCGGGCTACCTCTTTACGCTGAGCAGCACATTGAGGGCTATACCGTCACCGATCTCAACGGACAGGCTGAATATTTTGCCCTCACCGTCCATGGGGACAGCATGAACGCCCTGGGCATCAATGACGGTTATCGGATCATCGTCCGCCGGCAGGATCAGGTGGATAACGGCGAGGTGGCAGTGGTGATGGTAGGGGACGAGGATGCCACCGTCAAGCGCTTTTATGCTACCGGCAACACTGTTACCCTAATGCCTCAGTCCACCAATCTGGAGCATCAGCCCCAGATCTACGATACCACTGAGACTAAAGTCCGGGTGATCGGTAAAGTAGTCAAAGTGGAATTCACGTTGTGAGCCCCGCCAGAGCGCGGATGAAATAGAGAGTGTCCAATTCGGACACAAAGCATAGAGAAATAGGAGTGTGTGTTATGGATTTCATTGACCAGTTGAAACAATTCTCAAAACGTGTCGAATCACTCAAGGGAACGATCCAAACTGAGGAAGCCACAAAAACCGCTCTGATCATGCCTTTTTTCTCCATGCTGGGCTATGACGTATTCAATCCACAGGAATTTGTTCCAGAATTTACCGCAGATGTGGGAATCAAGAAGGGCGAAAAGGTGGATTATGCCATCGTCAAAGATAACACGCCCGTTATACTGGTAGAGTGCAAATCCATCAGTGAAAACCTGGACCGTCATGACTCCCAGCTGTTCCGCTACTTTGGAACGACATCCGCTAAATTTGCAATTCTGACCAACGGTCAGTATTACCGCTTTTATACAGATCTGGACAATGCCAATAAGATGGATGAGGATCCCTTCCTCACGATCAACGTCTTGGACATTCGGGACAACCAGGTCCCCGAGCTGAAGAAGTTCTGCAAATCCGTATTTGATATTGACTCGATCTTCAGCACGGCCTCTGAATTAAAATATGTCCATGAATTCAAGGATGTCTTTACTCAGCAGCTGAATGATCCATCGGATGATTTTATCCGCTTCTTCCTGCAGGGCTGCTACTCCGGGCAGAAGACGCAGAGCGTTCTGGAGAAGTTCCGTCCTGTGCTGCGCAAAGCTCTCAATGACTACATCAGTGAGACCATGAATGACAAAATTAAAACCGCCTTGGGCGGCTCCGGTGGTAGCGTCTCTATCCAGGAAGTGAAGCCAGCAGAGGTACAACCCGAGGATTCTGGTCCCAGCGATACCGCTGAAAGCGAGAAACGAGTGCCCAATATTGTCACCACGGAAGAAGAACTCGAAGCCTATTTCATCATCAAAAACATGCTAAGTGGCATTGTCGATATCCACGACATCACCTATAAGGATACAGAATCTTACATCAATATCCTGTACAAGGCGAACACTCGCAAATGGATCTGCCGTCTGCGGCTCACTGATAACGGGAAGGTCTTAATTATCCCAGACGAAAACAAAAAGGAAACCAAATATCAGCTGCAAGATATCTATGATCTCCAGCAGTATAAAGATCAACTCAGTGAAGTCCTGCAGCGGTATTTATAATCAAAAAAGCCGCCCCTGGCGGGCGGCTTTTCCTTAACCGTTCAATCGAACAAATGTTTTATTTTCAGGAGGATACCATGAGCAAACGAGGCAATGGCCAGGGCAGCGCCCGGAAGCGCGGCCGCACCTGGACCGCAATCTGGACCCTCGGCACAGTGGTGGAGGACGGGCGGCTCCGGCAGATCCGGCAGACAAAAGGCGGCTTCCGCACGAAAACGGAAGCCCTGGCTTATGCAGCCAATCCGCCTCAGATTTCCGCACAGGAAAAGACGCCCTGCCTGATGGATTACTGGGAGGTCTGGTCGAAGACATCTCTTCCAAAGATGTCCAGGTCCAAGCAGACAGCCTATAAGATAGCCAAGCACAAGGTGGAGCGGATCATGCTGCTGCCCGTGGACAAGCTCTCCATCAATCTGCTGCAGGAGACTGTGGATGCCAAGGCTCCCACCTACTACCCCGCGAAAGATATCCGGGTCCTGCTATCCCATTTGTACAAGCGCGCTGTCGCGGAGGGCTGGGTGCCCACCAACCTGGCGGAGTTTATCGTCCTCCCCTCTCTGGAGGAAGAAGAGCTGCAGCCGTTCAGTGAGCTGGAGCTGCGGAAGTTCTGGGACGCCTACGGGAAGGGCGATACGTTCGTGGGATATATCCTGCTGATGATCTACACTGGCATGATGCCCGGCGAGCTCTTCGCACTGAAAAAGGATATGATCGACTGGGACTCGAATGAGATCCGTGGGTGTGGCCTGAAGACCAAAAAGCGCAAGGAGACCCCCATCGTTTTCCCGCAGCTGATCGCGCCGGTGCTGCTGGATCTCTGCCAGCGATCCAGCAGTCGGATCGGGAATGTGCTGTGCATGTCCAGAGACCGCTTCTACGGGGCGTTCCACGCCGCTCTGGCCCGCTGTGGGGTCCGGGACCTGAAACCGTACTCCTGCCGTCACACGACCGCCACAGCGCTCGCATTGGGCAATATCGCCCCCTCTGTGATCCAGGAGGTCATGCGGCACACCAAATTCTCCACCACACAGCGTTATATCCATCCGGATATGGCAGCGGCCCACGCCGCTGTGGATACGCTGCTGGCCGGGAACGACGGAAAATAGTGTACACTACCATGAGCACTACCGGACGGGGCCTCCCTGTTCATTGTGGTATAAAAAAGAACTTTTTGAGCAAATCAAAAAATCGATATTGAAAAACTTTCACGCGTAAAAAAGCAACCGGAAATGCTCTTTTCAAGCATTTCCGGTTACTTGGCGCAGAAGGAGGGATTTGAACCCTCGCGCCGGTTTTATCCAGCCTACTCCCTTAGCAGGGGAGCCCCTTCGGCCTCTTGGGTACTTCTGCAGATCCATATAAAGTTTGGCGGAGAGAGTGGGATTCGAACCCACGGAGACTTGCGCCTCGCCGGTTTTCAAGACCGGTTCCTTAAACCACTCGGACATCTCTCCATCGGCAGAGGAGTTCTCCGGCTCTCAAACGCTTGATTAGTTTACCATAGATTGGGGCGGTTTGTCAACCGAAAACGGAGAATCTTTTTATAAAAATTTATCAGGCGGAAAACGTTCACAATTTAAAGATGACTTTTCTGACAGGAACGGTTATAATAATGCCATCTGTCCGGTGGGTCTGGACCGCCGGGATACCTGAACGAATGACAGGAGGACCCATTTTGAAGAAACTGAACCAATGGATCGACCGGTTTGCGTACAGCCATCCTCGTTTCGGCATACCGAACCTGATGCTCTACATTGTTATCGCCAATGCGGTGACGTACATCCTGACGCTGTTCGCCGGGGCAGCGGCCCTGAGCTTTTTGAAATTTGACCTCTACCATGTGCTTCATGGCGAGGTGTGGCGGTTGGTGACCTTTGTGCTGCTGCCCTTTACCTATCGCCCCATATCGCTGTTCATCATGCTGTCTTTCTGCTACTTCGTGGGCGGGACGCTGGAGCGGGAGTGGGGCACCGCCAAGTTTACCCTGTACTATCTCAGCGGTATGCTGTTCAGCGTGCTGTCCACGGTGATCCTCTCGCTGGCTACGGGGTATTACGGCTGGAGCCTGTCCGACGCCTATTACATCAACCTGACGATGTTCCTGGCCTTCGCAGTGATGTATCCCGACGCGCAGGTCTGGTTTTACGGGGTGATCCCTCTGAAGGCCAAGTGGCTGGCATGGGCGGACATCGCTTTGATGGCGTGGAACATCGCTCGGTCCGTGCGGTACGGTGCCTACGCCAGTGCTCTGGCCGCTGTGGTGGCAATTTTGAACTTCGTGATCTTCTTCTGGGAGGATATCAAGAGCATTTTGGGGATCCAGAGCCGCCAGCGGTCCAGACAGACTATTCAATTCAAGTCCGCCGTCCGGCAGCAGAAGAAGGCGGAGACGGAGCGAGGCTACCGCCACAAGTGCGAGGTCTGCGGCCGCACGGACGCTGACCACCCGGAGCTGGAATTCCGCTACTGTTCCAAATGCCAGGGCTATCACTGCTTCTGCTCAGACCACATTTTTGACCACCAGCACTTCACAAAATAAAGCAATCCCGGCGCGGTTTGACCGTGCCGGGATTTTTTGCCCTTACCGCTCCAAGGCGGCAGCGTACAGCTCGTTTTTGGAAAGGCCGGTGTGCTCCGCCACCTCCTTGGCGGCGTCCTTCAGCCGCATCCCCTGCTCCTTCAGAGCGAGGACCTGCGCCACGCCGTCCTCCAGCGTCACCACGGCGCCGGTTTTGGGAGCGGCTCCGGCCACCACAAGGACGTATTCGCCCTTGGGGTCGTTCTCCTCGTAATAGGCCACGGCCTCGGCCAGGGTGAAACGCAGGACCTCCTCGTGGAGCTTGGTCAGTTCCCGGCACAGGGAGATCCGGCGGTCCGGGCCGAAGGCCTCCATCAGGTCATTCAGTGTGGTGCGGAGCTTGTGAGGGGCTTCGTGGAAGATCATGGTCCGGGTCTCTTCCCTTAAGGAATTCAGGTGCTCCCGGCGGCTTTTTTTGTTGACAGTGAGGAACCCTTCAAAGGTGAAGCGTCCGGTGGGCAGACCGCTGACAGCCAAGGCGTTGACGGCGGCGCAGCAGCCGGGAATGGCCCGGACCTCCACGCCGTTTTCTGCGCACAGCCGCACCAGATCCTCGCCGGGGTCAGAGATGGCGGGGGTGCCGGCGTCCGTCATCAGAGCGCAGGATTCCCCGGCCAGCAGTCGATTCAGAACGCTCTGCCCGGCGGTGACGTGATTGTGCTCGTGATAGCTGATCAAAGGCTTTTTCACGCCGAAATGGTTCAAAAGCTTCATGGACACACGGGTGTCCTCCGCGGCGATGAAGTCCGCGTTTTCCAGCGTTTCCACCGCACGGGGGGTGAAGTCCCCCAGATTGCCGATGGGCGTAGCTACCAGATATAAAATGCCTGCCATGGTCAGACCTCCTGATCTCGAAAGTAAATGACGTTCAGCTCCCCGGTGGGAGCGCCGGTATCCGTTTGCAAAAGAAGGGGCGGTTGAATGTCCACCCCCGGCTTACCGCCCCGGCAGCCCTCTATCAAAAAGAGGGAAGGGGCTGTGTCCGGTCGGTTCTGGACGAAGCGCAGCCGCTTGGGTTCCATGCCGGCCTCCCGCAGAGCGCAGGCTGTGTCCGTCAGCCGTTCTGGCTTGTGGACCAGACAGAATTTTCCGCCCCACCGCAGCAGATAGGACGCGGCGGCGCAGATATCCGCCAGACTCGCCTCCGTTTCGGAGCGGGCAGTGCGGCGGGCGCTGTCCCCGGAGACTTTTCCGCTGGCGGGCGGGTAATAGGGTGGATTGCAGACCACCAGATCAAAGGAGCCGGTGGAAAAGTGCTGCCGCACATGCCGGAGGTCGATACACCGAAACGTGAGCCGGTCCGTCAGGCGGTTTTCGGCGGCGGCCCGCTCTGCCAGCGCCACAGCCGCCGGTTGAATGTCGATCCCGGTGACGGTCAGTTCCGACTGCCTTTGCAGGAGCAGCAGCCCCAGCAGGCCGGTGCCGCAGCCCAGATCGCAGACCCGCAGTCCGGTGGAGAGCTTCGGCAGGGAGGACAGCAGAAAGGAGTCTGTGCCGGGGCGGAACAGTGTATCATCCCAGACGAACCGCAGCCCGTCTGGCTTCAGGTATTCCCAATGCTCCACGCCGTCACCTCCCATTGAACGTTTCTATTATTATATAGGGGAACCGCTTTCTCCGCAAGTCCCGGCGGCAAACAAAAAAACCGTCTCAGGATCGGGCCTGAGACGGTTTTATGTATCCCTTTAAGAATTATTCCTCGGGGACGATGGCGCCGTTGGGGCAGGTGTCGCTGCAAGAACCGCAGTCCAGGCAAGCGGCAGAATCGATCACGTACTGATCGTCGCCCTGGCTGATAGCGCCGGCGGGGCAAACGTCTGCGCAGGAACCGCAGCTGACGCAAGCAGAAGTAATCTTATAAGCCATGTGTACACACCTCCATTAGAATGTGCCTTCATTGTATCATACAATTTCTAAAAAGCAAGGGCGTTTTGTTAAATTCTTACCAAGGAAAAAGAAAACTGTGAAAATGTCACAAAAACCGGAAAAACATTGGAAAAAGCAGGGCCTTTCGGCGGTTAGAGGTATTGAACTGCATATGCGAACTATGGGGGAAATGAGCGTTCACAAACTGTTTACACAAATGGTCAAAGAAAGTCAAAAATAGCTATTGACATTGGAAAAGATCGTGCTATACTACAATCAAACAAAGGTTAAAGATAGTCAAAGTCAAAAGACGGAGACGAGAAAGGAGATGTCCCCATGGGGATTTCAGATTTGATCGCCAGCTTTTTGCAGGATAGCTTGGATACGGCGGAGGACGGTGTGCTGGAGGTTCAGCGCAGCGAGCTGGCCCAGCGGTTCAACTGTGTACCCAGCCAGATCAACTATGTGATGTCCACCCGGTTTTCACCGGAGCGGGGCTACATCGTAGAGAGCCGGCGCGGTGGCAACGGATATATCCGCATCACCCGGGTGCAGGTGGACCGGCAGACGCTGATGATGCACGTCATCAACAGTCTGGGCAACAGCGTGGATCTGGCTTCGGCCAGAGCTATCCTCAGCAATCTGGTGCAGTCCGGCGCGTTGGAGCGGGACATGGGTCAGACGATCCTCACCGCCGTGGGCGATAAGGCCCTGAGCCGGGTGCCCCGGGAGAGCCGGGACGCTGTCCGGGCGGATATCCTGCGACAGGTGCTGATCTTACAGGTTTGAACGCCTGAAGAAGGGCACGCAACACAGTTAAGAAAAAATTTATATACAGTTTATGGAGGAATGCATTATGAAATGTGAGAATTGCGGAAAGAATGAAGTCAGCTTTGTATATCGCAGCAGCATCAACGGAAGAACAGAAGAACACCATCTCTGCCAGGCCTGCGCGGAAAAGCTGGGGTATACCCAGAAGCTCTTTAACCGGCGGCCGTCCATGCGGGACAGCTTCTTTGGCAATGATGATTTCTTCGGAGATTTCTTCAGCCCCATGCCCTCCCTGCTGGGTCGGATGAACCGGATGCTGGAAAGCCCCTTCGATGATTTCTTCGACGCCATGCCCGCCATCGGCGCAGCGCCGGTGCAGGAGGTCAAGGAGAAAAAGAAGGATGACCTCATGAGCCATGAGGAACAGAGCCGGTTCTCCTATCTGCGTCAGCTGAATGCGTTGAAGCTGGAGCAGAAGAAGGCTATCCATGAGGAGAACTTCGAGCGGGCCGCCCAGTTGCGGGATGAGATCCACAAGCTGGAGGAGGCCCACAAGGAGGCCAAGGAGTCCGGAAAGGACAGCAAGGAAAGCGCTTAACAGGCGCGTTCAAACAAAACGCACACCCCAGAATAAAAGAGGTATTGAACTATGAATGAAAATAAATTTACTCCCACTGCGGAGGAAGCCCTGCGGCTGGCACAAGAGGCCGCAGGCGAATTGGGTCACGGCTATGTGGGGACGGAACACCTGCTGCTGGGCCTGATGCGTGAGGACGAGGGCATGGCCCACACCGTCCTGACGGAGGCGGGCCTGACCGACGACCTGCTGACGGAAATGGTTCGGAAAAGCGTCGGCGCCGGTCTTCCCGGCGGCAATCCCGCTCAGGGTCTGACCCCTCGCGCCAAGCACGTTGTGGAGATCGCCATGGAGGATTCCATCCGGGGCGGCTATGCCTACATCGGCACCGAGCATCTGCTGGCCGGTATTCTGCGGGAGGGCAACAACATGGCAGTCCGTATTCTGCGGTCCGCCGGTGTGGATGCCCGTCAGCTCTATACCGCGCTGATGAAGAAGCTCACCGCCGCGCCCAGAGCGGCCCAGAGCGGCGACAGCCGTACTCCGGCAGCCGGTTCCGCCAAGGAGGACGGCAAGGGCAGCAAGACACTGGCAGAGTTCACCCGTGATCTGACGGCGGATGCCCGGACCGGCAAGCTGGACCCTGTCATCGGCCGTGATGACGAGATCCAGCGGGTCATCCAGATCCTGTCCCGCCGCACCAAGAACAACCCCTGCCTGATCGGTGAGCCCGGCGTGGGCA
>OLGB01000832.1_pt1 | contig 40565 bp, 45 predicted proteins | sample 1605691 | NCBI WGS metagenome assembly OLGB01 (sample SAMEA3888925, study PRJEB22519) | human gut metagenome | biome: human gut; feature: human-associated habitat; material: faeces | place: Denmark | collected 2010
TTGTTATGGATGATATTCTTGTAGATGTGGGAAGAACAGGAAAACTTACATTTACAGGGATATTCCATGATCCGGAAACCGGAAAGCCTGCCAGACTGTGTGGTACAAGTGTATCAAGAGCGACTCTTCATAACCAGGATTATATTACACAGATGAATGTAGGTATTGGTGGGGAATATAAGCTGTTTAAGAGTGGAGAGATTATTCCTAAGCTTAATGGATGTGTAAAGGCACCTGAGCATGTGTTTGAAGCACCAAAGGTATGTCCTGTATGTGGAGAGCCTCTTATAAGAGAAGAGGATACAGCAGATATAAGATGCGTCAATCCTTCATGTGCAGCACAGTTGTCAAGAACAGTAGCATATTTTACATCTCTTGACTGCATGAATATCATGGGGCTTGGTGAAACTCTAGTGGATGCTCTCATAAAAGATGGTTATATACACAATTATGCTGATATATATGCATTGAAAGAACACCGTGATGAACTTATTGAGAAGGGAATCATAGGAAAAGAGAAGAATACTGATAAGCTGCTTGCAGCTATTGAGAAATCTAAAGAGAACACACCAGACAGACTGCTTACTGCACTTGGAATAAGAAATGTCGGCAAGAATACAGCCAAGCAGATTATGAATTATTATGATAATCTTATGGAACTTGCTGATGCAGGTGAGGAAGAACTGCAGAATATTCCGGATATAGGCGCAACTACAGCTAAATGTATACATGACTTTTTCCATGATGAGGCTAATATTGAATTGCTGGAAAGGCTAAAACAGTCAGGTCTTAATATGCAGATGCCAGAGAAGAAAGAAATGTCAGATAAGCTTGAAGGAAAGACGATTGTTGTAACAGGAAGCTTTGATAATTACAGCCGTAAGGATATGGAAGAACTGATTGTTTCTAATGGAGGCAAAGCAACAGGAAGTGTCAGCAAAAAAACTGATTATCTTGTTGCAGGTGAGGCAGCAGGCTCTAAGCTTGATAAGGCTAATTCACTGGGGGTTAAGGTGCTTACGATTGATGAATTTATGGAAATGATAAAGTAAAGAAAATTTTTATACAGTTATTAAAGGTGATATGATATAATCAGACAACAATGATAACAGAAAGAAGGAACAGTAATGCCAATTAAGATTCAGAGTGATTTACCAGCTAAAGCAGAATTGGAAGAAGAAAATATATTCGTCATGGACGAAAACAGAGCTATTTCACAGAATATAAGACCTTTGGAGATAATAGTTCTTAATCTTATGCCTATAAAGCAGGATACAGAATTACAGCTTTTAAGAGGTTTATCTAATACACCTTTACAGATAGATGTTACATTTTTACAGATGTCATCACATGTTTCAAAGAATACCTCAGCTTCACATATTAAAAAGTTTTATCAGACTTTTGAAGAAATTAAGAATAATAATTATGATGGAATGATTATTACGGGAGCACCTGTCGAGAAGCTTGACTTTGAAGAGGTTAATTACTGGGATGAACTTATAACAGTAATGGAGTGGTCGAAGAAGCATGTTACATCAACAATTCATATATGCTGGGGTGCGCAGGCAGGATTGTATTACCATTATGGTATTAAGAAGGAATTACTTCCGAAGAAGCTGTCAGGTGTGTACAAGCACAGGGTTATGAATAGAAAAGAGCCTTTAGTAAGAGGCTTTGATGATGTATTCATGGCGCCACATTCAAGATATACACAGGCAAACAGACAGCAGATTCTGGATAATCCAAGACTTAAAGTACTTGCAGATTCAGATGAGGCAGGAATATATATTGTTCTTGGTGATGGAGGAAAAGAAATATTTGTTATGGGACACCCTGAATATGACAGATTAACTCTTGATCAGGAATATAAGCGTGATATTGACAAAGGAATTGAGCCTGACCTTCCGGTAAATTATTATCCTGATGATGACTGCAACAGAAAACCATTGCTTTCATGGAGAAGCCACGCCAACAATCTCTATACTAACTGGTTGAATTATTATGTATACCAGATAACTCCTTATGACCTTAATGAAAGTTATGATAATTACTGTATTTAAGAGGGGTGTAGCTTGATTACTGGGATTCCTGTGAATGGGTAAATTGTCAATATCGTGGCATAAGCTGGCATAATTTGGCGTATGTTGGTGTGATGGTGGGTTTGAGTTGGTGTTTTTTAAAAATGTAATTGGTGTTTTTATTTTACAAAAAATAACACAAATAAAGACTTTCATTGATACAACTTAATATTAAGACATATAAATAAGTCCATGTACTTGTATTTTACAGGTATGTGGGCTTATTTTAGTGCCTTAAAATGTGTAGACGATAAAATACTCATATAAAGCATAAAAAGTTAAATTTGAGCCATATACGCATTTTAAAGCCGTATATAGAAGGCTAATTTGAAATGGTGATTTCATGGTATTAATTAAAGGAGGACAAATGAAACAGAAGATTATTAAACCAGGAGTTGTAAGAAGAATTGCTGAAAAGATTGCAGATGAAGGAATAAACATACCAAAGGAAACAGTTGATATATGTTTGACAGCCTTCTTAGACACTGTAGCAGATATTTTGTCTGAAGGTAATTCGGTTGTATTGAAAGGATACATGAACATATATCCAAAACAGTATAAGGCTAAAGAAGTTAAAAATGTTGCGAATCAGTCAAGGGTTTATATTCCAGCACATTATAAAGCAAGAATTAAGACAGGTACTAAGTTAAATGTAGCTTGCAAGGATTTGAAAGAGGAAAAGTAATGGAACGAATAATTAGAGACAAACTTGTAAAGAAAGTTGCAGATAATTTACAAGATAAGAGTATTAATTTTAGTATTCCTTATCATGGTAAATATAAGAAAAAATATTCACAGCAGATAATTGAAACAGTATTAACAGAACTGTTAAATACAACAATAGCAGAACTTGAAAAGGGGAATGCAGTTGTAATAAGAGAGTATTTTTCAATTAAACCAGTATGGAGAGATTCTAAAAATGCTAGGAATGTTGCTACAGGAGAGAAGGTTGTTATTCCTGCAAGGTATCAGTTAAAGGTAAAAGCAGCAAGGTTTTTGAAAGAGGCTTGTGAGCGTTTTAATAATAAGATTTTAAGTAAAGAAAAATAATCGGCAGACATACACTGATTCAAAATAAATGTATGGATATTTCCTAACAGGCAGGAAGTGAAAGAAAGACTGTATCAGAGTTCAAGAATATCTATAGTGCAATTCAGTACCTTTCCAATATGAAAAATTGAATATTAGGTCTGCTGCCAGATGGTAGCTTATTAAGGTGTGTTTTGATTATGTGCTTTCTTGATCTCTGATTTATTAATAAGGAGGATTATGATTAATGATAATAAAGAGACAAAAATATGTAAGAGATGTGGGAGAGAACTTCCATTAGATAAATTTGGAATTAATAATGGGTATATAAGAAGTTTCTGTAAAGATTGCAATAATAAATATCATAGGGAGTATCGTCATGCCAAAAGAATGCAGGCTAATATAGAAATGTATAATACAGATATTTCTATGCAAATACAGCGTAAATATAAACATATCAATTCATCAAGAATATTAACTAAGATGGTATCAGGAATAAATTATATAGCCAGAGGTGAAAAGTTTGTCAGCTTATTTGACTATAAGAATGCATGGATATCATCTTATGGCAAAATTATTATAAAGGATAATGAAGGATATAAGCTGTTAAAGGGATCATATTCAAGAAAAGATAAAGAATTATATTATATTCTTGACAAGAATGTGTATTTCAAGACTAAGAAAAAATGGGGATATAAGAAAGTAAAGGTAAAAGCTAGTGACCTTGTTATTCAGACATTTATTGTTAATTATGATATGCAGAATAATACTATGGTATGGCATACTGATAATAATATAAAAGATAACTATTATAAGCATTTATATCCAGTAACTGAATTACAGTATGAGGCTATAAAGAAAATGTATGATAACACAGGGACAGTATCAGAAGAACAAATAATGTGTATAGTCAATTCTGTGGAGTATAAATATAAAGGTTGGAATCCACAGTGCTTTAAAAGAACTTATGAGGGTAAAGGATATCTTGGTACAAATAATGTGGATTGTAAATCGCCAGAATTTTATAGATGGACGAATATGGTACAAAGATGTTATAACAAGAAAATTCACAAATGTAAACCATATTACAAAGATAAGAGTGTATGTGAAGAGTGGCTGAATTTTGCTAACTTTAGAATATGGTATAGGGAACACATTATAGAAGGTGCAAAGGTTGACTTGGATAAGGACATATTGTGTCAGGGGAACAAAGTATATAGTCCTGAGACATGTGTTTTTGTGGAACATTATATAAATACTGTGTTTGAAGATAGGAGTACTAAAAGAAGGATAGTTGAGAATAAGGAAAAACAGTATGAAACATACATGACAGTTCTTAATAAAAATATATCATTTGGTACATTTAATACTAAAGAAGAAGCTGAAAAGGGTTATGTTACAGGTAAGAAAAATTACATATTGAAACTGGCTGATAGTTGTAAGGGTAAGGTGCAGGATTGCTTATACAATGCTATGGTAAATTGGAATGTAGAAGTGAGAAATTAAAGTGATAGGACATATTGAGTGTAAACTTGATGTGTCCTATTTTTTTACGATTTTTGTGGGTATATAACATTGTGTGTTAGGTACTTAAATTGCTATTGTTTAAATGTACCCCTTCCCTATAGTATAGGATAAAAAAGAAGTTGCTAGTTCCGACATACTAGCAACAACCTTTGTTTATATTTGCATTATGAAAAAAGAAATAAATCAACATGAATATATTATATTATTAAATGAATAAATGCAATAGTAATATGAAAATCGTTATCGTATAGCATATCGTGGTGTACAAAGAATGGGAGTGTAAGTCCGTAAAATAGGAGATGTGTTTTGAATATCAATATCGAATATGAGCAAAATGTACAAGGTTTTAATGCAGATTGAAGTATCGGAGTAAGAAATGATGGTCATATTTTATGTTGGAATATATTATGATTTTGCTAATACATGAGAAATAATGAGATTTGCCAGTAAAATAGGGCATAATAAGAGATTTTTATAAAAATAATGTTATCGTGATGTATAATGCTTTGGTATTCAAACTAATGGAGCTTTATATTATATCTGCTGCCAGTTTATAATGGCTGGTCTGAATCTGATGGAACATATCTAACAATATCACATATATCACATTGAAGAATCCTACATAAATCATTAAGAGTTCTGGTTGATACATCCATATTGTGTTTTAGTCGATGAAGAGTGCTATGAGACATATGATGCTTGCTAGTTAATGTATACCAGTTTTCACTTGATTGTTCCAGTGTATTCCAGAAAGGGGAGTAATCAATCATCATAGCACCTCCATTTCATATATTTTATGAAATAAGTGTAATGTGTATTCTTTGACTTGAATATCTTCGCAATAACGAATATAATATAAACAGATATTTTACTAGTCGAGTAAAGAAAGAGAGGTACAGAAGAATGGCAATGATTAAGTGTCCTGAATGTGGAAAGAAAATATCTGATAAAGCAGGAAAATGTCCTAAGTGTGGATGCCCTATAAATGAAAAAGAAAATATTGCAGATGAAGGAATTATATTTAATGATGAAAAACAGTCGGAAGATTACCAGATATCTAATCGTTTCTTGAGATTTATAAAAAAATATTTTTGGTTGCCAATAGTGTGTGTTGTATTTATTGTTGTTTTAGTTTTTGTAATTATTTTTTCTAAAAATACAAGCAACAAGAACAAAAATAATAATCAAAATTCAACACATTCATTAAATGAATCTCAAATAAGTATAGATGATAATAATTCTACAGAAATATTTTCCACTGATGAAGAATTGGAGAATGATTCAGAAATTGAATCGGAAGACGATGCAGTAATTGATGATGTACAATATTATAATGATGGTGGAGAGCCATCAATAGATGTAAGTTCTAATGAAATATCAATATATAGAAGTGATTCTGTAAAAACTATTAATGTTAATGTCAAAAATTTGAAAGGTACTCTTCGTGCTGAATCAAGTAATGGTAATATTGTAGGAGTAAAATGGATAAATGGAAGACAATTAAATTTATATGGCAAAAAAACTGGAAAAGCTACTATTAAAGTTTTTGATACAGGGTCAGATGCTTGTCAGTATATTAATATAACATGTATAGATGATGTTGTAACTGCAAATGAATCTAATAATGAAAAAGAAACATTAGAACAAACTAAAGCAGTAGAAAATAATATAGAAACTACAACAAAATCACCAGAAACCACAATTGAAAAACCTACGGAAAAAGTTACAGAAAAAGCTACAGAACCTGAGACTCAACAAAAAGAGAGTACATTAACAACAAGTACTTCTTTACCTATAGAGAATTTAGGCTATTTTAATACATCAATGAAGGCTTATACAAAAGCTACATTGGAAAATATGTCGTATACTGTTAAGCGTTCAACAAGTGGAAAAGATACTGTTGAAGCAACTTTGACATGTATAAAAACATATCAGGGATCAAATAGTTTAGATAATATTAAATTTACATACAGATTATATAACTCAAGTGGTACAATGGTAAAGAGTGGAAATATTTTAATATTAGATGCGCCTATGAATGTAGCATGTACACAAACATTATTATGGACATATTTAGAGCCAGATGATTACACAATTGAATTTAGAAGCTATTATTGATTTTTGAAGTCACTGTATAGAACAACCAACTATAGACATATATAGAAAAACAACATAATATTTTAGTTTTAAGTACCCCTGACGCTGTTAAAACTTCGGAGGGTTAAAATATCAAGGTTTCGTGTGAATAGAACTACTATAGCCATTTAGAGCATAACGGCATGATTTAACGATGTAAACATACCCTATAGACTAGGGCAGTACATAACAATAGAATATTACATAAAAATAAAGGGTATAGCCGTTTGTGGTTATACCCTTTAATAATATGTATCTGATATATTATCTAATGACTTCTAAACAACTACCATCATCTAAAAAAATGAAAGTCCCTTCAATTCCTAAGTCACGCCCAAAAGCTTCATAGTCAAAATACCTTGCTACTGTATCAGGTACATTGTTCAAATACCCACATTCTTCTACAACCTGATAAGCAATATCTGTCATACTGTCACAATCTGAATAAATTCTATAATCGCCACTGTTTACCTTGTCTATAGCTTCATTTAATGCATAGCCACATTCTGACATTAAAGCCTTTACAATCTTGCTTTCTTCTTCGTCCAGTTCTTCAATCCGTTCTGCTATGTCGTTCAGTGTGTCGATATTCTCATACTCTCCGACTTCGTAAAAGTCACACTCATAATCAGTTATGAAATATTCTTCATTAATACCGATTCTTTCAAATACTTTTTGAAGTTCTTCGTTGCTTACTGGTAATTCTACCCACTCACCAATTAATTGACCTTCATTGTATTTTCCTAAGTTTGTTAAATAAATATTCATCATAATAATGACCTCCTTAAAAATTAATTATGTTTTGTTGTTGATATTATAATACACGATATAGTGTACTTTGTTCAATGGTAAAAGTACACGAATAAATGGATATAAATTGTGCAAGTTAACGAAATAGTGTACAAAACATACAAAAGAATAGTAAACTTAATCGTGTATTATTGTAGAAGTTGCTAATAGACATAGTACACGGATAAATGTACAATACAGTTACAAGGTAAGCAATTACCACAACAAAACATTTTCATTAATAAGGAGGTAGTCGTTATGTGTACGATTAACAACAAAGCAGAACTTGAAAGAAAGATTGAAGAGTTAAGAAAGTATAAGGCTATGGCAGAAGAAGCCACTAGCATTGAAAAAACCTTAGAGCATGAGATTTCTTCATATATGGAAGATAACAATTTAACAGAAGAGTACACAGATTCAGCAAAAATCAGTTACAAAGAGCAGGAAAGAAAAACACTTGATAAGAAGAGACTTGAGGAAGATTTGGGAGATTTAACAGAATATGAAAAGGTTACAAGATTCAAGGTTTTAAGAATTAAATAATCATCAAGGGCAAGGGCGGAGCAATCCGCCTGAACCCTGAATATTAAAGGAGCGTGACAAGATATGAAATTATATATCACATATGAAGAACCATTTGCAAACCGTAAATTCAACTCAAATCAGATTAAAGAAGTTTATAGAGATATGGCAGACAAAGCCGAGTATCCAAGTTTTGAGTGTTGGATTTCAGACATGTTAAAAAGCGGAGTATTTGAGGAGGTATAAGAATGACAGATAAAACATGGAGAAGAGGACAGAAAGCAGATTACACCGACAGACCTTTGACAGCGGAAGAAAGAGTATTCGCAGAGGAACATCACGATTATTTATATCAGTTTATGAGATGGAATCATTTACCAGTAGAAGAGTGGTATGACGAATTAGTTATCCCTTATCTTAATGCAGTAAAGAAGTATTGCAGTAGAGAAGAGTTACATATTTATCCATTTCATGTGGTAGCTGAAAAGGTTCTTTCCCGTGCTGTTTATGGTAAGCATAGAGCAGATCACGCACAAAGGCGTATGCCAGAAGGCGGTTTTGTTAGTCTTGACTATGAATTAGAGGGTGATAATCCTTTTTCAGGGCATCCACTAGATGCATATTGGATTGATAAAACAAAAAATGTTGAAGCATATGTAATTGAAAAAGAGTTTTTGCGTGACTTGTTTGCAAATGTTAGCAAATATGCAGAGCCTGAACTTCTTGAAATGGTTCTTGCTATGAGAATACTGGGTTATACAGATAGAGATATTGCAAGAAGAGCAAAGCTTGAATTAGATGATTACAGAGAGTGGACGCTTGCAGAGATAAAAGAACTTATTAGACTTTTAACACTTAGAAGAACAGGAAATTGTGCTATGGCAAGATTAGTCAATGATACAAAGTATTTTGGAAACATTGATGAATACAATAGACGCAGAGATTTACTTGATATGTAAATTTAGTTGGCGGTGTGTCAGAAATGGCACACTTGCCATAAATGGAAAGAAGGTTATCACATGGAAAATAAAGAACGGCTTAAGCCTTTAACAATGGAACAGCGGAAATTTGCTGAAGATAATTATAGATTGATTATGGAATTTTTGAAGAAGTCAAAACTTGATTCAGAAGAATACTTTGATGTTGCGGTATTTGGTTATCTATTATCAGTGGAAATATATCTGAATGATATTGATTTACAGCGGAAATGCAAATTCGAAGCAGTTTCATATATGTACATGAGAAGAGAAATGTATTTATATTTCAGGACACAGAAGAGAAATTCAGCTATCGGAAATAATACAAGTCTAGATATTATGGAAACAAATGTTGCTGATTCTTCACCAATGGAAAGTATCACATCCCTTGAATATATGGAAATGATAAAGCAGATTCAAGGCAGATTGACAGAAGAACAATGGAAAATATTTTCAGATAAAGCAAAAGGGTATTCATTAAGGGAAATAAGCGCAAATCACGGAATCAATGAAAAACGGATATATAAGCAGTTTGGAAAAATAAAGCAGATTGTAGCGGAAATAATGGAAATATAAGGAAGGATGGAAAGGAATATGTTTGATTTTAGAATAATTAATACAGCAGATGGAAACCAGATTATTGATAGGCAACTTAAGACACCATACAGCAGCTTGACACCTGTACAAATGCTTGAATATGCGGAAATGGAAGACCGGTTGGCATATATGGACAGATTGGAAAAGAAGGCAAGACAGAAAGCGGAACATATACGGAAACTTGCAAAGAATCCATTGTATAAAATGGCTTGTATAGTTGGTTTGGTATAAGGATAAGGGTGATAAGTAATGTACAAAAATTATGTCTATTTTAACAAAGAAAAGTCTATTGAAAAATACGAGCAGAAAATGTTTGGTAATAGTATTTTTTCAAACATGATAAAAGTAAATAAAGGGAAAAATGAAGAGATATATAAAAATAATGAGATTTTAATATGCATAAGTAAGAGAATTGTTAGTTTTTTAATTTATGATGAATACAATATAAAAATGATAAAAGCAGTAGAAACATTGAATAAATAAGGAATATGGGACAGCTTGAAATATGGCTGTCCTCAATGGAAGAGAGGTTGATATTATGGCTTATGTACTTACAAATGGAAATTATTATATAAGAATAACGGAAAATGGCGGAGTAGCAAAGACAAAAGATGTAAATGAAGCACAAATATATTTGACTATGGAAAAAGCAAAAGAAAGATTAGAGAAAGCCCCAAGTAAAACAAAAGGATATTACATATTAGATATAGTAACCAACGAGAAATATAAGTTAAATAGGAGCAGGAGAAGAATTAGATTTCCTGAAGAAGCAAGAAAATTGATATACAATACAGCAAATGGAAGATGTATTTTATGTGGTAGAAAAATAACCTATGATAATATGACACTGGATCATATTGTTCCACTTGTTATGAATGGCGCAGATGATATAAGTAATCTTCAGTGTACCTGCAAAGCATGTAATGAATTTAAGGGTTCAATTCTTCCCGATGATTTTATGGAACGCATAACGGAGATATTTATTTATCAGACAGGTATAAAACAAGGTAACAGGCTGTTATGGAAAATAACTCATAGATTGTTGAATCGGTTGATATAAATTGAATTATGAATTAAATGCAATAATAATATTAATGTGATATACTATAATTAATCAATAGAATAGTTGGTTAATATAGGGAAAGTGAGGAAATAATGTTGGCACTTAAAGAAACATTTAAGGCTATTTCAGGAAACAAAAAGGTTACACAGCTAGAGATGGCAGCAGCACTAGGAATAAGTAAACAAAATTTTAGTAATAAGGTACAACGAAATACTTTCTCACCAGATGAATTAGTAAAGATAGCTGATATGTTAGGTATGGAATTAGCTTTTATTGATAAAAATACAGAATTTAATGGTGAAAAGTATGTTATAGAACAGAATAAGGAAAACGAGGGCATATAAAGAAACAACGATTTCTTGCGAAGATTTAAAGGAGGTATGACCTATGACAGCGACTAGAAGAGAAGCTATTGAATTATTGGAAAGAGTACCAGAAGATAAGCTGACTTATGTTGTTCAGATTTTAAGTGGTATTGATGGTTTGATAAGTATATCAGACAGACGAACAAAGAAAATTGATTTAGACCAGTTTGTTATGCCTACAACAGAGCGTGGCAGAAATGCAGATGAATATATAAGGGAGATGAGAGATAATGACAGACTTTAAAAGAGTGTTTGTTGATACAGCACCTATTATATACTATCTTGAAAACAGTCCTTTATATTCAGAGGTTATAAAGAGATTTTTTACAATGTGTATAGAAAAGAATATACAGGTTGTTACTTCTGCAATAACAGTAGAAGAGTATCTGGTATATCCGTATTCAAGTGGTAAAATGGATTTTGTAGATAATTTCAAACGCTTTTTAGATTATATGAATGTTGAAATTATAGATATAAATTCAGATATTGCAGAACAGGCATCTAAACTTAGAGGACAGTATAAGGGATTTAAAGCAATGGACGCATTGCAAGTTTCATCAGCGATTGCGTCCAGATGTGATATGTTTTTCACTAATGATAAGCAGTTAAGACAGGAAAAAGAGATCCCATGTATGACAATGGATGATATACAATAAAACAAAGCACCAACGGAAAGAAGCATATCTTTCTGAAGGTGCTTTTATTATGTCTGCTGCCGACTATGTATATTATTGACAGCTTTTTCAAGTTCCATAGTCTGCCATTTACTGCGGATAATTTGCTGTTGTAATTCAGCAATGCGTTTATCTGTGTAATGTTCCATCCAGGTCATAAGACGAGCAGGAATCATTTTCTCAGGCATCTTTTGAAACAGATTAAACAAAGAATCTTCAAGTCTATTAAAAATCTTATGTAATAAATCTTTGAAGCGGTTCTGCTTCTTAATCTCAATGTAAATAAGTATCAACTCCCTTCTTATATATTATAAGGTAGAAACAGTATATAAACAAGAAATCATATGCAATTAAATAATCAAAATTTTTACTAATAGAGGGGGAATTTTGTCTGGAAAGTGTGTATTAGTATATGTAAGGCAAAATTAATAACAGGGAGGTAATAACTGATGAATCAGGAAGTAATAAAACTTGCATATGGCAATGGATTTAAAGCTGGTATTCAATTTATGATGGATAAGATTGAACGACAGTATGAAGCTGGGAAGCCGATTCTTGCAAATGATAATTTATATTGGCTTAAAGGAGCAAAGGAGAATTTAAGAGATATCATGGATGATATTGAAGTGGAATATGATGCGGAGATGGCAGCAGATAAAAGAAAGGATGGGAAAGTTGAAAATGATTGATGGAGCAACTAAAGATGATATATCAAGATGGAATTATCATTATAACGAATATGAAAAATATACGAAGTACAGAACAAAACTAAAGATTTTCACATATGGATTTTATATAGGAATGACATTATGGATGTGTGGGATGGTTACATCTATGATAGTTGAGAATTTGGTGGTCAAAATTCTTTTGATATTTATACCATTAGCAATTTATCATTTCTTTACAATAGGTAAGGGGATAATCGAAGATAAGATCAAGAAAGGAAGATATTAAGATTATGGAACAGCCCAAATACAGATTTGAAGATTTACATTTACAGAGTGATAAGAACTACACAGATATAAATGATACTGTTGTGGGATTTTTAATTGATAAGGATGTTATTGTACCTTTTAACATTCAGAGAACACTAGAGGATATAGTCAACAATATGTTAGCTGGACATTTTGTGGAAACACAACAGGTATTATATCTGTCTGATTTTAAAGTATCAATGAGTATGGAAATGAACACACGAACAAATAAAATAGTTATTAGTACATACATATTCGATGCAGATAATTTAAACTTACATACTGAGATTGATACAGACACATTACACGATTATAGAAGCATAAAGAAATATTTCTTCACTGAATTAGGTTGCATTGTATTAGGTAGAATTAGTCAGTTACAAAAGGCGGCAGGTATAAAAGGCTTATTTGCATTATTATAATATAGAAATAACATGAATTTTTAGGAAATAACCAGGTAGATAATTTCGGTAAAATATGTTATATTAGTTCGGTATTAAGAGCGTAATGAACTCTTGATATACATATTATATAAGGATTTCCTTATTAATTATATGTTTTGTTGTGGAGTCGTGGCTGTTATGGTCACGGCTTTTTTAGTATAAAAGTATTGAGTTCGACATGGAATATTGTTTTAAGAATGGTTTATGTAAGAATGCAGTAAATATCGGTGCTTTTGGAGATTAAGAAAATTGATTTACAGTGAAGTGGCAGCAGAAATATTGCGGTTCGATGTTTAGTTCGTAGTGTTTTAAGAGAAAATGAGTGAATATTATGTATTAACATATTAAAAAAGTATGTTAATAGAAAATTACTAACAATGAAAATTGATAAGAAAATCAAGGCTTTTGAGATATTAAGAAAGATGAGTGAAGCATGTTCGGAATAAAATAAAAAAACATGTTTGGTGTAGATGGGATAAATATAATATTTTGTGGTTGAAAAGGGCATAACGCTATGGCTTTTTCTAATGCACAAAAATAAGCATATCTTCGCAGATTTTACCTGCTTTTTTGATATGCTTTATCAATAAATATACTATATAGTGTATAAACGATATATAAAACACCATATATTGCACTTTTTAATGCGTGAAATGAAAGAACGATTTCAAGTGAAATTATTTATTTGATATATGTTTTATTATAAGCATAATAGCGTTACTTATTTCTAATTGTTTGGCATCCAATTCGCTTTTACTTGATTTAAAGGTAGGAATTGGAATAGTATAAGTATAATTCAATTTCAGTTTATTTAAAAAGGCTGTTGATAAATTTGTAATTATATTAAATAACTCGTCAAGACTAATAGTTGTTTTATGATGTTTGCCAGATTTAATTCTGTCTATGTACGTAAAAGTATGGCGATTAAAGCTATCAATCCACATTACTAAGTCCATCATATCTTCATGGGAGGTGTTAGAATCAATAGTATTTATATCTTTCAGTAAATCTGAATAAGTCTCACGAACATAAGATAAAAATGAATCAGTATCCGCTTTTTCAAATGCTTCATGTAAATTTATGATGTAGTTTTTTGCAACATCATCCAATGATTTATAATATTCTTTAGCGTACTTTTCACCAAAGTATTCGGGATCCGCATAAGAAATAGAAGCAGTGTATATGGTATTAGTGTGCTCAAAATCAGATTGGAAATTACTTATCATAGATTCTATAGTTCCCAGTAATGCATTTCTATCAAGAGAATTAGTTCTTTTTTTATACTCATCTAAAAAAATATCCCTTAATTCTGATATAAGATTATCAAGAGAAACAATCCCTTCTGAAAATGAATCATTAACAAAATGATCACATCTTTTATCCGAATCATATCTAGTTTCAAAAGGTGAACATAAATCTGCTTCTGCAATTTGTTCAGCTTTTTTATCATCATTTTCATTATGAAGTAATTTATATATTTTTATAATATCTTCGCGTTTTATTTTTTTTAATCGTCTGCTTTCTATTTGAGACATCCAAGCTCTATTATTGCCTATTGCTTTAGATAATTTTTCGGCAGTAAGTATTTCGCCATTTACAGGATATTCTAGTCTAAGTTTCCTAAGCGTAGCAGCAACTTTTTCTGTTAAATCCATTTTTATAGGAAGCATAATTTCACCTCTTTCATGGATTTATTATAACAAAATTACAAAAATATATCAAATAAAAATAAAATGGTGAAAACGGTGAAAAATATATTGACAACGGTATATAATGGTGATATTATAACTTCACAAAAGAAAAAGGAAGCAACTATTTGGCGATAGTCACTTCCTGAAATTCATAAAGAGTATTGGCGTACTACTTTATGATATGTAATTAAATTGTACAGACTTAACTGCACTGTGTAATCAACAATTCACATTATAGCAGAAGAAATTGAGTAATTCAATTATCATTTTTAAGTCTTGGGTATTCACCCACAATTTCCAGTTACATTTTTGTACATAAATAATTTTTAAGGGATGTGATAACTAAAGAGAGAACAGTATAGTAGGCTATTAAAGCCTTTTATTTTTGACAATCAAATCAGAGAAAAGCAAGGTATAGAAAGCTTTAGGAATATTACATAAAAGAAGGTGAAAGTATATGGAATTAAACAGATGTGCATATACGATTCTTGGTATTCTACGCACAAAGAAGGCTACAGATAAGGTGCATGGTATAACGATATCTGAAATTTCACAATTTGAAAAGACAAGTAAATACAGTACCATTCACAAAAGAATTAAAGAAATGCAGAATCTAGGATATATTGATGAAGGTGTGAAAGTTTGTAAAGCTAAAAGCTATTTCATTACAGAATCTGGTCTTGCGTTATTACCTATTAAGAAGGAGGAAACTCACAATGTATAAAAAAGAATATTTATCGCTGTACGGATTTTTATCGCTTGGACAGGCTGGCGGTAATTTAACAAAACGATTTGAGGAAGAAGGATTCCCGTGTGTTGTTGCAAATAGTTCTATAGAAGATTTAGCAACAAGAAATGCAAAGAATAAACTTCATTTCAGGAATGGAACGGGCTGTCATAAGAACAGGAAGATGTCTAAGGCATTATTAAAAGATAACTTGGAATTGCTTATTGATGAAGTAAGAGCAAAGATGCCATCAATAACTACATTATTTATATGTGCGTCTGCTGCCGGTGGAACTGGAAGTGGAATGCTTGCAGCAACATCAAAGATATTATCAAAACAGCTTGGAATAAATATCTGTATTGTAACAGTACTTCCTGATAAGTCAGAGAATTTTCAATCATATGCGAATACAGTAGAACTTTTTCAGGAAATAGAACATCTTGAAGGTATCGGGGCTGTTTTTATCTTAGATAATTCAAAGCACAATGACAAGATGAAGATTAATGATATTTTCTATACCCATTTAAGCGCATTTCTTGCTAATGAGAATGGCGGTAATTATGGGTGCTTGGATAGAAGTGAAATAGATAAGTTGTTATCAACTCCTGGTATGGCTGTTATATCAAAGCTGGGAAAGGATAATGCAGATAAAGTTATTTCTTCTATTACAAGTAATAACATATATGCACCTATAGAGCAGGATAAGGTTGTTAGATATATAGGGATTATGACATGTGATAATCATGTTGATATGAGCCAGTTATATTCTGAAATAGGAACTCCTATTGATACATATATAGGAACTAATGCGACAGCAAATGTATGTATGGTGAGTGGATTGTCTTTACCAAGAACAAGACTTAATCAGATAAAAGAAGCTGCACAGACCAATATGGAAATCATCAAGAAGGGCATGGAAGCGTCAAAGGATAGCTTATTTGGTGATTCAGTTGGATTTTTGGGTGCATTTGATGATGAAAAGCCAGTTGAGAAGAAAAAGGAACAGTCAGGGTTAGATATTTTAAATGAATTTTTGTAAAAGTAAATCCGAGAACGGAGAAGAATATATTAAGCAATGATAAGTTGCTGATAGATATATAAGATTATTTATAAGGAATGAACAGCAATATGATTAAGAAATGGTTAAGGGTAGATGATGACGGTAAGTTATCACATGTTTTTGAATATGAAAATGGGCAGAAGGTGCAGATACCTATAAATAAGGACGGCTCAATAAAGTGGCTGCCAGACAAAGTAAAAGAACATAAATAAAAGGAGAATAATATTATGAACAAGATTGTAGAAGCTGTAGTTAAAGGACAGGAAGTGGACAAGAAGGAGTTATTCAACTCAGTAAATGACTTTGAGCTTACCAGACTAAGGGTAAGCTCAGAGGATGGACAGACTATTATGTCTATGCAGGTTAATAGCTGTAAGGAGTATAAGGATGAGTATGAATTATCACAGTCATGTACCATGTTTAATGATGTGGTGTACAACTTAAAGAAAGACAGTATAGAAGCTATTGAGAGTGAGTATAACGATGAGGTAGATACTTTATATATTACCTGCAAATTAAAGAATGGTCAGTCACTAACACTTATGGTTATTAATACAGACGAAGTGCTAACAAAAGATTATGACGAAATGGATGTGTACCAGTTAAAGGATTTCTTGGAAGCAGTAATTCATGAGAAAAATGAATATTATTGTGCATGTGCAAGAATCTCAGACCTTTTTGGATTTGACCTTAAAATGCGTAATACATTTCGTACTTATATCAATACGCTTGATGAAGATGATTGGAAACTACATATCAGTGATGATTTTACAGAACTTGAAATACCAGTTACAGATGATTCTATTAATGAGTTTTATGTGAAGGATAACAAGGAGTTAGGGGCTAAAGAAATTATAGTAAAGCCATTCAATCAGCCATATATGGAAATCACAATGCTCTTTTTAAAGAAACACAGCAAGTAAACAGAGAACATATAAGTAGAGGTCAGTTTGTGGACTGTTAAAGAATCTTACAAGAATAACTTAATTCACCTTGAATTATATAAAAATAATTATAAATGGAGGATTTAATCAATGGAAGGAACAGTAAAATGGTTCAACACACAGAAAGGTTATGGATTTATTAAGGATAGTGATGGAAATGATATTTTCTGTCATTACACAGGGGTTATATCAGATAAGAACTTTAAGACTTTATACCAGAATCAGTCAGTGGAGTTTGATATTGATGATGGAACAAAGGGGAAGCAGGCTGTCAATATAAGAGTGGTACATAATGAACCGAAAATTAAAGAAGAGTGGCAGGAATATGTATTAGACAGTAGCAAGGAATACACATATGAAGAAATTATAGAAAAATTTAAGTATGCTCTAAGTTATTTACAGGAAAGACATATGAAGATTGATTTTGAGATACCAAGAATATTTATGGGGATTATAGATATAGGTGCTATTGAAGATAAATATACTCTTTCAGAAGATGAGAAGATATTTTATGCAAAGGAATTTGAGAAAGAAGGATATGCATCAGAAGATTGTCAGAAAATCGTACAGGTAATGCAAGCTGTATATCGTCTATTAAATATTTCAAAGGAAGAAGCTAGAGATTTTACATTATATATTGCAGAAAATAATCTGAAATTAACAGATGCAGTTAAGCAGAGATACGGATTTTCTATGAGTGAAGCTGAAGAGTATATGGATGAAATACTTGTGCCATATGCAAATTATGGATTAATTCACGCGGCCCAGTTAGGGAAAAAATTTATTAACATTATATTGGAATCACTTAGTGAAATAAATGTAGATTAAATCTATTTTCCAACAGAGAATAGTATTAATAGATGGAACTCCTGACAGACATAAGCTTCTGTCACATCAAAATCATAGAGGTGTACAGCGAAACGCCGTATGCCAAATACATAGAATTTGGAGGATATAAAGAATATGGAGAAACCAAGTAATAAGCAGTGTCAGCTTGCAAGAGTAATAACAGGTGGTAGCGCTACAGATGATCAAATATATATTCAGCTTAATAGCTTATCACAGTCAGAATGGAACAAGCAGTGTGAAATCCTGAATAATTTCATAATTGCTCATAACATGCCATTAGATGAAGGTTGGTCATTGATGCGTAATGATTTTTATAATATTGCATCTGCAAACAGAGTAGATAATGCCACATTGTTTGTTGCATATATGAACTGGCTAAGTCAGAAAAATTAATACGATGTCAGCATAAACAGAGAATGTATATACAGAGATATGTTTGCGGTGAAAGTAGCAAGCTAACCATTGATGTAAATGGTACATGGAAGCATCTTCCTTATAAATGATTAAATAGTGCCAGTGATGATACTGATAAATTGAAGAGTACGGATAGACAGGCATAGTGTCAGTAATGGCATTATGCCTATAACTGAATAGATAGGAGGAATGTATTATTAGCGTTAATACAGAAAAAAGAATAAATTATATGGATTATATAAATCCATGCAATAAAAATCAGACAGCAAAGGTATTAGAGAGATTCTTTTATGTGTCGAATGGGAGAGAGTATATATCTGTTATACCAGAAGAAGCAGAAAGAATAACAAAATTACCAACACCTGATGAAGTAAAGAAAGATACAAGTAGAGTAGTTACATATGCAAAAGAAATTATCTTAAATGCTGATAAATATAAGAATGAGGATATAGAAGAAAATGTTTTGAGACAGTATGTGTGTAATATAGATCCTTTGCTTGACAGGATTATTGCTATAAATATTGCTGATATTTTAAACCAAGACAAAAAATTTCAGAATAAGGAACAGTTAAAGAATGTGTGGGTTAAATCTCTTGAAGAATTGAAAAAGGATTTTTTGCAAGGATATGAAGAAAATGATAGCTTATTGCTGCCACAAAATGTTGTAGATAGTATTGATATATCAAAACTTGAAATTGGTATGACTGTTAAAAATTATAAATTACTATGTGAATTGTTAGGTCAGGAAGTTAAAAGTGGTAAATCAAAGAAATATCAATTAGAAGAATTTGCACGATATTTTGAATGGGAAAAGTCAGGACAGAAATTTATTATTTCAGATATATATGATGCCCCACTAACCAAGGAGGATAAGCGTAAATTGGGTAATAATTCAATTTATGTGCAGTGTATAGAAGTAATTTTATTGCAGTATCTATCAAAACAAGAAGGTTATACAAGAACATTTACGAAACGTAATTGGTGGGAAATGCTAGGTATGGCAAGTCATAAATATGGAAGAACACCAGAAAATAAATTAAAAAATCTTGATTATAGAATTACCTCATGGGAAGTTAGACATTTTTATCAAAGATGTAACAAGAAATTAGAACAGATTCTTTTTTCTGCATTGAACAGTTTGAAGAATAGAAAACTAATTACTTATGAAATTCAGACAGTCATTGTCACAAAGGATAAAAGAGGTAAAGAACAGTATTTTGAAGCTACTGATCTTCAGAAAAAGCAGATTCTTGAAGTCGAAAGACATGTCTTACATAACATTATGGGATATGAAAAAATGTTCCAAGTCTTTATTAGATTCCAACAAGCAGATTTTTATCAACAAGTAAATGATTTATTGTATCAGCAGTATGGATGGAATCACTACTTTAAACAGATAAAAGTGATTTATACATTTGATGGAGTTAAAGAAGCGTTACCAGAATTGGAAATGAAACTACAGAAGGAATTATTGAATAAGAAGGTAGTTGATTATCTAAATTCAAATGCAAAAGACCTGTATGAAAAAAATAAAGCAGAATATCAACAGCAGATGAAAAATCTGATTGATGAATATTGGGGAGATAACCCAAGAATTGAAACACATAAAAAGAAAATGTGGAATCCACCAGATACATATTTAGATGCACAAAGTATTTTGACTGATGAACTAATAAGGATAGGTCATAAGGATAGAACATTTTCAATGGAAGAATTTTTGGAAAGTAATTCGGATATTGATGAATTATTTGTATTTGATCAGTGATTATAAAAAGTTGGCACTTTAAAACGGGATATATAAACAATTCCTTTATATGGCATTATAAAGTGCCAACTTTTTAAAAAGAGATGATTTTCGCTTGATTGGACTGACATATTGCGTAAGCAATGTGGCAGGACACATCAACGAAAAAGGCTGACAGATTAGATTGCGAACTTGTTTCGCAAGATAAGATGGCAGACTAACAGGGTGTGGGATGTTCCCACTAATATATTATATCACAGACAGTTGGTCATTTCGCTTCCTACGAAGCTCATGCCCTTGCATCCGTTCTTGCGAACGTCTGCAAATAAAATCAGATATGAAAAGGAGATTACGATAATGGGATATATAAAACCGATTCCAGTAGACAAAGAAAAATTAATTATAGGAAGGACATATTATACATGTAACTATTCGGGTGCATGTAAAGTCATTCTTATAAAAATAAATTTAGACACTAATAAAGTATTAGTTAAGGGGAAAAAGGATACACAACCATATGTTCGTCCTATAAAATATATATTTGATAATCCTGAAATGGCAAAATTTGCAGTTAGAAATTGGGAGAATGAAAATAGGAAAAATAAGAAAAAGAAAAGTCCACAAATAGGGCGTAAATAGCTGAAAAACTTCCCATGAAATCAGTATTTCCTTAAAGCAATTAATACTTGTTTATACAGGCTTAAATTAAAGAAAATAGTATCAAATTCGGGTGATATTGTTTTAGATGGTAAATTGTGTGTCAGGCAGATAAAAGTGTCTGTTTAGTCTGTCAGGTGCGATTTAAGCCTTATATAGGAAGGTAATTATAATAATATATGAACATTGAAAATTGAATATTGATGGTTGATGTGCTATGATTACTTTAATAAGAGGAGAAAGCATAAATGACAATTGTATTTACGGTCATATTAATGGTTTATTTGATAGGTATAGAACCATATTTAAAAAAGAAAGCAGATTTTAGAAAAGAAAAGCTGATAGATATATTTAGATATATTACTTTATATTTTTTGGCAATCATTTGTTGTTCAGAACATAAAATACTTCTATGTTTATTGACATCATTTAGCATGATATCGAGTACAGTGCAATTATGTATTTATTTGAAAATAAAAGATAAAAAAGAAAATAATAATTATAGAATGATAATAATCTCTTGTACTGTAGAATTATTTGTGTCTATGGCACTTACATACTATACATTGTATGTTATAAATCCTAATTGGTTTCAAATAAATAATATTTCATTAAATACAGTAGGACAGAAATTGTTTGAATTTATTTATCTTACATTTTCTATATTAACAACATATAGTAGTGGAATTATTGTCTTGACAGGAATTATTCCGAGAATTTTTCAAATGCTTCATACAATACTTGCATTGACACTACTCGCAAAAACATTTGCTTTAATTTTCCATAAAAATGAATCATAGAAGATACCAACCATCAATATTCGGTGGTTGGTATTTTTTTTACCCCAAAACACAATAAAATCAGAGAATACTATAAATAGAATATACAGAAAGGTTGGTGTTAATTATAGAACACAATTATACAAAGCTTAAACTAGGAAGAGTAAGGATTTATCAATTAAATACATTTAAGACATTCACAGATGACGAGAATGCTATCTATAATGATAAGAAGAAAAAGAATACAGAATTATTAGAGGTTATTCATAACAATGAATCTGTCAGGACAGTATCAGACAAGTATTTGAATGAAAGAAATGAGATTTCGATATTTGAGAATGATATTGTCAGGCTTGCATTAGCTGATAGAGGGTATAAGAAGTGCGATTATCAGCTTCTGGACGAGATTATCTATATGGTAATCAATCATAATGAAATCTTATGGCAGATTATAGATAAGGGAATCATTATAGGTGGTAAGAAATACAAATTATTCACAGCAACTACAGGTCAGGTGAGAAATTGTAAGGTTACTCTTATAAAGGAAGAATTTTATGAAGCACATAAATCATTCTTAATGGCAGGACTTACAGTTGATGGAATAAATGCTGATAAGGGTAATGATAATAAAGGAATGAATGTTGGTAAGTATTTATCATATAATGCGTTATTATTATCATCAAGCAAATTACCGCCTAAGAACATTGATATTGATAAGTGTATTGTTGTTGATGGTCTTAAAACTGTTGTTAATGGTAAGGTTAAATACATTGATATAAAGACGGATGATAACGGACAATGTTATGTGAATGATACACCGAAAGAATATCAGACCAAGAGAATTTCTATTGAACATACAGACGGAGCAGGAATGTTTATTCCAGGGGAATTACCTTCAAGCTGTCAGATAAGAGGTGGTTATATCAAAGGTGCTATGTTCCCATTTGACTTCAGACTGTTTGCTCATGAGATATCTCATAATAGTATTCTGGTTGATCCGTGGGGGACTCCGCACGATGTAGAAAAGGAAGATATAAGATACATCATTACAACAAGTCAGTTAAAAATGTGGAAGCAGTACAGTTCTTGGGAAGAATACAAGAAAAAATTCAAAGAAAATAATCTAAGGTTATCTATTAATGCTTATGCTGAACCTCCGAAGGAAGAGGTTACTTTCTCATATCAGTTCTTACAGACACTCCCATATAATACAGATATTACAGAGTTATGCCAGCCAGCAGTAGAAGATTTATACAAGTTAAAAACAGACATTGAATATGTGAAGAAAGAGTTAGGACTTACAATTGACGATATATTAAATGAAGAAATTGTTGGTGATAATGATGTTGTTGCACTGGCAGCAGATGGAGAAAAGGTTGAAAATGCGAATTATTATATAGCAAAGGCATTGGATATCTACCCACCACTTATACAGGACAAATATATTATGAGCAAGATACATAGCTTATATAATGCAAGAAAGAATTCATATAAGGGTGGGAAGATTCCAGTTAGAGGATATTACAGTTATGTAGCACCTGACATGTACGCTTTTTGTGAGTATCTCTTTATGGGTAATGTCAATCCGCAAGGCTTAGTACCTGAGAATCATGTATATAATAAATATTATGGTGAGCAGGGGGATGTGGAAGAAGTGTTATGTCTTAGAAGTCCACACCTGTCAAGATATGAATGCCCTAGAAGAAAACTGATAGTTTCAGATGAATGTAAGAAATGGTTCAAGTATATGGAAAGTGATACAGTTGTAAGTTGCCATGATATGATTTCACTTTTTCTTATGTGTGACTGGGATGGAGACCATATTCTTGTTATAGCTGATAAGGCTGTATTAAAAGCCACAGAGGGCTTACCTGATGTACCTTTATATTATGATATGCAGAAAGCGAAGGCACAGCAGATAGACAATGAATCTATATACAAAACTCTTGTTGATGGATTCAAAAATAATATTATTGGTTTATCAAGCAATGCTATTACTAAATTATGGAACAGACCAGATTTAGAAGATAATCCATTAAAATATGATGATGCTATTAATGTTATATGTGCAATGTCCAACTATGCAATAGACTTCCCAAAGACGGGAAAGAATCTTTTAATAGGTGAATATGAGCAATTATATAAGGAACTTATTCCTGATCCTAGGAACATGTTTGAACCATCGAAGATAAAGTATCCGCAGTTCTTCAAATTTGCCAAAGGTAAGAAATCGTCAAGTCTTGAGGGCTATACTAATAGTCCTATGGATAGAATCCCTCAGTACATTGATATAGAAGTAGGAAGAAAGCATTTTATGTATGATGTTGGTACTGATGAAGATAATAAGAAGAATAAGTTTGATTACAAGAATCTTATGAACAATTCTTATGTGTTAGATGATAAAGGTGTTAAGCAGCCACTATATGAACCTGACAGATACAGTGATGAATATATAAAGGCGTATGCTGTCTGGAACAACAGGAAGAAAGCAAAGCAGAAGTTGTGTCAAGATATTAAAAAAGAGATGGACAGAAGAAACACTGATAGCCGTGATATTACAGCAAAGTTTGAAGTATTTCATTATCATTGTATTAGAGAGATTAAAGATATCTTCACTAAGAATGGTGAATTTAATATTAATCTTGCAGTTAATTCAATTATTGACATGGAATATAATAAAAATGAGTTTAAGACTTCTACTAAAGATATGCTATGGAAATGTTTTGGACATGTTATTCTTGATAATCTTAATCAGAATCAGAAGATAGGTATTGTTATAAAGGAAAGACCTAGAATGTGTTACGAAAAAGCTGTTGAAGGTGATGATACCTTAGATAATATGCTTGAAAATAAATTGAGCAGAAAGAGCGTTAATATAACACAGGCAGATATGAATTTCATGGACGCGGTTCTTCAGAAAAAGAAGAACGGCACATATTATCAGAACGACAGAGAATTATTATTTGCCCTGTTGTGTCATTATAAATATGCTAAACAGACTGGCAGATTAAAAGGAGACTCATTCTTTATAACAAAGTATAAGCATAAAACTGAAATCAAGCCGAATGGTAAGAAGAAAAGAACTCCGATATATTATAATATGAATACAATTATGAAAATGGTTGGGGCAGCTTCATTTGATAGCAGTTTCAAAAGGTTCAATAAGTCTGGTGTTATTCATATAGAAGATGATAAGCAGAAGCAAAGATTCGTTCTGAATATGGACATATCAGATGATAACAATGTGTTGTTTGAGGTTCAGGATATATATAATCCTATAGTTTACTTAGAAGCATTTCAAAGTAATGGGAAAAAGAAATTGTGTGAATGCGTGATATGTGGAAGACATTTTATAAAAGTCGGGAACACCAAGACATGCAGTCAAAAATGTAGTAACAGCTTGAAAAAATTGAATGAAGGGAAGCAGGATAAGGACAAGAAAGAGCCTGCTGCCTGAATTATATTTGAAAATTTAAAGTTTTCAAATTGAGTGTCGGAATGTGATTTTTGCCTTATTTTTATAGCAAATTTCACATTCCATTTTTATTTTTACAAATTTTATATAGGGGAAGAGAGTAAATAATTTTGAAAATTATTTTGATAACTGCCTATTCTATGGCAGAAATCATCTCTTTTTATCATAGATTTTATCATTAAGAAAGGACATTGAAATGGAATTACAACAAAAAGTCGAAGAGCATCTTAAGCAGCATGGCATTAAGAAATCATATCTCGCCTCATTAGTTGGAATCTATCCATCTCAAATGTCTCGATGGCTGTCTGATAATTATGAATTAAATGAAGATCAGATAAAATTAATTGAAGATTTTTGCGATGATAGGTCTCACAAATAATGTTAATACCTAGAATTGTTTAAATTGGAGGAAAGGAGCTTATGAATAATACATTAGGTTTTGATTTAAGAAAGCTTGTCTTGCCGACTGGTAATACTATAGAAAAACAACTTAAAGCCGAAGCAGACAGATTTCTTAAAATCCTTCAAGAAGAAATTGACGCATGGTATTTCTCATATACACCGACAATATATAACAGAACATATAATATGAGAGATTCAATAAGTGTTGATGATGTTGTAAAGGTTTATCCATCAAAGAATCAGCTTGTAATTGACATAGTATATTCTGATGATGCATTTCACAAATCGTTGTGGAGTGATAATGTAATAAACTCAATTGAACTTATGAATGAAGGATACAAGGTGAAAAGTGGCTGGCATAAAGATATTGCAAATTTTGGATATCGAGAAGGTGGTCACTTTATAGAAAAAGCAATAGCCAGATTCAATAAAAATAATCCTTTAGGTATTGATATTAAAATCAATTATTAAGGAGGCTTATAATTAATGGCTAACAATTTAGTTACGCTTGGATTAGACATGAATGCAACACAAAAACTTATGTCCAAGCAGTTGAGACAGGTGCTAAAGAATTTGTCTGATACAAATGCTGCACGTGTTGCAGTAGGGCTTGATTCAAGCAAATCTCAAATGCTTATTCATCAGCAGTTGGATAGCATATCTAAAAATTTACAAATCAATGTGGGGACAGTCAAATTAGATACTTCCTCTATCAAACAGCAACAGAATATTATTAATCAGCAGTTAAAATCAGGAATTAATACGACAGGACTTAATGTAAAAGTTCCATTTCAATTTGACTTGTCTGATGCTAATGCAGTTAAAGCAGAGATTAATAAAATTGTTGCAGACATAACAAATAACAAAGGACAATTAGTCAAGTACAAGATTAATGTTGATGATAATGGACAGGCTACAAAGGCACTACTTACTTATCGTAATGAGCTTAATGAGGTGACAAATTCTACATTAAAGTTAAAATCAGTAGGTAAGTGGTATGATGCAAATGGCATGGAACATAACATTGTCAAATGGTCAGAAGGTCAGAAATCATTATCACAGAATATTGAAGCCACAACAAAGGCTAATCAAAGACAGGCAGAATCAGATAATCAGGTAATCCGTAAGAAGGAAGAACTGATTGCTAAGATGAAGCTTCTTAATGCTCAGGCAGAAAAAGCCGGTATATCTCTTAATTCTGATAATCAGAATAAATTCAATGATTTATCTATCAAAGCATTCTCAATAGATGATATTAAACAGTTAGAAACATATTTTCGTTTAGCAAGAACGGAGTATCAGACATTTAATGCTGAAATTTCTAAGGGTACACATGCCAGTTCATTAGAAGCAATGAAGAACAATCTGGAAACATTACCACAGGATATAGCATTAATTGAAGCAAAGTTCAATTCTATTAAAGTACCAGACAATGTTAAAACACAGATTGAAGAGTTAAAATCTTCTATGGAATCTATTAATACAATAAGTGATCCGCAGGAAAAGATTGCTAAGTATAATGAGATTGTCACATCTTTAAAGAACTTACAGAAACAGTATCAGGTAACTGCCCAAGAGCAGAGAAATCTTAGTGCTGATACTTCAACAATGCTAGGGGCTTCTGCACTCACTAATAAGATTGTTATATGGATGGGGCAGAACAGACAGGCAGCGGCACAGTATGATTCTGAGTTAAAACAGATTATATCTGATTTACAGAATTGTAATAACAAGGCTGATTTCTCAAAGTTACAGCGACAGTTCAACAATATAGCATTGCAAGTAAAGTCTTCTGGAAGTTTGTACACAGGATTCTTTAATGGGCTGAAGAGTGGTATTAAAGACGCTTTTGAAAATATTCTTAGATATCAGTTGGCTTACAAAGTTATTGACCAGGTTATAAGTAGTTTTAAATCAATGGTTAATGCGGTTGCAGACCTTGATAAGAAACTTACAGAGTTCAACAAGGTAGCAGACCTTACATCTGATAAATTGTTAGAGTTTTCAGATAAGGCATTTGATGCAGCAGATGAGATTGGTCGTACAGGTTCTGATATGATAGAAGCTGCCACAGAGTTTAAAAGAGCTGGCTATAGTCTTGAAGACAGCTTGGATATGGGTAAGTCGGCACTTCTTATGACTAATGTTGCGGATGGAATTACACAGACTTCTGATGCAGCAAGTACCCTGATAGCTGTATTAAAAGGTTTTAATATCAATGAATCTGATATTGTGACCATTGTAGATAAAATGAACAGCGTTTCAAACCAAAGTCCAGTTGGATTTGATAATTTGGCTGATGGTCTTGAGCGTGTGTCAGGTACAATGAATCAGGCTGGTAACAGCATAGATGAAACAATCGGATTATTAACTGGTGGTTATGCACAGTTAAGAAACATGGAAAAAGTATCTACAGGTCTTATCACTATTTCTCAAAGACTTAGAGCGATAGACGAGGATGGAGACGAAATTGATGGATTATCAGCAGAGTTAAGTGAATCATTTGGAAAGATTGGAATTGCTATTGAAGATTCTAATGGTGACTTGAGAAGTACATATGATATTATGAGTGACTATGCTAAGATATATCCACAACTTACAAGCGAACAGAAGCAGTATTACGCTGAATTAAGTGCAGGAAAAAGACAAGTTAATGTGTTTAATGCAATAGTACAACAGATGGCTGATGTTGATAAAGCTATTGAACAGTCAAAGGACAGTCTTGGAAGTGCAGCTAACGAAAACGAGATATATCGTCAGAGCGTTGAGGGCTTACAGAATGAACTTAAGAACGAATTTCAATCTGTATCAAAGAAGGTAATAAGTTCTGACTGGATAAAAGATGTATTATCAGGTGCAACAGATTTATTAAAAGTGTTTGAAAACATCATTGAACAGGACATTATTGTAAGTTCAAGTATAGGTGTTTTGGCAGAAGGCTTTAAAGATTTATCAAAGTCATTAAAAGATATTACGGGAAATGATGGTGTTGCGAAGCTGATAAAACTATTTATCACATACAAGACAATCACTAAAGGTGTAGATATATTTAACTTGGTGAAGGGTAAGAAGGACAATTTTGTTACAACATCCAATCTTATGAAGATATTCTTTGAAAGTGCCGTTAGTGGTTCACTGAAAGTAGAAGATGGATTCTTAAAAGTTGGTGAGGCAGCAGATGTATTATCAGATGGAGTATCAAATGTCGTTGCAAAAGAAGGTAGTGCGGTTGACACAACAAAGAAACTTACAACTTCTATTACAGGTCTTGGAACATCACTCAAAAATCTTGCATTAGCACATCCGTATTTATTAGCGATTACAGCAGCACTAGGAACTATGTATGGTGCGTATAAACTTGTAAATGCAGTTCAGGACTGGGCTGATGGTACAACAGCAGTCAACAAATACAACAAGTCTATTGAAAAATCAGAAGAAAACATATCTAAGAATTCTGATTCCATATCTGAATATAATTCCACTATTGAAGAAAATAAGCAGAAAATTGAAGAATTACAGAAGCTTCAGGAAGATGGCACTATAACAGAAGCACAGGAAGCAGAAATTGAGAATCTTAAATATCAGAATGCTTTATTAGATGAGAAGATTGAAAAACTCAAGGAAGCTAATAATGAAGAGGTAAAAACTCAGGCTAGAGATTCAGAGAAAGCATTTAATAAACAGTTTGGTAATGGTTTTGATGTTGGCTCTAATGTTTCAGATGTTATATCATCTGTTTCAAAGAATTTTAATGGTGACGGAACCGCCAACGGTGTAAGCTGGAACATGGCTACAAGTGGTAATGATAAGGATACAGCCGTTGCACAGTTAGTAAAGATTAAACTTGCTACAGACGCATATAATGACGCAGTAAAAGAGTTGAACAATGCCACTGATGAAGATCAGAAGGCTTTAGCAGAGCAGTCAGTTGAAAATGCACAGTATACTCTTGATTTATTAACAAAGGACTTTGATAAGAACAAAGAGACTTTATATAATCAGCTTACTTCTGAAATGGAGAAGATGAAAAAGGCAGAGGGTACAGATGCATATGATGCTACAGCTTACGCAAATATGCAATCCTGGCTTGAAATATTCCAACAGTATATTCCTGAATATAAGAAAGCCATGGAAAAAGTTCAGGCAGAAGCTGAACAGAATCCTATTGAACAGCCAGTAGAAACATTTGATCCTACTTCTCTTCTTGAAGAATCAGATGATAAGACTAAGACAGCAACATTGGCAGACCTTCAGTCAGAAGCAGATTTGTTATCTTCTATTCAGAAGGAAATGTCTGAAACAGGTCGTATCGGTGTTGATTCAATGCAGAAAATTATCAAGCAGTATCCAGAAGCAAAAGACGCTTTAGGTCAGTATATGCTTGGTATTATCTCACAGGAAGAGTTGTTTGACCAGTTACAGGGCGTGTATGAGGATGATAAAAATGCTTATATTTACTCACTTGTAGAAAAGTCTAAGTATGATGGTACATTCTATTCTAACCTTGTAAACACAAATAATGATTTCTTTGCAGGCTTATCTGAAGCGTATGGCGAAGATTTCAGTAACTATAAAAATCTCGCACAGGCTAAACAGAAGATTGATGACCAGCTTGTTAAATATCTTTCTGGTATGTGGGGTAAATTTTATCAGACTACTATAGACACAACAACAGGGTTAATGTCTTTAACTTCAAAAGCTACTTCTATGGATGATGATATGGATTTAGGCTTATATCTGTATCAGAATGGTGTAGATGAAGAGACAAATGCCGTTGCTGAAATGCAGAAAATGGTTGATGATTACAATGCTTTACAGAATATATCATTTGATTCTGCTTTTAATGGTATTGATTTATCATGGAAAGGTTTTTCAGGTGACGATTCATCATCTTCCAACGATTCATCCTCTTCACAAACAGAACAAGATATGGACTGGATTGAACGCTTAATCAATAAGATTTCTACAGCATATTCACGTCTAAAGAATGTTGTATCAGATACAACAACTACATGGCTCAATCGTAATAACGCATTGTCAGATTCTATGAGTACACTTGCAGATGAGATAAATGCACAGTCAGATGCTTATGAGTATTACATGAATGCATTTAATTCTTATGGTCTTGATGACTATTATAAGAATCAGATTGTAGATGGTTCTATAAGCATTGATGTTATTTATGATGACGATTTGAAGGACGCAATATCTGATTGTCAGGATTTCTATGATAAAGCACAGGACGCTAAAACTGCTGTTCAGGAACTTAATATTGAGTTAAAAGGACTTGCTAAGAGTAGATTTGATAATATTAAGTCACAGTATGAAGAGCAGATTAATCAAATTGATGAATATAATAATTTGATTCAAAAGCAGTTAGATATAATTGAGACTAAAGGCTGGATTGCCTCTACATTTCTTAATGAATCTATGAAAGATCAGGACATGGCTAATCTTGAAAGACTGAAAGAAGAGAGAACAGCTTTAACAAATGCATTAGATTCAGGAAAGATTGAGAAGTATAGTGAGCAATGGTATGACATGCAGAGTTCAATTAATAGTGTATCTTCTGCAATCTATGAAGCTGAAAAAGCAATCATTGCATATGATAAAGCTATAAGACAAATAAATTGGGATGTATTTGATAGTGCGAGAGATGATGTTGCAAACCTTATTAGTGAAACAGACTTTCTTGTTGAGTTACTCAAGGATAATGGGATTACTGATGATAATGGTAATATGAATGATAATGGTAATGCAGCACAAGCATTACTTGTTCAAAAATACCAGTTATATCTCAATCAGGCTCAGAAATATAAAGAAGAAATTCTTAAAATTGATGAGGAACTTGCCAATAATCCTTATGATAAGGAATTATTGGATAGAAAACAAGACCTTATCAAAGCACAGCAGGAAGCAATTAAGAATTCTAAGGAAGAGAAGAGTGTCATTAAGGACTTAATGAGCAATGCTTATAATAAATTGAAGGATTCTATCAGTAATATCATAACTAAAATCAAAGATGGATTATCTGCAACTAAAGATTTATATGATTATGAGAAAAATGTTAAAAAGCAAGCAGCTAATATATCTAGCCTTCAGAAGCAGCTTATGGCTATTCAGGGTGATAATTCTGAATCTGCACAATCTAAGAGACAATCTCTTAATAGTCAATTAGAAGATGCAAAGGATGAATTGCAGCAAACTGAAATGGAAAAAGCAATTAGCGATGTTGAGCGAATACTTGATTCAGTTCAGACAGAAATGGAAAACTGGATATCAGAAAGACTTGATAACATTGATAATCTTATTGAACAGGTTATAGAAAGTTCCAATACAAATGTAGGAAGTATTTCAGATACAATAACTTCAACGGCAGAAAGTAATGGTTATAAACTAAGTGAATCAATGGCTTCTATATGGAGTACTAATACTGGTAATATAACTAAGGTTCTTGATAATTTCAGCACAAGTTTCATTGATAGCAATTCAAAGATTAAAGATGTTTGTGATAATATCAATTCCGCTGTACAGGGATTACTTGCAAATAGTAATGCCGAGGCACAGAGAGTTGCCGATGAGATTGCAAGACAGCAGACTGAACAGAATGCAAGTTCTGATGGCGGTTACTCAGGCGGTAGTGATTATTCTGGTGATGATTGGAGTGGAAACTGGGATACTGGTTCAGATGATAATGATTCTTCTGGAAGTGACGGTGTTGATTGGATATACGAGGAGAACTACTATCCTCGTGATTTGTTGAATATCGATCAGAGTGTGGTTGATAGGCTTAAATGGAACAGTTTTGCTAGTAATTTCGCAGCTCGTAGTCAGTATTATGACCAGATGGGCGGTGAAGGACAGTATTATGGAACTTATGAACAGAACGTATTCATGTTAGATTACCTCAAAAGTCATGGACTTAAAAAAGGTACTAAATCTGCAACAGGTGGTATTACACTTACTGATGAAGAAGGTCTTGGTTCAGAAGTAATCTTCTCGAAGAAGTATGGTACTCTTCGTAGGTTGGATGCTGGTGATACAGTATTCAACAAAGACCAGGTTGAAAAACTTTGGAATCTTTCTAAGGGTATCACTACACCAAACATGTACATAGATAATCTTGGTGCTAAGTTACCTGATATCTCTAATATGTCTAACAATCTGTCTAATAAAGTTGATGTACAATTTGGAGATGTAACTTTATCATTACCTAATGTACAGAATTATGAAGACTTTATGAAACAGATGGTAAGAGATAAGAGATTTGTGAAGGCAATTCAGGAGGGGACTCTTGGTCAAGTATTAGGACATAATTCACTCAATATGTTGACTTTTAGATAAATTTTCAGGCGCATTGGTTACAGCTGATGCGTCTTATTGTGGTTATGTTATGATGATTAATAGCGTTATTTAAACAAATGTTCTTGTAGATATATGTCAATTATTGGTATATAATACTTTATTATATATTGATGATTGGGGAAAATTATGTTAAAGAAACCAAATGAAGATGTTAAAGCGCTTATAATTAATATTATTAGCAACATTATTTTTCAGTTAATTATTTTAGCTGTATCAAGTAGTGGAATATTATATTTTTTTCATGAAAAATATAAAGATTTATCTAACAACAAGATAACTATATCATTATTAGAATTGATAATTCTATTAGTAATGTTTACGGTATCCATCTTAATTGTACTTTCGTTAATAAAAAAATTAATAAAAAGAAATAGAAAAAATAAAGAAAGTAATAATATTTTTAATGATATTAAAGATTATTATTTTAGTGACTATAAAAAACAAGTAACTATTTATAATAATGGAACAGGTATTATAATACATAAATTTACAATTGTAGTTAATGATGTAAAGAAACTTAAACAAATTAGAAGAAAACTTAATATTGAAGATGGCGCAAAAACTTCAAACTTTCCACCTTTGGAATCAATGAAAAAAACTAATATGTCTGAAAGATTTAAAGATTTTGGTTTTTGGTATGATTCAAAAGAAGGTATAATAATGAATGTAGATGAATTTTATTGGGATAATAAGTCTACAGTTGAAAATAAAAAATTAAAAAAGAATCCGCAAGAATTAAGGTGGATATTTAAAATTAATTCAAATAAATTAGTACAAAACCAATCATATGAAATATGCTATGTTATTAGTGTTCCTGGTTTGTCAGCTTTGAAAAATGGAAAGCTTGATGTACAATTATTAAATGATCCATTAGATTTGAATAGTTCTTCAAATATGCACATAGACCATAAAATACAAAATCTTACATATATAATCTCGTTTGAGAATGGGGTTAGTTTAAATACACAACCTCAATGTCAATATAAAATAAATGAACAAGATGAGTTAAAAACTGTTGACATTCAAGGAAAAGAAGAATATGATTTGTTATATACAAAATACATATTCAATATTAAAGAGCCAGCATTTGGAAGTAATATTTCTATTAATTGGAAATATAATACTTTATAATATTGAATAAAAGGAGGTAATTTGCATGAAAGGAGTAATTTTAATCGCAAGTTGTAATTTGGAGAAGGATGGTGGCGATTGATTTAAAATTGTGTTTTGAATAAAATGTGACGAAGAGCAGGATTAACCTCCTGCTCTTTTATATATTGCTTTTCTATCCTATTAGTCTTTATCGTCAGATCCACTGCATTCGTCACTATGTTCACAGAATTCACAATGACATTCTTCTGTATAGTCGCCTGTTTGCCAACATAGTTCTGTTGGAGACATATCATTATACATAAATTCACCCCCTCTGCTTTAAAATTATTGTAAAGTAAATAAGGAATATTTTACCATTTTATATTACGATTTATTTTAAAAATCACTCTCAAAAGAAAGGATTGTCTTATATGAAATCAAAATCAAAACCTCCAATTAAAACGGCTATCAACAACAATAATGACAAAGTTAATATTGATAACCGACCACCGTTACCATACCACAATTTGACAACCTCTGTTCCAGAATTACTTTGTATATTTTGTAGTAAGGATAATAATTAATTATTGCGTTTTTCTGTATTTATCAACTCAAATATTTTACTCACTCTTGAAGTAAGATTTGAGGTAATGGTGGTTTCTGTTGGTTGTTACTGTTATTATTATTTGTGTTCTTTTGACTTGTGTTGTCTGTATTATTTGTTGGCATAAAATTACACCTCCTTATCACCAGGTATAACCGCAATTACTGCACTTGAATGTCTTATTAATCTTCTTACTAAACAAACCAAACGCAGCTATTGAAGCTCCACGTTCTATTCCACCCATCTTTTTAATGTTTGTACTACCGCATGTTGGACATTTCGGTTTGTTTAATAGTTCTTGTGCTTGGGCGTTGGCTTGGGCAATTTGTTGTGGGGTAAGGTCGGGAATCGCAGGATTGTTTTCTTTAGTTCCATATTGTTTGCTTAATTCACACCATAGTTGTTGAGCATCGTCATCTGAACAATTTGTTAATTCTTGAATAAACTTCATTCCTTTTAATGTTTGATTTTGAGCAATTATCACCAACATTTTTGTTGCTTCCGTGCTTTCAATTTGATTGTCAAAATAATTTTTTGCTTCTTCGTAATTCATAATAACCCCCTTTTTTGTTTTTATTATATCAGACAACACATAAATACGCAATTAAAGACTGTTGGAGAGTCTGTTAGCGTTATATCAAAACTTGAAGAAGCTTTAAAAGAAATAGACAATATTGGTACTGTTGGTATGCCTAGAATGGCACAGGTAAACAGATTGTTAAAAGAAACTTTTGCTGACTGTTCCATTGAAGCTGCAAAAATGGCGATTTCGCAAAGTACATTAAATAAAGAGCAAATAGAATTGATTTTATCCTCAAAAGGTCTTACAGGTAATATTCTTGAAACCACTACGGCTGAACTTGCCAACGCAACCGCTACTAATGCCGTAGCTGTTGCCGAAGGTACTGCTACTACTGCCACTGTTGGATTTGGTACGGCTATTAAAGGATTGGGAGCATCATTAAAATCGCTTGCTGCCGCTCATCCTGTATTACTTGCTATAACGGCTGCTATAGGTGCTATTTATGCTGCTGTAAAAATTGTTGACGCACTTGCTACATATTTAAGCAAATATAGAAATTCTACTATTTCTGTGTGTGTGAAAATTTTCAAAAAGAGGGATAGAAATAGAAATGATTTTCTATCTGAAGAGATTGTATCATTAGCAAGATCTTCTAACACTGAAGCTGAAAGAGTAAATGATGAAAAGACAATTATAGGACAAAATACAGATTTTGCCAATTTATGTAAAGGACAAATAATATTCTTTGCTTCATCTAATTTATATAAAAATAAGGAATCTGGGCAATATATAAATGATTCAAAAAATTGGAAAGAAAAGAAATATAAAAGTACCTTAGTTACTCCTATTCAATATCATAACAATAATGATTCTAATAATGAACATAATAGAAATATAAAATCTGATGTAATTGGATTTTTGTGTATAGATTCTCAAGAAGAAATAAAAGAGTGGGAAAACTCAGATTCTTTTGAGTTACAGTTTATGGCTATGTTTTCTGATATACTTTATGTATATATTAAAGAGTTTTATAAATGCTTTGAAAATGTTGGGTACAATATAAATTAATTGGAGGAATATTGATGAAAAACTTTTTAACAACAAATTGGGTGGATTTTTTATTTAATTATGTTTCATTGAAAATATATGAAAAAGAACAAGAAAAACATAGAAAATCTAAACAATTAGAAAAAAATAAGATAATTAAAAACAATAGAATAATAGTTAAGGTAAATTATTGCACTATATACGATAGTAAAAAAGACAAAGATATGTCTGATGATTTATATTATGCACTTCTATCTTATGGGCTAATAGATGCTGTAAACTCTAAGAAACGTAAGAAGAATAAGAATACTCCAATTAGTTATAATATAGTACCTTCGATTAGTACTATGCCAACACCCCCTTCTTTAAATGTAAATGTATAATGATTATTTTTGCTTTATACAATGAATAAACACAATATAATAAATATTAACCAAGATTACAAAGACGCATTCTGTAATGGAGTGCGTCTTATTTTGATGGAAAGGAATAAAAGAATGAATAAAGATAAACAGATTTTGATATTAACACAAAGAATTGAATTACTTGAAAAACAGAATGAGGATTTGAGAGCAGAAAACCAGGAAATGAAACTGCAAGTAGAGGAATCTAAGAGATTTGCAAATATGCCTAATAATGTATTAAATCGTACAATAAAGAATGTTAGACAAGAAGAAGCTAAATTCAAGGCATTAACAGCAGAAACACAGGAAATAAAAAAAGAACTTGAAAATAATTTGGAAGCTTTAAAGAAGACACATGCATTATATCAGAGCATATTTTCAGATTAGAAAGGATTAAATGGAAGTATTAGAGTTTGAATCAGTAAAATTATTTGAAGAAATTATAAAGGCTGGACAGATAAAGAATCTTGTCAGTGTTTCCAGCCATAAATATCCTATATATAAATTCAAAAAGAGTAATAAGGTCACTTCTGTATATGAAAAGTTTCTGGCAGAACATGATATGAAATGTGACAGAAGCGTTGATGATTGTTGGAATGATTTTGATGATTATATCAATCAACCTAAGAAGGAGACTATAATTACTCGAAATATTAAAGCTGTAAAGCAGATCATAGAAGTAGGCTATGGATACATGCTTAAAAGAACAGGTGTTGATAAGTATAACAAGAGATGTTTTGTCTTTTACAAGAATCCTGTTATTGAAGATATTAAAACAAAGGCTGACGCTGAGAGTAAGGAAAAATATAATAACAATTATTTGAATATTAAGAAGAATACAACTGATAAGAAGATATCAGGATTAATAAAAAAGTCAATGGAGGAAACAAGGAATAATGGGAAAATCATTTTATAATATGAACGGTGAAAAGTTAGAGTGTAAGGTTGAAAGTGAATTATCACTTAGTCAGAAGACAAGTTTTATCATGGAAGTTGCAGGAATGGTAGTATCGCCAACAGTAGGGTATGCCACAGTATTAAGAAAGCCTATCTTTAATTACTGTCTTGTTAAGTATTATACAGATATTAATATATTTGAAGGTGATGAGTTCAGCTTAGATAAACTTGAGATATTTATGAAAGACAATACAGAGTTGCTTAATGATATTGTTAAGAGTATTCCAAGAGATGAATATAATGAGATGGAACATGCTTGTGATGAAGCAATTGATTATAGAAAACATAATTATAATGGATATTCAGATGAGATATCGGAGCTGTTACAGGTGGTAAGAGAACTTGTATTAAAGCCAGATAGATTAGATGAGTTCATGGAATCAATAACAAATGCTGTAAATTCATTTGCCAATATAGATGCAATGGATAAAGAAACATTAGATAAGCTGGTTAATGTATTACCAGCAATAGAAAAAGCTACTGTTAATGCAGAAAATATTGATATTAATGGCATTGTTAAGTCAATGGTTAAGGATCGTGAAGAGAAAGAAAGCAATGTGGTTAGCATTGATGACAGAAAGGAAGAGTAATTATTAATATATCAGAAACTAAGACAGAGATACCGTTTTGGCTAAAGCTGAATCTTACAGTTGAAGAGGCAGCAAATTATTCTGGAATCGGTGAGAAAAATATAAGGAATTTATTGAAGGAAAAAGCATGTCCATTCTTATTTATGGTGGGAAACAAGCACCTTGTTAAGAGACATGAGTTTGAGAAATTTATAGAAAGTAAACATTATATTTGATTGATTGAAAGACTTTCATATGATACGATTAATAGTATCAGTGAAAGTCTTTATTTGTATGCACAGGAGGCTATATGGGTAAAGACTTGAAGGGTAAAGAACTTGGACAGGGAATTGTCCAAAGAAAAAATGGTCGATATGAAGCACGATTTACTAATAGATTTGGTAAGCGAATATCATTTTCAGGTTACGATCTCAAGGATGTTAAGAAAAGATATAATGAATCTTTTTATGAGAATGAAAAAGAAATTAACATTCGAGAGAACATAAAATTAGATGACTGGTATATCCAGTGGATGAATGTTTGTAAGTATGATGTGATAAGACCAGACACTAAGAGACATTATAATCAGATATACAAGAAACATATTTCACCTTATTTGGGAAATAAGTATCTAAAGGATATTAAGCAGATTGATATTAAGAAAAGATTGAAAGAGCTTGATAATAAAGGATATGGATTTGAAACAAAAAATAAGGTGAGAATTATCTTATTAGATATACTTAATAAGGCAATTGTAAACGAATATTTATGTAAGAATCCAGTAAAAGGTATTTCTGTAAAAAGAGATGAAGAAAAGGATATTAAGGTTTTGTCAGTAGAGGAACAATCTATATTTTTTGATTGTTGCAAAGGAACTTTCTACGATAATCTTTATGTTGTAGCAGTAACAACAGGAATGAGAATTGGGGAACTTGCAGGACTTAAATGGTCAGATATTGATTGGAATAAAAAGGTTATTAATGTCAAAAGAACTTTAGTGTATCAGAAGTATGATGATGATATTCAGAAAGAGTTTCATATTGAGCAGCCTAAGACAAAAACTAGCAAAAGAAGTATACCAATCAATAAACAATGTGAAATGGCATTAAAAAGACAATATGTGCAGAAGATGGTAATAACATCAAAAGCACCTAAAAGCAAAACTCCAAGAGATGAGTTTAAGGAATTCTTGTTTACAACTAAATTTAATACACCTTTGAATTCACAGACAGTATGTGATTCAATAAAAAAGATTGTGGATGAGATTAATCTTACAAGAGACACATTAGATGAAATGGAGACATTTTCACCACATTGTTTTAGACACACTTTTGCTACTCGTTGCTTTGAAGCGGGAATTCAACCGAAGACAGTTCAAAGTTATTTAGGACACGCTACATTACAAATGACTATGGATTTATACACTAAGGTTATGCCGTCATATATGGTAAATGAAATGGACAAATTTTCAGAATTGTATGATAACATTGAGAATGAAAATGATAACATTACAGAGAAACATTACAATGAATCGGTTGAGAAAAATTCTAAAATAGTTACATTTATTGGGGATTCATTGGTGGTATAACACATCTAATTGGTGTTATGTATTAATGCGTGTCAGTATTCATGCGTGTTTCAGAAGTGCCAAGAAACGCCAATAAGCAAAATTATTATGTATACCAGATAACTCCTTATGACCTTAATGAAAGTTATGATAATTACTGTATTTAAGAGGGGTGTAGATACTTTTGTTTTGTTGAACTATTGAAATAAATATATGAAAGATTGAAACAGATAGGTGTTGACAAAACATAAAATAATGTATATATTTTTATGATAAAGAATATACTGTTAATTAGCATAGTTATTATTGAGGTCGGAAATGGTTCCCGACACACTCTTCGGAGTACCTGAGATGATGGATACACCGCCCATCCAATAATAATTATGCTTTTTTATTTATAAGATAGCTGTAATGGGCTTATACAGGAGAACACAATGTCAAAAGAACAAGTACTAGAAGAATTATTAAAAATGATAAAAGAGGGAAATATTACAGATTACGATGCAGAATTAGCTTCATAC
>OLGB01000833.1_pt1 | contig 40491 bp, 35 predicted proteins | sample 1605691 | NCBI WGS metagenome assembly OLGB01 (sample SAMEA3888925, study PRJEB22519) | human gut metagenome | biome: human gut; feature: human-associated habitat; material: faeces | place: Denmark | collected 2010
GACACCCTTCTTGGGTTTCCCGCGCACACCCTTCCTTACCGTCGCGGAGAATTTATCACTTTATTGGCAGTCTCAAGAAATGTCAGTATGTTTCTGTACAAATGCAGAAGAATACTTGACAAAAGAGAGAAAAAGCAACATAATAGTACCAGTTTTGGGCAGCACAATGTTCTGTGACGACCGTTTGGCCGTCGCTTTTTTATGCGGCGGCGGGGAACTGTCTGCCGTCCGGACCGCTGTCCGGCTATGACGGATAATAAAAGGAGCCTGCGGGAAAATCGCGGACTCCGTGATGAAAGGATACCGACATGATCACAGTCAACAATGTAAGCATGAACTTCAGTGGCCAGACCCTGTTCAAGGACGTGGAGCTGAAGTTCGTTCCCGGCAACTGCTACGGCATCATCGGCGCCAACGGCGCTGGCAAGTCCACCTTCCTCCGCATCCTCTCCGGGGATCTGGAGCCTACCACCGGCGAGGTCATCATCCCCAAGGAAGAGCGGATGTCCATTCTGAAGCAGGACCACTTCCAGTATGACGCCTACACCGTGCTGGATACGGTGATGATGGGCAACCAGCGGCTCTACGACGTGATGAAGGAGAAGGACGCCCTCTATGAAAAGGAGGACTTCACCGACGAGGACGGCGTGAAGGCCAGCGAGCTGGAGGCCGAATTTGCCGAAATGGGCGGCTGGGAGGCCGAATCCGACGTGTCCCGGCTCATTCAGGGCCTTGGCCTCTCCAACGATATTCTGTACAGCGAAATGTCCAGCCTGACCGCCAAGGAAAAGGTGAAGGTGCTGCTGGCCCAGGCGTTGTTCGGCAAGCCGGACATCATCCTGCTGGACGAGCCTACCAACCATCTGGACATTCAGGCAATCGAGTGGCTGGAGGACTTCCTGATGGACTGCGAGAGCCTGATCCTTGTGGTGAGCCATGACCGTCACTTCCTGAACACCGTCTGCACCAACATCGTGGACGTGGACTACGGCCATATCAAGATGTATGTGGGCAACTATGAGTTCTGGTACGAGTCCAGCCAGATGGTCCAGCGGATGATGAAGGACCAGAACCGGAAAAACGAGGAAAAGATCAAGGAATTGCAGCTGTTCATCCAGCGCTTCTCCGCCAACAAGTCCAAAAGCAAGCAGGCCACGGCCCGCCGTAAGCTGCTGGACAAGCTGACGGTAGAGGAAATGCCCGCCTCCTCCCGGCGGTATCCCTTCGTGGGCTTTACCATGGAGCGGGAGTGCGGCAAGGAGATCCTGGCGGTGGAGGGCATCTCCAAGACGCTGGACGGCCGCAAGGTGCTGGATAACGTGTCCTTCCGGGTGAACAAGGGAGATAAGATCGCCTTTGTAGGCGAGGATGAGATCGCCAAGACCACCCTGTTCAAGATCGTCATGGGCGAGATGGAGCCGGATGAGGGCACCTACAAGTGGGGCACCACCATTACCACCAGCTATTTCCCGCTGGATAACTCCGCCTTCTTCAATGACTGTGACTTGAATCTGGTGGATTGGCTGGCCCAGTTCACCCCCAAGATCCCGGAGGCCAACACCGAGTCCTTCAAGCGGGCCTTCCTGGGCCGGATGCTGTTTTCCGGCGACGATGTGTTCAAGCCGGTGAAGGTCCTCTCCGGCGGTGAGAAGGTCCGGTGTATGCTCTCCCGCATGATGCTCTACGGTTCTAACGTGCTGGTGCTGGATCAGCCCACCAACCATCTGGATCTGGAATCCATCACCGCCGTCAACAACGGCCTGATGGACTTTAAGGGCGTGGTGCTGTTTTCCAGCCATGACCACGAGTTCGTGCAGACCATCGCCAACCGCATTATGGTGCTGGAGGACGGCAAGCTGACCGACCGCCTTGGCACCTACGAGGACTATATCGCCTCGATGGCAAATACTGCTGAATAACCCAACACGGGGACTGCTTAAAAAGCAGTCCCCGTGATTTTTTACGAAAGCAATGACAAAACGAACCGGAAGATACCGTTTGCCGGCCTGCGATAAAAATGCGGTCCAGATCCTTTTAAATAACGGTATCGGCCATGATGTTGGCGAAAATTGAGAAAAACACAGATTTTACCGCTTTTATTTCCGCATAGCCGATCCTTTTCGTGTCAAACTATGCTTGCGATACCCAAGTGACCCACACATGTAAGAGATTGAAAAGGAGAAACTGTTATGTCCAGTAAGAACACCAACAAGATCAACGTTCCCGAGGCCCGCGCTGCTATGGATAAGTTTAAGATGGAAGCCGCCGCTGACCTTGGTGTGTAAAGACCTCAAAGAAAAATCAACATAACAGAGCCGGAAACACTCATTTACATCAGAAACGCCTGCGAAAGCGGGCGTTTCTTTTGTTTAACGTCCTTCAAAGCCCGTGCTTACAAATTCTATCTGATGGCAGAAGGAAAACCAAATCAGGCGGAGCAGGCGAAGACCGCACGGAACTGATCGGCAGATTTTTCCCCGCAGGGACGCCTGTGGAGAAAATCGAGGATACCGTTGTAAAGGCGCTGGAACTGTACCGCAGGCGGGAGCGGTAAATGATCCGCGAGCATACGCCAAGGGGGAAGTCTATCCTTTCGCGGTGCAAATGCTTCTGCCGTGCTCCCCCTCTCACACTCTCCCTCTGAATTATTATACCAGCTGAAAGAGAAAAACTTCTCTGTTCTCTTTTCAGCCAGTAATGAGTTTTCAAGAGCGTTTGCCCTATCGGACTAAGAACGGTATTGTCCTAACAAGCAACGAATTGTGGGGCCACAATTCAGCTTGACAGGGGCCATGCCCCTATGACCCCCACTGAGAAAGGATGATTTTTTTGAAAAGAACACATGAAATGAAGATTCGCTTTACCAGAGAAGAGCTTGACGCTCTGAACGGAAAAGCACGGAGAGCCGGTCTTTCCCGTGAGAGCTATTGCCGTCATATCCTGAACGGTGCGGAGGTCAAGGAGGCCCTGCCTGCCGATGTGCCCACGCTGATCCGCGAGGTCCGGCGTGTGGGTTGCAACATCGACCAGCTTTTGGTGATTGCCCGCGCAAAGAATTGGATGATCGCGAAGAATCTGGAAAAAGCGCTGGAACGCAGTCGGGCGGTCGAGAAGCTGATCGTGGACACCTACACCACTCCCGCTGATTAGGCCCTTATATGCGAAATACATCGAAATATATAGCGGCGTCACAAAAGTTCACTGTAAAAAATGCAATACAACAACGAAAGTTCGTTGCATATTTTGCGATACAGTGGTATATTATACTTGTAGTATGAGATAGGGGGTGCACGTATGTACCGAATCGCAATCGAGAAGTTATTGAAATGGAAAGAAAGCAAGCGGCGGAAGCCCTTGATCATCGAAGGCGCGCGGCAGGTCGGGAAAACCTGGCTGATGAAGGAATTTGGAAGGCTCTATTATACCGACACCGTATATATCAACTTTGATTCCAATTCCAGAATGGCCGAGCTGTTTGCCTCCGATCTGGATACCGAGCGCTTGATCATGGGCTTGGAATTATATTCCGGACAGAAAATCGATCCCGATCATACGCTTCTGATTTTTGATGAGGTGCAGGAGGTGCCGAGAGCGCTCAGCTCTCTCAAGTACTTTTACGAAAACGCTCCCGAATATCACATTGTATGTGCGGGTTCTCTGCTGGGTATTGCCCTGCATGAAGGCACCTCTTTTCCAGTGGGAAAGGTGGACTTTCTGAAGCTGTACCCGCTCTCGTTCAAGGAATTTTTGATGGCCACCGGAAAGGAGCGTTTCGCGGAACTGCTCAACAAGTGGGATCATCAAATGATCACGAGCTTTAAGCAGACCTACATCGACGCGCTCAAGCAGTACTATTTTGTAGGCGGTATGCCGGAGGCAGTACAGAGCTTTGCGGAGAACAGGGATTTTAACGAGGTCCGTGAGATACAAAAGAGAATTCTTGCCGCTTATGAGCAGGATTTTTCAAAACACGCGCCGAACGAGATCGTTCCCAAGATCCGTATGCTTTGGAACAGCATCCCCTCTCAGCTGGCAAGAGAAAACAAAAAGTTCATCTATGGCCTTGTTCGGGAAGGCGCGCGGGCCAAGGAATATGAAACGGCTATTCTATGGCTTTCCGATTGCGGGCTTGTGCATAAGATCAGTCGAGTCAATGCCGCCGGAATTCCCCTGAAAGCATACGAGGACTTAAAGGCGTTCAAGTTGTTTCTTGTTGATGTGGGGCTGCTTGGGTGCATGGCGGGGCTCCGCCAGTGTACCCTACTGGATGGAAATGACCTCTTTGTCGAATTCAAGGGCGCTCTTACGGAGCAGTATGTCTGCCAGCAGCTGAAAACCATTGAGGATTTGGGGGTCTACTACTATACCAACGATAGAGGCTCCTGCGAAATTGACTTCATTGTGGATACGGGCGAACAAATTATTCCGGTAGAAGTAAAGGCGGAAACCAATCTCCGGGCAAAGAGCCTGAAAACCTATCAGGAGAAGTTCGCGCCCGAAATAGCTGTCCGCGCTTCGATGGCGGATTTCAAAAAGGAAGACCGGATTGTGAATTTGCCGCTGTACGCGGTAGAGCAGATTGTTGATCTATGACCTGTTTACGAGGGAAGAGCAAGGGGCACGTTTTACTATAAATCGTGCCCCTTGAATATTGCTTGTCATAATAAAGGCCGCCAAAGATCCACAAGGTAATTTCAAGCGTGTATTCAAAGGCTATCTCTAAAAAGGGCCCGGGGTACTGTGCCGCTATCGGCATGGTACTCCGGGTTTATTTAGGGTGTAACTCCATTCGGTATGCTTGTCCCCACAGGTAATCTTGACCGGGCATTCAGGCGATGGTTTTCCGCTCACGGAACCGCTGAAGGGTCTCCGGCAGATTCTCCTGATGGAGCAGGGCAGGGTTGAAGCGCAGCAGAGCAAAGTTCAGATTGAACAGGGAGCCGACGCCCACTGCGGCAACGATGGTACCGATGCCCACCTGACCGCCCAGCTGCCAGCCGATCCATACAATGACCACCTCTACGGCAGCCCGGCAAAGGCCCACCGTCCGGTGAGTTTTGCGAGCCAGCACCACCATGAGGGCATCCCGAGGGCCAGAGCCCAGCGTGCTCTTCATATACATCCAGGTGCCCAGAGCCAGCAGCTCCATGCCGATCAGCAGTGCGGCCAATCCGGTCGAGAAGCGCTCAAACAAAGGGACCCAGTTCAGGTACAACAGGATGTCGATGAATATCGGGCAGACGAAAATATTTGCCAGCGTACCGAGGCCGAAACTCTCCCCGCAAAAATAAGCAATGGCAATGACTGCGGCCCCGACAATGCTGGCGGCGGTACCGTAGGTGATGCCGAAGGTCTTGGCGATACCTTGCTGGAGAACGCTCCAAGGCTCCAAGCCGATATTGGCCTGAAGCATCAGCGTGATGCCGATGGCGCTGACCAACAGACCGACCAAAAGCAATCCGATCCTGCGGAGATATTCCTGAAACATGGTTTGCCTCCTTCTGCGGGTCGAGCCCTTGATATGAGATGATTGGCACAGATGTGGAAATTCGGCAGCTTGCGGCCCGCAAGGCTGGAATTCAGATCTGCCCGTTGTCCGAATTCTTGATTTGAGTGATGTAGCGGTATACGCTGGCCGGAGAGCAGTGGAGACTGGCGGCGGCACTTTTGACTGCACCCTTCAGCAGAAAGAGCCCGCCGGATTCCAGGGCTGCGATGACTTGCAGCCGTTTCTCCGGCGTCAGCTGCTCCGGCGTGACCCCCATCCGTTCCAGTTCCCGATTGATGGCGTCCAAAGCCACCGCATCTGCGGAGTTGCGGAATTTTTCCGGGGAGGATCGGGCGGATACACCATCTTCGTTCTCCGGCAGCGGCTGCGCCAGCACATCGGTCACAAACAGATCCGGATGGCACAGACTCAGGATGCGGTCACAGACATCCCGATAGCGGCTGTCGTCAAAGTTGATGCACAGCAGGCCGATGAGCTCGCCACTGTCCTTGATGAAAAAGGTGCTGGATCGGAGGTCTTTTCCGTTGACGTTGATGCTGTAATAGTGGAGATGATAGTCCATACGCTCATAGCTCTTGTCCCGGAGAATACTCAAGGCCATATTGGTCAGAGGCGCACCGAGCTTTCTGCCGCTGATGTGACTGTTGGCGATGGCGATGATCTGTTTTCTCTGTGATACAGAGGTCTTGCGGGTAGAGACCTCTGTATCAAAAGGACTCGATTCAGTTGCCACCCATAGCGTAGACCATGTCCCAAAAGCGCAAATCAAACAGGCAGCACTTTTCAAAGATCCCGCAGAGGTGCTCTGCTGTTTTTTCGTCAATGAATCCGCTGAGTGCGTCGATCCGGTCAATGAGCATCTGATTGGTTCGCCGGTAGCTTTCTGAAACGTAGCCCGCGAACCACGAGCCGTAACGCTTGTCCCGCAGCGCATCTGGGCAGCGTTCGACTATCTTTTCTGCCACATACGCATAGCTCCAGGAGCAGTTCAGAAGCGTCACCAGTCCAGTCAGCACATCCCCGGTCTGCGCCTCCCAAAGCATATAATGGGTATAAGCGTTGTTGTCCATGTGAGGACGGGCGCTGTGGATCTCCTCCTCCGTAACGCCAAGGCGCTTCATATACGGAATGTGGGTGCGGAAGGTCTCTCCGATGGTGTCCGCCAGCTCTCCGCTCAAAAAGCGGATCTGCTCAAAATCGTCAGCCTTCTGGATGATTGCCGCAAAGATCTTCACATAATCCTTGAGGTATAAATAATCCTGAAGCATATAATACCGGAATTTTTCCGGCGGCAGCGTTCCATCTGCCATCTGCGTCACAAACGGGTGGCAAAGATACCGGGGCCAGATTTTTTCCGCCCGGGCATAGAGTGTTTGTGAGAGCTTCACGCCGTCCTCCTCTTTCATTTATGGGCGATGATCGCCACATAGCCGCCGCTCTGATAGCCGGGGACCACATCCTCCACGTCCTCGTTGGTGTACATAGGGTTCTTCAGCAGTGTCTGATAGAAGTCGAAATCGTGGAAGCCCAACGCCTTGAGCACGTCGATCTTCTCCTCCGTGGAATGCCACACGCCTGCGCAGCACAACTCGTGGGGATACGGCAGCTTGGGCATAACGCCGTTGAGGAACGGGTGGTCAAAGGTGCCTACCTCTTTTGCCAGCAGATACATGAACCCAAAGGCGCTCTCCTTGGGAACGTCCAGCGAAATAAAGGTGCCGTTCGGTTTGAGTGCCTTCTTGCAGACGTCAAACGCCCGGGTCAGATCCTCCATATAGCTGGAGCTGCCGTTGAGGTAGATCACATCATAGGCGTTCTCCTCCAGCTCGACATCCTCGATCGCGCCGAAGGCCACCACGTTCACGCCGCGCTTCTCTGCGATGGCACCCATGTCACGGGAGGGCTCAATGCCTTCGATACCGCTGCAATCGATCATGCTCTCGAACAGGCCGCTGCCGCAGCCCACGGAAAGCACGCGCTTCCCCTGAATATCACCGAGCACCTTCTGGAACAGGCGAAGCTCACTCTGAAACAGGTTTTCATTCTCCATGAACCAAGCGTCGTACTGTGCCGCATAACCGTCAAATTTAGGTTTCATTGTCAAAGAGTCCTTTCTGATTTTAGAATTTCAAATCTACGGGGGTTCTTTACCGTTGTCTTTGGTTCATTTTTCCTTGAAAAGCTGGGTGTTTACCTCGTGGATTCCTAAACACCGCATTCGATACGGGGTAACATAAGGCTAAAGCCCTACCTCTTGCATTTAAATGAACCTTTTGTTAAGTGTATCACAAGCAGCCCCTCTCCGCAACGCCATTCTTGCAGTCCGCAGCGGATCTCTGCCTCAATTTTTCCGTAATCGTTTTACGATTCAGCAAAGAGAGCAAGCAGCCCCTCTCCCTGCTGTTTGAGTGTAGATTCTGACAGATTTTTCTGAAAACATCCGCTAAAAATCGACGTCCTTCTTCACAAGACTCTTTGCTTTTCCGCGTCGGCATGGTATGATAGCCACAGTACCTTGCCCCCGACACAAGCCGGGGCATGCTCCGCTAGCGGTGGAGCACTGTTTCCCGGCGGGGGAATCACGAAAGGGAGTATCGTATGGAGTACAGCAGCATTTTTGTCTGTCTCATGGGCATGGGCACGGTGTTCTTCGGGCTGATCTGCCTGATCGCGCTGACCTATCTCATGAGCGCCGTGGTGGGCCGCGGGAAAAAGGCCGCCCCGGCACCGGTCCCGGCTGCGCCCCAGACCGCCGGTGAGGTAACACCGGAGCTGGTAGCCGCCGTATCCGCCGCGCTGGCGGAGGAGCTGGGCACCGACATCACCGGCATCCGCATCGTTTCCATGAAAAAAGTGTAAGGAGAGGGAGAAACACACATGAAAAAGTACAGAGTCACCGTCAACGGGACGGTTTATGAAGTCGAACTGGAAGAGCTTACCGGCTCCGCCCCCGTTTCCGCCCCGGCGGCTCCCGCCGCTGCCCCCGCACCTGCCGCGTCTGCCGCACCGGCTGCCGGTGAGCAGATCTGCGCCCCCATGCCCGGCAACATTCTGGCCGTCAACGTCACCGCCGGTCAGGCCGTGAAAAAGGGCGACGTGCTGATGGTTCTGGAGGCCATGAAGATGGAAAACGAGATCATGTGCCCCCGGGACGGCGTAGTGGCCTCCGTCAACACCTCCAAGGGCGCTTCCGTGGAGTCCGGCACGCTGCTGTGCGTCCTCCAGTAAGGCAGGGCCGATATGGACGCGATCATTCGCTTTTTACAGGACACCGGCTTCTACCTCTTTTCCCAGGACGGCAACTGGCGCTACCTCATCATGCTGGGCATCGCCTGCGTGCTGCTGTACCTGGGCATCGTAAAGAAGTTTGAGCCGCTGCTGCTGGTGCCCATCGCCTTCGGTATGCTCATCACCAACCTCCCCGGCGCGAATATGTTCCACGAGATCTTCTTCGCCGGGGGCCACATCCACTGGGACCTCATCGGTGGACAGCCTGTCACGGCGTCGCTGCTGGCGGACCTCCACAGTCAGGGCGTGGCGGAAAACGTGCTGGCCCCCTACATCCAGCAGTTGATGACCGCCGCCCAGACCACCTTCTCCCCGGAGATGGTGGAACAGGCCATCGCCGCCGTCACGGAGGAGGCCGGAGCCGCCATCACCGCTCTGGAAGCGCAGCTTCAGGCGTTGGTGCAGGCGGAGCAGGCCGCTGCCTACTACGGCATGACCCTCTCTGACATCACCATCACCCCGGGTCTGGTGGACATCCTTTACTTAGGCGTCAAGCTGGGTATCTATCCCTGCCTGATCTTCATGGGCGTGGGCGCGATGACCGACTTCGGTCCCCTCATCGCCAACCCCAAGTCCCTGCTGCTGGGCGCGGCCGCCCAACTGGGCATCTTCATCACCTTCGTGGGCTGCCGTTTCATGGGCTTCACCGGCCCGGAATCCAGCGCCATCGGCATCATCGGCGGCGCAGACGGCCCCACAGCCATTTTCGTCACCGTTCTGCTGGCACCGGCCCTCTTAGGCCCCATCGCCGTGGCGGCTTACTCCTATATGGCGCTGGTCCCCGTGATCCAGCCTCCCATTATGAAGCTGCTGACCACGGAGAAGGAGCGCCAGATCGTTATGAAGCCCCTCCGGGAGGTCAGCAAGAAGGAGAAGATCATCTTCCCCATCGTAGTGACCATCTTCGTGGCGCTGCTGGTTCCCTCTGCCGCCCCCCTCATTGCCTGCCTCATGCTGGGCAACCTCTTTAAGGAGTGCGGCGTTACGGAGCGGCTCAGCAAGACCGTTCAGAATGAGCTCATCAACATCGTGACCATCTTCCTTGGCGTCAGCGTGGGCGCAACGGCCACCGGCACCACCTTCCTGTCCCTCCAGACCATCAAGATCATGGCCATGGGCGTGGTGGCCTTCAGCTTCGGCACCGCCGGCGGCGTCCTGCTGGCCAAGTTCATGAACCTGTTCCTCAAGGAGAAGATCAATCCCCTCATCGGTTCCGCCGGCGTGTCCGCCGTGCCTATGGCGGCCCGCGTATCCCAGATGGTGGGCCAGAAGTACAACCCCGGCAACTTCCTGCTGATGCACGCCATGGGCCCCAACGTGGCAGGCGTCATCGGCTCCGCCATCGCCGCGGGCGTGCTGATCTCCCTGTACGGCTGATAGGAGGCAGATATGGAATTTTTATCGAACAAGCCCCTGCTCATTACGGATACCATCCTCCGGGACGCTCACCAGTCTCAGGCGGCCACCCGTATGACCACGGCGGATATGCTCCCCGCGCTGGAAATGCTGGATTCCATCGGCTACTACTCTCTGGAGTGCTGGGGCGGCGCCACCTTCGACGCCTGTATGCGCTTTCTGAACGAGGACCCGTGGGAGCGGCTGCGGACCATCCGCCAGCACGTGAAGCACACGAAGCTGCAAATGCTGTTCCGTGGCCAGAACATTCTGGGCTACAAGCACTATGCCGACGACGTGGTGGACGCCTTCTGCCGCAAGTCCATTGAAAACGGCATCGACATCATCCGCATTTTCGACGCGCTGAACGATGTGCGGAATCTGGAACAGGCCATCAAGTCCACCAGGAAGTACGGCGGCGAGGTGGAGGCCACCATGAGCTACACCGTCTCCCCCATCCACAATGAGGACTACTTCGTGAAGCTGGCCAAGACACTGGAGGACATGGGCGCCAGCGCCATCTGCGTCAAGGACATGGCCAACCTCCTGCTGCCTATGGACGCCTACTCCCTCATCAAGCGGCTGAAAGAGACGGTCTCCATCCCCATCCATCTCCACACCCACAACACCACCGGCACCGGCGACATGGTGAACCTCATGGCCGCCATGGCCGGCGTGGACATCGTGGACACCGCCCTCTCCCCCCTTGCCAACGGCACCTCCCAGCCCGCCACGGAGTCTCTGGTGGCCACGCTGCGGGGCACCGTCCGGGACACCGGGCTGGATCAGTCCAAGCTCAGCGAGGCGGCGGCCCACTTCCGCAAGGTGGCGGCCCGTCTGCAAAACGAGGGGATCCTGGATCCCAAGGTGCTGCGGGTGGACACCAACACCCTGCTCTATCAGGTCCCCGGCGGCATGCTGTCCAACCTGATCTCCCAGCTCAAACAGGCTGGGAAGGAGGACAAGTACTATGACGTGCTGGCGGAGATCCCCCGCGTCCGCAAGGACTTCGGCTATCCCCCGCTGGTGACTCCCACCAGCCAGATCGTAGGCACCCAGGCGGTGATGAACGTCATCGTGGGCAAGTACAAGACCTTCCCCAAGGAGTCCAAGGGACTGCTGCGGGGCGAGTACGGTGCGCTGCCCGGCGAGGTGAACCCGGAGGTCCGGGCGCTGGCTGGCATCGACCCGGAGGAGGTCATCACCTGCCGTCCGGCGGACAACATCGCCCCGGAGCTGGAGACCTACAAGGAGCAGTTCAGGGACATCGCCAAGTCCGAGGAGGATGTGCTGTCTCTGGCCCTGTTCCCCCAGGTGGCCCCCAAGTTCTTAGCCTGGCGGGACGGTCCTCACGAGGCCCCGGCCCAGCCAGCCGAAGCACCCAAGGCCCCTCCCGCCGGCCCCAACGCCGTCCGGGAGCTGTTCGTGGAGTACAAATTTTAATCTTTCCCCACCGTCCCGGGCCTTTTAAAACGGTCCGGGACAGTTTTTTCCGGCTCTCCGAAACGCGGAGGGCCGGTTTGTTTTTCATAGAAAAACGCTCTGCCACGCAACTGTTTTTTATCCGGGTGCATCAGCGCTTCTTATAGTAAATATTTGATTTTCATTCTTTTCTTGTAAAAAAAACCATTCTATAATAACCCGGTCAAAAAAATCAATCGCGTGCCGTGCGGAGCTTCCGCACGTAATTTGGGAGGCAATTCAAATGGCAAACTGCGCAATCGTAGGGATCAACTGGGGCGACGAAGGCAAGGGCCGCATGGTGGATTATCTCACCAACCACTTTGACGTGGTGGTGCGGTATCAGGGCGGCGGCAACGCCGGACATACCGTGGTGAATGACAGGGGCACCTTCGCCCTCCACCTGCTGCCCTCCGGCATTTTCCGGGAAGGTGTGGTGAACATTCTGGGCAACGGCGTGGCGCTGGACTGCGAAAACCTGCTGGCGGAGATGAACACCCTCCGGGCCGCCGGGGTGTCCATTACCCCGGAGAATCTGAAGATCAGCGACCGGGCCTCCCTCCTGCTGCCCTGGCACCGGGATCTGGACGGTCTGGAGGAAGCCCGGCTGGCTGACAAGAAGTACGGCTCCACCAAGCAGGGCATCGCCCCCTTCTATTCCGACAAGTACCAGAAAAAGACGGTGATGGCCGGAGAGCTGCTCCACCCCCAGCATTTGAAGGAGCATCTGGCGGATCTGCTGGAATGGAAGAATCTGACCCTCCAGAAGGTCTACGGTGCCAAGGGCTACACGCTGGACGAGCTGTTAGCTTGGGTAGACAAGTACTGTGAAGCAGTTAAGCCTTACATTACAAACACCACCGCGTTCCTGTGGGACGCCCAGAAAGCGGGTAAATCCATTCTCTTTGAAGCCCAGCTGGGCGCCCTCCGGGACCTGGACTACGGCATTTATCCCTATACCACCTCCTCCAACTCTGTGGCGGCCTATGCGCCGGTGGGTTCCGGTCTGCCCACCGCCAAGCTGGACGAAGTGGTCGGCGTGGTAAAGGCCTATTCCTCCTGCGTAGGCGAGGGCCCCTTTGTGTGTGAGATGTTCGGGGAAGAAGGCCAGAAGCTCCGGGATGCCGGCGCGGAATACGGCGCCAAGACCGGACGGCCCCGCCGGGTGGGTCCCATCGACCTGGTAGCCACCCGTTACGGCGTGGAGGTCCAGGGCGCCACCAATATCGCCCTCACCAAGCTGGACATTCTCAGCTATATGGACAAGATCCCCGTCTGCGCCCACTATGAGCTGGACGGCCAGCAGACCGACGAGTTCCCCTTCCCCGTCTGCCTCCAGGACGCCAAGCCCGTCATCGAGTACGTGGACGGCTGGAAGTGCGACATCTCCAAGGTCCGCAGCTGGGACGAGCTGCCGGAAAACGCCCGGAACTACGTGGAGTATGTGGAGCGGGCCATCGGCTGTCACATCGGCTATGTGTCCGTGGGCGCGGAGCGGGACAGCCTCATCATCCGGTAAAATGAAAAGGAACTGGAACGGCGCCGCCGTTCCAGTTCTTCTGCCTGGACATTTCCGCTGTTTTTCTGTAGAATGAATTGAATCGAATCATCAATGTAAAAGAGGGACTTTTATGAGCAAGGACATTTACGAATCCCCCCTGGCTTCCCGGTATGCGTCGAAATACATGCTGCACCTGTTTTCCCCGGACATGCGGTTCCAGACCTGGCGGCGGCTGTGGGTGGAGCTGGCCCGGGCGGAGCACGAGCTGGGTCTGCCCATCACCGCAGAGCAGGTGGCGGAGCTGGAAGCCCACGTCACCGACATCGACTACGCTGCCGCGGAACAGCGGGAAAAGGAAGTCCGCCATGACGTGATGGCCCATGTCTACGCCTACGGTCTGGCGGCCCCCTCCGCGGCGGGGATCATCCATCTGGGCGCTACCAGCTGCTATGTGACGGACAACGCCGACCTGATCCTCTACCGGGACGGTCTGCGGTATCTGCGGGGGCAGATCTTATCCGTTCTGGTGAATCTGGCGGCCTTTGCCCGGCAGTACGCTGCCACGCCCACTCTGGGCTACACCCACTATCAGCCCGCCCAGCCGGTGACGGTGGGCAAGCGGGCGGCATTGTGGATGCAGGACTTCCGTTCCGATCTGGAAGAACTGGATCACGTGCTGGCCACCCTGCGCTTCTTAGGCTGCCGGGGCACCACCGGCACTGAGGCCAGCTTCATGGATCTCTTTGAGGGCGACGGGGCGAAAATCGACGAGATGAACCGCCGGATCGCCGCCGCCTTCGGCTTTGAGCGCTGCTTCTCCGTCTGCGGCCAGACCTATCCCCGGAAAACCGACAGCCGGATTCTGAATGTACTGTCCTCCATCGCCCAGAGCGCCTACCGCATGGCCAATGACATTCGGCTCCTGCAGCATGACCGTCAGGTGGAGGAGCCTTTCGAGAAGAACCAGATCGGCTCCAGCGCCATGGCCTACAAGCGCAACCCCATGCGTTCCGAGCGGATCTGCTCCCTCAGCCGCTATCTGATGGCCGACGCCGCCAACGCCCCCATGACCGCCTCCGTTCAGTGGCTGGAACGGACGCTGGACGATTCCGCCAACCGCCGCATTTCCCTGCCGGAGGGCTTTCTCTGCGCCGATGCGGTGCTGCGGCTGTGCCAGAACGTGACCAACGGCCTGCACGTCAACGAGAAGATCGTGGACCGGACCATCTGGGAGTATCTTCCCTTCCTGGCCACGGAAAACATCATGATGGAGGCGGTGAAGCGGGGCGGCGACCGCCAGGAGCTGCACGAGAAGATCCGCCAGCACTCCATGGCCGCCACCGCACGGATGAAGGAGGGCGAGTCCTGCGATCTGCTGGACCGTCTGGCTGCCGACCCGGCCTTCAGCATGACCCGTGCGGAGCTGGACGCCGTGATGGAGCCGTCCCTGTACATCGGCCGCTGCAAAGAGCAGGTGGAGCGCCTGCTGGCGGAGTATGCCCCCCTGCTGACGGACGCTCAGACCGCCGACGGCGCCATCAGCCTGTAAAAACTGAGGTATCAAGCTTCATGCATGAGTACCGCACCGCGAAAATGCGCAAATGTCAGTGCACGAAGTTGGTGTGCACCATTTCCGGTTGCCCCACAGGGGCGAGAAAATGGCACATTTCTGATTTTGCATAGCAAAAAACGGCGTTCCTATTCTTCCAGCTCGGAAGTTAGGAACGCCGCTTTTGGTGCGGTCTATATTCTGTTTTTTGCAGTGCCTGTCAGGGCCTCACGCTTTGATTCAGCTGATCGACAAACGGCTGCGGACCAGCTGATAGAGATACTCCACGCCGTATTTCAGCGCATCCTCATCCATCAGGTAGCGGCAGTTGTGATGGGGGAAGGTAATACCCTTTTCCTCACTGCGGGCTCCCAGCTCCACAAAAAAGCCAGGACAGTCTTCCTGCAGAGCGGAGAAATCCTCACCGGGCATCAGGGGATCGATCTCCAGCACAGCGCTTTCGCCGAAATGCTCCTCAATGACCTTGCGGCTGGAAACCGTCAGGGCCTTGTCATTCATTACGGAGGCATAGCCCAGGGTGAACTTGAAATCGCAGTCCGCACCGTGGGCCGCGCAGATACCGCGGGCAAGCTCCTCCATCAGCTTGGGGAGCCGCTCCCGGGTCTCCTTGCTGAAGGTTCGGGTAGAACCAGTGATGGCCACCTCACCGGGGATGATATTATACGCCTCTCCGGCATGGATCATGCACACGGACACCACGGCAGGCTCCACCGCCTGGATACGCCGGGAAACCAGGGTCTGCAAGGCTCCCACGATCTCACCGGCGATGACGATGGGGTCCACGCAGGTCTCCGGGAACGCGGAGTGGCCCCCCTTGCCGATGACCCGGATATCGAAACGGTCCGTGGCGCTGGTGAGGGCCCCGGGCCGGACGCCGAAGGTGCCCGTAGGGAAGTTGGAGCTCAGGTGCATGCCGTACAGCTCGTCCACGCCCTTCATCACGCCGGCCTTCAGCATTTCCACCGCGCCGCCGGGAGGCAGCTCCTCCGCATGCTGGAACAGGAACCGCACCTCGCCCTTGAGGCTGGTCCGCTCCGCCGCCAGCAGCTTAGCTGCCGCAAGCTGCATGGCCGCATGGCCATCGTGGCCGCAGGCATGCATGACACCGGGCACTGTGGAGGCGTAGGGCAGCCCAGTCTCCTCCTGGATGGGAAGCGCGTCAATATCCGCCCGCAGGGCCAGTACCGGACCGGGCTGGACCCCTTTCAGCACCGCTACCACGCCTGTTTTGGTGGGAAATTCCAATGTCAGACCCGGGATCTTTTTCAGTTCCTCCGTCAGGTAAGCCGTTGTATGGACCTCCTGAAAGGAGAGCTCCGGATTCTGATGCATGTGGCGCCGCCAAGCGATTATATCAGGCTCAAGCGCCAGGACCTCTTCTGAAATCATATTCATTACTCCTATTCTCAAGGGGTGTTCCAATCGTTCAACTTGTATGAAACAACCGCAATTCCCGTTTAAAATTATGGTATGGTATGACCTTGACTTTTTTCCCCAGAAAGATATCATTAAAATGTCTTATTTTTGACATACGAAATGGAGGGGAGCACCGCTGTGCTGAAAGATATCGCCGAAGCTATGCTGGGCAGACGCCCCTTTGACCTGGTGATCCGCAATGTGCAGATCGTCAATGTGTTCAGCGCCTCTATTGTAAGCGGATCTATCGGCATTGTCAACGGTCATATCGCCGGGGTTTTCGGCCCGGAGGAAGCGCCGGAGGGCCGCCGAACCGTGGACGGCGGCAGCGCTTATGCCCTGCCTGGCTTCGTGGATTCCCACATGCATCTGGAAAGCAGCATGCTGACCCCCGACCACTTTGCCCGGGTGGCCCTCTCCTGCGGCACCACCACGGTGTGCGCCGACCCCCACGAGATCGCCAACGTGCTGGGCATCGAGGGAGTCCGGGGCCTGGCGGACGCCTGCCGGGACCTGCCCCTGCGGGTGCTCCTCACCGCCCCCTCCACCGTTCCCTCCGCCCCCGGTCTGGAGGATTCCGGTTTTGATGTTGGCCCCGCTGAGATGGAGGCCCTGCTGGATATTCCCGGCGTGGCTGGATTGGGCGAGGTCATGGATTTCAACGCCGTCGCCGCCGGGGATGAGCGGATGCTCTCCGTCATTGAAGCTGCCGCCAACCACGGCGTTTTTCTGGATGGCCATGTCTCCGCCCTCACCGGCCGCCGCTTGCAGACTTTCCGGGCCATGGGCATCGACAGCGACCACACCGTTCCCTCTGCTGAAAAGCTCCGAGAGGAGCTGGCTCTGGGCTTCACGGTGCAGGTACAGGAATGCATGCTGAACCGGGAAATCGTCCAGGCCATGAATGATGCACCGGTGCAGGACCGCATCTGCCTGGTGACGGACGATGTTCCCCTGCCCCGGCTCATGCGGCAGGGCCATCTGAACTTCGTGGTGGAGCGGGCCATCGAGCTGGGGCTGGACCCCATCCGGGCCATCCGGTACGCCACCATCAACCCCGCCGTCCGCCTGCGGCTGCACCGCACTGGCGGCATCGCCCCCGGCATGGAGGCTGATATGCAGCTGGTGCAGGATCTGCGCCATCCCAGACCGGAGCTGGTGCTCCGGGCCGGAGAAATCGTCCGGGACCACGGCAGCTATCTGCCCCATACCGCCCCTTACCAGATCCCGGACCATCTGCGGGGCTCCGTTCATCTCCGTCCCGTGACGGAAGCGGACTTTGCCGTCACGGTGCCGGTACGCCCCGGTTTCCACGGCGGCACCGCCGTTGTGAACCTGATCGGCCAGGACGGCACCTCCATCCGCACCCACTGGGTCCGGAAGGCCCTGCCCCTGTCTGCCGAAGAGCAGGGCTTTGCACGGCTGGAAACGGCGCCCTATTTAAAAATGGCGGTGTTCAACCGCTACGGCCGGGACCAGCACGGCATCGGCCTGCTGACGGGCATGGACGGCGTCACCGGTGCCGCCGCCCTGACCTACGGCCACGACTGCCACAACCTGACGGTCTACGGCGGCAATGACGCCGATATGGCCCTGGCGGCCAACACGCTCCGGGACGCGCAGGGCGGGCTCTGCACCGCGGAAAACGGCAAGGTGCTGACCCTCATCCCCCTGCCGCTGGCGGGACTGATGTGCGACCAGTCTCCGGAAGCGCTGCTGGCGCAGATGGAGCAGTTCCTGGCGGACTGCCGCCGCATGGGCTTCAACCATCAAAATTTGCTGACGTTCTTCACCCTTATGCCGCTGGCGGTTTCGCCGGAGCTGAAATGCACGGACCGGGGTCTGGTGGATGCGCTGCACAAGCGGCTTCTGCCTTTGATTGACGAGATAAAGGAGATAAGTTCGGATGGAACGTAAACACCGTGCACTGCTGCTGGCACTGCCCACCGTATTGACCCTGCTGTTTTTCTTCGTGGCACCGATGGTCTACATTCTGGTCCACACCCTGCATGAAAACGGTTTTTCCGATTTTGTGGATTTCTTCGGAGATCCTTTTTACCGCAACATCCTCTGGGTCACCCTCCGGGTGTCCCTGGTGTCCACCGCCATCTCCCTGGTGCTGGGCTATCCCACGGCTTTTTACATGGCCCGGACCAAGTCCCGTATGAAGCAGGTCATGATGATTGTGATCCTGTTTCCCTTTTTGGTCAGCGCCGTGGTCCGTTCCTACGGCTGGATGGTCATTCTGGGCACCAACGGCCTTTTGAACCAGCTGCTCCAGTCCTTGGGACTCATCTCCGCCCCTTTGAAAATTCTGAACACGGAGACGGCGGTCATCATCGGTATGATCCACCTGCTGGTGCCCTACATGGTCCTCTCCCTGGTGGGCGTGCTCCAGAGCATTGACCCTAACGTGGAGTACGCGGCCTACAGCTTGGGTGCCTCTCCTCTGCAGACCTTTTCCAAGGTGGTGTTCCCCCTGAGCCTGCCGGGCATTATCTCCGGCTGCGTTCTGGTGTTCACTATGAGCATGACCTCTTACGTGACCCCCAAGCTGCTGGGCGGCTCCAAGTTCCGGATGATGGCCACCATGGTGGTCCAGGAGATCAATGTGAATTTCGACTGGGGTGCGGCCTCCGCTATCAGCTATATTCTGCTGGCAGTGATCCTGCTGGTGCAGATCGCGGTGGTGCTGTGCACCTCCGGATATATGAAACGTATGGGAGGAGGAAAGTGATATGCGCGAAAAAGATGTGAATCTGCCCTGCCGGATCTTTGCCATTCTGGTGATGCTGTTCCTGCTGGCGCCTCTGGTGGTGATCGTCATCGCCTCCTTCACGCCCACAGCCCTCATCACCTTCCCGCCCCAGGGCTTCTCCCTGAAATGGTACGCCAATATTTTCGGTTCCTCCACCCACTTTATGGATGGTCTGGTGAACAGCCTGAAAATCGGTATTCTGGCTACGGCGGCGGATATTCTGCTGGGCGTCACGGCGGCCCTATCCGTCTGCCGGTACAGCTTTAAGGGCAAGGACGCTCTGCTGAACTACTACACCTCTCCCATGTATGTGCCCAGTGTGGCCTTCGCCTTTGTTTTGCTGCAGGTCTACAGCCAGATCGGCGGTGTGTCCGGTATGCTGCGCATTTTCATCGGTCACCTCATTATCATTCTGCCCTACATCGTGCGGAACACGGTGTCTGTACTCCATGTGTTCAACTGGACGCTGGAGGATGCGGCTACCTCCATGGGAGCCACCCCTATTCAGGTGTTCTTCAAGATCACCATTCCCTTGGCCCGGCCCGGCATCATGGCCGGTGCGCTGCTGGCTTTTTTGTATTCCTTTGACGAGGTGGCCCTGAGCAGCCTGCTCTCCACCCCGAGGTTCATCACCCTGCCCATCCGCATCATGAACTATATGGAGCTGACCTTCGACCCCACTCTGGCCGCCATCTCCACACTGCTGATCCTGGCATCTCTGGTTCTGATCGTACTGATGGAGAAGTTTGTAGGGTTGGACATGTTTGTTAAGTGAGAACGGAAAGGTGTAAATTATGGCTACTTTGGAATTACAGGGACTGACCAAGCGATTCGGCGAGTTCACTGCGGTGGATTCCATGAACCTGAAGGCTGCCGAAGGCGAGATGATCGCCCTGCTGGGCGGCAGCGGCTGCGGCAAGACCACCACACTGCGCATGATCGCCGGCTTTACTGAACCCACCGCCGGACAGATCCTGGTGGACGGCAAAAACGTTTCCACTATCCCCCCCTACCGCCGCAATATCGGCATTTTCTTCCAGAATTACGCGCTGTTCCCCCACATGACGGTTTTTGAAAACGTGGCCTTTGGTCTGAAGCTCCAGAAGCTGCCCAAAAACGAGATCCGTGAGCGGGTGGAGCACATGCTCGCTCTGGTAAAGCTTACCGGCATGGACAAGCGTTATCCCCGGCAGCTCTCCGGCGGTCAGCAGCAGCGGGTGGCCCTGGCCCGGGCTCTGGTGACCCGTCCCTCCATTCTGCTGCTGGATGAGCCCCTCTCCAACCTGGACGCCAAGCTCCGGGTAGAGATGCAGGTGGAGATCAAGCGCATCCAGAAGGAGCTGGGCATCACCACCATCATCGTGACCCACGATCATGAGGAGGCCGTCTCCTTGGCGGACCGGGTCATCGTCATGAATGCCGGCCACATTTTGCAGATCGGCAAGCCCCAGGAGGTCTTTGACAGGCCCGCCTCTCCCTTTATTGCAGACTTTATGGGCTTTTCCACCTTTCTTCACGGCATCGCCGCCGGAGCAGAGGGAGATATGCGCCTGATCCGCTGCGGTGCTCACACGCTCCAGGTCCCGGCAGAGGCCGCCCAGGAGCTGACTGAGGGTGATGCCTGCATTCTGGCCATCCGCTCCGAAAACATCCGGACTGCGGAGCAGGAAGGTGTCAATACCGTCCGGGGCACCGTCAAAAGTGCCACCTACAAGGGCCATACCACCCGGCTGGAGGTCTCCGGCTGCTTTGAGGAAATGGTATACCCCGCTATCCACGAATATGCGGACGTGCAGGAGGGCAGTGAAGTTCTGCTTCACTTCCCCGCCCAGCATTTCTGTGTATATAAAGACATCAAATAAAATCTGGAGGATGTAAACAAAATGAAAAGCAAGCGCATTTTTACACTGATGCTGGCTCTGGTCATGACCCTGAGCCTGGCTGCCTGCGGCGGCAGCAAGCAGGAGGAGGCTCCTGCCGATAACGCCGGAAACGGCGAAGCAGCTGGCGATACTCAGGATTTCGGCGGCGCTGAGCTGGTCGTTGCTACCTGGGGCTGGGCCGAGGCCGGTCTCAAGACCCTGGCCGCCGACTTTGAGTCCCAGTACAACTGCACCATCGTGGTAGACCCCACCAGCGGCAACGGTGACCGTCTCAACAAGCTGATGGCTGAGCAGAACGATCCCACCGCCGATGTGGCCCTGCTGACCAAGAGCTTTGCCCAGACCGGCAATGAGGCGGGCCTGTTTGAGAAGATCGACACCAACATCGTCACCAGCATCGGCGATCTGTATGACATCGCTGTCAACGCCGACGGCTACGGCCCCTGCTACTCCCTGTGCCGCTACGGCATCATGTACAATGCCGACGCTCTGGAGAAGGCCGGTCTGCCCGCCCCTACCTCCTACGAGGGTCTGTTTGATGACCAGTATGCGCACATGGTGGCTCTGCCCGACATGACCTCCACCGCCGGCCCCTACATGCTGGTGGCTATGGCCGAGGCCATGGGCGGCAGCCAGGAGGATGTGACCCCCGCCATGGAGCTGATGCAGGAGAAGAAGGACAACATCGATCTGTGGTATTCCACCTCTTCCGACGTTGTCAACGCCTTCACCACCGGTGAGGCCAACATCGCCGTGTTCATGGACATCAATATGCCCAGCCTGACCGACAGCGGCCTGAACATGGTCTGGGTGGACGCCGCCGAGGGCTCCTTCTCCGCTCCCGCCACCGCCAACGTGGTGAAGAACTGCAAGAACCCTGAGCTGGCCCAGCTGTTTGTGGAATACCTCATCAGCAAGGACACCCAGGACAAGATCGCTGAGGTCATGAACGAGGCCCCCGTGAACAAGAACGCCACCATGGACGATTCTCTGAAGACCTATCTGGCCTTCGGCGACGAGTCCATGAACGCCCTGAAGGAATTTGACGAGGCCTACATCACCGCCAACAAGGAAGCCTGGATCGATACCTTCCAGCGCACTGTTGCCGTTCAGTAATTTCCCCGACCATACAAAAACGGAGGAGACGCCCCGGCGTTTCCTCCGTTTTTTAAACAACTGACAAGGAGAAGAGCCTGCCATGAAGCTGACTGTCTTATCGGAAAACGCCGTTCTGTACCCCGGCCTTGAGGGGGAATTCGGCCTGTCCGTCTACCTGGAGGAAGGAGATACCCGTCTGCTGTTCGACGCCGGGGAGCGGGACGCCTGCCTGCGGAACGCGGAGAAGCTGGGCATCGACCTCCGGCGGGTCACTGCCGTGGCGTTCAGCCACAACCACCGGGATCACTGCGGTGGTTTTCTGCGCCTGGCGGAGCAGCTTCCGCCGGACGTACCCATTTATGCCCATAGCGGCTTTTTCATCCGGAAGTGGTGGGATCACCGGTGCGACCCGCCTCAGCAGGAAACCTATTCCCAGACGCTGGAGTTGGTAGGCCCGCCCATGGAGGCATCCTGGTTCTTCCAGCAGGGGCTGACCGGCTTCCGCTGCCTGGCAGATGACTGTATACAGATCGCTCCGCATGTGAATCTTCTGGGAAACTTTCCGGACCCCGGACCGGAAGAGGCGGTCCATCCCTCCTCGGTCATGGAGGGGCCGGAGGGCCGCCTGGTGCCGGATACCTTCCCGGAGGAGCAGGTCTGTGTGGTGGATACCCCAGCAGGACTGGTGGTACTCACCGGATGCGCCCACAACGGCATCCGCAACATTCTCTCCACGGTAAAACGGCGCTTCCCGGAGCGGCCCATCCAGGCCGTTTTCGGCGGTACCCACCTGGTACCCCCGGACCCGGAACGCATTGCCCGGACGGCAGACTATTTCCGGCACAGCTCCATCACCTGTGCCGGTGTCTGTCACTGCACCGGCCCCATGGGTCTGGAAGTCTTTGCCCAAACAGTGCCCGCCTATCTGCCTACCGGCGCAGGCTTGGTATGGCAGACGCCCTCTTTCGCAAGGACATCCGCAGGCAGAAAAGAGAGTTGACCGCCATGCAGAGCCCGCAAGCTCAGGAATAAAACCCCCGGATACCTTATCCTCCCTGTCAGGGGAGCAAGGTATCCGGGGGTTTTATCTATTACGGAATCGGGCAGTTCTGCCCCGCTGTACGGTTTCTCACCGGATCATTCCTGCAAGGTAGGTGCGCTGCCAGATAAGCGCACATCCCGGGCAGAAACTCGTGGTGCTTCGGCAGAGGCCGTGCACCGGAGCGCAGCCGTCCGATGCGGGAGGGATTCATGCTGATCTCCCGTCCCAGCTGGCTGTTGGAAAGTTCCGCAATATTCATCAGTCCGTCAAATCGTTCGACAAACATGGTGATCTCTCTGCTTTTTTCTCCATTATATGACAGCTATCCGCACGAGCCAACAATTTTGGCACGGTTTGTGCAGAAAATCTGGCATGGTCATTCGAGCGCGTTCGCTTGTTTTTTTCCTCTTTCAGCCCGTATCCTATATAGGTAAGGAGGCACCCCCCCGGTTCCGCAGCGGATCATCAATTTCTTAACGCTCACTTAGCGCAAACTCTGTCTGTCAACTCTGCAAACGCCTTCTTTTTCATGTTCGCGCATGGTAAAATATACAAATAGCCAGTCCCCCCCGCATTTATTTTGCATTTTGACGGATTTTGGCCATCACTGCCAAACAATTCACTTCCGCTTCAAGGGCGGCAGCACCGCCGCGGTATAAATTCAGCCGGGACAAACCCATGGCTGAACTTCTTCTATATTCCTACATTTAAGGGAGGAAAGAAACTTATGAAACGAAGGATTTTGTCAACCCTGATGGCACTTGTGCTGTGTCTCACACTCCTTCCGGCAGCGGCCTATGCCGACGGGGGCACGGCGGTCTATGTCAGCAGCAGCGGCAATGATGGGACCGGTGACGGCTCGGCGGACAAGCCCTTCGTCACGCTGGCCAAGGCGGTCGAAGCGGCAGAGGACGGCGCGACGGTCTATGTCATGAGCGACCTGACCATGACGGCGCCGCCCGTTTCAGACCTGTTGCAATCGCGAAAAAAATTGTCGTTTTGACCAAGCTGACCCTTGCAGGCAAACCGGCTTTATGCTATAATTTCCCCGTAACTGCTGCGGGGTTTTACCGCAGTTGTAAATATGATCCATATCCGGTGGAAAGCGGTGAACGCCTATCAAGTAAATCAGCAAACATCCCTGAACCCCATCGCATCCCCTGAACCCGGGTCCCGGGCGGGACTCAAAAGAAATCGCGTGGAAAGAAGGTATAAATTTATGAAATGCAAACGGCTATCCGCATGGCTCTTGTCTCTTGTTATGATCATATCCTTGCTTCCAACGACGGCGCTTGCGGCAGAAGAGAACGATGTGTGGTCAACAGCATATGACGAAATTCGTGTTTACATGGATGATGCAACAAAAGCGGATCACGATAATTTAGAGGGAATTTTACCTAAGCAAGTTAGATTGTATACGTCAAAGGCCCTGCTTGATGAATATGTATTTTGCACGTCAAAAGGATCATATTGGAAATATAGCAATAGATTGAATTCCTCAAAACACAAAGTCACTGCCATCGATATCACAAGTATTGACTTGGCGCGCGATAAGACAATCGGCCACAGCCCTACAATCTCCATCCCCATTGAGGGAAATACGAAATATAAGGTAACTGTCTCCGAGGGTAAAGGGGGTAAATATCTCCGCATCGACATCACAAAGCGGACGCCCCATACTGTAACGTATGAGTTTTCCGGTGATCATCCGGGGAAGCAATACCTGCCAGCTTCGGAACAGGCAACTGCGACTACAAAGGTCACGCTTCCTACCGTGACAACACCGATAACTGGCACACTGAATGGAAAGGACGGCACTTGGACGTTCAACGGCTGGACGGTAACGGGCGATCAAACCGACACGCAGATTCCTCAGGAGGACAAGAAATTCATTATGCCGGACGAGAATGTGACGGTTACCGGCACGTGGACCTTTGAAGCAACTCCGCCGACCGGGACCCCTGTGTATGTCTATTTTCAGACGGTCAACACTGCGGGAAAACCGATCGGAGATAAAGATAACGAGAATGTAAAAGACGTGAAACACAATGAAAACGGCAACGGTTGGGCAACGCTGGGCAAGCTGACCACAGAACAGCCGGTTTCTGCTTCAACAGATAAAACTGAAGTTGGCAAACTCGGCAAAGAGGTCAAAAAGACAAATGACAAATTTGAAGAGTATTTACCTAATGAGAACTTAAACCTTGATTTGATCAAATGGGTGGAACTGAAACAAGACAACGGCGCGGCCGATTATGTGAAACCTGGCACAAACGCCTGGCACCTGAACGGCAAGGTTACGGCCTATCGGGCTATTTACTGCGACAGCAAAGGAAACGAGCTGGCAAACTTTACTCCCAATCAAGCTCCCAAATACTACCTTAAAGGAGCAGCCAACATCGGAGTGTCCACCGAAGAGCCTGCTACTGTTCCGGACGGTAAGGAATTTGACCGCTGGGTCACAAATGATGAAGATGTGACCGTAAAGAACGATACGTTCATCATGCCTGATCACGATGTGAAATTCACTCCCAAATGGAAACCCATCACCGCGGATCTGATCGACAATGACATTACCATTAAGCACGGCGTCAATGCCGCTCCTGCGGACGGTGACGATCCCACCGCGCACATTGTCAATAAGGACGCCAAGATCTCCTATCAGGCCACGCTGGATATGCAGAGCCTGAAATTTGGTGCTAATCCTGAGCATAAAACCGCCGTTTCTTTTATTGAGAAACAGATTGGAACCGGTTCTCTCTGGGGGTTCATGGAGGGCAAGAACATCACCACGTTCGCCGGCAGCAAGGTGAACCTGCACGTCAAGTTCAGCGACAAGCTGGAAAACCGGCTACGCTGAACGGCATCACCCTTAAAAGCGGCTGGTTTAAGCTTGATCGGAAAACCACGCCGACCTACGATAAAGCCACCGGTTATTGGACGATCCCCTGCGTGATCAAGGATGCGACTGACGCACCTGATATTGATACCAACGATTCCATCGTCACCCTTTCCGGGATCACCCTGCCCTTGACCGCTGACGCGCAGGACGAACTGCGCAGCGACACGGCACTGGACATCACGTCCGGGGGCTATATCGACGGTACGATCAAGATTTATACGTATGAGCTTTCGCTGATCGGCAAGAGCAAGGAAGCCCCCGCCGAAAATACCGCCAAGCTGAAGCTTGACGTGCCCACCTACACCGTGACCTATGACGCAAACGGTGGCTCCGGCACAATGACCGACAAAAATAGTCCCTATGCTTACGGGGCCGCAGCTACAGTTCTCACAAACGGCTTTACCCGCAGCAGATATACTTTCACCGGCTGGAACACGGAGGCGGACGGCAGCGGTAAATCCTACGCGGAAGGCGATCCCATCAAGATGCTCCGTAACGTGGTCCTCTATGCGCAGTGGACGCGCAACAGCAGTCACGACGATGACGACAAGTACTTCTTCGCCATTCAGAAGGTGGACGCACAGGACGGCCACGCCCTGAACGGCGCGAAGTTCGAGCTGTATCAGCTGGACAAGAATGACCGGATCAAAAACCGCAGAGTGGTCGAGACCAGACAGCAGAGCAGCAAAAACGGCATCGCCCTGTTCGGCGTGGACAACAAGAACTCCTATGACGGCATCTGGTACTACGCTGAGGTCTCCGCCCCCGAGGGCTACGTTCTGGACCGGACGGAGTACGAGATCAACGACAAGGACTTCTCCGACAGCCTCAGCACCGCCGTCAAATACGCGGACACCGTGCGGAACTACCGCGGCACCACCCCCGATCTGCTGAATGACAGCGACCACTTCGCCTATGTCATCGGCTACATGGACGGCAACGTCCGGCCCTACGGTCTGATCTCCCGCGCGGAGACCACCACCATTTTCTTCCGCCTGCTGAAGGATTCCGTCCGTGACGGCAATCTGCTCACCAGCAACACCTACACCGACGTGGCGGACGATTACTGGGCCAACACCGCCATCTCCACCATGACCGGTCTGGGCATCGTGCAGGGCCGCAGCACCACGACCTTCGACCCCAAGGCGCCCATCACCCGCGCACAGTTCGCCGCCATCTGCGCCCGGTTCGACACCGGCAAGAGCAACGGCGAGCAGACCTTCTCCGATATTCAGGGTCACTGGGCGGAGAAGTACATCCAGCGGGCTGCGGAGCTGGGCTGGATCAAGGGCTTCGAGGACGGCACCTTCCGTCCTGATACCTACATCACCCGCGCACAGGCCATGACCATGATCAACCGGGTGCTGAACCGGATTCCTGAGGATGAAAGCGACCTGCTGCCCGGCATGAACGTCTGGCCGGACTGCAACCCCGGCAACTGGTTCTACCTGACCGTTCAGGAGGCCACCAACTCCCACGACTTCAAGCACAAGGCCGGCAGCTACGAGACCTGGACCGGCATGAACAAGGATCCCGACTGGACCCGGTACGAAAACTGACATTTTGTGAAACTTTTTTGAAAAACGACCGTCTATATCAATATAGACGGTCGTTTTCACTTTTTCAGATGGAGGTGCTTCTCATGAAACGGATCTTCGCTCTTCTCCTTGCCGCGGTCAGCCTGATTTCCCTGACCGCCTGCGCGCAGCCCGAGGTAAAAACCCTCAGCAAGTACCAGCTGGCCGCCCCGCAGTATCCCCAGATGGCGCCGTACCCGGACGAGACCAGGTTCAGCAGGCCCAACGGAGACTTTGACAGTGACGGTTTCAATCAGGTTTATGACGCATGGCAGGCAGACCGCAGAAAGCAGACGGATCAGCCGGAGGGCTATACGGACGTGCTGGACGGCTACCTCCGCGCCGCCATTCCCCAGCTTCTCACCGGCAACAGCGGAGAGAACAAGGTCTGCTCCCCCATCAACCTCTACATGGCCCTCGCCATGCTGGCGGAGGTGACGGACGGCGAGAGCCGGGAGCAGATCCTCGCCCTGCTGGACAGCGGCGATGTAGACGCCCTCCGGGCCGAGGCCGCCGCTGTCTGGAACGCCAACTACTGCGATGACGGCGCAGTGACCAGTATTCTGGCCAACTCCCTGTGGCTCAGCGACAAAATCAGCTTCAAGCAGGAAACCATGGACGCACTGGCAAAGTATGATTACGCCTCGTCCTTCCGGGGTGAAATGGGCTCCGCCGCTTTTGACAAGGCGCTTCAGGACTGGATCGACCAGCAGACCGGCGGGCTTCTGAAGGAGCAAGCCTCCGGCCTGACGATGGATCAGGAAACGATCCTCGCGCTTGCGTCCACCATCTATTTCCGGGCCAAGTGGGACGGCGAGTTCTCCGAAGCCAACACCGCGCCGGATACCTTCCACGCCGACAGCGGCGATACGGCCTGTGACTTCATGCGTCAGCGCGGGACGAACACCTATTACTGGAGCGACCGCTTCTCCGCGGTCTCCAAACGGTTGGAGGGCAGCGGCGCCATGTGGTTCCTGCTGCCGGACGAGGGCGTTACGCCGGAGGAACTGCTGGCTGACGAGCCGACGATGGACTTCCTTCTCAGCGACGGTGAGAGCGCGGAGAGCAAATACCTCATCGTCAACCTCGCTCTGCCGAAGTTCGACACGGCATCGGACCTGGATCTGGCCGACAGCCTGAAGGCGCTGGGCATCACGGACGTCTTTGATCCGGCGGTCTCGGACTTTTCCCCCATGACTGACGATACGGCGGCTTATCTCTCCCAGGCCAAACACGCCGCCCGGGTGACCGTTGACGAGGAAGGCGTCACCGCCGCGGCCTATACCGTCATGATGACGTGCGGCGCAGCCGCCCCGCCGGAGGAGGAAGTGGACTTCGTTCTGAACCGTCCCTTCGTGTTCGCCATCACCGGGACTGACGGCCTGCCCCTGTTTGCGGGCATCGTCCATCAGCCGCAGCCATGATTAAGGGCTCTGCCTTGCAGGCGGCAGATACGAGGGCAATGTCCGTTTCCATATCGCGGGGTTTCAGACACGCAAAAGATCTCAAACGCAAGGGGCGGCATCTGCCGCCCCTTTTTCATGGTCAGAAACACTGTCCGCAAAGTGCTGGCCGCCCCTTGCTTTTACGTTTCGTCCAAGAAACTCAAAAATTTTTAGTCAAAATTACCAGAGGCACTGTCCGTTTCTGACGGACAGCGAAAAAAGCTGTATTTTCTGAAATCAGCCAATTTGTCCGTGTATCAAACACATTCGATTTCACTGTATGGTCATTCGGTGAAAAGCCTGCGAAAACCGCAGGAAAAATTTTGTGCGGATTTTCTCTTGCGGGCGGTATTGTATCTGTATAAAATACATTCATCTATAAGAGGTGGACGCTTTGAGCAGTCCGGATCTCGCAAGGAGGATGAATTGAATGAAGAAGTTTGTTTCCATCATGCTGGCGCTGGCTATGTCCATGAGTCTGGCGGCCTGCGGTGCTGACAGCTCCAGCGATGCCAGCAGCGACAGCCAGAGCAGTTCTGACGCCGCTTCCGGTGAAAAAGTTGTAAAGATTGGCGTATTTGAGCCTGCTACCGGTGACTCCGGCGCCGGCGGCAAGCAGGAGATGCTGGGTATGCAGTACGCCAACCACATGACCCCCACCGTGGACATCGGCGGCGAGACCTGCAAGGTGGAGCTGGTCTATGCCGATAACGGCTCCGATTCCGCCAAGGCTCCTACCGCCGCTTCTGAGCTGGTGAGCAAGGACGTTTCTCTGGTGCTGGGTACTTACGGCTCCAGCTGCGCCATGGCCGGCGGCCCCATCTTCGGTGAAGCGGGTCTGGCCGCCATCGGCGTGACCTGCACCAACCCCGGCGTCACTGCGGGCAATGACTACTATTTCCGCATCTGCTTCCTGGACCCCTTCCAGGGCACCGTTCTGGCCAACTTCGCGCAGGAGAAGTTCTCCGCCAAGAAGGCCTATTGCCTGGGCGAGCTGGGCAACGAGTACGATCAGGGCCTGATCAAGTACTTTACCGACGCCTTTGACGGCGAGGTCATCACCGACTCCTTCCCCACCAACACCTCCGACTTCAGCACTTACCTGTCGAAGGCTGCCTCCTCCGGCGCGGAAGTCATCTTCTGCCCCGTGTCCATCTCCTACTCCACTCAGATCGTGAAGCTGGCTGCTTCCATGGGTCTGGAGATCCCCATTCTGGGTTCCGATACGCTGGACAGCAACATGGTTCTGGAAGCCGCTTCCGGCTCTGACGTAAAGCTGTATGTCTCCACCTTCTATCAGGAGGGCGGCTCTCCCGAATTCGACGAGGGCATCAAGGCCTGGCTGAACGAGGACGCCACCGCCATGACCAACAACGGCGGCAATGACACCATCGCAGCCGTCACCGCCATGGGCTATGACGCCTACTATGTGGCGCTGGAGGCTCTGAAGGCCGCCGGCTCCACCGATCCCGCCGCTGTAAAGGCCGCGCTGCCCGGTGTGACCTACACCGGCGTCACCGGCGACATCGCCTTTGATGACATCGGCGACGCTATCCGCGACACTGCCTACATCAAGGTGGCTGACACCGCCAACAACGCTTGGGCTCTGGAAACGATGCAGAAAGCCGGTTGATCCGATCCTGCCGACCTGCCTGGTGGGGACTCCCCCGCCAGGCGGTCTTACCGTTTACAGACGGTTCGCGTGAACACGCCAAGGCCGGGACCGCCCCGAAAGCAGCCGCTCTGCGGCTTTTTTCAAGACGGCTCCGCCGCGTGCCTTCCGCGTAAAACTTGAAAGAAAAGGGAGGGTTCCCCGTGCAATACGGCATCTCCATTCTGCTCTCCGGCATATCGCTGGGCGGGCAGTACGCCCTCATCGCCATCGGCTACACCATGGTCTACGGCATCCTGCGGCTGATCAACTTTGCTCACGGCGATGTATTCATGGTAGCCGGTCTGATGATGGTCTACCTCAGCGCCAGCCTGCCGCTGGCTGCGGCCATTCCCCTGATGATCATTCTGACTGTGCTGCTGGGCTTCATCATCGAGCGGGCGGCCTACAAGCCTCTGCGGACAGCCCCCCGGATGTCGGTGATGATCTCCGCCATTGGTGTCAGCTATCTGCTGCAAAATCTGGCGACCTACGTCACCGGCGGCCTGCCCCAGATGTACCCCGCTCTGCCCGGTCTGTCCAACCAGCTGACCATTGCGGGGGTATCCACCAAGTATGTGACGGTGGTCACGCCGGTGCTGGTGGTGCTTCTGGTGGCGGCCCTGACCCAGCTCATCAACCACACCCGGATCGGCATGGCCATGCGGGCCGTGTCCCGGGATTTTGAAACCGCGCAGCTCATGGGCATCCGGATCAACAGCGTGATCTCCGTGACCTTCATCATCGGCTCTCTGCTGGCGGCCATCGGCTCCCTGCTGTACTTCACCAACTACCAGTCCATCGTCCCCCTGTCCGGCTCCCTGCCGGGACTGCGGGCCTTCGTAGCGGCAGTATTCGGCGGTATCGGCTCCATTCCCGGCGCCGTGGTGGGGGCGTTTCTCATCGGTATCTGCGAGAGCGTCATCAAGGGCTCTGATTGGAGCGTCTTTTCCGACGCCTTTACCTTCGCCATCCTGATCGTGGTGCTTTGCGTGAAGCCCACGGGTCTGTTCGGCGAAAAGGTCACGGACAAAGTGTAAGGGGGGGATCGACTGTGCTGAACGAAAAGAAAAGCAAACGGGGCACGGTGATCGCCCTGCTCTGCGCGCTGGCACTGTTGGCGCTGGTCATCCTGCTGGAAAACACCATGAAGCCCACGGGCATGTTATTCACCGTTCTGAAAAAGGGCGCGGTATACGCGCTGGTGGCGGTGTCCATGAACCTGCTCAACGGCTTCACCGGCCTGTTTTCTCTGGGACAGGCGGGCTTCATGCTGCTGGGCGCTTACACCTACGCCATTCTCACCATTCCCACGGCGGACCGGGAAGCGGTGTACTATCTCTATAACGGCTCCGCCGTGAATTTCTCCCTGCCGGAGCTGTTCGGCGGCGGGGCTGTGGGGCTGGTGCTGGGCGTTCTGCTGGCCCTGTTTCTGGGCGGCTGCGTGGCGGCAGCGGTGGCGTGGCTCATCGGCCTGCCGGTGCTGCGTCTGAAATCCGACTATCTGGCCATTGCCACCCTGGGCTTCGCGGAGATCATCCGGGCCATTTTCCAGTGGGACCCCCTCGGCCCCGTGACCAACGGCGCCAACGCCCTGAAGAACTTCCCCACCTTCTCCAGCTTCAATATCCAGAATGCCGACGGCAAGGTGATCCTGCGGCTGTCCACCTTCGTACCGTTTCTGCTGGCGGGGGTGTGCGTGGCGGTGATCGTACTGCTGATCAACTCCACCTACGGCCGGGCCTTCAAGGCCATCCGGGATGATGAGGTGGCGGCAGAGGCCATGGGCATCAATCTGGCCCGCCACAAGCGGCTGGCCTTCTGCATCAGCTCGTTTTTCGCCGGGGTGGGCGGCGGCCTGTTCGCCATGTTCGCTAATCAGGCGCAGGCCAAGGTGTTTACCACGGCTATGACCTACGAGATCTTGCTGATCGTGGTCATCGGCGGCATCGGCTCCATCTCCGGCAGCTGCATCGCGGCATTTCTGTATGTGGCGGCCAGCGAATGGTGGCTGCGGTTTCTGGACGCCGAGACCTACATCGGCAGCTTCAAGGTCCCCTTCCTGCGCACCGGCTTCCGGATGGTGGTGTTCTCCGTCATCATCATGGTGGTGGTGCTGTTCTTCCGGAAGGGCATCATGGGAGATAAAGAGCTGCCGGATCTCCTGAAAAAGCGGCAGAAAAAAGCGAAGAAGGAGGCGGTACAGCCATGAGTGAGCAGCTTTTGAGACTGGATCACATCACCATGCAGTTCGGCGGCGTTGTGGCTGTGGACGATCTGGAGCTGGAGGTCAACGAGGGCGAGATCGTGGCCCTCATCGGACCCAACGGCGCGGGAAAGACCACCGCCTTCAATGTCATCACCGGCGTATACCAGCCCACCAACGGCGCGGTGTGGTTTGACGGGGCGAAGATCATCGAAAACCACCCCCAGGGCAAAATGAAAAAGCAGTACAAGGGCCAGTGCGACGGACTTTACACGGAGACCCTCTCCCCTACCCCGGATAAGATCACCCGGGCGGGCATGGCCCGGACCTTTCAGAACATCCGCCTGTGGAAGACCCAGACGGTGTTCGACAATGTGCTCATCGCCAAGCATTGCCGCTCCACCAGCAGCGTGTTTTCCGCTGCGTTCCGGCTGAACCGGAAGGAGGAGGCGGCCCAGCGAGCGCAGGTGGAGGAGCTGCTGGAGATCGTAGGGTTGGCCGATGTGAAAAACGAGTTGGCCACCAGCCTGCCCTACGGCAAGCAGCGGCGGCTGGAGATCGCCCGGGCACTGGCGGCGGAGCCGAAGCTGCTGCTTCTGGATGAGCCGGCCGCCGGCATGAACCCTCAGGAAACAGAGGAGCTGACGGCCTTCATCGGGGAGATCCGGGAGAAATTCAAGATCACGATCCTCCTCATCGAGCACCACATGAATCTGGTCATGGGCATTTCCGACCGCATCTATGTGCTGGATTTCGGCAAGCTGATCGCCCACGGCACACCGGCGGAGATCCAAAAAAATCAGCGCGTCATCGACGCGTATCTGGGGGTGGCTGACGATGCTTAAAATTGAAAACCTCCAGGTCCACTACGGCGGCATTCAGGCTCTCCGGGGCATTTCTCTGGAAGTACCGGACGGCAGGATCGTGACGCTGATCGGCGCCAACGGCGCAGGCAAATCTACCACCCTGCGGACCATCACCGGACTGGTAAAGGCCTCCGGCGGCTCCGTCCAGTGGGACGGGCAGGAGCTGCTGGGCAAGTCCATCGACAAGATCATCTCCACCGGCATCGCCATGAGTCCGGAGGGCCGCCGGGTCTTCCCGGATATGACGGTGCTGGAAAATCTGAAGATCGGGGCCTATCTGCGCCGGGACAAGGCAGAGATTGAAAAAGACATCCAGTGGGTGTACAGCCTGTTTCCCCGTCTGGAGGAACGGAGCTGGCAGCTGGCGGGCACCCTCTCCGGCGGCGAGCAGCAGATGCTGGCCGTGGGCCGTGCCCTCATGTCCCGCCCCAAGCTGATGATGCTGGATGAACCGTCTCTGGGCCTGGCCCCGCTGGTGGTGCAGGACATCTTCTCCATCATCCGGGAGATCAACCGGCAGGGCGTCACGGTGCTGCTGGTGGAACAGAACGCCAACATGGCCCTGAAGATCGCGGACCTCGCCTATGTTCTGGAGACCGGCACCATCACCATGTCCGGCACCGGCGCGGAGCTGCTGGCGGACAGCCGGGTGAAGGAAGCGTATCTGGGAAAAAGCAGCTGATTTCTGCCGAATACACGCAATGCCCGAAGGAAGATCTCCTTCGGGCATTTTTCTGCAGGAATCCAACCTTCTGCTGACCGCAAAAAAGCTGCCAGGGAGATCAACTCCCCGGCAGCTTTTTCACTCGTTCAATTTCTGAAGTGCGGTCTCGGATGCACATACGCGCCTTAGCACATTAGCAGGATAGGTTCACATGCTCCATCAGGTCGATGAGGACCCGGATGCCCTGCAAATAGGCTCGCACCGGGATGCGCTCATTGGTCCCGTGGACGCCGGTGGCCGCTTCCTGCGGCTCCGCCATGGAGGGACTGCACCGCAGGCAGGTGTCACAGATCTGCTCATAGTGGTGGGCGTCCGTTGCCCCCACGGTCATGGATGGCAGAAATACCACGCCGGGGTAATATCTCTGCAATCTCGGACAGCGCGGATTTCTCGCAGCACGGCTGACAGATAGGCCCTGCTCTTGTGAGGCTTCCCGCTTGAGAGCGGTCTCTTTCAGTTCCTTTTGCGGGAGGGGATTTTTGCCCGAAGACTTTCCAGTCGGTTCAGGGCATTCAGAAGCGTCTCGTCCTTCTTGGCAAAGTGGAAGCGGATCAGATGATTCACCGGCTCGCGGAAGAAGCTGGAGCCGGGCACTGCTCCGACGCCTACCAGCCGGGCCAGATCCTCGCAGAATTTCAGATCGCTGTCATAGCCGAATTCGGAAATGTCCAGCAGGACATAATACGCCCCCTCCGGATCGTTGTGGATGATGTGCAGATCATCCAGTCCCTTGAGGAACAGCTCCTTCTTGTGGGTGTATTTCGCCAGCAGATCATCGTAGTAATCCTGTCCGAATTTCAGTCCCGGGATCACAGCCTCCTGTAAGGAAAAAGGCTAACCCCTCCCAAACTGCTTTGGAAGAGGTGTGCGCCTTTTATTAATCAATTTTTCCAAGTCTCAATTTCTGCCCGGCAAAAATTTAAACACTTTGTCCCGCTTACTTCACAGCTTGGTTGGCCTGTATCACCAGAACTGGCTGATCTGCACGCCCAAGCTCTGCCCTTTGCGGCAAGTGCCTCTGCCGCTCAGTCCAGCGCCGCCAGCAGCTGTCAGGACAGTCCGCGCTCACTTTTCTTACCGAAGCCCTATCAGAAAAAATGAGAAAAGGTGCTTGCGCAGCTCTGTTTTTTCTCCGGCGGTGTTTGACAACGCCCCGCCCTGCGGTATAATAACCGTATTATAAGCTTGCCGGAAACGGCGCAGTTCAAAGGAAGGATGACGTGCTATGACCATGGATACCAAAGCTCTGCTGGCGGAGGCGGAAGCCCTGAAGCCCCAGCTTCTGACGGATCGCCGGACCCTGCACAGGGACCCGGAGGTGGGCCCCTCCCTGCCCCGCACCGCCGCCTATGTGACGGAACGGCTGACGGCGCTGGGGTATACGCCCCGCCCGCTGGCCGGGGGCGTGGTGGCGGACATCACCGGTGAGGACACCGGCCGGTGCGTGCTGCTCCGGGCGGATATGGACGCTCTCCGGGTCCGGGAGGCCACGGGACTGGATTTTCAGTCGGAAAACGGCGCCATGCACGCCTGCGGCCACGATATGCACGCCGCCATGCTGTTAAGCGCCGCCGCTTTACTCAAGCGGCATCAGGCGGACTTGAAGGGCACGGTGCGGCTGGTGTTCCAGCCGGATGAGGAGGGCTTCACCGGGGCCAAGTCCATGCTGGCGGCCGGGGTCCTGAAGGATGCGCCGTCGCCCAAAGCGGCGCTGGCCCTTCATGTCAACTCCGGCACCCCCTCCGGCATGGTGCTCTGCGGTCGGGGGACGTTCATGGCGGGCTGCACCCTGTTCCGGATCTCCGTCCGGGGCACCGGCTGCCACGGGGCCATGCCGGAGACCGGCGTGGATCCCATCAACATCGCCGCCCACATCTATCTTGCCTTGCAGGCGCTGACTGCCCGGGAGATCTCCGCCAAGGAGCCTGCCGTGGTGACCATCGGGCATTTTCAGGGGGGACAGGCCCCCAATATCATCCCGGAGGAAGCGGTGATGGAGGGTACCATCCGCACCTTTGACCGGGAACTCACCGCCCGGATCATGGAGCGCATCCAAGCCATCGCGGAAAACACAGCGGCGGCCTTCCGTGGCAGCGCCACGGTGGAGGAGATCGCCTCCGCGCCGCCGCTGGTGAACGATCCCGCCCTGATGGAGCAGGTCTCCGGCTGGGCGGAGGAGCTGGCAGGCAAGGAAAAGGTGTACCGTCTGGATCAGGGCGGCATGGGCTCCGAGGACTTCGCCTCCTTCACCTATGCGCTGCCCTGCGCCTATCTGCTGTTAGGTGCCGGAACGCCGCAGGAGGACCCCCGCTACGGCAAGCCCATGCACAACGAGGCGGTGGTGTTCAATGAGGACGTTCTCCCCACCGGCGCGGCGCTCCACACCCTGTTCGCCCTGCGGATGCTGGCGCAGGAAACCTGAACCGTCCCCTCCCCTTTTTGCGGCAAATTCAGACTTTGTTCACCAACGGCAGCGCCGCCGGTGGTAGTCTATGAGCAGAAAAGAGGGAGAAACATATGGAAGAGAAAAAGAAAGGCGGCAAGCGGGCCGCGCCCAACCGCCGTGGCTGGCTGCTGGCGGTGCTGGTATTGGCGGGCCTGGGGATCTGGGGTATTCTGGAATGGCGGGCCCATACCGCGCCGGGGCCGGGCGTTACCGTCAGCGAGGAAGCCCTGACCCGCAGCGAGCCGTTTTACCAATATGACGCCCCCGGCGTCACCGTCCGGGCCGGGGTGGACGTTTCCAGCTATCAGGGAAACGTGGACTGGCCCGCCGTAAAAGCCGCCGGAGCGGACTTCGCCATGCTGCGGGTGGGCTTCCGGGGCTACGGCACCGGGGCTTTGGTGGAGGACAACGCCTTCGCCCAGAACGCCGCCGACGCCGCCAATGCGGGGCTGACGGTGGGCGTTTACTTCTACTCTCAGGCCGTCACGGAGGAGGAAGCCGCCGAGGAAGCCCGATTCGTGGTAGAGCGGCTCCGGGGGACGAACGTCAGCGGCCCCATCGCCTATGATCTGGAATTTTACACGGCGGACGAGGCCCGGACCGACGATCTCACCGGCGAACAGGCCACCCAGAACGCCCTCGCCTTCTGCGACGTGATCCGTCAGGCGGGCTACGAGCCGGTGGTCTACATGAACCTCCACTGGGCCGGAAGTATGTACGGCATGGAGGAGCTGGCGCACCTGCCGGTCTGGCTGGCCAGCTACGGCCCCGTCCCGGCGCTGGACCGGGGCGTGACCCTCTGGCAGTACAGCGAGAGCGGCGTTGTGGACGGCATCGAGGGTCCTGTGGATCTGGATCTGTGGTTCACCAAGGAATAGCGCCCCTCAACTCCCCGCGAAAAAAGACGGTTTTTCATGCGCCGCCCCGCGGCGGCACCCAATCTCAATGACCAAGGAGGTCAACCCTATGCGGCTTTCTATCAAAACCTGCACATTGGATATGCCCTTTGCGGCCATGCTGGATTTCTGCGTGGCGCAGGGCGTTCAGGCGGTGGAGATCGGCACCGGCAACTGGTCCGGCGCGCCCCACATCGACTTGGACGAACTGCTTGGCTCCGAAACGGCCCGGCAGCGCTGGATGGACCAGCTTCGCCGCCGGGATATCGCCCTGTGCGCCCTGAACTGCTCCGGCAACCCCCTTGCCTTCCAGAAGGACTGGGAGGTGACGGAGAAAACCTTCCGTCTGGCGGCGCTGCTGGGCGTGGAGAAGATCGTGATGATGAGTGGCCTGCCCGCCGGCTGTCCCGGCGACAAGACCCCCGTCTGGATCACCACCAGTTGGCCGCCGGAGACTCAGGACATTCTGGACTACCAGTGGAATGAGGTGGCCATCCCCAAGTGGAAGGAGCTGGTTCGCATGGCGGCGGACTGCGGTATCCGCCAGATCGCGCTGGAAAACCACGGGATGCAGCTGGTGTACAACCCGGAGACCCTGTTCCGTCTGCGGGAGGCCGTTGGCCCTATGGTGGGCATGAATCTGGACCCCTCCCACCTGTTCTGGATGGGCGGCGACCCCATCGAGGCCGCCCGGGTTCTGGGGGAGCAGAACGCCCTCTACCATGTCCACGGCAAGGATTCCCGCCCGGAGCGGCGGATGTCCGGGCCAAACGGCCTTTTGGACACGAAGCCCATCGACCAGTTCCGCACGCGTTCGTGGAATTACGTGGCTGTGGGCTGCGGCCACGGCGCCCAGTGGTGGAAGGAGTTTTTCTCCACCGTGCGGATGGCCAGCTATGACGGCGACGTGTCGCTGGAAATGGAGGATCTGACCATGCCCATGCTGGAGGGCCACCTGACCTCCCTCCGGGTATTGAAGGAGGCGCTGGTGCTGTAACATCGCATGAGTCGGTCTCTGTAAATTCCCCCAATAAAAGTCATAGGAGGCGTGTCTGTTGACACGCCTCCTGCGAGACTGTCGATAAAGTAGTAAATTCTCCGCGACGGTAAGGAAGGGTGTGCGCGGGAAACCCAAGAGGGGTGTCCCGCGCCATTAAAATCCTAAGTTTTCAGAACTTTTATGAAGTTCTGAAAACTTGCTCAGCGGGGAGAAAAGACTTTTTCGACACGCTGATAGGAGGCGTGTCTGTTGACACGCCTCCTATGTTCTTATATTTCTTGCATTTCCGGTCATTTCACCGTGCAGGCTGATGGGAAAATGTCCCGTACAGGGGAAATTTCCCCCTCTATTGCTGTAACACTGTTCCGCTTTACAGCAGGCCCTGCAGGAAGATCACAACGATCAGCGCCGGCAGAATGAACTGGAAATAGGGCTTCAGCCACTTGGCGAATTTCAGGCCCTCGCCCTTATTGGCCTCCGCCACATACTTGTCGAAGCCCCAGCCCCATTTGCTGACGCAGAACAGCAGATACACCAGAGAGCCGATGGGCAGCAGCAGGCCGCTCACGAGGAAGTCTTCGCTGTCCAGCACGTCCTTGCCCAGAATGGGGTGGAAATCGCTCCAGATATTGTAGCCAAACACGCAGGGCAGGCTCAGGAGGGCCAGCAGCACGCCGTTGATGAGCACAGCCTTCTTGCGGCTGATGCCGAAGGTGTCCATGCAGACGGCCAGAATGTTCTCAAACACCGCCAGCACCGTGGAGAAGCTGGCGAACACCATGAACAGGAAGAACAGCGTGCCCCAGAAGCGACCACCGGACATGTTCACGAACAGAGGCGGCAGGGTCTGAAAGATCAGCGCGGGGCCTTCACCGGGCGCAACGCCGAAGGTGAAGCAGGCAGGGAAAATGATGGCGCCCGCCATGAGGGCCACGAAGGTATCCAGAATGCAGATGCGGACAGCCTCGCCGGGGAGGGTCTGCTCATCGCTCATGTAACTGCCGAAGATCTCCATGGCGCCGATGCCCAGAGACAGGGTGAAGAACGCCTGATTCATCGCGTCGGTGATGAGGCTGCCGAGACCGTGCTCCCGGATGGTGTCCACGGAGGGCAGCAGGTAGAACTTCATGCCCTCCGCCGCGCCGGAGAGGGTCAGGCTGTGGACCGCCAGCACCACGATCAGTGCCAGCAGGCAGATCATCATGACCTTGGTCACCCGCTCCAGGCCCTTCTGAAGGCCGAAGCTGCACACGATCAGGCCGGTGACCACCACCAGCTCCGTGAAGATGACCATGGAGCCGGGGCTGCCCAGCATGGTGCCGAACATCCCGGAGATCTCATCGCCGGTCATACCGGCGTGGAAGCCGCCGGTGAGGAATTTGCCGAAGTAGTTCACCATCCAGCCGGTGACGGTGGTGTAATACATCATCAGCAGATAGCAGCCCGCCAGACAGAACCAGCCGTGGAGGTGCCACTTGGAGCCGGGCTTTTCCAGATTCTTGTAGGCCAGCACGGCGCTCTTGCGGCCGCCGCGGCCCACCGCCAGCTCCATGGTCATCACGGGGACGCCCAACAGCAGCAGGCACACCAGATAGAACAGGACGAAATAGCCGCCGCCGTTCTTGCCGGTGATATAGGGGAAGCGCCACACGTTGCCGATGCCGATGGCGCAGCCCGCGCTCACCAGCAGGAAGCCCAGCCGGGAGCCGAAGGATTCTCTTTGCATTTTCAAGTACCTCGCTTACACACAACAAATATGCACTTATCTTAGCGGAAAAAATCCCCCTTTACAAGGGGGATTTCTTCATGATAAAATAAGAAAAACTTATTTTGTGTCGTGGGAGGGCGTTATGAATC
>OLGB01000839.1_pt1 | contig 40335 bp, 41 predicted proteins | sample 1605691 | NCBI WGS metagenome assembly OLGB01 (sample SAMEA3888925, study PRJEB22519) | human gut metagenome | biome: human gut; feature: human-associated habitat; material: faeces | place: Denmark | collected 2010
CATTTCTGGTAGATGATAAGTTTTTATGCTTCATCGAACACCAGAGTTCCTTTAATCCGAACATGCCACTGAGAGGTTTCTTTTATGCCGCTGACTCTTATCGCCAGTTGCTTGGAGATTCCGAAAATATCTACGGCAGCAAGCTGATTAAAATACCTGTTCCACAGTACATTGTATTGTATAATGGGCCAGTATCAGGAATGAAGACAGATGTAGCATACTTAAGGCTATCGGATGCCTTTGAAGTTCCTAATAAAGTCGAAGGTTACGAATGGACGGCTAAAGTCTTAAATATCAACCGGGGATTTAATGAGGGAATCAAGGACAAATGCAGAGACCTGTATGAATATTCCTGTTTCATTGACAGCATTAAGAAATATAACGCTGAAATGCCACTCAGAGATGCCATAGACAGAGCCATTGATGAGTGTATTGAAAAGAATATTCTTGCAAGCGTACTTTCTAAACATCGCAGAGAGGTGAAAGATATGGTTCTGACAGAGTTTGACCAGAATAAATATGGTGAGATTTGTAAGGCTGAGGGTAAAGCTGAGGGTATTGAAATTGGTAAGGCCCAAGGCATTGAAATTGGTAAAGCCGAAGTCATCAATCAGCAGAAAGAAAAAATCTTATCTCTTATCAAATCCGGAACTCTTACTGTACAAATGGCAGAGGACATCACCGGCATAAGCAAGAAAGAGTGGAATTTACTTCTGGAAAAATAAGATTTCCAGAAAATAACCTGCGAAGCATATGACTTTGCAGTATGAAAAATTATATTGCGGAAAAAGACCCTGGAATGTTCCAGGGTTTTCTTTTTGAAAAAATATAGCATATTAACCATATCACGAAGAGAGAAAAGGAGAATAAGGATGAAACAGCGTATTTTTGTTGATATGGACGGAACTATTGCTTACTGGGAGGCCGGAGCGTCTTATGAAGAAGTATGTACTGCAGGCTATTTTTTAAATCTGGAACCCGTTCATTGTATGATTAATGCGATAAGATACTTAATCAGAAATGAATATGATGTATATGTATTGTCAGCCGTTATTGATAAAAATAGAGAAAAAGAAAAGAGAGCATGGCTTAGAATGTATTTGCCGGAGGTCAAAAAAGAAAATTATATATTTGTTCCTTGCGGAGAAAATAAAGCCGATTATATTTTCAATAAGTGTAAAAACGATATTTTGCTGGATGATTACTCGGAAAATCTTCATGGTTGGCATGGCATCGGAATTAAAGTTATGAATGGAATCAACGGAACGAAGGGTACATGGAATGGTATGAAAATTCATGGATATATGTCTACACGACAGATTGTTTCGGAATTAAAAGAATGCATTCAGGGATAAACAAAAAACATCAGGAATTCTCCTGATGTTTTTCTTTTTAATACGCAGCCAATACTGGCTTTTTGTCCAAAATGGATTTAAAACCAAGATACTCATACCATTTTTTTCTCATCTCTTCATTTACGTGAATTTCGAGATTACTTAATGATACTTTGCAATCCAATCCGGTAACAATAGTAGCCAACTTCTTGGAAAGTAATGCTTTTTCTTCTGCATCATCGGCAAGAAGTTTCTTAATCGGACTTACTCTAAAGCCTAATTCTTCTTTCCATAATTTTTTAAGCTCTTCTGCATCCGTATTTTTTACGGCCATAAATACATTTTCCAGAGTTCCATATTTAGAAAGCAGCAGAGCAGCGGTTTTTTCGGAAATTCCTTTTACCCCCGGAATATTATCAGAAATATCTCCGGATAATCCTTTCAAATCCGGAATCTGTTCCGGATATACTCCCATATCCCATTTAATACTTTCTCTGCCAAAAGGAAATACCGCATCCGGCAAATGGTAATCTTTTAAGGATGTAACAGGTGCTTCCCCCTGCGTATAATCATAAAAGATGGTATCTGCCTTTTCCTGTGACTGATATGTCATCCACAACTGCACGTTAGGCTTAACAAGCTGCATCATATCATGGTCATTTGCCAAGATTCTTACAGGAATTTCAGAACGAAATCGTTCACAAAGGCTTCCAATAATATCATCGCCTTCAAAATCAGAAGAAGCAAAAGCCGGAATACCCATTTCCATAAGTATTTTAGGAAGTAAATCCCGCTGCATTTTTAAGGGTTCTGGGGTTTCTTTTCGATTTCCTTTATACTCCGGATACATCTTCCGCCGAAAGGTATTTCTGGTTACATCGAATGTAATAGCAAGATGGGAGGGTTTACACTCTGAAATGATTTTTTCCAGCCTGTTCATGAAACTGAAAATACCATTAGTATAAATCCCATTTCTGTTTAAGATTTTGCCATAGTAGAGATAATCATCTTCATGATTTTTATTAAATTTAATTTCGGGAGGAAGAGTCCCGTAATAGGCAGTTGTAAGCATTGCACTTCCATCAATAATCAATAATCCGTTATTCATTTTATTTTTCTCCTTTTTATCAACTTTTCTTTAATATGAGAGAAAAGTCAAAATAGAAATAATTTTTCAATAAATAAATTCTGTCATATTAACTTTAATAAAAAGATAATATGGAGGATTTAGATATGTTTACAAATACAATTTCAACAGGACTTTTGCACAACCATACAGAAGAATCCCTTCTGGACGGTTATACAAAGCCGGATGATTTAGTAAAAAGAGCTGCCGAACTTGGAGCTAAAGCTGTCGCTTTGACAGACCATGGAACCATGACTGCAGTTCCTAAATTTAAGAAAGCCTGTAAAGAAGCTAATATCACTCCTATTGTCGGAGTGGAGGCTTATGTTGCCGAAGAAGGAGAGAAGAGAACGCATCTTATTCTTATGGCTACTGATGCTCAGGGCGAAAAAATGATTAACAAGCTGGTTACTTTAAGTAACAGTAATGTTTCCAAATCTGGTAAATTGCGGTTTCCTACAGCGACTAATGAGATGCTTGCAAAGTGTTTCGGAAAAGGTTCTGCAGGTTATGGACATGTAATTGCTACATCTGCATGTATTAACGGTGTAGTTCTTGGTTTGCATTTCCGAAATGAATCCAATAAGGAAATACTTCAGAACTTAAAGAAACAGAATAAAGGTTATTTTGATGTACAGACTGCTATTTCTTATGCAGAAAAACTGACAGCAGAAGCCAAAGAAAAAATCAGCAAACTTACTCCTTATGTGAAGAAAACATTTAAGCAAAGAGAAAACTTTGTTGCAAAGATTCAGAATGAAGAGGAAAAACGTGTTGCTGAAGAACAACTGAATAAAGAAAAACAAATGTCTGCACAGGCTGAAATGATGATTAAGTCATTAAAAGCTGAAAATACAGCAAGACAGAAGAAAATCACAGAATTAAAAAAGAAACTTCCTAAAGAGAATTTTTCACTGGAAAGTTTTTCTAAGAATATTGAGAGCCTGGAAAATAAGATTTTATCAAAGGACCAGTTAATCGAAGCTATGAAACAGGAAGCAAGGAAATATGACGATTTATTTGGTCATGGAAATTTCTTCCTTGAAGTACAGAATCACAATATGCCGGAAGAACTTGAATATATGCACATTCTGGTAAAGATTGCTGAAGAGCTGGATATTCCGTATGTAGCTGCTAATGACTCTCATTTCGCAAGAAAAGAGGATGCAAAAGCAAGAGAAGCAATCAGAAGCCTTCGTTTTAATAAATGGGAGCCTATGTCTGAATATGATAAGGAACTCTATATTAAAACAGATGCGGAGTTGTTCGAAATTCTTGCTAAAGCAATCGGCGAACAGCATGCCGCAACAGCCATTCAGAATATTGGATTGGTTGTCGCAAGATGCAAAGGAGTTATGAAAAACAGCCATCATTATCCTAAGTTTTCTAAAAATGGAAACAGTGATGAATTGCTTCGCAAGTTGGCATATGAAGGTATCCCTAAAAGATTTACAAAAGAACAGTGGACAAAAGAATATCAGGACAGATTGGAATATGAATTGTCCGTTATCATCAAAATGGGTTATTCCGATTATCATTTAATTGACCAGGATTTCATTAATTTTACGAAAAAGCTTGGCTATATGCCGGAAGATAGATACAAATATCTGGAAGAAAATATGCATTCCATGAGCTATGAGGAAATTGTAGCTTATGTAGAAGCAGACCAGAGTAATATCGGATATGTTATTGGACCGGGCAGAGGTTCTGCAGCAGGTTCTTTGGTATGTTATCTTCTTGGTATTACGGATATTGACCCTATTAAGCATGGTTTGTTATTTGAGCGTTTCTTAAATGTAGAGCGTGTCAGCATGCCTGATATTGATACCGACTTCGCTAATGGTTACAGAGAAGTAGCTGTAGAATATGTAGCTAAAAAATATGGTGAAAATGCTGTTTGCCGTATTGTAACAAAAGGAACAGCAGCAGCAAGAGGAGCTATCAGAAATGTAGCAAGATGCCTTGGACAGATTGAAGGCCATGATGAAGATTTGTATAATATGATTGCTGATAAACTTGCAAGAAAAATTCCTGTAAAGCCGCATGAAACTATTTCAGCGCATTTGGATGAAATGCAGGATATTATCAGTGAAAATCCAATTGAAGCTAATGAAATTCTTGAAAAAGCAATGTCTATTGAAGGCTCTGTAATTCAGTATGGTATGCATGCTGCAGGCGTTATTATTTCTGATAACGATGATGTATCTGATTATGTTCCTCTTATGTTGGACGACAAATCCGGAAAATGGAAATGCCAATGTGATATGGTGGAATCAGAAGAAGCCGGGCTTCTTAAAATGGACTTTCTGGGATTAAGAAACTTAAATATTATCACAGAAACCATTCGCATGATTTGGAAGAATAAGGGTGTTAAAATTAACCCGGATGTAGATATCAAAGAGGATAAAAAAGTTATTAAAGGAGTATGTGCTGCCGGTAAAACAAACAGTGTATTCCAGTTTGAATCTGGCGGTATGAAGCAGATGTTACAGCAGTTTGCTCCAGACTCTTTTGAAGACTTGATTACTCTTGTGGCAGCTTATCGTCCCGGTCCTATGGATTATATTCCTCAGATGATTGAAGTTAAGCATGGAAGAAGGCCTCTTGAATTTGCAACTCCTGAATTGGAACCCATTCTGAAAATAACTTATGGATGTATTATTTATCAGGAGCAGGTTCAGCAGATTTTCCAGCGACTTGCCGGATATTCACTGGCACAGGCAGATATTGTTCGTAGAGCAATGTCTAAAAAGAAAGAAAAAGTTCTTCTTGCCGAAAGAGAAAGCTTTATCAATGGCGATGCGGAAAGAAATATTGTAGGATGTGTTGCAAACGGTATTTCTGCAGAAGTAGCAAATAGCCTGTTTGATAGTATGACAGAATTTGCAAAATATGCTTTTAATAAGTCTCATGCTGCAGCATATGCAAGAGTTGCTTATATAACTGCGTGGCTTAAATATTACTATCCGGCAGAGTATCTGTGCGTTGCAATGGAATATGCAAGTAAGAATAAAATCCAGGGACTTATTGATGAATGTAAGTCTTATGGTATTTCTGTACTTCCTATTGATATCAATAAATCCGGAGCCAGCTTTACTGCGGAAGACAATAACATTTATTTTGGAATTACTTCCGTAGACGGCATTGGAAATATTGATAAAACCATCGAAGCAAGAAAGCAGAGGAAGTTTGTCAGCTTTGCAGATTATATGCTTCGTGGACATATTGATAAGGGAGTTACCGAAAATCTTATTAAAGTTGGTGCCTTTGATAAGTTCTGTAATAACAGAAAGGCTTTACTGACAGCGGCCTCTACCATGGCATGTTACCTCAAGACAATGAAAGATTCTGAAAAGAAAACAAAAGAGTTAGAGGTAAAGAAAGATATCGTATCCATGGATTGCAGCGATGAAGAAAAACGTGTTCGTCTTACCGAAGCCAAGATTAAATTTGGCAAGAATATTCCCGATGTTAAAAAGATAGAAGAATCTATTGAAAGAGAAAAGGAAAAAAGAGCAAAAGCAGAAGAGGATATTAAATTCTGTGTCATTCCTGCAGAAATGCCGGAAGATTATGAAGAAAGACTGGAAGAAGAAAGACAGCTTATCGGAGTATATATTACAGGACATCCTATTGATGCATACAGCGTTCCTAAAGATACTGTAAAAATTACAGACCTTGTTCCTGAAAAGAAGCAAAAGATATTAGGTATCATCCGTAATCTGAGAATTACCCAGAGAAAGAAAGATGGTGCTGAGATGGCATTTTTCGAAGTAGAAGACAAAACCGATACACTGGACGTTGTTTGCTTTGCTTCCAAATATGAATACTGCAAAGAATTCATTAAGGAAGGTGATACCGTAGTTATCAGTGGTAAAATTGTTACTCAGACAAAGGAAAATGTTACCGTGGATGAGAATGGCGAAGAAACCGTTGAAACAGAAGAAGTTTATCAGATGTACTGTGATTCAGTAATGAAGGCTAAGAAAATGAAGAAAGATTTCATTTTGAATGTAGTCGATATCATGGATTGGACCGACAGAATTCAGCCACAGCTGATGAAATATGCTTCTGAAAGCGGAGAGTACAGAATTATTCTCAGAGATATGCTTTTTGAAGAAATGAGACCTACCAATATCTGTGTTTCAGCAGATGTAAAAGCTATGTTAGCATAAAAAGAGAACCGCCAATAGGCGGTTCTTTTTTATTGGAATAACTCTGATTTAATAGAAGCTAATTCATCTTCATTCTTCTTATCAATCTCTTCCTGAGTATGGAAATTCTGCAGAAACTCTGTCGAATAAGGAACCACTTCAATCGTATTATCGTTCCAATCATATGTTTCTGAACAGTGTTCACATACACTTTCCCTGGAATATTCTCTTGTCTGGATTCTTCCGTCCACTAAAACCACAGAGCCTTTGTAAATAGCATCTCTTGCTTGAGATGCGTTTTCTCCAAAACAACGCACAAAAGGATAATCAGTACGGATATTAGGACATCCATCATTCAGATAATATTTACGGTTAACTGCAAGCTGATAAAGAGCAGTCTTGATTTTTCCTTCATGGTAGTATTTTACGTCATCACAAAGATTTCCGATTAATAAAATCTGATTTGAAATTTCCATATGGTTTTTTAATTCGATTAGACTTTCTCTTTCATTCGATTCTGTTTTCCGAATATCGAGATATACCGGACTGATAAATGCAAGAGTACCACGAATCAAATTTGTTTTACCGCAATGTTTGCAAGTTGTTTTCTTGGAAATGTCCATAGTTGTTAAAAATCCTTTAATTTCAACCAGGTCATGTTTCTTTAGCTTGGAAAGAGCTTCAATCATTTCCGGATTGCCGCTATATACGATAGGTTTATCATATCGTAATGCCTCATCGCCATCTCCAACATCTCTCATATTACGGATTAAAATAAGGTTCATCATACCTTTTTTGTATATACCTTCATTATCCTTAACAATAATTGGGTCATCAGCGACCATTCCAAACAAAGATACCGTATTATGTCGTGCCATAATTAAATATCTCCTTTGTTTTATATTTTGTAACTCATTATTAATATGAAAGATGAAAATTAATTTTTGCCTAAAATTTTTTCTTTCATATTAAGAATAACTGTATTGATGGAAGGAGATAAAAAAATGTTTTGGAAAAAAGATATAGAGGAAACTCTTTTGTTTTTGGCGTATATGAGAGCCGGTTATCCGTTTATTGTTTTTGACTTGGAAACCTCTGGGTTGAAAGTGGCAACAGATAGAATTGTCCAGTTCTCTGCTAATAAGTATGAAAAAATTGAAGGAAAATATCAGATGACAGATTCCATAGATTTATATATTAAACCACCGTTCTTAATGGAACAGTCTGTTATTGACGTTCATGGAATCACAAATGAATTTTTGGAAAATAAGCCTTCGGAAGCGGAAGCGTTTCAGGATATTCTGAAATTTATAAATGTGCCTGCAGTATTTACCGGATATAATATCAAAAAGTTTGATATGAAATTTATGGCAGAATTATTTAAGCGGCAGGGATATAATTTTGAGCCTAATGCAGTAGTAGATATTTATACCATTGCAAAAGAACTTATTTATCCTAAAGAAACAGAAAACAGCTTAAAGTTGATTAATGTCTGCAATTATTTCGGAATTGCTGACGGTGTTACGTTTCATAGCGCAGCAGAAGATATTCTGGCTACGTGGAATTGTGGACTTGCGCTTGCTGAAAAATATCAGCAGGAACATAGAAAGAAAGAAGAAGAAAAAGAAAAGGCTATAATTAAGAGCATGTCTCAGTACAAAAAATCAAGCTCGGTAAACCGCATTTATGTAGATATTCTGTGTTCTACAGGATATGGAAAGGTTTACTACGACATTCCTAAAAAAGGCTGGGTTGATTGTGGTGATAACGGAGTAATTCCTTATATTAACATGCATGACTTGAATGAAAGAGCCGAAAATATTGCAAAATCAAGAAACTTTAAGTCTCTTGAAAAGTTTGAAGGCAGTTATAAAGCCGGAAAGGAAGATAATTTATGTATGAATACATGATAGATTCCTTTTTAGCGAAAGGAATCAAATTAAATGATTTTCGTCATATTGCAAAGCAGTTTGATGAAAATACGGAACTGATAAAGCTTAACTTCAATAATTCTGTGCCGATGCATCTGGTAAATGAATCCGGAGACAAATATTGTCTTAAAGTTCTAAGACCATGTAGTATTTTCAAAATCAGTAATACCGGAGTATATGCACTTGCTGAAGATGCAGTAATTAAAAAAGCCAGACTCGAAAAAATGAATAAAGATTTTGCCGAAGAATTTGTTAATAAGAATCGGACGTTGATGTTGTTTGATAAAAAAGGGCATTTTTTTACATCTGAACTGATGGCAAAAACTTTTGGCGGTAAATTCACATCCATCGGCGGTAAATTTTTACGACAGTCATCTCTGGAGCGTGATATTTGCTTTGCAAAACTGACTGAACAGGAAGAGATGCCGTCCGGAGTAGCATTAGTAAGAAAAGCTGACGGAATTCCTAAGATTTTTGCAGTATACACAGAGCGTTATAAGAGAACGCCTTTATCTTTGTTATCAGATGTTGTTACCAGAATGGAAGCAGAAGAAGGTATTAAATTCTGGACAGTTTCACAAAAGAAAGCAGAAATTTACTTCGATTTAGATATTCCGGAATTAAAGAACAAATATTTAATTCCCGGCATTCTGTTAGAAACTTCTGATACCGGATATGCACAGACAGTAGTAAACTTGTGCTGGAGAGATAAAAAAAGCTCCGTTAGTGATTATTTCATTCAGGATAGTGTCTCTTTTAAGCACTCTACAGATGTGACAGTGGAAGAACTCATTGAAACCATCCAGAATTTTTTGAATGAGCAGAAATCCTTTTTGCAGAAATATGAAACATATCATGAAACATTGGAATTGAAAAAAATTCAGAATGAAAAGGAATACAAAAAATATGTAACTTCTGTTATGACTGATTTAAATTTCAAAAAGATTCTTGGAATGGCAGGAGAAAAAAAGCTTCTTGCATGGTTTGTGGAGCAGTATAATGAAAATGTAAAAAATGCTGCTTATGTATTTGACAAAATTATAGGGCTTGACAGAAGCAATTTACGGTTTTCAGAAAGCCAGAATAATGAATTCAGATATATTTTACAAAAGTGCATTGCGGCATAATGAAAACTCCCCCTGATGGGGGAGTTTTTCTTTTTCAAAAATCTATCATATTAAACTCAAACATAGATAACAGGAGGATAAATATGAAAGGTTATAAAGCATTAAATATGGATATGTCATCTGCATATGGTGATATGGTATATGAAATCGGTAAAAAATACACTATTACCGGAGAATTGCAAATGTGCAAAAATGGATTTCATTTTTGCAAACATTTAGAAGACGTAGAAAATTGTTACAGGATTATAAAGTCCAGAATTTTTGAAGTAAAAGTAGAAGGTGAGATTATTGAGGAATACGATAAATCTTGCGCCAAATCTATTATGCTGGTTCGAGAACTGTCAAAAGATGAAATTCGCCAGTATTTTATTGATAATCAAAAACGTATTTTGGAAAAATATTATCTTTGTCGAAAAGCATTAGCTGACCAAGGGATTTGTTTGGATAAATTAGTTAATGATGAAGACTGTGATGTTCGGGCAGCAGTAGCAAAACAGAACTACGGTTGGGATATTCTTATCCATGATGAAGACTGGCGTGTTCGTACCGCAGTAGCCGGACAAAATTATGGTTTAGATATTCTTATCCATGATGAGGACGGGCGTGTTCGTGTGGCAGTAGCAGAACAGGGCTATGGTTTAAACATTCTTGTTCATGATGAAGACTGGTGTGTTCGTGCCGCAGTAGCCGAACAGGGATATGGTTTAGATATTCTTATTCATGATAAAGACTGGTATGTCCGTAGAGTAGTAGCCAGACAGGGCTACGGTTTAGATATTCTTATTCATGATGAGAACGGGCGTGTTCGTACCGCAGTAGCAAAACAGGGCTACGGTTTGGATGTTTTGGTTTATGATGAAAATCCGTGGGTTCGAAATGCGGCTCTCAATAAATTAAAAGCTCTCCAGTAATGGAGAGTTTTTCTTTTTCAAAAATCTATCATATTAAGACTAAATATAGATAACAGGAGGATAAATATGAAAGGTTACAAAGCATTGAATATGGATATGTCATCTGCATATAGTGATATGGTATATGAAATTGGTGAAAAATATACTATTACCGGAAAATTGGAAATGTGCAAAAATGGATTTCATTTTTGCAAACATTTAGAAGACGTAGAAAATTGTTACAGGATTATAAAGTCCAGAATTTTTGAAGTAAAAGTAGAAGGTGAGATTATTGAGGAATACGATAAATCTTGCGCCAAATCTATTATGCTGGTTCGAGAACTGTCAAAAGATGAAATTCGCCAGTATTTTATTGATAATCAAAAACGTATTTTGGATAAAAACTGGCTTTGTCGAAAAGCATTAGTGGCCCAAGGGCTTTGTTTGGATAAATTAATTAATGATGAAGACCTATGGGTACGTGTGGCAGTAGCAGAACAGGGTTATGGATTGGATATTCTTATTCATGATAAAGACTGGTATGTTCGGGCAGCAGTAGCTGGACAGGGCTACGGTTTAGATATTCTTATTCATGATGAAAATTGGCGTGTACGTGGAGCAGTGGCCGAACAGGGATATGGTTTAGATATTCTTATTCATGATAAAAATTGGTGTGTCCGCAAAGTAGTAGCCAAACAGGGCTACGGTTTGGATGTTTTGGTTCATGATGAAAATCCGTGGGTTCGAAATGCGGCTCTCAATAAATTAGAAGCTCTCCAGTAATGGAGAGTTTTTCTTTTTCAAAAATCTATCATATTAAGACTAAATGTAGATAACAGGAGGTATATATGAAAAATTATCATTTTAAAGGTTATATTTCTCAAGCAGAATTAAAAAAGTATTGGAACACAAAGTCCATATGCATCGAATTTTCTGATGGGTCTACGGCTATGGCGCAGGATAATGGATATGCATTAGAAAAATGTATGCAAATGAAAGATGTAAAATTCTTTCTGGATTAATGATTAGGGGGGCATGATTTCATGCTCCTTTTTTATGCAGAAAAAAGTATATAAAAGCCAATCTGTCATATTAAAAATAAAAGAGATTTTATATGACGGGAAAAACACATAAGACAGCAGGAATTTTAACAGCAACAGGAATTTTACTTACAACGAATATAGCAGCGGCACCTATTGAAATTATTTGCTTTGGAGCAGGATGCATTTATGGAGCATTGTGGCCGGATATAGATGCGGCAGATTACAGTAAAGCCAAATCCGCATTTGTTGTAAGTAATTTTCTATTTGGAGCCTTGAACGGAATATTAAAAGCTTTTCATATTCGTAAAATAACAAGCCATAGAGGAATTACGCACTCTTTATTTATTCCATTGATTACCTGGTGTATTTATCATTTCTCAAATATAAGACCTGAATTTTCTTTATTATTTTTAGGCATTACATTAGGTCTTCTAAGTCATATCTTTCTGGATGTTATTTCAGGCGGAGCTAATTTGTTTTCTCCATTTATCAATAGAAGAATTGGATTTTATATGATTAAAACCGGAGGAAAAGCAGAAAAAGCATATAATGTCTTACAAGTATTAGCTATTTTAGCTATTTTTATCTTAAAAATTAAGGATGTTTTTATGCCAGTCACATGAATTTTGGTGTAAAATATTATTATGAAGGAAAATGGAGGGAAAATATATGGAAAATTCTTTATATGTAGATTTTATAAACTCACATACAGACGAAATTGTGGATTATGTTAATGAAAAATTTGACTTACTGAAAGATGTAAAGGAGGAATTTTTGTGTTTCAGATAAAGAAAACACATATTATTACCCCAGTTTGCCCACGATGTGGTTCGGATGTGACCGGAAGATATATACAGGGAAGTCTTGACTGTAATAGTGAAATTAATCTCATTTATTCTTATTATAAAAGAGGAGAAAGAGTAAGAATAAAAAATACCACAGGACCAGCTAATTGTTACTGCGAAAGCTGTAATATGGAATGGCAGGGAAAAATCGAAAAAATAAAATGTTCGGATAAAGAATGGAGCAAAATTTCAGATGAAATAAAGCTGGAAGGAAGGTATTACTGTTATTCACTGAATAAAAGAACTTCTGAAATGGATGAAGCAATAAAAGAATTAAAAAAAGAAAAAGCGAAAAAAATATTTGATTACACAGCATTCTTCTTCTTTGGTTACCGCTTTTGGAAAAAAGATAAACGAAAGTGAAAGAAAAATTTTCCATTTTTCTTTTCTATCATATTAAATTTAAGCAGCCGTGCATTGCACGGCTGTATTTTATAAAAAGGAGATTTAATGTGTATGGACAAAGAATACGAGCAGACAGTAAATAAACTGATTAAAGAGGAAAACCGGCGGACAAGAGAAAAAGAATATGGAAATGCTGCAGTAAAGGTACTTACAACTCCCGCTAAAATACTTGCAGCCCCATTCAAGGGAATCCGTGGATTTTTCAGTTGGTTGCGGGATACTATCGAGTATCTTTTTATGCCAAAAAAAGCAAGAGAATCATTAGTGGAATCGGCTATGGCTGAAATACAAACAGAACGAATCAAAGAAATGAAAGAAAGTAAAAAAGAAGACATAAAGACAACCAAAAAGAAGATGGAAATTGTAAAAGACCAGAGCCTTGAACCAACGGAAAAGGTTTTCAGGTTATGTATGCTGGCTAAAACCAGTGGAAAAACATTTGAAGTCCTCACAAATAAAGGGGCTTTCCGGTTTGAAAGATGCGGAGACAATGTATTTGTCAGCCATGCTTTACCGGAATATAAGAATAAAAAAGACCAGCCTACATACAATTTTCAGAAAATTGGCGGAATCCTTTTTCGGGAAAACAGCACTCTGATTGATTATGAAGATTTGTATGAAACATTCCAGTTGCTTGCTTCCGGAGAAGAATTTGATACTGAGCGAAAAAGTCTGGAACAGAATGCTATCATAAATGAAATCGGACAGGTTACAGAAAAAGAAGTAACAGAAGGCGAAAATCAGATGCAGTTTTCAGATGAAGAGCAGAAGAAAATGAATAATGCCATTATAGCGGGACAGACAGATGTTGTTGAAAAAATGCTTAATGAAAAAAATAAGGAACTTGTGGAAAATAAGACTCAGCCTTCGGTTATGGAACAGGAAACAATGTTCCAGTCAACGGATGAAAGGGTGATTCCGGATGACTTCTTCCAGCAGGATTTTGAGCAAAGACTTGCCGAACTGGGACAGGAACAGAAGAGCATGGATGATATTTTGTATTCACCCACACATAACAGTGACGATTTTGAGCATTAAAATCGCAAAAACTGCGTAAAAATGTAAAATAATTGTTTACAAACATAAAAATATCTGATATTATGTAATTAAGAGAGAAGCAGATTAGCAGCATTTGTTTCTTGTCTTTAATGTGAGGTATAATTTTGAAAGGCAACCTTTTTATAGGTTGCCTTTTCTTTTTACTTATTTTAATGCTTTTTTATTTACCATTTTTACCTTGATATATTCTTCAGTATGTTCAATAACCTTAAAAGAAATGGATTTATATGTCCACGATACATTTTTTAAGTTTTCCTTACCGCCGGAAAGAAGGGTTTCCTCATATCTTTCAGATAAATAATCTACCATTTTTTCATAATCAATAAGATTGATTCTGTTTGCACATGCTTTTTCTCCATGCTCCCTGTTCTGTGGATAGTATTTAGGGCATGCATAAAAAAGAGAAGAAGGGCCATCAATAATCTGCATAGGAATTTCCTCCTCATGGCACCCGCAAACCAATATAATTTTCTTCCAGAAATTTTTAATCATAAAAGCCTCCTATTGTTTTTCTTATTATTAATATGCTTGAAAAAATTTGGAAAAATTAATTTCTCGCATATTAAAAACATCAAAAGAGAAAGTAGGAGAATATATGATTTGGAAAAAAAGAGGTAGTTCTAATACATATGAAGATTTTGTACTGGAGCATACCGGAAAAACAATAGAAGAATTCAGAAGTGTATTTAAAACATATAATATCAATAACCTTGATAAGGTAGCTCATAAACTTGTAGAATTTTCCCAGACAGGAAAAACAGTAACCATAGTCGGAGACTATGATGCGGACGGAATTGGCTCCTTGATTATCTTGTCATTAATCTGCATGGCTCTCAAAATTAAATATTCCATTATTATTCCTAAAAGAATGTCTGAAGGATATGGATTATCGGAAAAAATTGTCGAGAGAATTAACACAGATGTCCTTATTACTGTCGATAACGGTATTGCAGCAGTAGAACCTATTGCAAAAGCAAAAGAAAGAGGAATTTACTGTATTATCATGGACCATCATATCAAGGGAGAGGTACTTCCTCCGGCAGATATCATTATTGACCCTGCAGCCATTGAAGGAAGTGCGGATTTTTCTTACTATTGTGGTGCAGGATTATCCTTTAAGCTTGGAGAAATGCTTTTTGGGACAGATAATCCGATTGTGAAAACCATGGCAGCTTATGCTGCAATATCCACGATTGGTGATTCAGTTCCACTAACGGATGACAACCGTAGAATTGTTATTCAGGGAATGCAGGAAATGGCAGTAGGAACAAATTTGTTTCCTGGCTTAAAAGAATTGATGGAACATACAAAAATTACACAGTTTTCTACTTCGGAAGACATCGCATTTAATCTGGTTCCAACCATCAATGCCCCCGGAAGACTTTATGATGATGGAAGCAAAATCGCCTTTAAGGCATTATTGAATAATGGAAAGGATACAGAAGAAGAGATTTCCAATCTGATTGACATTAACCAGAAGCGCAAGGACCTGGTAGCTAAGATTAAAGAAAGCCTTGACCTTGAAAGCATGAAAAAAGATAAGTCCAAATTTGTGTGCTATTACAATCCGGAAGTACCGGAAGGTGTCTGCGGTTTGCTTGCAGGTCAATTTGCAGAAGCCACACATAAACCGGCTATTGCTTTATGCAAAACGAAGGAAGGTATTGTAAAGGGCAGTTGTCGATGCCAGTCAGACGATGTTAATTTAAAGGAACTTCTTGATAGGGTATCGGACTTGCTTATTAAATATGGCGGACATAAAAAGGCGGCGGCATTAACTCTTAAAGAAGAAAATCTTGAAGAATTTCAAAAGAGAGTAAATGATGCTCTTCCTGAATTTTATTATGAAGACTGCCAGTATTATGATTTTGAAATCCAGGCTAAGGATTTAGCAAAGCTGGCAGACATGCAGACATTGATGCAGCCATTCGGAGAAGGAAATCCATGCCCGGTAGTCTGTATCAAAAATATCCGGATTGGAGATAGTTATGGAAACAAATTCACCAAAATTGGTGAGGATAAGAAACATTTACGCTTAAGCTTTCTTTCATTTAAGGCACTTGGATTTAACATGGGAGATAAGTGGAATGAAGAAGATGAAATTCCTGAATTTGTAGACCTTTTAGGAAAAGTAGAAAAGAATTATTATAACAACAGAGTTTATAATCAAATCAGACTTATAGATTTCAGACCTTCATCCAGAAATTAAACAGAATACCCGCTTTATAGCGGGTATTTTTTATGTTGGTATTTTAAAAATATTTTTTCTATCATATTAATTTCGATTTGTTAAAAGAAATATGGAGAATAAAATTTTGAAAATATTTTTTCTATCATATTAATTTTGACTTAAAGAAAATATGGAGTCTAAAAAATTTTTAATTATAAGGAGAAAAAACTATGAATAATTGTGTATTTATTGGACGTGTAAGCTCAACCCCGATGATTTCTGCAAAGGAAGGCGCAACTAAGGTTGCAAGATACCGCCTTGGTGTAGATTCAAACTATACTGACAAGGATGGAAACAGAAGAACTGCTTTCATTAATTGTGTAGCTTTCGGAAAGAATGCCGATTTTGTAGAGCAGCATCTGCAGCAGGGTGATAAGATTAGTATTATCGCATCTGTATTAACCGGTGAGTTTACGGATAAGGATGGTGCAAAGCACTATACGACTGAATTTGTAGTAAGCAATCATGAATTTGCAGAAACAAAGGCAGAAAAGGAAAGAAGAAGAGCGGAAAAGGCAGCTCAGGCTGGACAGCCTGGCGCAGTACCTGTACAGGCTCCTGTAGCACAGCAGCCTCAGCCTATGATGCAGCAGCCTATGGCACAGTCGGTAGCTCCTGTTCAGACACCCCAGCCTGTATATCAGCAGCCTTATCAGCAGCCTGTAGCGCAGCCTCAGCCTATGGCTCCGGTTATTCCGGTAGCACCTGTTGCTCCGGCTCCTCAGCCCGTTCCGACACCTGCAGCTCCTGTTGCACCTGCAACCCCTGTTGCTCCTGTTGCACCTGTTGCACCGATTGCTCCTGCCGCTGATTTTAGCGGATTCAATGCTTTTGCGGAGTTTCCTTTTAACTAAGTAAAACATTATAATCAAATATATAGCGGAGGAAACTCCGCTATATTTATACGGAGGAAAGCATTATGCAGGCATCACAGGTTTATCAGACACAGGGACAGAACGCTGCTCAAGTCAATCAGGGAGTCCCCAAATCCCCCTTTCGTTACCCAAATCAAGTTACATGTTCCAAAAGACAGGAGCTTAATTTATATTGTGAACTGTCAGTAAATTGTCCCAGTATTGAAGAATTACAGACAGGAGCATATCCCGGATTGGAAGTATTCGGGAAAACAAAATTTAACATGTTTATTTTCAAGTATGAAGATAAAAGTTCTGTTAAATATGGCTTATCAGCAGCAGATGTGAAATATATTTATTCACGTACATTAGGGATTATCAATACACCAAAGAAAAAAACAGATGCAACATTGAGTCCCGGATATACAGTACTGCTGAAGGGTGGCATTTTCAATAATAAAACAGCGGCAGAAATGCTGATTGAAAATCCCAATCTTCGAAATGATATTTTAAGACAAAGGGATTTCTTACTGAAGAATGTTAATCATCCTAAGTATGGACGAAATAATCAGAAAATGGTAGATGCCATTAATGATGCAGTTATTGCATTGGATAATGGCCAGCTTGACCCGAATAAATTATCCTCAAACACGATAGTCCTTTTTGAAGGCATTAAAACGCCTAATAATAAAAAACTGGATAACAGAGGATTAACGGAAGCAAGACAATTTAGATTGACATACACACCGGGTACAGCCACCCCGTTCAGTGTTACTATCATGAACTGTATGGCTCCGCCAGCAGATGCCATGGTAGGTGCAAAACTGGAGCAGGCTGTTGACTGCCGAAAATGGAATTACGGACTTACAGAAGTAGAATGGTATAATTTTATTGATGAAATGTATCAGCTTCTGGAAGATATCAGGGTAGAAACAAGACAGAGAAGATTCAGTATTTTGGGAACAACTCCCCGGTTTCATTAATATTTAAGAAGGAATGGCCAAAACCATTCCTTTTTCAATTTTACTCTGTCATATTAAAAATAAAGAATAAGAAAGGAATCTCAATATATGAAAAGAATTTTATTTTTAGGTTTGGCAATGATGATTGGTTTTTCTTTACCGTTTTATGCATCTGCGGAAGAAGAAGTGCATATTTTGGAGCAGCAGACAGAACTTAACGAAATGGATGAAGAAAATCCATATCTTGAAGAAAAAGAATATCTGGAAGAAGCTCCGTGGGTCTATGGAGAAATGGAAAATGGCATTTTTGTAAGACGCTCCATTAATGACGAGTTATTATGGCTGAACCGGTCAGATGAAAGATATTTTGATGAAATGGCCAAAGCTCAGGAAGCAAGAAAAATGGAAGCTTTAACTCCTGAAATGGAAGCAGAAGGCTGGGAACTTGTAAATGACAATCCCACACCGCCGGAAGAAGCAGAAGGTGACAGGTCAGCAGAAGAAATTCATAGGGAAAATCAGAAAAAAGAACTTGAAAGCTTAAACGAAATTACAAAATATGATGAAAAAGGAAATCCTATTGTAAATTATGGATATGGTTATGTAAGTTTTGTCGGAACTGTCCAGTCCAAAATCCATGAAACCTGTTTTATTGAAGTAACCAATACAAGCAGCAAGAAAACATATCTGTTTGAATTATATGAACCAAACTCTTACAGTACTTCTAAGCAGCTTCCTGAAGGAACGTATATGATTACGGATGGTGGCATTCCGGATGATTATACAGATGAATATCCGATTAAGGGTGACAATTTTAAGGTAATATCCGGAGGAGCAACGGTTGTTAAATTTACCATCGGCAATATTGACGAAGATGAATTAGAGAATGGCATCACCGTAGAAATTAACAAAGCAGAAGAGCCGAAAACAGAAACGATTGCGGAAGAAAAAGCAAAGAAAAGTCCCATTGCGACTGCAATCGTATGGATTATTACCGTAGCAATTATCGGTTTGTGTATTCTTGTCGTATATAAAAAAGCAAAAAAGGGTAATGATATTGAATAAAGAAAAAGCTGCCAAACTGGCAGCTTTTTCTTTTTTATTTTTTCTTGCATATTAAATATGTTAAAAGTAAATTTGAAGAAAATCGGTCCTTTTGGATTGTCGCTGATGCCAGTGTGTTGTTTAACTACTTACCGGCATCGGGGGTAGTTTAGGAGGATTTTTGTATGAATAAAGAATTTCTTGGCCAGAGAAGAATTGTAGTTAATATGGCTAAAAGAAAAGATGGAAGTATTTGTTGTACGGGAACCAGATTTTACATTCCCGAAGAAGAAACCGGCACAGTATTATTTGTTAAGCCGGAAAAAGATGGATTTGAAATTTTGAAAAACGAAAAAGAAGGGAGTATTGAAAAGGAAGTAAAAGGAACTTATAACCCTCTTATGGGTAAGGACCAGACACGGATTAATTTTCATGGATTGGTAAACAAAACTACACTTTATAACTTTTACAGGACGAATAACGGATATAAACTGGAAAAATCAAAAGAACAGATTCCTCAGAAAACGATTGTTAAAGGAAATAATAAGGTTGCAGTGATTTCCGGCAATAATTTTAATATTCCTGAAGCTTATTTCAGACCTTTGTGCAAAGGCAAAGACAAGGATGATTACAGGTTTGTAATTGAGGAAACCATAAGACCTACACAGTCTGTAAAAATTACGATTGTACCAAAGGATGAAAAGGTTTCTGTTACAGGTCAGAAAAATATAATGACCAGGGAAATTGAAGAGGATAAATATATTCGCAAGAATAATATATCGAAACTTGTTCATTTTTCCAGATTTTTTGTAACAGCAGCAGACCTGCATACCAAAGATGTTTTGTATTGCAGATGGAATGGAAGTAACAGTATTGTTATCGAAAAAGTTGAAAAGTGTGATATTTGCGGAAGACCCGTAAATCAGAGCAGAGAATGCCTTATGAAAATGGATGTATGTTCGTCTTGTAGCGGAGCTATAAAGATTCTGAAGAAATATACAGAAAAAGAGCATAATCTTGGAGCGATTAAGGAAGCTCTGGAAGATTTGAAAAAACAGGTTAATGAAGTTCGTGACATGGAGGGAAAATAAGATGATAGAAATGAGAATCAGAAAAGGATGTATTACATATCCTACTAATAAGAAATATATGAATGTAAAATGTAAGAAGCACGGAATCCGAATTCAATTTTCTGATAAGGCGGACAATTCTGCCATTGTATATCAGGTAGACAGGTTTTTACAGAGAGGATTATCTTTTCCCAAGAGAATAAGGGAAGCTTACGATATTCCGGAAGAATATCAGGTTCCACAGAATGAAAAAGAGACTTTTTTCATTCCGGCAGAAGCCAAGGCTAAAATAAAGCCGCTAATTACTAATGATTTTGCTCTTTATGAATTTGACAAGGAAAATGTGGTTTCTTCTAAGACCGTACAGGTAAGTTATTATAAGGTTCCTTTTCCTTATTATAAGGACGAGACCTTAAAAGTAGAAATTTGTTATGGCGATAGAAATTTTGCTACTGTTTCTTTGGCAAAAAAGAATGAAAATATTCCCACTTATGAACAGATTAAGAAAGAATATGGAAACCATTTATATAAGTATCCATACAAGAAAATGACTTTTCTTACATCTGTAAAAAAGGGAGCTTTAATTATGCCCAGTATTTTCTTCCGGGAATGGAATCATTTTAGCGGAACCTTTGATGTGGACCGTTTTGAAATGCAGGATGGCTCCTATGTGATAGCATCAAAAGAAAGACTGTGCTTTATTGATGGAGAGAACATTGACCCGAAGACAGAAGCTATTAAGACTGAAAAGGTTTGCAGTTCCTGTTCCGAGAATAATGATTTGGAAGATATTATTAATCTTATCAAAGATATTGGAGTAGCAGTAGCTGAAGTAAAAGAACAGTCTTTTTCTTTATCTGAAAAGGTAAAAGAATTAGAAAATATTATCAAGACTCCCCAGTAATGGGGAGTTTTCTTTTATAAATTTCTATCATATTAAAAGCATCAAAAGATAATAAGGAGAATTGTAAATATGAATAATGAATATAGAATTGAGGTAAACACAGGAAACGGTGGTTATGGTTTTACAGACACATTAGCAGAACTTCTTGTAGATGTTGAATCTGAATATGGAGAAAAAGAAGTAGAAAAGGTGTCTACATGGACTAAATCATCGAAAGAGGGCGATGAATATGTAAGTGAAGATGGAAAAATGCATATTTGGAATATCGGAAAAAGTTAATGAAACGATGATTTCTTAGTTTAGAAAGTGAGGAATAATATGGTAAGAAAAATTAATAATAGATTGTATAAAGTTAATACATATGCTTCTGCACACATTATTGAAGTAGATGACAATTATGATGAAGAAGTACAGAAGTTAAGAAAAGAAATCCAATTTGACAGCCTTGGGCATAAATTGAATTTACTTGTATATCTTGCTACATTAACTGTACAAGGATATACAATTTTAAGCGTAACAGAATTTAATATTGATGGAAGTAAGCATAGAGTTGCTTATGCAAGCAATAAAGATTTTAAAAAGATTGTTAAGTATTATCTTGGGAAGAAAGTCTAAGAATCAGCGATTTAGAAAGGAGAATTAAAAATGAAGCAGAATCATTATATTGTAACTTTTAACAATGGGAAAACTGTATTTGCATCTGGGTTTAATACAGAGGAAGTAGAAATCCTTGCAAAAGCCGTAATGATAAAGAGTGGATTATCTTATGACATTAAAAGTGTTAAGACAATAAGTAATTTATTTGATATGGTAGATACAGATTTTGTAGCATAGGAAACGGAAATTTCCAAGGGAGAGTGACGAGCATGAACAAAAATATACATTGGTATGAATTATGTTTCTTTGGTGATGAAGATACAGAAAGTGAAAAATATGATGCAAATAAGGCTTGCAGCTATGTGATTAAAACAGAAATTCCACCTGTGATTGACGATAAAATTGCATTAAAAATTCTGTTTGGAGAACCAAGAGAACAATGGGAAAAGGAGCTTATTGAAAATTGCACTTGCATTATGGAAGTATCAGAAGATGAAGCTCAATTCTTTGACGTGGACGGGCTTACAAAAAGAGTCGAAAGTAAATACGGAGTATATTATACAAGATAATGAAAAATACATTTAGAAAGGGTGATTATATGGTAAGAATTACAGATGTTATAAAGAAATGGAAAGATGAAGCAGGATTAAAAAATACTGATATCATTTTAATAGGTGCTTGCCCTACTGTTAGGGAAACACTTAAAATCTGTATCAATAAACCAGGATGGATGATTGGAAAAGCTGGATGTTTGTATAATAAATATAAAGATATTATTTTTGAAAAATATCCACATATAAAACAAATTGAATTTGTTGAAACTGAAACTCGATATATCAGATAAAAACCGCATTTTAGGACTATAAATAGAGGTGGATAATATGGAAAATGTAATGATAGAAGAACTTAGTAAATTTATTGATAAATTACAGAAAGCAGGTAGGGAATTATATGAAGAATATAATTCTTTAAGCAATAGTGTAGGGTATACATGTAAGCTTACGAATCTGATGGACCATTTGTATGAATTTAGTTTACTGGAAAAGAAAGATACTATAAAATAATTTGGAGGTAAATATGACACTAATGAAAAGTGATGTACTATTCGAAGTACACGGCGGAAAACGTGTTTTCGAACAGAAAGTTTCGTTAAAGCCTATTGAACACCACTACGAAAAAAGCGGTGAATCAGAATATATTAAGTATGGTTGTCAATTATGTGAAAACTTGGCAAATTCATATCCGGGCAAAGTAATGGACGGCGATGAGCAATTCACGAACTTTTCTTTTTCAGAAGGAATGTTATAATGTCCTTGCTGCGGAATAAATATTGACTGGAACTATAAAAAGGTTTCAGAAAAATAAGAATATGGTCAATATATTCATTATACAAAAATCCCCTTAATTGGGGATTTTTATTTTGCAAATTTCTATCATATTAAAATTAATAGGTGATAGATAGAGAAAGGATGTAAAGAATATGAACATAAATATAGAAGGAATTTTCGGATTTAAGGTAGGCGATAAATTATATATAGCAAACAAAGAGAAAATGAAAATATATGAATTTCTCACGGATTGCATTAAAATCCATAAAAACGATATTTCCGTACATGGACATATGTGTGGACTATATGGTAATGGAGAAAGTCCTGCAGAATATAACCTTAAGTACTTAAATAAAAGGTATATATTTAAACAAAAAGTCAAAGCTGAACGATGGTTAGCTAATAACAATAAATAGGGAGAAAAATATGAAAATTAATATTTCTTATACATTGTATACAGATGGTGATTACGCATTACGCAATGCAGAGGAATTTGGCTGCACAGAAAGAGGAGTAAAAATAAATAATGACGAATATTATGATTATGTTGGTTCGGCGAAATTTACGAATGAAGAAAAGTGGAGATGTAAGAGTGAAGCAAAGTCTTTTTTGTGGAAATTATTATGTGATGGATTAAGCGTATCTTATACTCGTCCATGGTTAATTAAGGATTTTTACACAATTATAGAAGATTTAACGAAAGCTATTAATTCTTATGAAACTGGACTTTCAGTATGTGTCAGAAGTCTTTCAGGCAATTATGAGGGGACAAACTTCAGAGTAAAAATTACTGAATAAAAAATTTTTGTATCGAGTATGGCTTAATTTAGAGTTTAATGTAGAAAGGATATGTAAATATGGCAAAAGCAGTAGATATTAAATGGGAAACAGATGGATATGATGTGGATTTACCTACGGAAATGGAAATTCCGGAATGTTTCATTGATGAAGATGGCATTGATGAGGAAGCGGTAAGTGATTGGATTTCTGACGAAACAGGGTGGTTACATGATGGTTTCAGGATTGAGGAGTAATGTCATGAATAATATAGAAATTATAGAAATGACCGTAAATGAACATACAGGCTATGCAAAAGTTCAATGGATGCATGAAACGGAATATAACATGCCTCATTATGCAGCATTTATTTTTGTGCCATTCCAAAAGTCAAGATGGGTACCTCTTTTTGTGAGCAAAAAAGAAGAATGTAATTTGGCAGTACAGGAGGCAAAGGCATACTTAGAAATGGCTCTAAATAGATGCACGTTATGCTAAGTGAATAAAAAACGAAAGGAACATGAATTATTTCATGTTCTTTTTTTTATGCAGTTCATCAAATCACCATCCTATTTCTATCATATTAAAGATAAATTAGTGAAGGAGAAAAATGAATGAAAAAATTGATTATAACAGAAAAACCAAGTGTTGCATCGGATTTTATTAAGGTGTTAGACACCGATTATGAAAGAAAACAGGGGTATTTTGAAGGAGAAAAATATGTTATTACCTGGTGTGTCGGACATCTTATTGCATTAAGCTATCCTGAGAAATATGGCGAAGAATATGCCGCATGGAGTTTTGACACACTTCCCTTTATACCCGACAAGTATCGTTATGAAGTTATCGAATCAGTAAAGGACCAATTTAAAACAGTTAAAGAATGTCTCAATCGAAAAGATATTGATACTATCTATTATGCCGGAGACGCCGGAAGAGAGGGTGAATATATTCAGCGGCTTGTAAGACAATGTGCAGGAAGAAATAAAGATGCTGCAGAAAAGCGTATCTGGATTGACTCTCAGACAGAAGCAGAAATCTTAAGAGGTGTAAGAGAGGCAAAGGATATATCTGAATACGAAAATATTGCTGACTCCGGTTATATGAGAGCAATTGAGGACTATTTGGTTGGTATCAACTTTTCCAGAGCCTTAAGTATTAAATACGGAAGAGCATTTAATAACTTGGCTAAAACCAGTAAATATACACCGTTGTCAACCGGAAGAGTAATGACATGCGTTCTTGGTATGATTACCGACAGAGAAAGGGCTATTCGGAATAATGTAGAAATTCCATTTTATGGAGTTCAGGCCAAACTTTCAGATGATGTAGCAGCCAAGTGGAAGGTGACAGACAGTTCTGTTTATGCCAATAGCCCGAAACTATATAATGACAATAGTTTCTCAAAAGAAGACTATGCTAATGAATTGCTTAGTTTATGTAATGGAAAATCTTTGACAGTAACTAAAATTAAGAAAGAAAAAGAAAAGAAAAACGCTCCATTACTTTACAATCTGGCCGAATTACAGAATGACTGCTCAAGATTTTTTAAGATAAGTCCGGATGAAACCCTGCAGGTTGTTCAATCTTTATATGAAAAGAAGATGACTACATATCCCAGAACGGATGCCAGGGTATTAAGCTCTGCTATTGCCACAGAAATTGATAAAAATATAAGTGGATTAAAAAATTTCTCCAAGGTAAATGAATTTGCTGAGAATATTTTGAATAATCAATGGTATCAGCATATTGGTAATACAAAATATACAAATGATAGTCTGATTACGGACCATTACGCAATTATTCCTACTGGTGAAGCTGTGGGACAGTATTCCGGATTATCAGATACTGAAAAGGATATTTATTTACTGATTGTCAGAAGATTTTTAAGCATTTTTTATCCGGCAGCAGAATATGAAAAGATTTCAGTACAATTTTCAGTAGAAAAAGAAAGTTTCTTCAGCAATTCCAAAACATTAAAGGGAAAGGGCTACTTGGAATTATACGATGATGAAGAAAATGAAGAGGAAAAAGAAGAGAAGGCTGTTGAGAAATTCTTAAATTCATTGTCAGAAGGAAGTAGTATCAGTGCCGAATACTCCGTAGTAAAAGGTACGACATCTGCTCCCAGAAGATATACTTCCGGTAGTATCATTCTTGCAATGGAAAATGCCGGAAACCTTATCGAAGATGAATCCTTAAGAGAAATGATTAAAGGCTCCGGAATTGGTACCTCTGCGACAAGAGCGGAAACCATTAAAAAGCTTGTTAAAAACGGATATATTAAGCTGAATACGAAAACACAGGTATTGCAGCCGTCCATGAGTGGAGAAATTTTATACGAAATTGTAAAAGCTACAGTTCCTTCTCTGTTAAATCCGACTATGACAGCAAGCTGGGAAAAGGGACTTTCTGCAATCGTTGATGGAACAGTTTCCAAGGATGAATATCTTCAAAAGATGAACTACTACATTAAGACAGAAATTGAAAACATCAAAGCAAATAATGTAATGGAAAATCTAAAGCCTACTATGAAAGAACTGGGAAGCGTTTATAAAGATATAGGAGACATGGATGTATCAAGCGGTTCAAGTTCTAATGTAGTCTGCAAATGTCCTAAGTGCGGAAAAGATATTGGAAAATTTGACTGGGGTATGGGCTGTAAGGGCTACAAAGAAGGCTGCAAAGTGGCTATAAGAAAAGAATTATTTGGTGCAAAATTAACGGAAAGGCAGATGAAAACCTTAATTGAAAAAGGAAAGGTAAAAGACATTAAATGCCATTCAGATAAGAAGAATAAAGATTATACAGCTAATCTTGTTATGGATTATGATACCGGCAAAGTAAATCTTGATTTCGATAAGTAAAGATAAGGGAGATAGGCATAAAAGTCTGTCTCCCTTACTTTTTTATGTGGTACTTCCCCTACGCACAATGTAATTATAAAGTTCATAAAACGATATTTCAAGAATATGTGGTCTACAAAGTTCGACAATGAAATTTTGAAAATATTTTTTCTATCATATTATATATAGCTACAAAAATATGAATTGACTTTTATTCACCTATTTTAAGAAAGGAAAAGGATATTATGCAGAATATTATTAGACAAGACATCGAAGAGTCTTTACAATGGCTCAGACAACAAATGGCAGAGCATGGATTTGATACAAGTACTCCAGTAAAGGATATAGAGGCTTTCTTCCAGGCTCAGGAAGCGACAAAAGATATACTCGATAATGAAATCAGTGACATTGCTGATGAATATGGAGAGGATTCCTTAGAAGTAGAAGCTGCAGAAGATTTGCAGAATGACGTGGAAGAGGGATTTAGAGAAGTTGAAGAGACTACTGCTGAAAACTTAAAAAGTGTTAGTAACATTGATAAAAATATTAAAGATGAATCTCTTGTTACTACCGAAGATTTATTAAAGGTCGTAAATGAATTAAAAGAACAAAACAATATAATGCGTGAGCAGATGGATGTAATGAAGAGACCATTACATTATTTAGGAAAATCCATTACAGAAAATGTTTCTAAAGTAACTTCAGCTGCACGGAATTTTGCCGATAAGACATTTGAAAATATTAAACAATTTTGCGATGACCGCAAACAGGATATTTTCCAGGCTGTTGATAAGGCGAGAGTTAAACAAGCAACTTTCCTTAAAGAATTCCATCTTAATGTAAGAGATTTTGTCCGTGAAAATGGAATATATTGCAAACAAAATCAAGAAAAGCTTTCAGAGTTAGCCCAGGCAAAGGCAAAATACAAAGCTGCTAAGACAAATACATTACGACACTTCTTCAAACCATTCTTATCTAAGAAACAGTTAGAAAAAGGAGATATTGACCTTAATTCTGTTACCGGAGAAAAAAGCCCTGCTGGCAAATTGGCAAAAGCTTTTGCCAAGGAAGCAGATATGTATCAGAAAATGATGGAGCGGCAGGATGCTAAAATTGCAGCCCTCGATGAAAAGATGGCTAATATTGCTAACAAGTGGCAGGATAAAGCAAAAGAGCCTACTCAGAAATCCTTCGAAGAAAACCTTCATCGGTTTGAAAAAGAAGCAGAGATGGAGAATCAGAATATTAATCCTCAAAGAACACAGTCTCAGGAACGATAAAAGAGTCCGGTCAGAAATGACCGGATTTTTTATGCAGAAAGTTTACTTTTCAATATAAATCTTGTAATATATAATTAGAAACAAGGAAATCGTATATGCATTTATATAAAGAGAGGTAATAATCATGTTATTTGGAAAGAAAAAAAATTTAGCTGATACAATGTTTTTTGATGAATTCAAAAAGATTTTGAAAAACGGGAGAAAAGATTTAAAGAAAATTGAAAAGAATATGTCCGATATTGATGATGGCTACAAAATTTTAGCCAAGAAATTTGATACTGAAAAAGTTTTTTATGGCTTATTGATGCGAGAAGAAGAAGAAATATTAGAAATAGTTTTTAGAATATTGATTTATTGTGAAACCAAAAAAATCAATATTCCAAATGATTTTTTCGATGTATTAGAAAATAATTCGTTTATATATGATAAGTATATTACATTTATAGAAAAATTATTTAGCCTTATTGATATAGACGAAACTGCCAGATTGGGGTATTTAGAATTAGAAGCTTTAATGTATAAAGAAATGTTACCAGTTGAAAAGAAAAGAATTAATTATATCAGAGAATTAGCCCAAAAGAAGGATATTGATATCAATACGATTGAAGTAAAAAGTTCCTTATATGCTATAGATTTATTTTATAATAAAAGTATTTGTCAAAATCCTAATCAGGATAAAATGTACCTTATTCAAAGTCTTTTAAGCTCTATGCCAGATGATACATTTAATAAATGTGGATTATCTCCTATTCAATTGTATAACTAATATATTATGTATTAATTCACTGGTCCGGTCAGAAATGACCGGATTTTTTATTGCAAAACATTCCAAATCATGGTAGTATTTCTAAAAACACAAAGGAATACTAAAAAATGACTATACAGCAGAAAATCAGAAATTTTGTTTCTGAAATATCATCTATTTTATTTGTAATAGAAATTATAGGAGTGGGCTTCTACATATTGCGGATTCCCTCAATGGCTCTGCAAAGAATAATAGAAGTATATACCAGTTGTGGATTTGGAGCATTATTGAAAAATTGCTATGAAATTCTTATAGAAGAGAATATTGTTCTTCCTACGGCTGCCAATTTTACCTTTGGTGTAATACAAACGGTGATTGTTACTTTTATGGTTTCCTGTTTTGCAGAAAATGAAATAGCCAGAGCAATACATGGCATTCTGCTTACGTTTATTACATGTTTGCTTGTATCACCTTTTGAAAAACTATTCAATATCATTTATCATTCTAAGACATTAACAAATGAATTAGAAAAACTTCCAGTTGTTATTCAATTTATTATTGGTATATTCTTTATCATTATTTTTCTATCTGTATTTTTTATTGGGATGAGTTCATTCATTGCAGATATTGGAAAATTTCTAAAATGTATTTTTGCCCCTTTATTTATCGCTGCTGCAGTAATTAGCATATTGACCGTATACGAGCAGTACCTTTCCGACAAAATGATAAACGGACATATAAATTTTTTTGAAAAAGGTTTCCATTATTTCTGGCAATGGATAAATTTATTGGATGACAGGTATGTGATTACAGCATTTCTTCTTATTTTTATGGGAATGTATTATTCAAAAGAGAAGAGTGCGTAACATTCGGTATGAAAATATTTTCTGTCATATTAAGTATATAATCCTCGAAAATAGAAAATAGAAAATATACAATAGCAAATTTTATATACTATATTATGTATAAGAAATAACCCATTTATATGGGTTATTTTTTTATGCAGAAATTTAACAATTTCAAAATAATCTGTCATATTAAATATATAAAATGAAAGGAGAGCGAATGAAATTATTCGCAGATATATGATGAATACTAACGAATACAGAACAAAAACCATATTTAAGAATTGTGATTACCCTTCTTTTAACGAAAATTTTTGGCCTGTTGCTATTGATTTTGGATATTCTGCAGTAAAAGGAGTTAATCCCAATCTGCTTTATTGTTTCCCTAATTATGCTATGAGATTAAGTCAGGGACTTACTTTGCTTGGAGACCCCGATGATGCAGAAATTTATTACAGAGATTGTGAGACAAATGAAATTTGGATTGTAGGTGAAAATGCTCAGGCTCTTGTTTCTGCAAGTTCTTCTGATGACAGCCTGACTGCATTATATGGCAGAAATCGTTTCTTTTCCGAAATGTTTAGGGTTATTTCCAGAGTAGGTATGGGAATTGGTATTGGAGAGGCCTTGATGGAAGGAAAGCATCCTGTTATTCAGACAGGATTGCCGCCTGCTTACTTAAAGAGCGATGCTCCAATGTTAAAAGAAGCTTTATCCGGTTATCATTCTTTTGATATCAGGGTAGGTAAAAATGGATGGAAGCATTATGAATTCACTTTGGGTATGAATGATATTAAAGTTATGCCCCAGCCTATGGGAACACTAATTTCCATTGCTACAAAAAATGACGGAACTCCTGCAAATCAGGCACAGGATTTCTTTAAATCAAGAGTTTTAATTTTCGATGCCGGATTCGGTACTCTTGATACATATTATATGGAAAAGAGGACTATCAGCAATTCTGAAACTTTTGATAATCTCGGCATGAAGCAGGTGCTTATCAATACGACTAATAGTATCTTTAAAAATCTTGGTGTGGAAATCAATGTGTCAGCAATGCAGAAGTATCTTGAAACAGGACAGGTAACCAAGCTGGACCGCAGAACCATGAAATCCGGAGCATATGCTTTTGGTGATATCCTGGAAACGGAAAGCAAAAAAGTATGTATGCAGGCATTGGAAAAGGTAAAAGAAGTTTACAACTACTTACAGGAAACAGATTATCTTGTTATCACTGGCGGTACCGGCGCTGCATGGGAAAATTTTATCAGAGAACACCTTTCCGCAATGGAAACACTCAAAATTGTTTCCGGCAATATAAATGATGATTTGCCTTATGTATTTGCCAACGTGAGAGGATATTATATGTTCTTGGTTAATTCCTTAAGAGCAGCATAAGAAAGGAAAGCAGGGCATCTTTACGGATGCCCTGTAAAGGAAATAAATGATAGTAAAATTACGATTGCATAAAACATATGATTTTGACTTGATGCTCCTTATTTGTAACAAGAAGATAAAAGTCGCTACTGCAATAAAGAGAGCTTTGGACTCCTGCATTAAGGGAGAACAATGGTGTGAAAACTATATTGTAAATGGCACAGATTTAGAAAATCTTCCTGTTAATAAAGAATGCAGCATCAATATTACGGAGCAAAGTCATATAGATTTTTTGTCTACGATAGGTGATATTTCCAAAAATTCAATATTAAAGGCATTGCTACGAAAATATTATCAGTGTGATTTTACCTATTTGTTCTTAAATTTCCCTTCCACATGCGTAAAAACACTTATCATTCCGGAAAAGAAAGAACTTCCGGTGTTGACACAGGAAAATATTACGAAGGAAATTTTGCCGTCCAAAAATGTTCCTGTTCATAAAGAAGAAAAAGAAATTCCAAAACCGGTTGAAACAGTAAAAGTTACATCAAATACTAAATCAGATGAAAACATTCAGGCAAAACAAAATACAAAGGAAGAAGCATCAGAAGATAACAGTTTTGATTTATTTGGATGTCTTAATGATATGATGGAAAATTATTAATAAAGGAGATACTGACATGAATAAAGAAACAGAAAAGAGAATCAAGGAACTTTTTGAAGAATTAAATACTTTATGTGTAAAAGAAAATCTTCCCTATTTTGCGACAGTGGCATTAGAGAAGGAAGATAAAACTGCATACGAAACAGCATGCCTGACTCCCGGAGTACTTGGCATTTCCTTAAAGAATGACAGGATTACAAAAATGCTTAATGTTGTAAACGGATTTGACACAATTCCGCCACATAGCGAAGTTATAATTGACTTCTAAAATTCTTCTAAAGACCGCAATTTAGCGGTCTTTTTTATTGCCATTCTTTCTAAACCATAAGTTTTATCTGTCATATTAAATATAGCAAAGTTTTTAGAAAGGAACCTTTTATATGCATTTTATTTTAATGAGCAAAAACGTTCCGGTTGTAAAAATCTGTATTAACAGCACTTTTTCTAAGGTGTCATTTTCTACCATATACAACTCAGACTATTTACCACTTCACGTCCAATATACGGAAGAAAATCCAAATGATGTATTTAATCACTGGTTTTGGCATCGTTGTATTCCTACTACAAGAGATAATGTTGAAAATTTCTTAAAGCATACAACCTGTCAAAGTACAAATGAATTAGCTGTAAAAAACAGATGTTTATCGCTTACGGACCATTACTGGATAAAAAAAGAAACAGAGTCCATTACATGGGAAGAAGTAAATCTTATGGAGAATGATTATTCCAATGAAATCGGAAACATTATTATGGGAACGCAGATAGGAATGATTACTGAATATCGTTCTCCGGATTTAACAACTAATGGATGGCTGAAAAAAGCATGGAGACGAGAAGAAGGTAAGGATTATCTGTATAAAATGGGAAGCTTTCCATACTTTCAGGAACCGTTAAACGAAGTATTCTGTTCAGAATTGGCAAAGAAATTCTGTCAGATAGATTTTGTGGAATATTCCTTAAAAAAGATTAACGGGCAATACTGCAGTGTGTGCGAAAACTTCATTAAAAAAGATATGGAATTTGTTCCTGCCTTTTCTATTTATCAGACACAAAAGCGGCCATTTTATATAGAACCTTATGAATTTCTTTTAGCCCGATGCGAAGAATTTGGAATTACAGATGTTAAGGATAAAATAGCCCAGATGATGAGCTTTGATTATCTTATTTCCAATACGGACAGACATATGGGTAATTTTGGTTTCATGCAGAATATCAATACCCTGAAATTCAGTGGCATGGCCCCATTATTTGACAACGGAACATCGCTCTTATCAATGGACGTTAAAAACCACATAGGAAAAGAAAATGAGCCTTTTCTTAACTGGCAGGAAGAGCAGATTAAACTGCTAAAAAACTTTGATGCCATCAATATTAAAGCTGTAAAAGATATGTCAGAAAGACTTTTTGATATTTTATGTAACTCCGGAATGGATTTGCAGAAAGTGGACGCAATATGCAAAAAGTATGATGAACGCTGGAATAAGCTAAATCACATCATTGAACATTCTTTTGAAAAGAAACTGTATAAACACACAGAAATCAAACACGAAGACATGGAATGTGACATGTCAATTTAAAAGGAGGGTACATCATGGCAGAAAACACTTTAGTTGACCAGCAATTATCATTTATCTTATCTTTCATCAAAACCGGCATTGACAGCGGTATGTTGAAGATAAAAAACAAAAGAGAAGATTATTTTGATAAAGCTTCTGCGGAGCTTTTAAGGTCTAATCTTGGAGAATCTGCAAATGCTTCTTTATTCGAAGTAAAAGGTATGTCATCCGAAGAATTGAATATTTTCTTTGAATATACTGGAATTAAGCCGATTAGCCATAGACAAATGACTGACGGAACAGTTTTGCTGGCTATAGATAATAACCAAATCAAAAGAGCATATAATCTCGCCCGTAAAATTAACAAAGGAGAAATTACTTTTGATGAATTAAAAGAAATTCTGGAAAAAGAAAATCCTGAAAAAGAAGAAGAAAAAGAACCGGATACGGAACATAAAGAAGATAGTGAAGAAAAAGAAGAAAGAGAAGAAAACGATGAACCAAAGCCGGAGTCTGAAGAAAAAAGTCAGGATAATCCGGAAGAAGTAGTAGAAGAAACGGAAAAAGAGGAAGAACCGGATATATGGGAAGATGACTTTGACTTTGAAAAGGAAAAGGTTTTAGAAGAAGATAAAAGAACGACTTCTAATGTAGAAGAAGTATCAGAAACAGAATCGGAGAAAGATACTTCTCATAGACAGGATAAGGAACAGGAAGGCGAAATTTTAAGGCCTGAAAATCTTCAAAAGGATACGGACAAAGAACCCGAAGCGGAAATGGCTGCAGAGCCTACAATTGTTGACAATACATCGGATGAATTTTCCGTAGTGGAAGAGGACATAAAAGGAGATTCAAAGAGTGTTTCTGATAAATATGAAGAACCATTCGAAGAACATTTTTATCCGGATAATGGTTATGATGAAAATGTAACAGAAAAAGAGTCTGACAGTTACAAGAATGTGCAACCTGAAAAAGAAACAGAAAGTTTAGACGGGTTTAATGAAGAGCCTGATGACTATGAACATAATATTTCTGAAATAGAAGAAAATAACGGTAATATAAAAGATGCTTCAGAGTGGCAGGAAGAAACAAAACCTTCTTCTTATGATGATTCTGATGAAAGAGAATTTCCAACTTATACAGAAACTTCTGATACTAAAGAAAAAGATGTTGCAGAAAGCCAATATTCCAAACCGGTTGAAGCTGAAGAGTATTCTTACGGTGAACCTTTATCTTATGAAGAAAAAACTTCCGAGTCATTTTATAAGGAAGAAAATAAGCAAGACAATAAGGAAGAAAGCTATCCTGAAGAATATCAGAATACCTATGCTCAAACTGAGGATGATGCAAAACCTGCTGATTTTTATGCGAAAGAACCAGTAAATACTGCATACAAGAATGAACAGAACTCTTACGAAAGCAATTCCCCCGTTACAGGATATAGCACTGAATATGAAAACAAAAATAATTCATATCAGACGCAGCAGTATCAGAATCAGGAAAATGTAGCAGATACCTTTGATAAAGAAAAAAGGCAGCAGGAAGAGATTGTAAGAAGAACAGAAGCAGAACGAGCCAGTCATGAAAATGTAACTGTATACAATAAAGGAAATGCAGAAACTTTTGAAAACTATTCTTCTTCAGATTATAAATCACAGAATACAACAATCCGGACACAAGGCTACTCAAGCGGTAATAATTATCCTTCTCCAGGACATTCTGATACATATAATCAAACAGCTTCTTCCGCTAATAGTGGGTATGGCGATAATGAAAATAAAATGAATATCCAGTTCAATAAAATGAATCTGGTAAACGAGCATTATCATTCAAAGGATACGTCTGTTATTGAAAAGATGGGAGAAACAGTGACCCGTCCTATTGAGGGCCGGAAAGAAACCGCAACATATAAAGGTTATGAGTCTGTAACCAATGTAACTTCAGCAATAGGTCTTTTAGCCTGTTCAAGTACAGGAAGTAATGTTGGAATTTTAGAAGCTCAGAAACTACACAAATATCAAAAAGATAATGGTTTCTCTTCCTTAAACAAGATGCTGGATGAGAAGAAAGTAGCTGGTTTTTATAACAATAACAGCATTTATGGCTTGAAAAATGGTCTTGATTTTTCAACTCTTGATAATGCCAATAATTCAAGAGAAGCCCTGCTCCGGTATCTGGAAAAGAAAGGTCTTGTTCATTACGATAAGAGTAAATATGATAAAGGCGGCTGGGACACCAAAAAACTTGATGAACTGATTAAGCATGGCAGGACAAATGATATTGCAAAAATACTTAAATTAAGTCCCAATATGCCTGAATCACAGAGAAGAGCAATCATTGCTGATATTGAAAAAATTGCCAGGGGAGCCAATCTCGGAAAAGAAGCATCCAATATCCGGAGAAGCAGCGGTAAGCGATTATTAAATAACATGCTTAAGGATAGTAAGGATAATGCCACTTACAGAGGCTATGCTGATATGGCAAAAACGGCACGTTTGGCAAGAAAAGCCATTAAAGTAAGTTCTATGGCATTAGCAATGACAGGCAGAAAATTAATGGGTGTACCAACTGGTATTGTCAGACATACTCCATTAAAACATACTAAAGTAGGTCAAAAAATTCTTAATAAAGAAACAAAAATCCAAAGATTAAATGAGCGGATTCACAAAATTAAGGAAAATCGCATTAACAAGAAAAATGATAGAGCAACCACAAAAATTAAGAAAAAACAAGACCGTATAAAGAAGGGAGAATTAGAAAAGCTAAAAAGATATAAGAATAAATATGGAGCAAGAGAAGGAATAAGAAGATTCCAAAAGGCGAAAGCTGTTCGAAGAAGAGCGAATAAAGTTGCCGATTTTGCAAAGGGTATCATGGATGCTCCAGGTGCATTACTCACAAAACTTTTCAGCGCATTGAACAGTATTAAGAAAAAAATTCTTATTATAGTCGGCGGAGCATTCGGTGTCTTCCTACTCCTTATGATAGTAAATATGCTGATTACCGCATTCGTAACTACAATAAGTTCTTTTTTTTCCTTTGAAAAAGAAAAACAAGACACCTCAGTAATGGGTGTGTTCGAATCAGAAGCCGGAGTTGTTTTACAAAATCTGATTTCCGCAGAATCACAGTGGGTCAATGGACTTAAAACCATAACTGAACAGGATATAAATCTGAATGATTTAAAATATGGTACGGATTCCTATTACACTCTTGAGCAGTATTGCAATATGAAAGGTTTAAAAACGGAAGGCAGAAATGTAATAGCTCCAAATCCTTTCGGAGAAGAATATGCTCTTCCTGATGGCATGTATAAGCGTATTTCACGGCCTGATTTTTCGGAGCTTGAATTCGAAAATGCAAGTGGCGGATATACAAGAACATCCAATATAAAAGAAATCCTTTCCTTGTGTGCGGTATACTTTGAAAACAACGATGATGTATCTGAATTTAAGGAAGATATTGTTGAGGTAAGTGATTCTTTCTGGGTTAATGCGAAAAATGCCTTGGCCAGTGTCGGAAAATCTATTTACAGCTGGACTATTCAGCCGATTGTTGAAGAAATTGAAAAAGAAGAGAGCGCTTATGTAATGTCAGAATACTGTTTGACATTATTCAATGTCTCACATCAGGAGCAATTCGATTTGGAGGTAAAGATATTACCTACAAAGCAGCAGCTTCTTGAAGCGGGTGGAGAGACTGCATTGCAGGAAGCTATATACTGCCCGGATGAAACATATGATGGGTATGGCTGTATGACTTATGATAAATTCTGGTATAACAATCATAAACTTTATGTAGACAGTGATTCCGGAGCAGCGGTAGATGTAACTGGTAAGGTACATATGATTGATGAAAATGATGATTGCAGTTTAGGTGATTCTTCTAATGTCAATGATTTTGAAAATGTTTATTTATCACATGAAGACTGTTGGACTTATACGCAGTCAACCGAATACTATGGAAAATCTGTTATTTCCAACGAATGGGAAGAAGAAGCATCAAACGATAGTGCAAAGGTAACTACCGTATATCATGAAATGAAAGAGGCGGCAGCCGTGGGAAGTGCTTTCGCTGACAAAATACAAAATATATGTAATGCTAATGGTTATAAATTTACACAAAATGCCTTAAGCATTACGAAAATAAATAATAATACATACAAGGTCATGACGGGTTCTTACGCAACAGATGAAGAGTTTACAGAAGAAACAATTCAAATCAAGGACGGCATAAGATATAAAGTCACAACAAAATATAAGAAAATCTATCAGAATTTCTTAACATTTACACATGAATGTGATAAGAAACACTCAGGCAGTTATTGTGGCGGCCATTTGACAATGAATGTAAAGGGTATAATCTATGGTTTAACAGATGATGAAATATCTTCTATGGATGATTCCTCTATTAAATTCAATGTAATGGTACCTGATATTTATGGCGAATATACAAGACCAAGTGTAACGCAGAATGAAATTGATACAGCAAGATTTCCACTTATGAAATTATATGGTGATATTTTCTATGCGGACAGCACTATTAAGCGTTCTGTAACGCCAGAAAGCTGGGAAGGCTGGACGAAAGACAATATGGACCTTGCTATTATCAAATATGGACAGGACTGGGAAGATTTGTATGGTATTACCATAGCTTCTTCATTGGGTGGTAATGCAGTATCAGCAGTTGATAAAAAAGAAATTCTGACAACATTAAAAACGAATTATCCTTCTTTATCACAGGAACGATTAGATGTTATTTCTGAAGGTCTTGACTGGGTAGGTAATATGGGCTACAGTCAGGCACATCATAACTGCAAACTGGAAGGTCCCTGTCGCAACAGAAGTGATGGTCAGGCATGTCATTTGTCCGACTGCAGCGGTTTTACATCAAACCTGTGGAGAAACCGATTTGGCGGCAATATTTACAGTACAGTAGGATTTAAGAGTGCATTCCAGGGTACTTCGAAATGGAGAGGATTATACAACTCCTCTACAATTACCCCCGGAGATATTATTATCCACTATGATTATTCGGCAGGTGGAGCGCACCACGCATTATTATATCTTGGAAAAATATATCCGGATTCGGACGAAGAGTACAGCATTGACTGTTCTACAGTAGATGGCGTTGGAAATGTATTTTTACGACACAGAAGTTATTATCCTGATTGCTATGTGGTAGCTCCGGATAAATAAAAAGAAAGGAACATGAGAAATCATGTTCCTTTTTTATATACATTATTTACCCATCAGTTTTTCATAAGGAGTCTTTGTCCTGTTCTTTTCTCTTTCTTCTTCTTTTCGTCTTTCTTCACGTTCCCATTCGATAAGCTGATTGATTTCAGCGATAATGGCAGCAGTTCTGTCTGTGTCCGGATAATTCTTCAGTGCATCATTTAAAAGAGAAGTAGTCTTTAACATAGATTTTATATTTTTCATAGGACCAAATTCTCTTTCAAGGTCTCCAATTTCTCTTTCCAGCGCATCCAGTTTTCTTCCTATTTTTGCTTTGTCTCTTCTTAAAATAGTAGTTTCCTGTTTGGGAATAGATTTCGCAACAACTATTTCTCTGTCTTTAGCCTTTAATTCACGAAGATGAGAAGCTTGCAGGGTCTTGGTAAAATCATCTATTTTAGCCTTATATGTCTCTAAAGTATCTTCTTTTGTATATTCTGGGATTTTTACATCTACAGCCTGATTAAGCTCTGTATAGAATCGCTTAATATTCTCATGATTTGCAATGGAGCCTTCAATGCCACGTTTTAATCCATGAACTTTCATTTTATCAGCATAGCTGTTTTGAAGCTCGTACAAGCTTGTTCTGTCAGCTTTATAATAGGAAGCATTTATTTTGCCCATATTGTCAACAGGTACAACAAAAGCATGGCAATGTATATTCCCAACTTCATCAGCATGATAAACAACAGAAAGTACATTGTCACCATATTTTTCCGGATTTGCATTAAAAGCTTTTCTGAGCCATTCCACATTATCTTTCTTCCATTGCTCAATATCAATTTTAGCTCTGTCTTCTCTGGAGAATGAAGTAAGCACTTCAAAAGCCATCACTCCATTTTTGCGCAAACTTTTATTGATACCATAACCCAGTGCAGTAGCTTTTTCACGGAAAGCTTCTTCATAGGTTTTACCATTCAAGGAAACCAGTTCTTCATTTTCCTGTTCCAGTTCAGGAATAGCATTTTCTACAAATTTCATTCGATAGTTATGTCTGAACTTATTATTCATAGCACTATAGGTCTTTATGGTATCAATATGCATAAAACAATATCCCATATTTTTTACTTCCTTTCTTTTTACTATTATTAATATGACAGAAAAAACCTATAGGGAATTTCAAACAAACATTTGTTCTGTATCATTAAAAATAGAAAAATCGGTCAAAATAGCTATTTTTATACTTAAAACCTTAATTTTTAAGTCTAAACAGTATGTTTTTATAGCCTTTTTATTTTTTCTATTACTAAAAATATTCGAACATACATTCTTTTTACATTCCCTATAGGGAATATATAGTTTTTTGGTATTTTTATTGGAAGAGTAGCAGTAAAATTACAGAATTTGATGATTATGTAACTATCAATAAACTGGAAAATGATTTATTTTTAGGAATTTATGAGACTGTTACGGATATATTTTTGACACCTTTAAAAAATTCCCTAATAAGTATAGGGAATTTATTTTGCCGAATTTTGTAAGCTAAAATATTATGTTTTATATCCGACAGTCTTATAAATAAAATACCCATATTGTTGGGTATTTTTATGAGTATAATAACCCACAATACTGGGTGTTTTTACTTATCTGATACTTATACTTTTCGTTACAAATCCACCCATATCTATGGGTATTTTGTTTTTCTATCAGTTATTAAATATCCCATATATTCGGGTAAAGACCATAAAATTATGCGTAAAAGGGTTATTTATATTATTTTTACGTGAGCTATGCGAAATCCATAGAACGAAAGCAGTACTACGTAATTTTACTTCATAAAATCGCCACTTATCCATTTCCTCCACCTCCGCATCTCAAATCCCCATCTTTTAATCTCACACTTGCAGTCACTTACTCTTTACTGTCAATATTCGAAATCCAAACTTATACTTCTAATATCAAAAACTGTCACTTATCCTTTACCACCAGTATTCAACCCCCAACATCAAACTTCTAACCTCACACCTGAGTCACTTATCTTTTTCCTACAGTAATCAAAATCCAACCACATAGTCTTACCGTCAAAATAGACCACTTACTCTTTACCGCCAATATTCGAAATCCAAACTTATACTTCTAATATCAAAAACTGTCACTTATCCTTT
>OLGB01000842.1_pt1 | contig 40283 bp, 33 predicted proteins | sample 1605691 | NCBI WGS metagenome assembly OLGB01 (sample SAMEA3888925, study PRJEB22519) | human gut metagenome | biome: human gut; feature: human-associated habitat; material: faeces | place: Denmark | collected 2010
TATGAAATTTTCCAATTGTGGTCAAACATGTGGTCAACGCCGATTTTTGACCAGTGGCTTTGCGGAAATCGTTCCCGCTTCTGCTAGTGTCTCAGCGGGTTGTGGGCTTAGGCTTTTTCCCTCATGGATGAGGCCCGCACGCTCCCAAAGCAAGCGCGCTACCAACTGCGCTACACCCGGTTATTGATTTGTTTTATCTGTGGTCTTTCATGTGGTCTTGGCCGTTTTTTGACCATCGGCTTTGCGGAAATGGTTCCCGCTTCTGCTAGTGTCTCAGCGGGTTGTGGGCTTAGGCTTTTTCTCTCATGGATGGGCGGAGGATGCTCCCAAACTGCGCGCAGTCTTGTTCCGGAAGATCCTGCCGGCCTTCCGCTCTCTGCACAGAGTTCCAGATGGGCGGCTGTGTCCCTCTTTATTTTACCGAAATATCCTCCAAAGTCAAGGAGAACCCTTTCAACAGCTTCTTCCCCGTCTCAGACTTCGCCGGAGCCCTGGACGGGCCCCGGCGGAATGAGACGCCGTTTATCCCACCGCATTCTTCCGGCAGACCTTTACACCGGCGGCGGCCATGGCAAACACGAACCAGAAGATGCACATGACCCGGGGATAATTCCACAGATAGTCCGCCAGGCCGCAGACCATAGCGCCGCAAAGCGCCGCGCAGGCGGCGCAGGTGATGGTCCGGGCGGCGGAGGAGGGGCAGTGGCGGACCGTATGGGCCGCCCGCTTGATGTTCCAGAGCATACCGCTCACAAAGCCGATCACGCCCAGGATCCCCGCCTCGATCCACACCTGGAGGTAGAAGTTATGGGCGTGGACGAACGGTGCCTCTGCGTGGTAGAGATTGAAGTCCCGGATATAGGACTGGACCGCCGCAGTGCCAAGCCCCGCGCCGGAGATGGGAGACTTCTTGATGACCTCCAGAGCCGCCTCGTACAGGGGGATGCGGCTGGCAGTGGAGCTGTCCGTCGGGTTGGCGATGGTCAGGATCCGGTTCCAGATGGTATCCGGCAGCAGGGGCACCGCCAGAACGCAGGCAATGGCAAAGGCCGGGATCAGGCGGGGTTTCCACAGGAACACCATCACCACCATGGCACAGGCACCACCCACCCAGCTGGCCCGGGAATAAGTCATGCCCAAAGCCACAACGCCTACCAGAAATACGCCGCCAGCCAGCAGTTTGGAATAGACATGCCGGGAGCAGAGGATCAAGGCCAGCACCAGGGGCAGCAGCAGGATCAGCACCTCGGCGAAGGTGTTGGGATTGTCGAAATAGGACTCCACCCGGCCGGGCATCCCCTCGTTGAGAGCCAGGTCCACATAGGACTCGTTGACCTCCACCCCCTGGATCCGTTGATAGACCGCGTACAGGGACGACACCAGCACGCAGACCCCGCCGCCGGCCGCCAGACGTTTCAGGTCCTCGCTGCTGCGGACGGCGCTGACCGTTACCAGCACGCACAGGGCGGCGGAGAAGTGGTAAAACAAAAACCGCAGGGACTGCCCCGGCGTATAGGAGAAGGCCACCGCCAGGAACACCGCGCCGAACAGGAGCACCGGGTAAAAGCCCACCAGGCCCACATCCAGCCGGAACCGCTGCCGGGGCATGGCGCCAGCATAGAACAGCACCAGCAGCAGAGCAAAGCCCATGAGGCTGTATGCGTTGTTCCAATGGGAGAAGGGGATCACCCACAGCAGCATGATGAGCCAGGACTGGGCGATAGCGGTCTCGTGACCCATCTCAAAGGCCAGCCGGGCAAACACGCTGTCCCGGAAGGCGCGGTGCAGGGCCAGGTACAACCGGTGCAGCAGCCAGGCCGGGAAATTGACCAGGGCCCGCAGCAGCCGGCACAGGAGGCTGTCCGGCCAGGAGCGGGCCACCGCTCCCTCCCGGCACAGCACCGCCAGCACCCGGCTGCCGTCGATCTGACGGTTGCACCAGGCGCCCAGGGCCGCCAGACAGCGGTGGACGGCGCTGTCCATGTACACGGCGTACAGGGTCATGGACAGGGCATACAGTTGACTTTCGCGCAGATACTCCATGAAAAACTCCTTCGTGATGTGCTCAGATGCGGTTTTTCAGCCGATACAGCTGGGTCAGCAGGAAGAAGTGCCGTCCCCGGACCATCCGGACCACCATCTGCTTGTTGGGCGTCAGCCCCACGGGCTCCAGCGTCCCGATGGCCTTCGCCATGTCCGGCCGCTCACACAGCTCCCGGACCGCCCGCTGCCGCTGCCGGATGGATTTCCGGCTGCCCTTGGCGTACTCGTTGCCAATGGCGATCAGCAGCCCTGCCCAGTTGGAATTCTCCCTCCACTGGGGGCGGAGATCCTCCAGGCGGTACTTCTCCACCAGGCCCTCCTTCCGCTCCATGAAGCGGTCAAAGACCTGCTGGAAATCCTTCATATACTTATGGGTTGCGGAGGCGGGGTTGAGGAGATACCGGTACAGAGGCTGGTCCGTCACCGCCAGGGAGCGGGCGCAGCAGAAATACTCCATCAAAAACAGCTCGTCCTCCAGGTAGACCCCCTCAAAGCGGATATGGGCGGACCGGATCACCTTGGCGGAGAAGAGATAGCGCCAGATGAAGCCGTTGAACACCGGCGCCGCCAGCCGTTCGCCCAGCAGCGGCGCCACGATCTTCTCCCGGATCTGCGCCTTGTCGTAGACGCCGGCCGGCAGCACCTGCTCCGGCCAGCTGGTCCCGTCGGGCCGCAGGTTCAGATGGGCGCAGGCCGCCGTATCGGTCCCAGCCTGCTCCCGCAGGCACCAGAGGGTCTCCAGCGTCCGGGGCTCGAAGCCGTCGTCGGAGTCCAGGAAGGCGATGTACTCCCCCTTCGCCGCCTCCAGTCCGGAGTTCCGGGCGGCGCTGACGCCGGCGTTTTTCCGCTTGTGGATCACCCGGACCCGGTCGTCCCGGGCCGCGAAGCCGTCGCACAGGGCCGGGGAATTGTCCCGGCAGCCGTCGTCCACCAGCAGCAGCTCCCAGTCGGAAAAGGTCTGGGACAGGACGCTCTCCACAGAGGCTTTCAGGAATTTTTCCGCCTGATAGACGGGCATGATGACGGAAATGCTGGGCATAGCACCGCTCCTTCCATCTGTTTCGTAACAGGTGTATTGTACCCTATTCCCCCCGGAAGGTCAACGGCTTTCCGCCGCCGGGGGGACCTCCGGCGAAAAAAGCCCGCCGTCCCGTGAGGACGGCGGGCCTTTGCGCAGTGAAGCAGCGGGGCTTTACTCCGCCACGGCGGCCTTCAGGGCCTCGGTCCGGTCGGTGCGCTCCCAGGTCACGCCCAGGTCCTCCCGGCCCATGTGGCCGTAAGCGGCCAGCTTGCGGTAGATGGGCTTGCGCAGGTCCAGATCCCGGATGATGGCCGTGGGCCGCAGGTCGAACACCTTGCGCACAGCGGCCTCCAGCTTGTCGTCACCCACGGTGCCGGTGCCGAAGGTATCCACCAGGACGCTGACCGGCTGGGCCACGCCGATGGCATAGGCCAGCTGCACCTGGCAGCGCCGGGCCAGGCCCGCCGCCACGATGTTCTTGGCCACATACCGGGCGGCGTAGGCCGCGGAGCGGTCCACCTTGGTGGGGTCCTTGCCGGAGAAGCAGCCGCCGCCGTGGGGGGCGCTGCCGCCGTAGGTGTCCACGATGATCTTGCGGCCGGTGAGGCCGGAGTCCGCCGCGGGGCCGCCCTTGACGAAACGGCCGGTCGGGTTTACATAATACTTAGTGTTCTCATCCAGCATGGAGGCGGGAATCACGGCCTTGGCCACCTTCTCGATCATGTCGGCGCGGATCTGCTCCAGGGTGGTGTCGGGGTCGTGCTGGGTGGAGATGACCACGGTGTCCACCCGGATGGGGCGGTCGTTCTCGTCGTACTCCACGGTGACCTGGCTCTTGCCGTCGGGCCGCATGTAGGGGATCTCCCCGCTCTTGCGGACCTGGGCCATCTTCAGGCAGATCTTCTGGGCCAGGGACAGGGGCAGGGGCATCAGCTCCGGCGTCTCATCGCAGGCGTAGCCGAACATCATGCCCTGGTCGCCGGCGCCGTGGCTCATCTCGGCGTCCTCCCCGGTCTTGTTCTCCAGGGACTCGTCCACGCCCATGGCAATGTCCGGGGACTGCTCGTCGATGGAGGTGATGACGGCGCAGGTGTCGCAGTCAAAGCCGTACTTGCCCCGGTCATAGCCGATCTCCCGGACCACCTCCCGGGCGATCTTGGGGATATCCACATAGCAGGTGGTAGTGATCTCGCCCATGACGTGGAGAAGGCCCGTGCAGGCGGTGGTCTCGCAGGCCACGCGCCCCATGGGATCCTGCTCCAGAATGGCGTCCAGCACCGCGTCGGAGACCTGGTCGCAGACCTTGTCGGGATGCCCCTCGGTCACGGATTCGGAAGTAAAGAGATAGTGTCTTGCCATGTTGTTTGCTCCTTTCGTAGTGGTCCCTTTCAAGAGCACGAAAAAAGCGCGTTTCGACGACGAAACGCGCAAAAGGTCACTTTTTCGCTCCTCATCTGTCGGTATCCGCCGGATTTGGCACCTTGACCCGCAGTCAGGTTGCCGTGGCTTCATCGGGCCGTTCCCTCCGCCACTCTTGATAAGGGATATGAAATTGTGCTACTATCTTATCAGGTTTTGGCGGATTGTCAAGATGCTGCGGGCGGATTTCCCGGTAAATCCGCGGAAATTCCGCTGTTCAAAATTTATACATGACTTTTTCCGCCGTTCCGGGTATAATGTTCCACATACGTTTCATTTCCGCAAAATGGGGGTTTTTTCGTTGAGGAAGATCTGCAACGCCATCGACCGGTTCTGCCTGTATCATCCCCGGTTCGGGATTCCGCACCTGATGCGCTACGTGGTGTTCATCACCGCCGCCGTCTATTTTCTGGACATGTTCTCCCAGAGCTACGCCAGCTATATGCTGTATTTCAACGCGAACCTGATCCTCCAGGGGGAGCTGTGGCGGCTGGTGACGTGGCTGTTCATCCCCGACGGCACCTCCGTGCTGTGGGTGCTCATCAGCTTCTCCTTCTACTACTTCATCGGCGAGGCCATCGAGAGCTACTGGGGCCCCGCCAAGTTCACCCTCTTCTACTTCACCGGCGCGCTGCTGATGGTGGCCCTGGCATTTTTGTCCCTTCTGTGGTCCCCCTTCCCCATCGTCTCCAGCGGCTACCTCAACCGGGTGCTGTTCCTGGCTTTCGCCACGCTGTACCCCACCGCCCTGGTGCGGGTATATCTGATCCTGCCCATCCAGGCCAAGTGGCTGGCGCTTTTGTATGTGGTGCTGACTGTCTATGATCTGGTCCGCGGGGGCCTCACGATGCTGGTGTACTTCCTGCTGCCCCTTCTGGGCGTGTGGATTGCCTACGCCCTGTTCTTCTGGGACCGGATCGCGGACCTGCTGGCGGAGTTCGGCGTGGCCGTCCGGCATCAGAACTCCTCCCAGACCATCCACTTCAAATCCGCCGTCCGCCAGCAGAAGAAAAAGGAGGCCGCCCAGGGCTACCGCCACAAGTGTGAGGTCTGCGGCCGCACCGATGCGGACTTCCCGGACCTCCAGTTCCGGTATTGCTCCAAGTGCGCCGGATACCACTGCTTCTGTGAGGACCACATTTTCAGCCACACCCACTTCACCCAATGAGTCCTTCCCCGCCGGAAAAATTTCCGGCGGGGGCTTTTTTTCGCCCTTTTCCCTTCCCTCCCGCTGTCGGGTGCGGTATACTGAAGTGGAAAAGATCGCCCTTCAGGGCGGAATGGAGGGGAGCCCATGGAACTGCGTCAGAGCGGCCCCGCGCTGTGGACAGAGCTGGCCGAGGCCTTTGAAGAGAAAGAGTTTTTACGCAAGCTTGGTATGAACCGCGCCGATGCGGAACGGGTCTTTGCCTCCGCGGACTGGCGCGGGATCGCCGCGCCCTTCACCCCCATCCGCAGCCGAATCTCCTGCGCCGGAGCGGTGGACGCCTTCCGCCCTCTGCTGATGTCCCTGGCGCCTGAGCCGCCGGAGGGCTGGCTTCGCTACGCCTATCAGGTGGCCCTGTCCCTGCTGTATCCGGCCGCGGACCACAGCCACACCTCCGCCCAGTGGGACGGGGCGCTGTGCTTTCTGCAGTTTTTGCAGGTGCTGCTGCGCGCCGAGGGGCGGGCCCTGCCCTTCGACCCCTGGCTGGACTTCGCCTTCTGCTCTGAGGAGGAGTTCAGCGACAGCGGCGTGGCGGAGGAGTACCGCCGCTTTCTGGCCCGGTTCCAGGGAGAGTACATCTACGAGCTGCTGCGGATGAGCACGGAGGTGACCCCCTTCAAGACCCTCAACCACATCGCCGGGGTCCACCACGTGGCCATGACCGTGTCCCGGGCCTTCAAGGCCGGCGGCGGATTGATCGACCTGGGGCTCATCTCCGGCGCCGCCCTGGGCCACGACATCGGCAAGTTCGGCTGCAAGCCCGGCGAGCGGGTGCCCTACCTCCACTACTACTACACGGATCAGTGGTTCACCCAGCGTGGGCTGACGGCCCTGGGCCACATCGCCGCCAACCACTCGGTGTGGGACCTGGAGATCGAGAACCTGTCCTCAGAGTCCCTGGCCCTGGTGTATGCCGACTTCCGGGTCAAGCAGACCTATGACGGCGAGCGCCGGGAGACCGCCTGCCTCTACTCCCTGCAGGAGGCCTTTGACGTGATCCTCAGCAAGCTGGACAACGTGGACGCCGCCAAGCGCCGCCGCTACCAGTACGTCTACTCCAAGCTGCGGGACTTTGAGGAGTACATGGTCTCCTTCGGCGTGGACACCACCCTGGCCACCACCGGGCGGAAACCGCCGGAACGGCAGGACCCGGCCCTGATGACGCCGGACCAGGTGGTGGTGGCCCTGCGGCGCACCGCCGTGGATCACAACATCCGCCTGATGCACCGGCTGGGCCGGGAACAGCTCTTCGGCAACATCCTGGAGGCCGCCCGGGGCGAGAAGGAGCCCGCCCGGCTGCGGGCCTACGTGTCTATTTTCGAGGAGTATTTCACCTACTGGAGCGCCGGGCAGAAAGAGCAGACCCTGGACTTTCTCTACGAGCTGCTGATGGTGCCCGACGGCGATATTCGCCGCCAGGCCGCCGCCCTGATCGGCCGGATCCTGGCCACTTTCCGCTCCGGCTATAAGAAGGAGCCCCCCGCCGACGCCGCCCCGGATCCGGAGGAGGACCGCCCCTTCCTGCTGTGGCAGGAGTATCTGGACAAACTCATCCAGCCGGACCACCGGCTGACCCCCCGGCAGATCAGCATGATCCGCTACCAGGCCAAGACCGTGGTGGACGCCCTGCTGGTCAGCTGCTCCGACGCTGACGCCCCCCGCTTCGCCGCGGAGCTGTTCCGGCACTACCGCCATCCGTCGGCCACGGATCCCGACGCCGCCTTCGCCCTGCTGGACACGGTGCTGAACCTGCCCCTGGAGCGGACGGAGGAGGCGGACCGGAAGCTGCTGGTGGACTTTGCCGCATGGTGGCTGTCCCACGGGGGCCTGTCCCAGAAGGCGGCGGCGCTGCGGCTGTTCCAGCACCTGCTGATGGCCCTGACCCCCGGGTCCCGGACCCGGGCTGCTGCCGCGTCCGCCGTGGCCAAGGCCGACTGCCAGGGCAGCACGCCGCTGCTGTTTTTGCAGGTGCGGCTGGGGGATCTGATGGGCCTGGAGCTGTCCGAGCAGCGGTGCCAGCTCAACCACGGGGACACCATCAGCAACGTCTTTCTGGACAATCTCAAGACCGCCACGCCCTGGGTGCTCAAAGCCGTGGGCGTGGAGTACCTGCTGGACCAGGTGGAGCAGGGGAACCGGGCCAACGTGCTGCACATCGCCACCCATTACTCCAATCTCATGAAGGTCAGTGAGAACGTGGTGGTCCGCCGCATGGCCGGCGCGGCCCTGCTGGCCATCGCCCCGGCGCTGACGCCGGACCGGCGCAACGAGATCGCAGTGGAGCTCAGCAAGGCCCTGGAGACGGGCCAGGCCGAGATCTCCCAGTACATCCCCGTGTACCTGGGGCAGTTCGCCCTGTGGCTGACTCCCCGGGAGCTGGACGAGGTGCTGGACCAGATGCAGCAGCTGCTCTCCTCCGCCAGCGGCGGCGTGGTGGCGGCGTCGCTGTCCACCGTGGGCGCCATGCTGGAGCATTACGCCGTCTACGCCAGCCGCTTCGGCGAATCGGAGACGGTGCTGGAAGCCCGGCGCAAGCGCATGGCGGGCATGCTGCTCAAGGGCCTGGCCTCTTACCGTCAGTCCGTCCGCCAGGAGGCCCTGCGGATCCTAGGCGAGGGGCTGTTCGCCTCCCAGGTGCTCTCCTACGAGGACAAGACCACCCTCTTCATCCTGATGGCCAAGAAGATCCTCTTTCTCATCAACGAGCAGCCGGAGCAGGAACTGACCTTCTTCTACACCGCCGCGGCCCTGAGCCACATCTACCGCTTCATCGTCACCCACCGCATCGAGTCCGGCCCCTTCCAATTCCATATTCCGGAAAAGGCCGCCTTCTTCCCCGGCACCTTCGACCCCTTCTCCCTGAGCCACAAGGGCATCGTCCAGGAGATCCGGAACCTGGGATTCGAGGTATATCTGGCCATTGACGAGTTCTCCTGGTCCAAAAAGGCCCAGCCCTCTCTGATCCGGCGGCAGATCGTCAGCATGTCCGTGGCGGACGAGTTCGACGTGTACCTTTTCCCCCACGATATCCCCGTGAACCTGGCCACTCCCGCCGACCTGGACCGTCTGCACCGGATCGGCGGCGGCCGGAAGCCGTACCTTGCGGTGGGGTCCGACGTGATCGCCAACGCCTCGTCCTACAAGGCGGCGCCTACCCCGGGCTCCGTCCACTCCCTGAATCACATTGTGTTCCGCCGCTCCAGCGACGCCGAGGGCCACGAGATCGACGCGGACCTGAGCCGGATCACCGGCGAGGTCATCGAGCTGCAGCTGCCCACCCACCTGGAGGACATCAGCTCCACACGCATCCGGGAGAACATCGACCTGGGCCGGGATATCTCCAATCTCATCGACCCGGCGGTTCAGGACTTCATCTACCGCAACGGCCTGTACCTGCGGGAGCCCCAGTACAAGCAGCTGCTGCGGGCGGGCTACCTGGACTTCCGGTTCTACCAGGAGCCGGAGGCGGCGCTGTGGCAGGAGCTATCGGAGGCAGTGGCCGCCGACCGGGGCCAGATGGTCCCGCCGGACCCCCGGGACAGCGTCTGCGTCCTGCGGGACACCGGCCCCCGGCCCCGGGTGCTGGGCTTTCTCACCGTCCGAACCGTCAACTCTGCCGGTCTGTATGAAGCCCTGGGCGACACTCAGCTGGCCGACTACGTCCGCCGCCACACGGCGGGACTGGTGGGCCTGCTGACAGGGCTGTACACCGTCCGGTCCGCCGGCGGCAACTACGACGTGGGCCAGCTGCTGCTGACGGAGGTGCTCTCCCGGGCCATGAGCCGGGACTGCGGCTATGCCGTCTGGCACGCCCCGGCCTCTGCCGCCGTGCTGGATCTGCTGGAGCGGCAGGGCTTCCGCCAGGCGGAGGTCCGCGGCCGCCTTCCGCTGCTGCTGGTGGATATGCGCTCCCCGGCGGTATTGGTGCAGAACATCCCCACCACGCTGAAAGAGCCCTTCTCCTCGGACCGGAAGGTGCTGGAGGCAGTGCACTCTGCTCACGCCCGGTTCCAGCGGGCCATCACCGACCTGTACCCGGGGATCCTGGTGCTGTCCCTCAACGCGGAGGTCATCTACCACCGGCTGGTGCGGAAGATCGTGGAGCTCAACGGCGTCCCCGCGGAGCCCACGGTGCCCCGGGTGCTGGGCCCCAAGATGTGCGTACCCTTCGGCAAGATCCTCCGGGGCAACGCCATCCCCAACACCGTCACCAAGACCATCCACACCGACAAGGTCTTTGCCCCGGATCTGCGGTCGTTCAACATCGAGGCCTTCCCGGGCTACGCCCCCCTGCCCAGCCAGATCCGTACCATCCGCTCCTTCCGGCGGCCGGTGATCCTGGTGGACGACCTGCTTCACTCCGGCAACCGCATCAACGCCCTGGATCCCCTGTTCCGGCAGGAGGGGCTGGAGATCGACCGGGTGCTGGTGGGATTGCTCTCCAGCCGGGGCAAGGACCTGATGGCCGCCAAGGGCCGGGCGGTGGACAGCGTCTACTTCGTGCCCAATATGCGGGCCTGGTTCGTGGAGTCCACCATGTATCCCTTCATCGGCGGCGACACCGTGGGCGGCGCCACGGCCTCCGTACCGGGGCTGACCCCGTCGGTGAATCTGATCCTGCCCTACGCCTTTCCCCGGTTCTACAAGGAGTGCGGCCGGGAGGCGGTGTTCCAGTTCTCCCGGACCTGCGTGGAAAACAGCCGGGACATCCTGCTGACCCTGGAAACGGCGTACCGGGAGCGCTACGCCCGGAACCTGACCCTCTCCCGGCTCAGTGAGGCAGTGATCCTGCCGCTGGCTCCCGACAAGGGGGCCTGCCTGCGCTACGACCCCAACCTCCCCGCCTCCGCCTGCCTGGAAAACGACCTGGGGATGCTGCTGCGGATGCGGGACCTGCTGGAAGGGGAGGTGCCTCGTGGATGAGCGGGCCGCCCAGGTCCCGCCGTCGGTTCGCCGTCTCTGCGGGCGGGCAAACTGAACCAAAAAAGGAGACTGTTCCTCCATGTATTACTACGATCACCGGGGGCGGCTGGCCGCCTCTCCCCTGCCGGACCTGCCCCTGCCCAGAGCGGAGGCAGGCGTCCCGGCGCTGTTTCTCACGGCGGAGGACCCCGCCCGGGGCCGCACCGTCTGGCGCCCTACGGCCCCCCACCACCTGACCGCCCCGGCCTCCGCCGCCTGGTTGGACCGGACCGCCGGGGCGGGTATTGCGCTGCCGGGGCACGTCCGCGCCGCCCTGGATGCGGGTACTCTCACCGCCGTCAACGTCCGCCACCCCCGGTGGGAGGCGGCCCTGGACCGGCTGGCACCGAAGCCCGGGAAAAAGCGGGTCCACCTGCTGGCTGTGGGCGACGTGGGCGGCACGCTGCTGACGGCGCTGAAGCTGCTGGGCGGCGACTGCATCTCCGCCGTGGGCATCTGCGACCTCAATGAAAATGCCGTGGCGCGGTGGACCGCCGAAATGGGCCAGATCGCCTGGCCCTGGAACTACGAGGCCCTACCGGAGGTGGAGCCGGTGACGGCGGACCGCCTCTTCGACTGCGACGTATTCCTCTTTGCAGCCACCAAGGCCATCCCGGCGGTGGGCAGCGCCGTCGCCGACGTGCGCATGGCCCAGTTCGCCGCCAACCGGCCCCTGGTGGAGTCCTTCGCCCGGCAGGCCCGGGCGGCACGGTTCCAGGGCCTCTTCATCGTGTTGTCCGACCCGGTGGACCCCCTGTGCAAGGCGGCGTATCTGGCCTCCAACACCGGCCCCGAGGGCCGGTGGGACGGCGGCGGCCTCTTTGCCGAGCAGGTCCAGGGCTTCGGCCTGGGGGTCATGAACGCCCGGGCGGCCTATTTTGCCAAGCGGAATCCCCGCTTCGCGGATTTTCTCACGGAGGGCCGCAGCTTTGGCCCCCACGGCCACGGGCTGGTGATCGCCAATTCCGTGGAACACTATGACGACGAAGTGTCCCGGGCCCTGACAGAGCAGGTGGAGACCGCCAACCTCCGCATCCGGGACCTGGGCTTCAAGCCGTATGTTGCCCCGGCGGTGTCCTCCGGTGCCATGCAGCTGCTGCTGACCCTGCGGGGGCAGTGGCGCTGCGCCTCCCTGTGTCTGGGCGACGTGTGGTTCGGCGCCCGCAGCCGCCTGACGGCCCAGGGCACCGAGACGGAGTGCCTCCCCCTGCCCCCGGCCCTGCGGGCGCGGCTGGAGGAGACGGAGGCGCTGCTCAAAACCATCATCTGACGAGAAAGGAGGCGCCGCCCTTGGCGCGGGAACTGACGCTGATCTGCCCTGGGCCGGAAAGCCCGCGGCTCTCCGCCCTGCTGGCGGCAGTGCGGAAGGCGCATCCCTTCCAGCAGGTCTCCTGGATGACAGACGACCTGCGGGACCGCCGCCTGCTGATCGCGGCGGCCATTCCCCCCAGCGGTGTCAACCTGGAGCTGTATCAGCTGCTGGCCTTTCTGCGGACCCATCCGGGGTGCCTGGCGGGCAGCACGGCAGGCGTGGTGATTGACGGCACCGGGGACCTGTACACCAAGGCGGCGGGCCGAGATCTGGTGCTCTCCGCCTCCCAGGCCGGATGCGTCTTTCCCGGGCGGCCGCTGGTGGAGGCCACCGGGAGTCTGCGCAACTTCACCGTCCAGGCCCGAAACGCCGGGTGCGGTCTGGAGGAGGCATATCAGCTGGCGGTGGCCGACCTGATGGACCGGGTGAGCACCTTCTCTCCGCCCCTGCGGCGGCGGCCGCAGCTGCTGGTCCTCCACGCCTCCAGCCGCGCCACCTCCAACACCCTGGCTCTGTGGGGCACCGTCCGGACCCACCTGGAGGACCGCTGCGCCATCACGGAGGTGGGGCTTCGCAACGGCACCATGGAGGACTGCGCCGGGTGCCCCTACACCACCTGCCTCCACTTCGGCGAGCAGGGGGACTGCTTTTACGGCGGTGTCATGGTCCAGGAGGTGTATCCCGCCGTCCGGGAGGCGGACGCGGTGGTGCTGCTGTGCCCCAACTACAACGACGCCCTCTCCGCCAACCTCTCCGCCTGCATCAACCGGCTGACAGCGTTGTACCGCACCACCTCCTTCGCTGACAAGGCAGTGTTCGCCATCGTGGTCTCCGGCTACTCCGGCGGGGACATCGTGGCCCGGCAGGTAGTCTCCGCCCTGAACATGAACAAGGGCTTCTGGCTGCCCGCTGATTTCTGTATGCTGGAGACCGCCAACGACAAGGGTGAGGCCATGGCCCTGCCGGGGATCGGAGCGCGGGCGGATCAGTTTGCCATAAATATATTACGTCAACTAACCGTGTAAGAGGAGCGGGCCCCGCAGGGCCCGCTCTCTTTGTTTCATGCGGCGCAAGTTTGGAAGGGGCCATCTCATTCCGCCCTTGGTCATGCCGTCCGCGTTTTGCTTCTCCTCATAGTCATCCGATTTGTGCCCCAGGGCGACGCGCTTCTCCATGAACTTCTGCCGGCTCTTCCGGTCGATGTGCAGTCCGGTTCCGGACCGTGGGAGGGCGTGATCCTCAAAGATCCGGCTCATGTAATAGAGTAACTGGGTAACCGTCAGCATGACAGGGGGCAGGCGAAGGTCGCCGCGCGCCTGTTCCGGCTCATTGTGCCCAGTCGAAGCATTATCCTCAAAGGAGATCTCACCCATCCGGACGCGCTCCGCCTCCTGAATGACAGTGTTTTTGATTTGCCGGAACTTTTTCTCCTGGGACAGCTTTTTCCGTTCTCTGGGCTTGTCATGGGAATAATTTTCCACCTCACCCTGGAGCCTGCACCACTGGTGGCAGCACGCGCGGACCACCGGCAGCTCCTCCAGCTTGTCCACTACCTCATCCACCGTTTTCTTCCCGGAGTTGGGAAGGTAGCCGTAGGGCTTTTTACCCTTGGCCATTCCCATCTGTCCGGCCAGCTGCTCCATCTTCTGCTCAATCTCGGGAGCTGTACAGGATGCTTCGTGCCATCTCCTGGGTGAGCCGCCGGATTGCGCGGTGGGCCTCCCGTACCAGCTCATCCCGCGACCAGGACTTCTGTTCGTAGGTGTGCAGCATCTCCTGTTTGAAGATCTGATTGATGCGCACAGATTATTTTCTCTCCAATTTTGACCCCATTTTCAACGCCCACGGAAAGTCCTGAAACTGCCCGCTCTGCGGGCAGATGTGACCGGCAAAAGGCGTCGATGGCGACGCCTTGCCTTTATCCTGCTTTTTCTTTCCTCCTCCGCAGAGTCCTTAACAGCAGCCCCAATTCGCCGCAAAAGTCTTTGGTGTAGCAGGGACTCTGCCCCACCCCGAAAGAAGTCACACAACCTCTCACAGCGGGGCACATGGGATGTTCTCTGTGTTCCGTTATAGGAACTTTTGCGCCTGCTTCCAATTCTTCCGTTCCTCCAAGCAAAGCATCTGCTGCTGGCAACAATAATCCATTGCCGCCTGGATTGGCAGGATGATGGACAGGTTGTTGCCGTTTGCGAGCAGGGCCACAGAAGCCTTCCCTTTCCAGCCTTTCAATAGTATTCCCCGGGATCTTCATGTTGACCAGTCGCTTATATCTGGCTTTTCGCGCTCCATGCACTTCCACAAAGGAGCAGAAGGACTTGTAGTACCTGGGGTATCTGTGAAGGGATAGAGGTGGTCCAGATTAACCGCCTCTTTGATATATTCCTATATTTCTTGGGAGTATGATGACTTGGCCTGTATAACTATGGTAAAGTAAAGAAAAACAATGTGAGAGGAAGGAGGAAGTTCGGCATGGATCGTCAGCCTGCGATGCATATTTTGACCGATGGGATTCCAGGCGAATTGCTGCTTGTGCTTACCATTTTGATCTGGGCGATTTTTGGCATGATTTTGGGATCCAACACAAAAAGCCGGCTGAATATCTGGTGCTTTTGCAGCGGGATGCTCTTCAGTGTGGGCGCATTGAAGGAATATCTGTTTTATACGCTGGGGCCAATTCTGGTTGAGAAAGGAATTTGGACAATCAGATTTTCGGAAACGCTGTATTCCCTGCTCAGCGCAGTATTTTATTATCTGTCCATGCCAGCGGTGTTGATTTTCTGCCTGTACTTCCACCATCTGGATCAAACACACGCTCGTCTGTTTCGCTGTCTGCGGCTACTGGTATATTTACCGGCATTGGTGCTTTCCATTATTTTTCCCTGTACCCAGACGATTGCATTCCAGCATCTCCCGGCCTTTTGCCTGACCGTAGGGATCTATAACTGGTGCTACGGACTGATTGGCACCGGTGTCATGTTTCATGCTCTGCTGGAAGAACGAATGAGCGCTCATTTCCGTCAGCGGCGCTTGGCGGCGGCCAGCCTATTGGTACCGCTGTGGTTTTGGCTGGTATCTGCTTTCCCCTATCACGCCCTGGGCATTCCCAATTTCAGCAAGCTCTGGCAGATCAATTTAATTGTAGTTTTGTTCGTCTTGATCTATTTCCTCTATCATGCGTTCCGGGATGGAATATGGGGAATCCGCTTCCGGCGGGAAATCTACGATTGGAACAACGGGAATCGGGTGCTGCAGAAGAATGCCCAGTATGTGGGCCATGCGCTGAAAAATGACCTGTCAAAAATTGAGTGGTGCACTGACTTCCTGGCCTCTCAGGGAACATCCGCCCGAGAGGTGGATATCCTCCGCCGGTCTGCCGCTCACCTCAAGCAGTTTATCAGCCGGACACAGCTCTACTCCGAAAAAATCACCCTTCTACCGGAGGAGTGCGATATTCCAGAGCTTCTTCATAGTTTGGCAGAGGAATTCAATGTCTCTGCTGAAAAGAGGGGGAGCGTTCAAATTGATACGTGTGACACTGAGCCGCTGCTTTGCGATCCGGCCCACTTGGAGGAGGTTTTGCGCAATTTAATTGTAAACGGGTTGGATGCTGCGGGCAAGAACGGTAAGGTAGTACTTGCCTATCGGAATCTCTCCCACAAGCGCGGTGCTGTCATTTCCGTGACGGACAATGGACGCGGGATGGACGAGGAGACAATAAAGCAGATTTTTGAACCGTATTACACCACAAAAACGGGAGGAGAAAATCTGGGGTTGGGGCTGTACTACTGCTGGAATGTGATGAGCGCGCACGGCGGCAGTATCCGGGCATCGTCCCAACCCGGGCAGGGAAGCACTTTTTCCCTGCTCTTTCCAGTGAAGCGGAAGAAAAGGAGGACAGGGGATGGAACAAGTCCGAATCATAGTGGTAGAGGATGATCCTGACTTTCAATATTTGATCCAGCAAACTCTGTCTGCGCAGGCGGATCTTGCAGTGGTGTCTTGCTGCAGGGATGGAGAAGATGCTTTCCTTGCCGCCACTCAGGTCGGCCCTCACCTTGTGCTGATGGACCTGGCGCTGCCAGCAGACCCCATGGAGGGAGTGCTGGCAGCCCGTCGCATCCGGCTGGCCACCAAGGCAAAGGTGATTTTATTAACCTCTTATGAGGACCCGGCTACCGTGGTGCAGGCCAGCGTAAAAGCCTTTGCCTCCGCCTATGTGCTGAAAAGTCAATTTCCTCTTCTGCTGCCGACCATCCGGGAAACGGCCCAAGGAGTGACACCCCAGGCTCATTTGATTTGCTCCGCGCTTCTGCAAAGTCTGACTCCGGCTGAGATGGCTGTGTTTCAGTACATGCTGGGTACCGCGGTCACCCTCCGTTCCTCTGAAAAAACCATTGCCAACCAGCAGACCAGCATACTGCACAAACTAGGCCTTCAGAATAAACAGCAACTGCGCCATGTGTTTTCTGCCTACTTCCCCCGGTCCATTGAGTCCAAAGAGCGGCTTCGTCAAGAAACATAGGAACGGCCCCCACCCGATGGGTGGGGGCCGTTCCTATGTTTCTTGGGAACAAAAGGCAAAGGGGCAATGATATAATAATTTCAATTATACGCCATCTGTGGGGATATTGACCGCGCGCAATCGGAGGGGCAATGCATTGGACCTTGGCCCAGTTGTTCATGGTATAACGGTGGCAGAGGAAAAGGATACGAAAGGAGACCCTATCATGAAACATATGTTGAGATCGGCCGGCTGTGTCGTGTTCGCTCTGCTGCTCCTCAGTATGTCTCTATCAGCATTCGCAGCAGACGGTCCTGCCTATTATGACTGTCTCGTCCGGGTATACGGTGTAGATGCGGAGGCGGAGAATATCGTGTCTGCCGGTATCGGTGTTCAGGTTCAGGCCGGTGACGGGAGCGAGGACACGTGGGCTGTAGCCAGCTATGATGTGACAGACGGTGCCACCTATTATGCAGTGACCGACGCAAAGGACACCGACAGCAGCACCGTAGCAGAGCTGATCGCTTCAGATGCGGACAGCGGCATCGCGGTGTTCCGCTTGGACAGCCGAATTGAATCCTGTACTGCGCCGTCCCTGGCAACCTTGGACGGTATTAGCACGAAAGATACCCTGGCCGTTGTGGGCCTTGGGAAAAAGGGTGACTCCAATTATTTCTTTTCCCGTGGTGTCCGCATTACGGATCTGACCACACAGAAAGGCTACACCGTCCTCTCTCTGGAGGATGGAGGTGATGCTTCCCTGAGTGAATACGCCATCTACCCGATCGGCGTTCTCATGACCAATGACGATAAAGTGATTGGATTTTACACCGGCAGCTACCGAGCCCTTCCATCAGGCTATATCATGCCGTCGGCAGATGGGATCGGCACGTTGGATACAGGGAATACGGACGGGGGACAAACTCCGTCCACTGGGGACAACACAGGCGGTACGCCGGATAACGGTACGTCCGGGGCTCCGGAAGATTCCTCCGGAAGCGTCTCTTTCAGCACGGTGGAGACCCCAAACGATGTGAAGGAATTGGTGGAACAAGCCAAATCGGAACGCAGACGGTCTGATATCCTTCGCACGATCCTGGTCGTGACAGCAGTGGCTGCCGCTGGCGGCATTATCACGTTTGCCCTACTGAAAAGCCGGAAGGTCCGTGAGTCAGCTCCCGTGGCAAAGTCGGCTCCGGAACACATTCGGCCGGTGCAGCCTATGGGCAAGACCGAGTATGTGGGACCTTATGAGTACAGAGAGGAGGCCTCTGCCCTCCCAAGGTTCCGGGTAGTACCGCTGCCGGGAACCCAGGGAGACGCGCGTGAGATTCCGTCTCAGGGGCTCACCTTTGGCCGGGATCCTGCCTGTGCCATCTCCTTCCCGCCGGATACCGGCGGTGTCAGCAGTCATCACTGTTCCCTGACCTGGAGCGGCGGAACTTTGCGGTTGACGGACCTGGGTTCCTCGTTCGGCACCCTGCTGGAGGACGGAAAAAAGCTGTCCGGGACCTCCGCGGACATAAAGGCAGGGATGTGCTTTTATCTGGGCTCCAGGAAAATTGGCTTCCGCGTGGAAGAAGAGACCTGACACGGCGCTGCCGTAGGATGACAAAGGAGGAGAGACAATGAAAAAGAAACACTCTATTTCCATAATTTTGGCTCTTTTGCTGTGTACCCTGATGGCTTTTCCAGCCCAAGCGGCGGAAAAGAGTGCCGTGTCCCAGGCCCGAAACGGCGTGGTGCGCATTCTGTCCGTCCAGCCGGACGGCTCAGCAAATGTCGGTTCCGGCTTCGCGGTGGGCGAGGCGGGAAAGGCCTCTTCTGTTTTTGTGACCAACCAGCATGTGACAGCAGGAGCAGAGGCGGTATACATCCTGCTGGATGACGAGTGGAATGCTTCACCGGAGCCGGAGACCAGTTTTCAGCTGGATGCAGAGCATTCCGTGCGCTGTGATGTGGTTTATGAGTCCGGCGGATATCCGGACTACGCCATTCTGCGGGCAGAGCGGGTGGTGACGGAGCGGGTGGCCCTTTCGCTGATGCCCGCCGGCCTGGCAGAGCCGGGAGAACCGATCTATGCATTGGGCTTTCCGGGCGCCAGCGACCAGGTGACCAATGACTACAATGCCGTGGTGGATGCCGTCACGGTAACCACAGGTACCATCTCCCGTATGGCACACATGGAGGAAACCGACACCGATGTCATCCAAATCGACGCGACGATCAATCACGGAAACTCCGGCGGCCCGCTGATCACCGAGGAGGGATATGTCATAGGCCTGAATACCTATGGCATGCAGGAAAACATCTTTCTGGCGGTTCAGGTGGATTATGTGATCAGCCGTCTGGACAACCTCATTGAGATCGGCGTCCTCCACGATTTTACCTACACACTCGTTACCGACCGGGAGGGCAGCGTCAGCCTGCTGCCTACCGTGCTGATTTGTCTGGCGGTGGTCGCCGCGGCTGCGGTGGCGGCGCTGGTGATCCTCCGCGGAGGAAAAGGTGCGGTTTCGGTTCATAAGGTCAGCACCAAGACGACCAGAGGCGCAGCAGCGAATTCCGGTCCCATTCAGAATGCCGCCTATCCGAAAACCGCTCCTGCGGACGTCTTTCCCAAGACCGCTCCTGCGGACCCAATCGGAAGAACCATGCCGGCGGACGTTCTTCCTCAACTGCGTCTGGTGGGCACTGAGGGCATCTTTGCAGGCCGCCGTTTCGCATTGGAAGGTGCTCTCCGACTGGGACGGCTGCCCGACCAGAACGACCTGGTCTTTCCGGCTGACACCACAGGCGTCAGTGGCCGACACTGTGTAGTGCGGCTGACCGACGGCGGCGCCACGCTCACCGACTTGGGCTCCTCCTTTGGTACATTCCTGAGCGACGGTACGCGCCTGCAACCGAATCAGCCGGTGGAACTGAAGGTGGGCGACAGCTTCACCCTTGGCTCTCAAAAGCAGCGATTCACCCTGGAGGCCAAGGTGTAAACACCCCTTGGAATACACTGCGGCCGGGGATTGTGCTCAACAGACGCTACCGAGTAGAAGAGTTCCTGACCCGGCAGTCCTCCGCCATGGTTTAAAGAAGCCGCGACCTGATCCCGGGCCGGACGGCGGCGCTGCGGGAGCGGATCAGGGAAACCAGATGGACTGAGGGGATAGTCCTTGTGCTATCCTGCAAATAGAGAGACGGAAATCAGATGGATTGCTGTATTCATGTATTGCAGAGGTGAAAATGATGGAACGCTACTGCCCTTACTGTATGGAGCCCCTGGCAGCAGAACGTCCCTGCCCCCATTGCGGAAAAGGCCCGAAGGAGTACACCCCTTCCGTACACCATCTGCCGCCGGGCACCCTTCTTCAAGGGAGATACCGGATCGGGCGTGTTCTGGGAGAGGGTGGCTTCGGTATTACCTACCTGGGTTTGGACGAGAATTTGGGACGTCTGGTGGCAGTAAAGGAATATTTCCCCACTTCCTTTGTCCTGCGGGAGAACTCCGTCTCCCTGGGGGTGACCTGCTACACCAGCCAAGGGCAGGACTTTTATAAAAAGGGACGGGAGCAGTTTCTGCAGGAGGCCAGAACCATGGCCCGGCTGGACAAAGCGCGGGAGATCGTCCGCGTAATGGACTTTTTCTCCGCCAACAACACAGCCTATCTGGTGATGGAATTTCTGGAGGGAGAAACCCTGAAGGAGCTGGTGGCCCGCCGGGGACCTATCCCGGCGGAGGAGCTGCTGGACCTGATGAGACCGGTGGTGGCCGCCGTGGGGACCATGCATCGGGCGGGAATCCTCCACCGTGACGTGAGTCCTGACAATGTGATGGTGCTGAAGGACGGCGGCGTGAAGCTGATGGACTTTGGCTGTGCCCGGGAGCTGGAGGGGGGGCGCACCATGACAGTGGTGCTCAAGCACGGTTTTGCCCCTCTGGAGCAGTACACGGGCCGCGGTCAGGGGCCCTGGAGCGATGTATACAGTCTCAGCGCCACTCTGTACTACTGCCTGACCGGGAAGGTCCCGCCCAGAGCGGTGGAGCGGAGCGGAGAGGCGGATGAGCTGACAGCGCCCACCTCTCTGGGCACGGTTTTGACGCCCGAGCAGGAGCGTGCCCTGCTCAAAGGGCTGGCTGTCCGAACCCGGGACCGCTGGCAGAGTGCGGAGGAATTTTACGGTGCGCTGTACGGCGTAAAGCCAGACGGCAGCGCCTGGGAGGAGCCGACGGCTGAAGAGATAGAAGCGAGCAGGACGGAGTATGTGGCCCAGAAGGATGAATTAGAATCCAAGGACAACCTGGATCAGCGGAAAGAAGAGCCCGCTGCACGCCGGAAGAGCATGCCCAGGTATGCCAAAGTGGGGATCGGCGCGGCAGCCTGCCTGGCGGCGGTCGGCGTATCCCTGGCGGCGCTGGGCGGGATGCCGGTGTCGCCCTCCCTGCCGGATGCCGGCGCCGGGCAGCCTGTCTTCGGCGGGGATGCAAGCGAGGTCCAGACCGTGGGAACGGAGGACCAGGCAGAGGATGCGGAGGAGGCCGGCACCCTTCCCATGCTGCCGGGAAACGAGACGGAGCAGGAGCCGGAGGAGCCCGGCGGACAGACGGAGCAGGATCCTGAGCCTGCGGAGGTCCGGCCAGGGCAGAACGGGACCGCATCGTCCTGTGCGGCAGAGGAACAGCCCTCCGGGCAGTCCAGTACAGGCAGCCCGCCGGCGGCCCAGACCCAGACGTCCGAGCTGACGGCAGAGGAGCTTTTCAACGTCGGCGTGGATGCCTATATGGCCGATGATTATGATACGGCTGTGGTGCGGCTGCGCCAGGCAGATGACAAAGGGCATCCGGATGCCGCAGACTGGCTCTCCATGGCAGGGAGCGAGTATTGGGAGGAGCGAAGAGATCTGGATTCTGCCCTGAGCGTTCTAAACGACGCTCACCAGCGGGGTAGTACCCGGGCATCCGGCGACATGTGCGCCATTGCCTATGATTTTTATTCGGAGGAAGATTTCCGGCAGGCCCTGCAGATTTATCAGACAGCGGCGGATCTGGGAAACGGTGGAGCGATGTACAGCCTGTATCTGCTCTATTTATATGGCAACGGGGTGGCCCAGAGTGACGCCACGGCATTTTCCTGGGCGATGAAGTCGGCACAGGCGGGGGATTCCAACGGATACATGGCAGTCGGCACCTGCTATCTCAACGGCAGAGGTGTGGGACAAAACCGGGATGAGGCCCGAAAGTGGTTCCAGAAAGGCGCGGATGCGGGTAACACGTCCTGTCAATATTATCTCGATCAGATGGACCAGGGCAGCATGTGACCGTACATGTGGCGGTAAGTAACTAGGAGAGGTGAGTGAGATGGAGCGGATCTGTCCCTACTGTATGCGTATCCTGTCGGAGGAAACAAGTTGTCCCGGTTGCGGGAAGAAACCGGGAGCCTACCGGCCCTCGTCCCACCACTTTGCTCCCGGTACACGGCTCCATGACCGGTATCTTCTGGGCCGGGTGCTGGGGGAGGGAGGCTTCGGCATCACCTACCTTGGGCTGGATACGGAGCTGGAGCGGCGTGTGGCGGTGAAGGAGTACTTCCCCACCGCTTTCGTCAAACGGGAAACGTCTCTTACCCTTGCAGTGACCTGCTACACTGGCGCGGGGCAGTCCTACTATGAGAAAGGCCGGGAGCAGTTTCTGAAAGAGGCCAGAACTATGGCCAAGCTGGAGAATATCCCGGAGATCGTTCGGGTTTTGGACTTCTTCCAGGCAAACAATACCGCCTATATCGTGATGGAGTTTCTGGAGGGGGAAACGCTGAAGGATCGCACCGCCCGGCTGGGGCGGATCCCATCGGGTGAGCTGCTGGAGCTGCTGCGCCCGGTCATGGGAGCCATGGAAACCATGCACCAGGCAGGGATCATCCACCGGGACATCAGCCCCGACAACCTGATGTGCCTTCCTGACGGCCGGGTGAAGCTGATGGATTTTGGCTGTGCCAAGGATATCGGGGGCGGCAGGACCATGACCGTCACCCTCAAGCAGGGCTTTGCACCTCTGGAGCAGTACACAGGCCACGGTCAAGGCCCCTGGAGCGATCTTTACAGCCTCTGTGCCACCATCTATTACTGCCTCACCGGCCGTGTCCCCCCGGCTGCTCTGGAGCGGGATAAGGACCAGGACCGGGAGCTGGATCCGCTGCTTCCCCTCAACCAGCTGGGCGTAAATCTGACGTCCCGGCAGGAGTGGGCGCTGATCAAGGGAATGGCACTCCGGCCCCGGGACCGATGGCAGACCATCGGGGATCTGTATGGGGCCCTCTACGGTGTCAATCTGGACGGGACGGCCTGGGAGGAGCCCTCCGGACAGGATGGGCGAACCGAAGGAAAAACCGAGTATGTGAAAAGTGAGGAATCCCGCTTTTCCGATGATGCGCAGATAGAGGATACGGTGCCGCCCGCACCCGAGAAAAAGCGGATCTCCAAAAGAGCGCGTGGCGTTATCGCCGCCTGCTGCGCACTGGCAGTCATCACAGCGGCAGCTCTGGGGGGAGGCCTGCTCTCCGCACCGGAGAGCAGCCCCGATCCCGACGGCGGCAGCGTGATCCTGTCGGGAGGGGAACGCGGCGACACCTCCGATATTCCTGCGGAGGAGGGTCTCCTTTCCCAGGATGAGGTGCAGTCTGCAGGCGGTCTTCTGCCCGGCATTTCGGAGGATGCTCAGGAACAGGAGGGAGAGGGCGAAAAGCCCAAGGAGGGAGACCCCTCCGCCGATGAAGGGGAGACCGGATCTGCCGATACAACGCCGACCACCAAGCCCACGCAGCAACAGAGCCAGCCCACTCAGCAGACCGCTCCTCCGGCCCAGACGGAGCCGGAAAAAACCTCGACGCCCACCAAGGCAGAACTGGAGAGCCAGGCGAAAACTGCGGCGGCGGAGGGCCGGTACAGCAATGCGGCAGGCCTCTACCGGCAGATGAAGGAACTGGGCTATATTTCCGGCAGCAAACTGGCCGTCTGCCTGACAGAAGTGGCTGGAGATGCGGAGTCGGAATGGTACGATACCGCCTACGGAGACAACAGCTCTCCCCTGATCAAGGCGGCCTATGACCTCTATGTGGAGGCGGCCAATATGGGCAACAAGGAGGCCATGGCAGCTGTGGCCTACTGCTACGACTATGGACACTATGTCAGTCAGGACAGCGGAAAGGCCTGCCAGTGGTGGACCAAGCTGGCCAACACCGGGGACGGTCCGGCCTGCTATTTTGTAGCTCAGTACTACGCAGACGGCAATGGTGTTCCGCATAGTACCCAGACGGCTATCGAATGGCTCAACAAATGCTTGGAATATGGTGCCGGATATGTGGAAAGCGATGCCAAAGCCCTGCTCGATGAACTGCAGGGAGGATGAGGAGAATCGGGAGGAATACCAATGGAACGTATCTGTCCCTATTGCATGCACCATTTGAAAGAGGACGGGAGCTGTCCCTGCTGTGGAAGGAAAGCGGCGGGGTACCGGCCCGCCAGCCACCATCTCCCGCCGGGCAGTATTTTGCAAGGCCGCTATGTGGTAGGCCGGGTGCTGGGAGAAGGTGGATTCGGCATCACCTACCTGGGAATGGACGCCAATCTGGAGCGGCGGGTGGCAGTGAAGGAGTACTTCCCCACCTGTCTGGTCAGCCGTGAGACCACCCTCTCCCTCAGCGTCACCTGTTATACCCAGAACTACCAGAATGCCTATGATAAGGGGCGGTCCCAGTTTCTCAAAGAGGCCCGGACCATGGCCAGATTGGAAAATATCCCGGAGATTGTCCAGGTGCTGGACCATTTTCAAGACAACAACACTGCCTACATCGTGATGGAGTTCCTGGAGGGAGAAACGCTGAAGGACCGCACCGCCCGGCTGGGGCGGATCCCATCGGGCGAGCTGCTGGAGCTGCTGCGCCCGGTCATGCGGGCCATGGAGGCCATGCACCAGGCGGGAATCATTCACCGGGACATCAGTCCCGACAACCTGATGTGCCTTCCCAACGGCAAGGTAAAGCTGATGGACTTCGGCTGTGCCAAGGAGATCCAGGGACAGCCTACTCAGACTGTGACGCTGAAGCACGGCTTTGCCCCCCGGGAGCAGTATGTGGGCCGGGGACAGGGGGCGTGGAGCGATGTGTACGCCCTGTGCGCCACGATCTACTACTGCCTGACCGGCAAGGTCCCGCCCCGGTCGGTGGAGCGGCAGGACGGCGATCAGGACGCCCTGACGCCGCCCACCCAGTTGGGCGCTGAGCTGACAGAGCAGCAGGAACGGGCACTGGTAAAAGGTCTTGCCGTTCGGGCCCAAAACCGCTGGCAGAGCATGGCGCAGCTGTACGGGGCGCTGTATGGCGTCACGCTGGAGGGACAGCCCTGGCACGAGGATGATGAACCGTCTGAGGATTCGGGACACACGGAATTTTTTCATCAGCAAAAAGAGAAAACGGATTCGGACGGCGGTGCTGCCGGAGAAGCAGCCTCCGGCAATGCCCAGCGGTATGGCAGAAAATTCTCACGCGGGATGATCGCTGCGATGACTGCGGTGATCTGTGCGGGGATCACCTTGGCGGTGGCCCTGCCTTTGATGGGCAGCCAGAGAGCCGCTTTGCCGGCAGGAGTTGAGCAGCAGGGGGGCAATCAGGTCAATTCACAGACCGCCGGACAGACGAACATATCGGAAGAGGTCCCGGGGGATAGTTTGGCGATGCCGCAGCAGGAAGAGATCCTTTCTGATGCGGCGGAGCCTTCGGAATCAGAACCATCTCAGCCGGAACAGAATGTCCCGCCGCCGGCATCCAATAATCAGACGATGCCGCAGGAGCCTGCGCCTGCAAAGCCCCCCCAACAGGCCGAACCTAAGCCAACCGCTCAGCCGACGCAGGCAGAACTCACGGCTCAGGCGGAGAACTATGCCGCTAACGGTCAGTATACCCAGGCCGCCGACGCATACCGACAGATGCACACGCTGGGCTATCTCTCTGGAGGGGAGCTGGGGGAACAGCTGTGTAGCTTGGGCAATGACGCCCAGGAGGACCGCGAATATGAGATGGCCGCCCAGCTCTACCAGCAGGCTGCGGACCTGGGCAACGCACTGGGCAAGCGGCTGCTATCCGTCTGCTACGAGTTCGGCACCGGGGTACCCCAGAGCCATGAGAAGGCATTTCAGCTGAATCTGGAGCTGGCTCGGGAAAATTACGGAGCCTCGGTGTACTACGACGTGGCCGCAGCCTACACAGATGGTGTGGGGACGGCCCGGGACCCAGAACAGGCCATCTATTGGTGGAATCGGTATCTGGACACCGACGATCCCAAAGACACCACCCGTGCAAAGATCCAGGATAAAATTGCCGCGCTGGAAGCCGAGTGTTAAAAAAACGGGCGGGGAAACCTTCCCCGCCCGTTTGGCTTATTCACGAACCAGCACAAAGGCCTGCGCGCCTCCGGCCAGAGCCAGGGACTGTCCCGGCAGGAGGGGCGAGGGGCAGCCCGGCGAAAGGTCTCTCCCCCCTGCGGCGGTACCATACCGTGAGTGGAGGTCAGTGATGAGCACACTTCCCCACACCAACTCCACCCGGCAGTGGCGGCGACTCACGCCCCGGGTATCCGGCGGAAAGATCAGCTGGCACAGATCCGGCTGCCGCCCAAGTGTGAGCGGCGGGGCCAAGGGAAGCGTTTTTCCGGCAAACACCCCTGCAGTTCCCCGGAAGCACAGGCCGGGCCGGACCCGGGCGTTCACCTCCTCCTCTGCCTCCCTCAGAGCAGACAAAAGAGCGTCTCTGTCCGGGAAGCGGCGGGTGGGCTCCAGCCGCAGCCCCCGGTCCAGCAGGCGGAACAGGGCCTCCTCTCCGGCAGGGCAGGCTTCTGCAGCCAGCGTCCGGAGGACAGCGCGGCGGTCTGACGGGCCTGTCCTTTCCGGCATTTCCTTTCCAGACAGCAGGCGGACCAGCAGCGCGCACAGCCGGTAGACGGCCCCCGTCTCCTCAGGCGAGGCAGTTCTCCGCAGTTGTTCCTCCGGGGGCTGTGGCAGTGGGAAATAGTCCCGGAGGGTCCCGGCAGGCAATGCAGCCAGTGCAGCTGTCAAAGGGACGGCCTGCCACAGGGGGAGCGCATTTCCCTCCGAAGCGGTCAGGAGCAGAGCACGCATCTCATCGGGGTATGTGGTTTTGGGAAACACGGCGCCACCTCCCTGTGGATTTTTGATAGATTCAGTATACGGTATCGGGGTCAAAAGGACAAGACATTTGGCGGAAACGGAGGAAGACGCCATGCGTATCGAGCTTACCGAGCAATCCGGCCTAGAGGTGAACCGGCTGTCAGCGGCGGATATGACGCCCGCCATGGCGGCCCAGTATCTGGCGGGAAAGATCCGGCTGAGAGGCTTTTGGGACACCCTGCGGAGTCTGTATCCAGCCGGTGATCTGAGAGACCGGGTGACGGAGGCGCTGTGCCAGCCGGGAGATGATCCCAAATCGGTGGCCCGGCGGGTCCGCAACTGGGAGCAGGGGAAAAACGCGCCCACCGACCGGGAGGACCTGTTCCGCATGGCCTTCGGCCTGGAATTGGATGAAGAGCAGACCTCTGTTTTACTGGGAATGTGTACGGATTATGGCATCCACTACCGAAACGGCAGAGAGCTGACCTACGCCTACTGCCTGCGGAAGGGGACCTCCTATCGCCAGGCCGTCAGCCTTTACCATTCCTTGCCTGATCCGGAGCGGCATCCGACCAGAGAACGGCGGGGGATGGAGGATACCCGGCAGATGGTGTCCATCTTCTCCGATGTTCGGGACGACGGGGAATTTTCCCGGCTGTACGAGTCCTATCTGGGCGCCTTCGGTACCCTCCACCGGCGGGCCTGGGACTATTTTGACCGATATTTTCGGGCCCTTTTGTCCCCCGGTGCGGGGGAAGAGCGCTACTCTATTCAGCGGGCCATGGACACCTACCTGACTTTGCACATGCCCTCTGGAAGCCGCCGCCGGGACCTGACCTTAATCCAACGGATGCTGAAGCAGGGCTGGCCCAATGCCACCAAGCTGAAAAACATCTGCGCCCGAAGAGAGGATGTGCCAAGAAAACTGCTGCTGTTGCTGTACCTGGTGACGGAGAACGTGGTGGACGGCAGCTATGACGAACTGGATGAGGACTATCTTTCGCCCGAGGAGCTGTTTGAGGAGCACTGGTGGCGGGTGAATCTGATGCTGCAGGACTGCGGGATGCCCACCCTGGACCCCCGGAACGCCTATGATTGGCTGGTGCTCTACTCCCTCAACAGCGCCCTGCGGCAGGATGAGGCTATGGGGGAGCGGATGGAGGCGGTGCTGGCCGTTTTGTTTCCCGAAGAGAGAGGGGAAACCATCTGAACCGAGACCGCGCCGCCCATGATATGGTTGAAGCAGGCAATGTATTCCCGCGGCACAAGGCAAAGGAGGTCCAGATTATGACAGATCAGATCCTGTACAGCAGTGCGAAGAAGGCTGCTGTACTCGCCCAGTATGAAGCGGCAGAAGACACGCAAGATCCCGGCGCTGACGTATCTTTAACAACACCTGACGGGGAAGAAGCCGTCTCCGCCGGTGCCGGAGGGATGAAATCCGGAGAGGCTGAAACAGCACAGCCGGAAGTCGGCCCGGCATCCTCCCAGGAGGAGGCGAGCCAGGCGGAGAGCGGCGAGACCGAGGATGGAGATGCGGTGCAGGAGCAGCCCCCGGCCGCCCCTCAGAAGCCTGCCGAAACCGACATCTCCTCTCCTCAGAACGGAGGCCATCAGGAGGATCGGGAGCCTCTGCCCGGAGAGGAGCCTTTGCCTGAGAAGGTTGGATTCGCCGAGAAAGAAACTGCGGCGGGTCAGGAAGGTCAGATTCTATTTTCAGAAACCCAGGTGGTTGCGCCTCCCGCTGCATCACCCGGTGCCGGTGCTCTGCTGCCCGTTTCCTTCGGCGTGCTTGTGACCTTGGGAATAACGGTGCTTTTGCTGTGGATGCGGCACAGACATCCTGGTGGGAGCGCCCGGTGGAGATCCGTCGTCGGTGGATTCCGCACTGCCAGCGTCCACGAGTTGGGAGCCCGGGACGAACAGCAGGATGCGTTCTGTATTGCCGGCCTGGAGGCGCCGGAGGGCGGCGTGCTGGCATCGGTAGCGGATGGTATGGGCGGTCTGGTGGACAGCGGTCAGGTGAGCCGGAGCCTTGTCGATGCGCTTGGAAAAGGGTTCACTCCGAGTGATGAGGCGACTCCCGCCAGGCGGCTCCAGCTTCTATTCCGGCAAGCGCTGGAGCAGGTGGAGGATCTGCAGAAGGGACAGACGGCTCAGAGCGGCTCTACCCTGGTGATGGGGCTGATCCAGGGAGACGGACTCTCCTGGCTCAGTGTGGGAGACAGCCGGATCTATCTGTGGCGCAGCGGCGGGCTGATCCAGCTCAACCGGGACCATGACTTTTCCCACGATTTGACCCTGCTTGCCCTGCAGGGAGACATGACCCTGCAGGAGGCGGACCAGGATCCCCGCCGGGAAAATCTGACCAGTTTTATCGGGAGAGGCTTTCCGCGAAAGGTGGAGTGGAACCCGGAGCCAGTATCCCTCTGTACCGGGGATAAGGTGGTGCTTGTGAGTGACGGTGTCTATCGGGCGCTGTCACAGGAGGAAATGGCCAGGTGTCTGCAAGGTGATGCATCCAGAGCGGCCCGCGCCCTGCAGGCGGCGGTGACAAAAAAGGATTTGCCTCAACAGGATAATTTTACCGCAGTCATTTTGGAAAAAGTATGAGTGGATCTCGTTCAGATTGCAGAGACGGCTCGTGCAATGTTCGAACAACGATCATAACATTGTATCAATAGGCAGCACAGAGTGGCACTGTCATCGATATTAAGATGGCAGTGCCACGCAGGTACCAACTGCGCACAATACTTAATGATCTCTTGCTGAAAAGGCGGGAGTCGGAAGACATTTCCGACTCCCGCTTTTTCTATGCACTGTGCTTCTAAAAACAGCGGATCCTTATGCCTTTGTTAACCGTGGACTGAGATCACCCCAAAAAATGGAGGAGGGGCACCATAGAGGCCCCTCCTCTACTCTGTTCCCCACCCCTTTGTCCACGTTTTCAGCCACGGTTCCGCTCGGAGAATACGGAAGCACCGTACTCAAAGAGTGCCAAAGAACAAGTAGATTGGGGCAAAAACGGCTGTAAAACATCAGAAATGATACAAAAAGATGTTTTTGTCTCTTTGTTATATCCGTTTCAGCCGAAATAGGAGTGCGTGCCCTCCAGGATCTCAAACTCCGTCACCACGTTCCCGGCGGCGTCATAGCCGATGGCCCAGGCATGGCGGCCGGAGTCGTATGGCCAATCTGTTATGATATGGGAGAGCAGGAAGTGGCGATGGCCCTTCCACTCCAGAAAGTTCTCCGGCTCTGCCGTCAGACGGGTCGCCTCTTCCCAGCAGGCGGTCTGTGTGGTCTCATCGTAAATCTCTCCCCGGACGCTGACCGCCACCGTCTCGATGGCGGGGTCCTCCACCCGGCCGTAATAGCAGCACACCGTTCCTGCCTGTTCATCCCGGTACATGGTCATCTCCCCGGCGCAGAGGGGCTCTCCCGTGGTGCAGTCCAGGGACCAGCCGAAGCCCCCCGTCCAGCCGTATACGGTCAGGTATGTATCGGCGATGGTGACGGCCTTTTCACTTGCGGTCAGGTACACCAGATGGGTCCGGTGGATCTCCGGCGTCCACAGCCGGTCCAGCACGGCGCCGTGGGGCGCGCCCTGGCGCTCCTCCACCTGCCGGATGCCCTGGATGGGCAGGAGAAAGCCGATCTGCATGAAGTGATTCACCGCCAGCAGGGCGAGCAGGAAAACGACAAACCGCCGGGCCACCCACCGTTTCCGGGAATACACCTTCTCCCGCTTGCGGATTTCCTGTTTCCTCATGGCGTCACCTCCGGCAGGGGGATCTTCACGGAGACATCCTCCCCGAAGTGGTCATAGCACAGGGTGATGAACGTATCGGACGGCTCCACCGGCACATAACGCAGCTGATAGTCGGCGCCGTTGCTGCCATGGCCGCTGCCGCCCGGCAGCCACTCCAACATCTCACCCCGCTGGTCCTCGATCCACACGCTGGGCAGCAATTGGTCAGATACCACGCCGCCGGGCAGGCGGTCGTAGGCGCAGAGAAACACCCCTGCCGCCGGTGCGCCCTCCCGGGTCAGCCGGGACACTCCGTAGACCCGCACCACATCGCTGCCAACGGGCACCCGGATATCCAGCTGTTCCTTGACAGCCGAGGAGACCTCCTCCGGCTCCAGAGGCGCTGTTCTGGCCCATACACTGTCCCAGAGATTCCCCAGGATACCCAGGCCCAGCAGGGCCTGGATGCACAGCACTGCGGTCAGCAGCACCGCCGCCCGGCTCAGCAGCACAAAGGGCCATCCGGTATACTGTTTGTTCAGCTCCCGGCCCACCTCTTTCGGGTCCCCCATGGCGGCCAGGGTCCGCTCCTCCGCCAGGGCCGGGTCGTAGCCCAGCTCCAGCAGGCCCTCCATGTGGTCCTCGATGTGGCCGTCCAGCTCCGCGCGGATGGCCAGTTTCTCATCCCCGGTCACACGGCGCAGGGTGGAGAGCACGGTATCTATGTAAGTTTTCCGGTCCATGGTGCCTCCTTCCGCAGGCAATTCTGCCAGTCCCGTCCGTCAGGGAAACCGAATGCCATATACGCTGGACGCCGTATCCTCCACGCGCTCCACTGCGGCGACGGGCGTACCCCCACAGTCATAGGCAGTAATGGTCACAAAGAAAGAAGGATCCCGCCCCGGAATGGCCGGCGGCAAAACGCTGTCCGGAATACGGAGCAGAAAGTACCATGCGCCGTCTTGCTCCAGCCACGCGGTCTTTTCCGTCTCCCGGCCGAACCGCTCCCCAGGCGCCGCGCCCGCTTCACCGTTTTGGGACGCATCCATCAGGCTCATCCGCAATCTTGTGATATCCGGCCGGTCCACCCGGCCAAAGGCATAGTAGACGCTGTCCGTGTCCCGCCAGGTCAGCTTCCGCCAGCCCGCGTAAAAGGGTGCCTGTCCGGAACAGTCCAGAGCCAATCCGCCGCCGTCCATCCAGCCGCAGACGCTGAGATAAACAGGCGTCAGCAAAACGGCGCTGTCGTTGGCACTCAGATATACCCGCATCGTCTTTCCAACATCCGGCTCCCGGGTCCAGGTCATAACATCGGTGCGGCCGGTGCCCGCTGTCTCCTCCGCCTGCCGGACTGCCTGGCCGGGCAGGAGCAGCCCGATACCGAACACTTGGTTTGCAGCCAGCAGCCATACAGCCGCCAACGCCAAACTACGCAGCGCCAGACGTCTGCGAGTGGGCAGTCTGGTCATGGCACACCTCCTTCCGGCAGGGGGATCCGAACGGCGTGGGATTCTCCGTAGGCCTCGCAGCGCAGGATCACATAGGTGTCCCCCTCCCCGATGGGCACTTCCCCGTCTCCGGTATGCCACCATCGGTTGGTGCCGGAGACCCGAACCGTGCTCTGGCTGCCGCTCTGGCTCTCCAGTATCAGGTCCTTATCGCTCACAAGCCCCAGCGGACGGCGGTCATAAGAGTCCACGTTGATGTAGGCCCTGCGCTCTCCCCAGGGGATCTCGTTGTATACGCAGAGCCGCACCACCCGCACAATGTCGTTGCCCAGCGGGACCTCTATGTCCAGCCGCTCTTCCGCCGCAACAGTCCCGGAGGGATCGAAGTGATGGCTCAGATTTGGCTGGATCCGCTCCCGCAGGGCAGTCAAAGGAGATGTCTGGGCGCCCACGGTATTCATTGCCAGCAGAAAAACCGCCAGTGCCGCCCAGGCTGACAGCAGCCGCGCACCCCAACGAACCGCCAGCCAGCGGAAGGGATACTGCCGGTTCAGCTCCCGTCCCACCTCTTTCGGGTCCCCCATGGCGGCCAGGGCCCGCTCCTCCGCCAAGGCCGGGTCGTAGCCCAGTTCCAGCAGGCCCTCCATATGGTCCTCGATGTGGCCGTCCAGCTCCGCGCGGATGGCGGCGCGCTCACGGCTCGTCACACGGCGCAGAGCGGAGAGCACCGCGGCCGTATAGTCCTGCCTGTCCATGGCATCACGCCAGGCTCAGCCCGGCGCTGGACCGCAGCACCGCGTTGACCGCGCCGGAATACGCCTTCCAGGCCGCCGCCTCCTCCTTCAGGGCTGCCTCCCCCCGGCGGGTCAGATGGTAATATTTCCGCACCCGGCCGGTGGGGGCCTCCTGCTGGTACGCCTCCACATACCCCTGCCGCTCCAGACCGTGGAGCACCGGATAGAGGGTCCCCTCCTTCATCTCAAAGGTGTGGTCCGACCGGCGGGCCAGCTCCAGGATCATCTGGTAGCCGTACATATCCTCTCCCGCCAGCAGGGACAGCACCAGCAGCTGTGTGTGCTCAATGGGCTTTTTCCGTTCCATAGGCTGCCTCCTTCCAAAGCTGATACCTAGTGTCTCTATGTAAAATTATACATAGTGATACTAGGTATGTCAAGCGGCAAAAACGCGGGCCTGCCGGCCCGCGCTTTTATTCATATGCATATGTATTTTTCTCAGGGGACGGCTGCGCCCGCATTTCCCTCCAGGCCCAGCAGTTCCAGTCCGTGAGCGCTGAGATAGGGGATCAGCTGCTCGTAGGTCAGGTGATACACCTGGGACCCCATCACATAGGCGGCCAACTCATAGGGAGAAAACCCCACCGTCATACCATCCTCGTCAAAAGAGACGGCGTAGCTGCTCCAGCCGGCAGTGATCTCCTCATAATTGGGCCAGAAAAACGACTCTGCCGTCAGGTCATTTTCCGCCGCCACCAGGCGGCTCTGGCGGAGGATCTCCTCATAAACGGCGTCGGAAAACGCCTGGCCGTCCGTTGCCAGCGCTTCCGCCGTGAAAAACTGACCGGTGGTCAGGTCGAAATTCCAGGACAGCAGCACGGTATTGGGATGGGCGCCTCCGGTATAACTGTAATAGGCCGCAGACACGCTGACCATACAGTCCGTCTGATATACCGTGCAGTCCATTTCCATATTATACGCCGACGGCCACTCCAGGCCGGTCTCCTGGCGGAAAGCATAATCCTCCCGGGCAAGATCGGTCATGTCCTGAAACTCCGTCTCCACGGTAGCCGGGCCAAACTTGGCGTTGAACACCTCCGCCGCGGCCACGGCCTGCTTCTCCTCCTCGGTGCGGCCCTGTTCCAAAGCAGTACCGTCCCGCCGAAAAACAGTCATCACCGGGTACTGGAAGCGGCAGGTCACCATCTCCGTCCCGTCATCGGCCTGAACCGCATTCTCATAGGTATCAATTTCGATCTGATAGGCGAGGCTCTCCGGCGCCGCTTCCGACAGCACGACATGCTCTTCCAGAGAGTGCTCCAGGTCCACCGCGGACTGGCCAGCGGAAGGCGCCCTTCCGGCGCAGGCCGTCAGGGTAGTGAGCACCAAAAACAGTGCGATGATCGCTTCCATAAATGGGGTCTCCTTTCCTCAGCAGGGTGGGGGCCCTCCCAAGATCACAGGTCCTTCTCTCCACTCCCCGCCGCCTTGAGCGGCAGACAGAGCGGGATAGGCCAGGGTATACAGGTCCGTGGCCCGGGCTTCCAGCGCCAGCAGGCGCCGGGCCTCCGGTCCCAGGGTCCGCACATCGGCGGGCTTGGTCAGAATGGGAACAGAGGCCTCTCTGCGCATGGCGGAGAGCAGACGGCGGCCGGTATCGTTGGCGGCCAGGGGCCGCAGATAGGGCACCGCCGCAGGCACGTCGGCAGGGGTCAGGCCCAGGTAAGCCCACAGCACCATCCGGCGCAGCCGGGCATAGGCGTAGCGCTTGGTCTTGGCGGCAGACAGGATCTCCGCCACCGAGACCGCGGAGCGGGACGCCTCCCAGAGGCGGCGGCACAGTCCCTCCCGCCCCTGGTCCAGGGCAGCGAAGTCAGATTCGGTCATGGTCCGCAGCCGGGCCAGCAGGGCCCGCTGGCAGGTCTCGGCGAACACCGGCGCGCGGCCGGCAGCGGCCTCCTCCCGATAAACCTTCGCCATGGCGGGAGGCAGCAGGGACAGGGCCCGCTCCGTCTCTCCGTCCCGCAGCAGCGCCCGGATGGCGGAGGCGGAGGGGTGAGCGCCGGGCTCCAGCGCCCCGTCGTGAACACTGCCGGTCCGCCTGACCGTCAGGGGACGGATGGCGCTGCGGCGGCGCAGCAGTGCCTTGCAATACTCCACGCCCAGAATGTTGTTGGCAGATTCCAGCAGCGCCGCTTTCTCCGGCCCCAGCAGGGCCGACACAGCCTCCTGGCGGCAGGCGGCGTAGGACCGCCCAGAGTCCAGGCGGCGCCGCAGCGCGTCGGGGTACTCCGGAGACAGCAGGCAGGCGGCCAGCTCCATCAGCGGCCCCGCCGCGCCGCACTCACTGCCGAAGGCCAGATCCGTCACCACGCCGGAGGCGGAGAGCACCTGGACGCCGCCGTCGGCAAAGGTCTCCGCCGAGGAAACGGCCCAGGGCAGGGGCAGTTCCAGCACCAGATCCGCGCCGCTCTCCACGGCGGCCCGGGCCCGCTGGTGCTTGCGCAGCAGAGCAAAGTCTCCCCGCTGGACGAAGTTCCCGCTCATGGCGCAGACGATGGCGGTATCCGGCCCCAGCAGCCGCCGGGTCTGGGCCAGCAGATACAGATGTCCGCTGTGCAGGGGATTGTATTCTACGATGATACCTGCGGTTCGCACAAATTTCACCCCAATCCAATGACAAAAAAGTGACATTTCGGTAAAAATGCAGGTTGCCTCCGGGGAAAACTTTGTTATAATAGGTATTGTGAGGGATTCCGTCCGCCGAGGCGGAGAATCCTTTCCGTCATTATTCTATATCAGAACGGGAAAAACCGCAAGGATTTCCCCAAAAGGTGCAGAGGAGTCGTGAAATTATGAACATTCTGGTCATCAACGCAGGCAGTTCCTCCCTGAAGTATCAGCTGCTGAATCCCGAGACCGGCACCCTGCTGGCCAAGGGCCTGTGCGAGCGCATCGGCATGGACGGCAAGTTCACCTACAAGCCCCAGGTAGAGGGCAAGAAGGTCCTGGACGCCATCGATGTGGCCATGCCCACTCACTCCGAGGCCATCCAGGCCGTGCTGGACGCGCTGGTGGACAAGGACAACGGCGTCATCGGCTCCATGGCGGAGATCGACGCGGTGGGCCACCGTGTGGTGCACGGCGGCGAGGCCTTCAACAAGTCCGTGCTGATCACCGACGAGGTCATGAAGGCCCTGGAGGACTGCATCCCCCTGGCTCCTCTCCACAACCCCGCCAACATCACCGGCATCAACGCCTGCACCGCCGTCATGGGCAAGGACGTGCCCCAGGTGGCCGTGTTCGACACCGCCTTCCACCAGACCATGCCCGCCAAGGCCTACATGTACGCTCTGCCCTATGAGTACTACGAGAACGACAAGGTCCGCCGCTACGGCTTCCACGGCACCTCCCACAAGTACGTGGCCGGCCGCGCCGCCGCCATGCTGGGCAAGAAGCCCGAGGAGCTCAAGCTGATCTCCTGCCACCTGGGCAACGGCTCCTCCGTCACCGCCATCGACGGCGGCAAGAGCGTGGACACCTCCATGGGCTTCACTCCCCTGGCAGGTCTGCCCATGGGCACCCGCTCCGGTGATCTGGACGCCGGCATTCTCCAGTACCTGATGAACAAGTATCAGCTGAACATCGATGACATGCTGAACATCCTCAACAAGAAGTCCGGCGTGCAGGGCGTCTCCGGCGTCTCCTCCGACTTCCGCGATCTGGAGAACGCCCACAAGGAGGGCAACGAGCGCGCTGGCCTGGCCGTGGATATGTTCAACTACGGCGTCAAGAAGCTGATCGGCGCGTATGCCGCCGCCATGGGCGGTGTGGACGCCATCATCTTCACCGCCGGTGTGGGCGAGAACTCCGCCTCCCAGCGCCTGGCCATCGCCTCTGATCTGGAGTTCATGGGCGTGAAGATGGACGCCGAGGCCAACAACGTCCGGGGCAAGGAGGTCGTGATCTCTGCCGCCGACTCCAAGGTGAAGGTCCTGCTGATCCCCACCAACGAGGAGCTCATGATCGCCATGGACACCGCCGCCATCGTCAAGGGCTGATCCTTCAAACACGGCAGGTCCTCCCTGAGCATTCAGGGAGGACCTGTTTTCATCTCAACGCGTAAGGAGGCGCCGCCATGCAGCGCAACACCCTCTCCATGGTCCATGACTTTCTCCGCCATACGGTCCGCCCCGGCGCCCTGTGCATCGACGCCACCGCCGGCAAAGGCCGGGACACCGCCCTGCTGTGCCGTCTGGCGGGGCCGGAAGGCACCGTACTGGCCTTCGACATCCAGCCCGCCGCGGTGGAACAGAGCCGCGCCCTGCTGGAACAGGAGGGTCTTTCTGCCCGGGTGATCCTGGACAGCCACGCCCATATGGAGCGCTACGCCGTCCCCGGCACCGTGGACTGCGTGGTGTTCAACCTGGGCCGTCTCCCCGGCGGCGATCCCGCCGTCTTTACCCAGGCGGACACCACCCTGGCGGCCATCGACGCGGGGCTGCGGCTGCTGCGTCCCGGCGGCGCCATGGCCATCGCCCTCTACTACGGCGGCGCCAACGGCTACGGCGAGCGGGACGCGGTCCTGGCCCACCTCAAAACCCTGGACGACCGGGCCTTCTCCGTTCTCTGCTGCGACTGGACCAACCGGCGGGGCGATCCGCCTATGCCCATCTTCCTGTGGAAAGAGGCGTGACCTCCCCCGCAAATCGCCGTTGTCCTCTCCGGACAGCTGTGGTATACTGAGCGAAACTGAAACGACAGGAGCACTGCCTTATGAAAAGTGTCAAGCCCGGCCGGGGCCCCTCGGCCATGGGAGCCGTTGGCTCCCTGTTCGCCGCCGTATTCGGCGTCATCTGGACCATCGCAGCCGCCTCCATGGGAGCGCCGGTATTCTTCTGCCTCTTTGGCGTGGTGTTCGTGATCCTGGGCATCGTTCAGGCCATCTACAACTTCAAAAACGCCACTGGTGAAAACCGCTACTCCGCCTTCGACATCGTGGACAGCGCCGAGGAGCCGGATCCCCTGGACCGGCACTTCCGCCCGGACCGCGGACCGGAGGACCTTCCGGAGGACGGCGGCGAGGACGGCGACTTCCGCTTCTGCCCCTACTGCGGCGCCCGCTTAGGCAGCGGTTTCACCTTCTGCGGCAAGTGCGGCAAGCGCCTGCCGGAGGAACCCTGAGGAGGACCACTCATGAAAATCGGACTGCAATTCGCCATGCCCGCGGAGCTCCACGCTCTGCCCGGCGCCCGGGACTGGGCGCCGGCGGAGACCGTCTCCGGCGTCCCCATCTTTCATCCCGCGCCCGGGATCGTGGCCTGCGCCGGGGGCGTCAGCAAGGTCAACGCCGCCATGGCGGCAGAGCTGCTGTGCCTGCGCTATGGCGTGGACCTGATCGTCAACGCCGGCGTGGCCGGGTGCTTCACGGACCTGCCCACCGGCTCGCTGGTGGTGGTGTCGGACTTCGTCCAGCACGATGTGGACACCACCGCCGTGGGCGACCCCATCGGGCTGGTCTCCACGGTCAACCAGGTGTCCTTCCCCACCTGGAGGCCGGAGCGGTGCGCGGCGCTGCTGAAGGACGCCGGATTTGACGCCGTCACCGGCCGGGCCGCCACCGGCGACTGGTTCGCCGTGAAGGGGGACCGGGCCGCCTGGATTCGGGACACCTTCTCCCCCCTGCTGGCGGAGATGGAGGGCGGCGCCATTGCCCAGGTGTGCCTGCGCAACGGCATAGGCTGCGTGTCGGTGAAGTCCGTCTCGGATCACCTCTTCAGCGACACCCAGTCGGAGGAATACTTTGATTTCGGTCAGGCGTTGGAAAACCTGGGGCGGGTGGTCCTGCCCCTGGCCCAGGCCCTGCAGAAGGAGGAACTTTGAGATGGAACGGATCGCCAGCTTCACCGTGGATCACAACAAACTGCTCCCCGGCCTCTACCTGTCCCGCCGGGACGGGGACATCGTCACCCTGGACCTGCGGTTCAAACGCCCCAACACCGGGGACCTGCTGAGCAACAGCGAGATGCACTCCGCGGAGCATCTGATCGCCACGCTCCTGCGCAACTCCCCCCAGAAGGAGGCCGTCATCTACTTCGGCCCCATGGGCTGCCAGACGGGCTTCTACTTCCTCTTCGACAGCCGCCTGCTGGATCTGGCGGGGGCCGTGGAACTGGTGAAGGCCGTCTTTGCCCAGGCCGCCGCGTACCAGGGCGAAATGCCCGGCAAGAGCGCCGCGGAATGCGGAAATTATGTCAATCTCGATCTGGACACCGGCAGGGCGGTCTGCCGCTTCTACGCGGAATTGATCCGGAACTGGACCGTGGACAGATTGGCCTACTGAACAGGCAGGAACGGCGGGAGGCATTCGCCTCCCGCCGCTGCGCGTTCAATCCGGCTCCACGGTGAATACTTCTTCAATCGGCACGCCAAACACCCTTGCAATGTTCCAGGCCAGCACCAAAGAGGGATTGTAGCGGCCCTTTTCCAGGTTGCCGATGGTCTCCCGCCGGACGCCCACCAGTTTCGCCAGATCCTCCTGCTTCAAGCCCAGCCGGGCCCGGTGCTCCTTCATGCGATTACGGATCACGGTCCAGCCCCCAGTTTTCCCGGAACCCGTACAGGGCCGTCATCAGAGCGAACATCACCACGGACACCGCCCAACCGGCGGCGCAGCCGGCGGCCATAGCCCGCCCAGGCACGCCGCCCACAGACAAGGTCCCCAGAGTGACCGCCGCCATGGCCAGCATGCCGGCCACGAAGCCCAGAGCAGCGGCGCGGGTCAGCTGCGCCTCCGCCATCTCGTCGGAGGGAAGAAAGAAGTATTGGAAATCCACGGCGAAGGCGAAGAAGGCCAGAAAACTCCGCTCCTCCGTAAACACGCCGATGAACCCCAGCAGGGACAGCAGGCCCAGAGAGCCGTACAGGTACCGCTTTTTCATAGACGCCTCCTTTTTGATTTGAGGTATATTTCTATCTTTATGTGAAAAGTATACCATATTATTGAGTGCTGTCAAGAGGGGTCTTGCGTGAGGGGAAAGCGGGCCGCCCCGCCGGGGGCCGGGTTTCCCCAGGGAATCCGCCCCCCATTCTCTTTTGTCTTGACAAAAGAGAATGCGCCGCGGCCGGTGGAAGAGAAAACCGCTTTTAGACGAACAGGAGGACCGAATGGTCCTCCTGTTCGTGGGTGCGGGAGTCGTGCGAATCGGTCCGCCGGTCAACGGAGGCCCCGTCGTCCTTGCGCCGGACCCCGGCGGTTGCAGGACTGCGTCCCCGCATTCGATGGCGCGGCGGAGGGACGTGGGTAGAAACCTGAATCGGCGTATTTCTGCTCCCGCGCGTTCCGCTCCGCTACGCGCTGCCCTGGCGGCAGCGGTTGGCTGCCCCGTTGGGGCCGTAGGGGCGGATTCAATATCCGCCCGCTGTGCAGGTTTTCGGCAAACACCCAGGCAGCGCGTAACGCGCGGAAAGAGAAGTAAGTCAGATTCGATAACCACCCCAGTTACCCACCGCACCATCTATGCAGCTCCAGGGCCTTTCGACTGCCGGGGTAAGGCGCAGGGTCGACGGGGTCTCCGTTGACCGGCGGACCGATTCGCACGACCACCGTACTTACGAAAGGGCGGCCCGCATGGGCCGCTCTTTCGTCTCAGCATCTTTTCTTTTGACCGGCCGCGGCCGTTTTCTTTTCGATGCCTCGAAAAGAAAATGGGGGCGG
>OLGB01000847.1_pt1 | contig 40209 bp, 40 predicted proteins | sample 1605691 | NCBI WGS metagenome assembly OLGB01 (sample SAMEA3888925, study PRJEB22519) | human gut metagenome | biome: human gut; feature: human-associated habitat; material: faeces | place: Denmark | collected 2010
CGTAATTCTACGACAGGGTTTCTTTTTTGTGTCTACTTGCCTTATAGCAGTCCAAGTCCAGGCGGCTGCACGGGGGTTTTTTTACTGGGCGGTTACTCCTGCTGCAAACAGCTGCTGCACGCTGGCGGGCATCTGCCCCAGCGCCGTAAACAACGCCTGTAACGCACGGTTCTGCACATCAACCGCTAGGGCTTGCAGCTCATCGGCAGAAAGCTCCGTCACGTTTACCGCGGTATCGGGCGTGGCCTTTTCAATATCGCTAAGCAAAGCGGAATCGGCCTCGCCGGAGGTAAGCTTGAACGTAACGACCGGGCGCTCCGCCGCGGCGGGCTCGGTGATGGCGGTCGCGTCCTCGCGGCCATAGACCGCAACGCTGCGCACGCGGCTGTCCCCCTTATTCTCGCCATGGTAAAGGAAGGTTATCTGCGTGCCGTTGGCCAGCCCGGCCAGCATGCCGTCGCTTGTGCCATCCCTGCCGCTAAGCAGGTCAAAGGTCAGCCGCATCATGCTCTGGTCATTAACCTCCACGCTCATGTCCCCGGTGTGCGTCACGCCGTTTTCCTTGGTGAGGCGGTCATAATTCATGTTCATGGCCATCTTCATCGTTTCGGGTTCCTCATCCCCGCTGGCTTCCTCGGCTATGGCCATGTTCATTCCCATTTCCATGCCCACAACCTCCTGGCCCTCATTGGTGGAATAGAGCGCCATTGTCATATCAATGTCGTTTTCCTTGTAAATCCTGCGGGCTTCTTCCAAGCATCTCTTTACCTCGGCCTCCAGCTCCTCGCCCGTCAGGTCGGGGTTTTGCCGCTGAATCGTGCTTTGCATAATGCTGCGCATATAGGCGGTATCGCAAAGCGCCGCAAGATCATCGCCGTTCATAGTCATGGTATATTTTTCGGTGGCGGCGTCGCGCGCTTCATCCGTAAATTCGCCTTCCTCCAGGGTCATCTTGCCATATATATCCTTTATGTAGGCGGCCATTTCAGGATCGTCCTTGAACATCTCTTCTGCCATGGCGGATACTTCCTCCGGCGTTTTTACCGCCATGGCGCCGTCCTTTTCCACCGCTGCGGCAATCGCCGCCGTCATCTGCTTCTTGTACTGGGCCATCATTTCTTCCAGCGCGGCGACGGCTTCCTCATCCACCTCTGCGTCATTGGCGCTTGCCTGCGCCTGGATGCTAGACTTCATCATATCGGTCAGGAAATCGAAGCCGTCGTCCCAGGTTGTGTAAAGCACGTCTTCGCTAAGCAGGTTGCTTTGCACATACAGGCCGGTTTTATCCACGCCCAGCGCTACGGTAGCCACATCCACGTCGTTGACCGTAAGCGTCAAAGCGGCGCTTTTGTCCTCGCCCACGGTCAGCCTGAACGATAAAGCATCCAGTATGTCCTTCACCATTTCCTCAGAAGCCATGTCGCTGCCGGGAATAATTTTGAGAACATGCTGCGTATCGGCCAGCGCCGTCAGGGGCAGCGCCAGCGCCAGCACAAGTGCCAGGCACAGCGCCTTCATCATTTTGCGGATCATTTGTTTTTCCTCCTTATCTTTCCTGGGTTGTCACCTTGGAATGCTTCCATAGTATAACGCAAGCGGCGGCGGATTGTCATCCCTTTGACAATACAAGCCAATTTCCGAGGGTTCAAACGTCCAAAATGATGTTTGAACGTTACCGCTTCAGCCATACCGTTTGGTTCACAATGGGCGTGTAGCTTTGAATCAGCTTGATCACCTTAACGCTTACGTTCGCATCCTCGTAATCCAGGGGCATGGCGCGCGGCTCGCCGTTCCTTTGCATTGCAATGGCCAATTCCGCCGCCTGCTGCACGCTTTCCTGGGTGATGCCGCCAATAACCACCGTGCCCTTGTCAAGCACCTCCGGGCGCTCGGTGGAGGTGCGAATCAGCACGCCGCAGAAGCCAAGCATCGCGCTCTCCTCGCTCAGGGTGCCGCTGTCGCTAAGCACAACAAGGCTGTTCATCTGCAAATGGTTGTAGTCAAAAAAGCCAAAGGGCGTCACATTGCGCACCAGGGGATGGAAGGTGAAGTTGCGCTGCTTGATAAACTTCATGCTGCGGGGATGCGTGCTGTAAATCACCGGCACCTGGTAGGCCTCCGCCATATGGTTGATGGCCTGCATCAGGGATAGGAAATTTTGCTCCAGGTCGATGTTTTCCTCCCGATGCGCGCTTACCAGAATGTATTTTCCCCTTTCAAGGCCCAGGCGCTCCAGCACGTCGCTTTGGTCAATCTGCTCCCGGTGGTTTTGCAGCACCTCCCGCATGGGCGAGCCGGTCACAAAGATGGTCTTCCCATCGATGCCCTCGCTAAGCAGATAACGGCGGCTGTTTTCCGTGTAGGGCAGGTTAATATCGCTGATATGATCCACGATCTTGCGGTTGATCATCTCGCTCACGTTCCAATCCCAGCAGCGGTTGCCGGCCTCCATATGGAAAATCGGTATTTTCAGCCGCTTGGCGGAAACGGCCGCAAGCGCGGAGTTGGTATCGCCCAAAATCAGCACCGCGTCGGGGCGCTCCTTTGCCATAACCTTGTAGCTTTGGGCAATGATGTTGCCCATGGTTTCGCCCAGGTCGCTGCCAACGGCGTCCAAATAATAATTGGGGGTGCGCAAGCCCAGCTCGCGGAAGAACACCTGGTTGAGCGCGGGATCGTAGTTTTGCCCCGTATGCACAACCACATGGTCAAAGTATCTGTCGGCGCAGCGCATCACCGCCGACAGGCGGATGATTTCCGGCCGGGTGCCCAGCACCGTCATCAACTTCAGCTTATTCATTTTCAGGCCTCCTTATCGGGCTGCACGTTCAGGCGGAAGGTATCGGGGTTGGCGGGGTCATAGCACTCGTTGGCCCACATCAGGGTAACCATATCCGTATCGCCCGTGTTTTCAATGTTATGGGTATATCCGGGGGGAATATCCACAATCTGCGGCACATCGCCGCATACCTTGTAGGCGATCACCGTTTCGTCCCCCAGCCTGCGCAGGCGAATAACGCCCTCTCCGCTAACCACCACAAACTTTTCGTGCTTGGTATGGTGCCAATGCTCGCCCTTTACAATATGCGGCTTGGCTACGTTCACGCTTACCTGCCCATGGCCGCCCAGGTGCAAAAGCTCCGCAAAGGAGCCGCGCGCATCCGTATGCGCCACCGGCGCGCGGGAAAAATCGTCCGGGGGCAAAAAGCTTAGGTACGTAGCGTACAGCTTCGCCGTAAGCGGGTCGCTCTGGTCAGGGCAGTCCAGGAGGTTGCGCATATCGCGGAAAGCGCCCAGCCTTGCCGCCAGCTCGCCAAGGCCAATCTCATGCTCGGGGCCGGCGGCGCACAGGCCGTCTTCCGCCCGGGTGGGCATGCCCTCCAGCGCGCGCAGGAATTCCTTTACGATATCGTCAATATACACAAGGCGCAGCGTCGCCGCGGGATCGTTCACCGTGATGGGCAGGTCGCGGGCGATGTTGTGGCAGAAGGTCGCTACGGCGCTGTTGTAGTTGGGGCGGCTCCACTTGCCAAAGGCGTTGGTGAGCCGGTATACGTAAACCGGCGCGCCCGTGCGCAGGCCATAGGCAAAAACCGCGTCCTCCGCCGCGCGCTTGCTAGCCCCGTAGGGGTTGTCCAGCGCCGCCTGCGTGGAGCTGGATAAAACCACGGGCGGCCTTTTGCCCGCCTCCAGCAGCTTGAGCAATTCCAGGGTAAAATCCCGGTTGCCCTCCATAAACTCGCCCGGGGTTTGCGGCCGGTTCACGCCTGCAAGGTGAAACACAAAATCAGCCTCCTTGGCGGCGCGGCGCAGCGCTTCCGGCGGCGTTTGAACGTCAATCAGGCTTAGCGTATCCTCCGGGCGGCGGCAGGCAAGCGTTTCCCGCAGGTTGCGGCCAATAAAGCCGTTCGCGCCCGTAATCATTATTTGCATATGGTTTTTCCTCCTCCGGCACGGCGGCATGCGCCGCGTCCCTGTTATCTTACAGGAACGGCCCATACCTGTCAATAACAGGCATGGCGTTTTCCCCAAACCCTTCCTTGACGGGGCCGCGCCCATCCCCTATAATAAAACCGCTTATTTTTGAAAGAAAGAGGGGTGCGTGGAGGTGCTGGCCACGCGGATGCTCGTTGTGCTCGCGGGCCCGTTGGATGCGGGCAGCGCCCTGCGCACGGCCGCGGCCGCCGTCAAGGCCGCCGCGCGCCCTTATGGCCTGCGCTTTGCGCTGCCCCGCGCCTTTCAAGCGGCCGTGGAGGATATACCGCCTGGCAGCGCAGGCCTTTCCATGGAAAGCCTGGCCTTTTACCCGGACGAGGGCGACCCGCTGCAAGGCGTACTGCCCCTTTTGAGCGGAGAAAGCCACTTTTTGCTCCTATGCGGGGAGCATGGCTTTTCTCCGCGCTGGGACGCGGCGCTGTACGCCGCCCTGCCCGCACGGCAGGCGCTGCTTACGGCCAGCATAAGCCCGCCGCGCGGGCAGGTTTCCCCCGTGCAGCCTTCGGGATCCGCCGGAAGGCGCTTAACCTCTTTGCGAAGCGCGGTTGCCTCTGGACGCGCTCGCAGGCAAACCGCCGCGCCGCTTATGGCGGAGGGGGATACGCGCGTTGTGCAAAGGCTTCCCGTTTCCGCAGCCGCCAGCCCTAAAAGCCCTCCCCTGCCTGCCGAGGCCTATCTTCCAGCCCTAGCTGAGGATTTTGGTGAGGACGGCGTGCTCATCAGCCGGGGCCTTCCGCTGGTATGCGCAGCTGGGCCCGTGCGCACGCTGGTGGCCAATCCCGCGCTGTTATTTGGGCCGGTTTCCTTTTTGCAAACCGCCTCCCCATCGCTGGATACCCTCTCCATCAACGCCTATGTGGCGGGCTTCTCTTTGTACGCCCTGGCGGAAGCGCCGCTGTGGCCTTTGGCGCAGCAGCCGTGCTTCCGCCTGCGCCGCACGGAGGAAAAGGTTGCGCCCGGCAGCACGCTGGCCCGCTTTGAGCAGCTTGCGGGCTTCCGCTACGAGCAGCGCCGTGCCGGAATCAAAACCACGTGGGGCCTTTTCAACGTGGAAAACACCTATGCGCAGCATTTGCCGCACGGCATGGCCGTAAGCCAGCGCGCCCGGGCCGCGCGCATGCGGTTTCACGAAAGCTACATGCCCCTTATCACAACCGCCTTTATCGACCTGCCCAACCCGCGCAGGCCGGTAGCCTCCTATATCCTGCGCCTTGGCTTTCTCAAGGCCATTGAAAGCCTGCCCCTGCTTTTATATACCGGCGGCGCGCAGGAGCGTTACCTGCGCGCGGGCTTTCCCAACGTGCAAAGCTACCCGGATAACGGCGTGCTGCCTAAAGGCCTGTTGGCCGCCGGCATGAGCCGGGAGCAGCATTTCAAGCGCAGCAAGCCGTTTTTGATGCAGCGCGCGGCGAAGCGCCAGGTGGAATTTACCCATGCGGCCTGGGTGGACGCGGACATCCTTCCGCACCCCATCTGCCCCGAGGCCGTGCCGGATTTCAGCCCCATGATGGACGGGCGCATCCATTTCGCGCTTGTGGACGGCGTGCCGGATGTAAGCTTTGTGCTTGCGCCGGTAAAGCTCCTTCCTCTGCTTGTTCGCGAAACCCTCTCCCTTACGCAGCTGGATGAGGAGCTGAAGCGCGGCTTGAGCGAGGAGGCGCTGTGGCGGCGGCTGTTTGCCAGGCATCCCGAGCTTTTTACGCTGCACCCTATGCCCCGCAGGCGGCTGTTGTTCCTTTCCGCGTTTGATTCGCGGCTCCTGGGGCTGCGCCTGCGCGCGCTGCTTAGCGCCGCGCCCGCGCCCATTCCGGGCGAAGCCATCCGCACATCATCAAAAAGGAGTCCTGGCCATGACTGAATCCCGCCCCGCCAAAACCGTATCCTCCAGCCGCTCCGAGCAGGTGCACATCATCATGCCCGCCGATGTAAACGGCAGCTACACCCTTTTTGGCGGCATCCTGATGCAATGGATCGACGTGGTGGCCGGCGTAGTATCGCGCCGCCACAGCGAATGCGAAACCCGCACCGCCGCCATTGACCATCTGGAATTTCTGGCCCCGGCCTATATCAACGATACCGTAACCATCGCCGGGCGCGTAACCTGCGTGGGCAACACCAGCATGGAGGTGTGCGTGGACACCTTTGTGGAGCATGTGGACAACCCCACCCAGCGCCAGCATGTAAACCGCGCCTTTTTAACCATGGTAGCCATCGGCAAGGATGGAAAGCCCACCCAGGTGCCCAGCCTGATCCCCGAAACGCTGGAGGAAAAGATGGACTTTACCGCCGGAGAAAGGCGCAGGCTGATGCGCATGCGCAACATGAATAAATAGGAGGGCGCTGCAATGGACGAACGGGAGGCCAAGCTTCGCCTGTGGTTTGCCATGTGGCTTGAAAAAAAGGACCTGGGCATTTGCAGCCTGTTTTCCACGGACGCCGTATATGTGGAAAGCTGGGGCCCGGAATACCGCGGCGCGGAAAAAATCCGGCGCTGGTTTGAGGAGTGGAACACACGCGGAACGGTGCAGAAATGGGATATTCGCCAGTTCTTCCATAAGGATAACCAAACGGTTGCGGAATGGCTCTTTCAAAACCAAATGGATAACGGAAGGGTAGAGGCCTTTGAAGGCATGACGCTGGTAAAATGGAACCCAAGCGGCCAAATTTGCCTGTTGAAGGAGTTCGGCTGCAATCTCAACCGCTACGACCCCTACCGCGACGGCCCGCTGCCGCGTTTTGCAAACGAGCGGGCCCTGTGGTTTTAACGCCTGCGCTTGTGCGGCCTAAACGCAAGCGGACGTATACCAGGCGGTTGCATGGCTTACATCCGCTCGCGTTTAGGCCGCCGCAAAGCCTTGTTTGCGGCGGTTTTTTGCTTATGCCGTTAGCGTTTGGCTTATACTTGGAGAGCCAAAGCGCTCCAAATTCCCTTTTGGGCCTTCCTTACTGCTGCCGTTTTCCGTGCCTGCCATCCTCGCTCGCGCCCAAGCGGTCATCCTCCCAGGCGGTTTTTTGCTCGTGGATGGCATAGAGCCCGGCATAGTTTTCGGCTTGTCCGGGCGTTTGGATGGCGGCCGGGGTCAGCCCCGTGCATTCCGTGGCCGAGGCCAGGTTTTCAATCTCCAGAATGGGCGGGTTTTCCAGCGGCTTTTTGCCATGCTTTACGGGTTCCATGCACATTCGCCTCCCATGATCGGTTTAGCCACAGGGTGCGTAAAACATTCGCTTGTTATTCGGCGCTGTATTTTCTTGACAGGCGGGGCAGGGGGCGGTATCATGGTAGCGGGCGCAAACCGAAGCCTTGCTCCGTCAGGCGCATGCGGCGCGGCAGCCTTCCGCCGCCTTGCCTGATGAAGCGCCCGCGCTCACAGCGCGCGCAAAGCCCGAAGCAACTGCCGCCAGTCGTGCGCCTCCCATACCGCGGCGCCGCGTTGGCCAACAGAAACTGATTTTTCCCCCAATTTCCTTTTTTACCTTGCTTAGGAGCGATGCTTCTTGAAACACGAGCCATCCAGAATCGGCTACTACCCCGGCGCGCCCGCCGGAGGCAAGCCTCCCAAACGCACGGGCAGGCGGCGGTATTATGCGGCGATTGCTATATGCGCCTGCGTATTTGTGGTTTGCGCAGCGCTGCTGATACGGTATTATACCAATATTGCCGCTTCCCGGCAGGCCTCCCAGCAGTTGGGAGAGATCTATCAGGCCTCCCTTGAGGCGACGGACGCCCCCACGGAAACGCCGCCGCAAAGCGAGCCAACCGCCACTGCGCAGCCAACCGCGCGTCCCGCCCCAACCAAGGCCCCTCAACCCAGCGGGCAAGCCAGCGCCGCCGCAGCCAGCGCGGCTGAGCTTTGGCCCACGGTTTACCCGGACAATCCCAAACTGAAGGTTTCTGCCGTGTTTGACGAGCTGCAAGCCCAAAACCGCGATATCATCGCTTGGCTCAAGCTTGACGGCGAGCTGGATGAACCCGTGGTGCAGCGCGATAACGTCTACTACCTCACCCACAACGCGCTCAAGCAAAAAAGCATAACCGGCGCGCTTTTCCTGGATGAAGGCTGCGACCTCATCCACGTGCCCACGCAAATGGTGGTGCACGGCCACAATATGAAGGAAGGGGCCATGTTTGGCTGCCTGAAAAAGTACAAGGTCAAGGGCGCCGCCTATTATAAGGAGCATGCCTACATAGACTTTAACACCCTGTACGAGAATGGGCGCTATGTGATCTTCGCTGTGGCGGAGGTGGACATTCGCTCCGGCCATCCCTATTATTTGCCCTTCTGGCAGTATTCCCGCTTCACAGACGAAAAACAGTTTACGGACTATATAGCCAGCGCGCGCGCCTGCTCCCTGTACCGCTGCAAGGTGGATGTGCAGCCCGGCGACCGCCTCCTTACGCTGTCCACCTGTACCGGCACGAACGATAACATGCGCCTGCTGGTCATGGCCCGCAAAATCCGCCCGGATGAAAACTTGCTGGATTTGAATATGGCGGTAATGAGCACCGTTGACAGGTGAATTTTAAACCGCCGCATGGCAGGAGGCGTGGTGCGCATGGATATGTTCATCGGTTTCATTGGCTGCGGTTGCGCCGCGCAAACGGCGTATGCGCCCGCCTGTGCGGCGCATGCGGGCTGTGTGCCAGCCGCCTGGTACGACCCGGACGAGGCGCGCGCGGCAGCGCTGGCGCGCACGTATGGCGGGCGGGTTTTCCAAAGCATGGAAGCGCTGCTTGCCTGCGATATTCAGGCCGTGATGATCGATTTGCCCATCGCCCGGCGCGTTCCCGCCATCTGCGCCGCGCTGAAGGCCGGGCGCTATGCCCTGTGCGAGCCGCCCTTTACCATGGATTTTGACGGCGTATGGGCCCTGACCTCGTGCATGTTTGACGCGCCCGGACGGCTGATGCCTGCGGGCGGGCTGCGGCTTGCCCGTGCCTCTCAGGCGGGCTGCGAAATAGGCGGCATCCAAAGCTTTGAGGCGTCGTATACCTGCCCCCGTCCCGCCCATGCGGCCTCCGCCATGGAGTCGCCCGCCATAGCGGCCATCGGTGCGCTGCATGCATTGCTGGGCGAGCCCTTTACCGATGTGTGCGCCATGGAAAGCCCAAGCCGCGCGGATACGCATCTTCTGCTCTGTACGGATAGCCGCGTCACCGGCCAGCTGCACGCCGGTTGGCATGGGCAGCCAGGCGGCCGCGTACGCGTCTATGGCGGCGGCGGGCAGGCGGAGTTTGCTTTAGAGCCCGTTCCCTTACGCGATCATGCGGACGCCTTCCTTTGCGCCGTCAAAGCGGGCGCCCCTCTTCCCGAGGATGCGTCGGCCTCCCTGGCGGCCCATCAGGTGGCGCTTCTGGCGCGCCGCAGCGCCACGGAAGGAAAGCGCCTCTATGTGCGCCACGGCTGACTTTCCCCTTTACAATCGCCAAAAACTGTGCTATCATACCACCCAGCAGCTATGAGAAGGACGGATGCGCCTCCGTCACAGCGTAGCGAGCCCGGAAACGGTGGAAGCCGGGCGTTGTGTTGGCGCATCGGATCACCTTGGAGCTATCGGCCTGATGGCGCTTTGCGCCGTAAGGCGGATCGGGCGCTCCCGTGACAGAGCCAGCCGGTAACCAAAGCCGGTATGAGCGGGCGGCCAAAGGCCGTCAAAATGGGTGGTACCGCGGAAAAACGCATTTTTCCGTCCCGTTGCGCGGGACGGTTTTTTCTTGCCCCGAAAACCCCACTATCCAAAGGAGGTCTAAAACCCAATGTATCGCAAAGTACCAACGGACATGAACTTTGTTGAGCGCGAAAAGCAGGTGCTGGACTTCTGGAAGCAAAACGGCATCATTGAAAAAAGCTTCCACCACCGCGACGGCCAGGAGCGCTTTACCTTCTTTGACGGCCCACCCACGGCCAACGGCCGTCCGCACATCGGCCATATCGAAACCCGCGCCATCAAGGATTTGATTCCGCGCTTCCAAAGCATGAAGGGCAAGGATGTGCTGCGCAAGGCCGGCTGGGATACCCACGGCCTGCCTGTGGAGCTTGAGGTAGAAAAGACCCTCGGCCTGGACGGAAAACCCCAGATTGAAGCCTACGGCATTGAGCCCTTCATTGCCGAGTGCAAAAAAAGCGTTTGGAAGTACCAGCACGAATGGGAAGAAATGAGCGACCGCGTGGGCTTCTGGGCGGATATGAAGGATCCCTATATCACCTATAAGGACGACTATATCGAAAGCGAATGGTGGAGCCTTAAGGAAATTTGGAAGAAGGGCCTGCTCTACCTGGGCCACAAAATCGCTCCCTACTGCCCCCGCTGCGGCACCGCGCTTTCCAGCCACGAGGTGGCGCAGGGCTATAAAAATGTGAAGGAAACCTCCGCCTATGTGCGTTTCCCCATCAAGGGCGAGGAAAACGCCTATTTCCTGGCCTGGACCACCACGCCCTGGACGCTTCCCAGCAACCTGGCCCTGTGCGTCAATCCCAGCGATACCTACGCCCGCTTCACCGTGGAGGGGCAAACCTATATCATGGCCAAGGCGCTCATCCCCGCCATCTTCCCCGATAAGGAGATCCAAATCCACGCCGAAATGCTTGGCCGCGATCTAAAGGGCATGGAATACGTGCCGCTGTTTGACTTTGCCGTGGGCAAGCTGGATAAGCCCGCCTGGCATGTGGTGTGCGACGATTACGTCACCATGACGGACGGCACCGGCATCGTTCACATCGCCCCCGCCTTTGGCGAGGATGACAACCGCGTCTGCAAGGAAAACGACCTTCCCTTTGTCAACTTTGTGGACCCTCAGGGCTGCATGACCGCCGATACCAAATGGCCCGGCGTGTTCGTCAAGGACGCAGACAAGCTGGTTTTGGAGGATTTGAAAGAGCGCGGCCTGCTGTTTGCCGCCGTGCCCTTTGCGCATGATTATCCCTTCTGCTGGCGCTGCGACCGTCCCCTGCTGTATTACCCCCGCCCCACCTGGTACATCAAGATGACCGCCGTAAAGGACGAGCTGGTCAAGAACAACCGCACCATCAACTGGATGCCTGAAAACATCAAGGAAGGCCGTATGGGCTCCTGGCTTGAAAACGTGCATGACTGGGGCCTCAGCCGCGAGCGCTACTGGGGTACGCCCCTGCCCGTGTGGACGTGCGAATGCGGCCATATCCACGTGGTAGGCTCCAAGCAGGAGCTGCGCGATATGTCCACCAAACCCCTGGGGGATATTGAGCTGCACCGCCCCTATGTGGACGAGGTGGAAATCACCTGCCCCGAATGCGGCAAGCCCATGCACCGCGTGAAAGAGGTTATCGACTGCTGGTACGACAGCGGCTCCATGCCCTTTGCCCAGTGGCATTATCCCTTTGAAAACAAGGATATTTTTGAAAAGCGCTTCCCCGCCAACTTTATTTCCGAGGCGATCGACCAAACCCGCGGCTGGTTTTACACGCTCAGCGCCATCTCCACGCTTCTGTTTGAGCGCGCGGCGTTTGAAAACTGCATCGTCATGGGCCATGTGCAGGATAAGGACGGCCAAAAGATGTCCAAGCACAAGGGCAACGTGGTGGATCCCTGGAGCGTTTTGAACAAGCAAGGCGCGGACGCCGTGCGCTGGTATTTCTACACCGCGGGCGCGCCGTGGCTGCCCAACCGTTTCAGCGACGAGGCTGTTAACGAGGGCCAGCGCAAGTTCATGGGCACGCTGCAAAACACCTATGCCTTCTTCGTGCTCTATGCCAATATCGACAATTTCAATCCCAAGGAGCATCCCATCGAGAAGGCGAAGCTCACTCTGATGGATAAGTGGGTGCTCTCCCGCCTGAACCAGCTTATCAAGCGCGTGGACGACGACCTTAGCAACTTCCGCATCCCCGAGTCCGCCCGCGCCATCGGCGATTTCGTGGACGAGCTGAGCAACTGGTATGTGCGCCGCGGCCGCGAGCGTTTCTGGGGCAAGGGCATGGATGATACTAAGGAAGCCGCTTTTGCAACCCTCTACGCCGTGCTTGTAACCCTTAGCAAGGTAATCGCGCCGTTTGTGCCCTTTATGGCTGAGGACATGTACCAAAACCTGGTGCGCAGCGTGGATGAAACCGCGCCCGAGAGCGTGCACCTATGCGACTTCCCCACTGCGGATGAAAGCCTCATCGACGAGGACCTCAACACGCAGATGAGCGCGCTTTTGGAGGTTGTGGGCCTGGGCCGCGCCTGCCGCGCCGGCGCCAACCTCAAGGTGCGCCAGCCCGCCGCCGCGCTGTATGTGAAGGGCACCCATTTTGACGGGGCTTTCAGCGCCCTGGCCGAGGATGAGCTAAACGTAAAGCAGGTTATTTTTACCGATGACGCCCGCGCCTTCACCACCTACAACCTCAAGCCGCAAATGCGCACCTTGGGCCCCAAGTACGGAAAGCTTCTGGGCCGCATTGGCCAAAAGCTTAAGGAGCTGGACGGCAACGACGTGGTGGACGCCTTTGAGCGCGGCGAAACCGTGCGCTTCTCCCTGGACGATACCGAGGTTGTGCTCGCAAAGGACGACGTGCTCACCGAATCCGCTCAAAAGCCCGGCTTTGCGGCGCAGACGGACGGCGGCGTGACCGTTGTTTTGGATTGCAACCTTACCCCCGAACTGGTTTGCGAGGGCTATCAGCGCGAAATGATCTCCAAGCTGCAAAACATGCGCAAGGACGCCGCGTTTGAGGTGAGCGACCGCATCGAGGTTACTTACGAGGCTGACGACGAGCTGGCCGCCGCCATCGAAAGCGGGCGCGACTTCATTATGCGCAGCGTGCTGGCCGTCAAGCTGGAACGGGCCGCGGCTCCCGAGGGCGCGGAAGCCAAGGCTTGGGATCTCAACGGCAAAAAGGCCCTCATGAGCGTGCGCCGGGCGTAAGCACGGGGGTACGGCAGGGGGCGCCATCCCCCTGCGCCCCTGGCAAGGGGCTTCGCCCTTGACCTGTCCTTTTTGGTTGATGGCACCTGTTTTCCTTAACAACCTTCATGTAGGAGCTATGTATGTATTTATGTGACCAGTGGCGCGATTATGAGGTGCTGGACACCGGCGACGGCGAAAAGCTGGAACGCTGGGGCGACATCCTTCTGCGCCGCCCGGATCCCCAGGTCATCTGGCCCAAGGCGCAGCCCGGCCTATGGGATGCCGCGCATGCCGTATACCAGCGCAGTGAATCCGGCGGCGGGCATTGGGATTTCCGCCAAAAGCTGCCCGACCGTTGGACGGTGAAACTGGGCATGCTCAAGTTTTATGTGAAGCCCACCGGCTTCAAGCATACCGGGCTTTTCCCGGAGCAAGCGGCCAACTGGGCCTTCATGCAGGAGCGCATCCGCTCCGCAGGCGCGTGGAGCCATCCGCCGCGCGTGCTCAACCTGTTTGCCTATACGGGCGGGGCCACGTTGGCCTGCGCCGCCGCCGGCGCGCACGTTACCCATGTGGACGCGGCCAAGGGCATGGTGCTGTGGGCGCGTGAAAACCGCGATTTAAGCGGCATACCCGAGGAAAGCACCCGCTTTATCATCGAGGATGCGAAGGCGTTTGTCCGGCGCGAGCTGCGCCGGGGCAATAGCTACGACGCTATCCTCATGGACCCGCCCAGCTATGGCCGTGGCCCCAACGGCGAGGTGTGGAAGCTGGAAAACGAGCTATACCCGCTGGTTGACCTGTGCGCGCAGGTTTTAAGCGATACGCCCCTTTTCTTCCTGATCAACGGCTACACCACGGGCTTTAACGCCTCGGTGCTGCGCAACATTGCGCAGCGCTGCCTGTGCGGCCGCTACGGCGGCAGGGCTGAGGCCGACGAGCTGTGCCTGAGCGTATCCACAGGCAGCGTGCTTCCCTGTGGAACAACCGCGCGGTGGCTGCCCCATGCCTGAAATTATCTATGAGGACAACCATCTGCTGGTGGCTGTAAAACCCCCCAACCTGCTCGCACAGGGCGATGCGACCGGCGATGATTGCCTGCTTGACCAGCTCAAGCGCTATATCAAGCAAACGTATCACAAGCCGGGTGAGGTGTATCTGGGCCTGGTGCACCGTATGGACAGGCCTGTGGGCGGGCTGATGGCCTTCGCGCGCACCAGCAAGGCCGCCTCGCGCCTAAGCGGCCAGCTTCGCACGCACGCCATGGAGCGGGAATATTTGGCTGTGGTGGAAAAGGGCGTTTCCATGCCCGATAGCGGCACGCTGGAAAACTGGCTTCTCAAGGACGGGGAAGGCGGCGGCGTGCGGGTGGCCGCGCCGGATACGCCGGGCGCGCAGCAGGCGCGCCTCCACTATCACGTGCTTTCACGCAGCGGCGATACCGCGCTGGTTCATGTGAAACTGGAAACAGGCCGCAAGCACCAAATTCGCGTGCAGCTCATGCACAGCGGCCATCCCATCCTGTACGATATGCGCTATGGCCACGGCCGGCGCGGCCAGCCTGTTGCGTTATGGGGCGCGGTGCTGCGCCTGACGCACCCTACGAAGAAGGAACCCATGACCTTTGTAAGCGCGCCCCGCGGCGACGCTTACACGCCTTATGCCGCCGTTATTGACGGCTTTCTAACCCAACAGCGGAAGGGAGTTACCTCGTGAGCACCCCCAATTTTTCCTTTGAGCTTCTTAAAACCTGCAAGCAAAGCGGCGCGCGGCTGGGGCTGCTGCATACGCCGCATGGCGATATCCATACCCCCGTATACATGCCCGTGGGCACCGCGGCTACCGTCAAAGCCATGACCCCGCGGGAGATGCTGGAAATCGGCACGGAAATCATGCTTTCCAACACCTATCACCTGCATCTGCGCCCCGGTGAGGATTTGATCCGCGAGGCTGGCGGGCTGCACAAGTTCATGAGTTGGCCCAAGCCTATCCTGACCGATAGCGGCGGCTTTCAGGTGTTTTCCCTCTCCGGCATCCGCAAAATCAAGGAGGAGGGCGTTACCTTCCAAAGCCATCTGGACGGCAGCCGCCGCTTCATTTCGCCCGAGGTAAGCATGGATATTCAGCACGCGCTGGGCTCGGATATCATGATGGCCTTCGACGTATGCTCCGCCTATCCCTGCGACCATGCCGCCGCCGAGGACGCCATGCACCGCACCCATCGCTGGGCCAAGCGCTGCCAGCAGCACCATACGGACGATACCCAGGTGCTCTTTGGCATCGTGCAGGGCGCTTTCTATAAGGATTTGCGCATCGAAAGCGCCAAAACCCTCACCGATATGGATTTTTTTGGCTACGGCATCGGCGGCCTGTCCGTGGGCGAGCCCAAGCCCATAATGTATGACATGCTGGAGGCCCTCATGCCCCATATGAGCACGCAAAAGCCGCGCTATCTCATGGGCGTGGGCTCCCCCGACTGCCTGATCGAGGGTGTTATGCGCGGTGTTGACATGTTTGACTGCGTATTGGCTACCCGCATCGCGCGCAACGGCACCTGCTTCACCACCGACGGGCGGCTGGTCATCAAAAACGCGCAGTATGCGCATGACTTCCGTCCCATTGACGAGGAATGCGACTGCTACGCCTGCCAGAACTTCAGCCGCGCCTATATCCGCCACCTTTTTAAGGCCGGCGAAATCACCGGCGAGCGGCTTACCAGCATTCACAACCTGCGCTTCCTGCTACGCCTGATGGAAAACGTGCGTAAGGCCATCCAGGAGGACAGGCTGTTGGATTTCCGCAGGCAGTTCTATGACCGCTACGATATGAGCCGCAATTTCTAAGGAGCGTGCGCCTATGGAACCCATAGAAGTTGCCGCCGGGGTTGTGCGCGCGGCCGATGGCCGCGTGCTTCTGTGCCGCCGTCAAGGCAAGTTGGACGGCCTGTGGGAATTTCCCGGCGGCAAGCGCGAGGCCGGCGAAACCTTTCAGCAATGCCTGGAGCGCGAGCTGATGGAGGAGCTGGAGCTGGACGTGGCCGCCGGCGATATTCTAGGCGAGGTTATGCGCACGGAGAACGGGCGCGCCCTCCGTCTGGTATTCGTCAGCGCTGTTTGCCGTTTTCCTTCGCAGCCGATGCGCCTGCATGTGCATGGCAAGGCGGCATGGGCGGCTCCCGCCGGTATCGCCGCCTATCCCCTTTGCCCCGCGGACACCGCGTTTGTGGCGCAAGGCGGGTTGGATGGGCGTATTCATCAGGAAACTTCAAACAAGGAATGAGCCAACGTTATGATTCAGTATCGAGTTCTGCGCGCGGATGAGATATGCCGCGCGCTATTTGCGCCCTTTATCCGCCGCCAAGCCGTTACAAAATGCTGGCGAAAGGAAAACGGCGCATGGGTCGTCAAAGAATCGCCCTTTATGGATGATTGGAGCGAGCACGACTATCAAACGCTGATTGCCTGCCTAAAACATACCGCGTCCACAGGTGGTTTTGTCTATGCCGCGTTTTGCGACAGCCTTTTAAAGGGCTTTGTTTCCGTTGAACCCTTCCTTTTTGGCGGCGAGCAAAAATACCTTGACCTATCAAGCCTCCATGTATCCGAGGATAAGCGCGGCCAGGGCATAGGTACCGCGCTTTTTCTTGCGGCCAAGGCGTGGGCCCGGGCCCACGGGGCGCGGAAACTGTACATATCCGCGCATTCCGCCGTTGAAAGCCAGGCGTTCTACAAGGCCATGGGCTGCGTTGAAGCGCAGGTATACAACCAACAGCATGCGCAGGCAGAGCCCTTTGACTGCCAGTTGGAGTGCAACGTGTAAAAACCGGCGGCGATAAGGGCCTTTCCATTGATTGCTGCCTGGGGATGGGGTGGCGGCCGTTTGTCCAGTATGGCTGCTTTGCGGCTCTTGGGAATTGAAATTGTTATATATTTCTAGGTTCCTCACATTATCTATGTTCAATTCGGCAGAAGAAAGTGTCTGTGCTTTTTGGGCGCGCATTCCTGTGATAGTTCCTTATAGGAGTTAAAATCAAGCCCACGAACGGTGCAATGGGCGATTTGCTGGTGACTATTCGCCATTGATGGGATAAGGCATTTTTATACGCACCATAAATCCATTATCCAGATGATTTGCACTGAGTTTTCCATGAAACTGTTCCAGGCTTTCTTGAATGTTCTGTAAACCGATGCCATAATGAATGTCACATAAATCACTGCAGCCGTTATCCTGAACCGTCATGCTAAGTTCGCGCTTTCCCTGCCAACAGGAAATATATATTTTAGTGGCCATACCGTGCTTGATGGAATTGGTTAACGTTTCCTTAACGAAGGAAAGAAGAAACGAGGAAAGCGCCGGTTCAAAACGCTTAGGCCAGTTCCCATATTCAACATAAACAGAAGTGCCGGTACAGCGTGAAAACAGCTTGATAAGGCTGCTCATTTCAGTACGGATGCTGATCATTGGTCGTTCGGTGCTGCGAATGGTACGCAACAACTGGCGAATTTCATTCATGCCATTGCAGCTGTAATCCACACAGTTGTTTATGGTACAACCAACTGTCCGACATTCGATGTGATACTATTTTTCATGCTGCTCGCCGGGCGGGATTACACAGTTGTGCGGCCAGATGGCCAATGACGGCTTGCGGGAACGGCATAATTGACTATATTGTGCCTGAGGTGCTAGACGCCGACCTGCAAAATGGAAAATCCATGCGCGATGTGTTAGCAGCCGGCGGATCAGGGCCTATTCTGGAAGATATCGTCAACCCAAATCTTTGCCTTTTGGATGGAAACAGGCGTCCGGGATATGACGCATTCAGTGTTGCATGCTGTGTTGACATCGTGCTGCGCAAACAGCCTGATCTGTTGTTTACCCATTGGGGAATGCTGGATAGCGCACGCCATCGCGGCGGTATGTTTGGACCTCACGTCCGCAAGGCGTTAACCTATGTGGATGAGTGGGTTGGTAAGCTGGCTGAAGCGCATGCGAATGCCGGGATCTTTGATGAAACAAATTTTATCTTGCTCAGCGACCATGGTCAGCTTGAGGTTGAACGGAAGACCTGCCTAAATGTCCTGCTGGTTCAAAATGGCCTGATAGATATCGACAACGATGGAAATGTGCAAGATTGGCAGGCTTATATCAGCAGCGCTGGACTATCGGCACAGGTTTTTCTTAAAGCCCCTGCAAATAAACAGTTGCAAAAGCGTGTTGCCCAACTGCTTGACCGACTTTGCGAAGAAGGAGCCAGCGGATTTTCCCAATGGCTGACGGCAGAGGAGGCGCGCAAACGCTACGGATTATACGGACGGTTTTCCTTCGTGCTGGAAACGGATAACCATACCTTGTTTGGCAACGAAACCACAGGCGCCGTCATACGGGAGCGTAGTATGGAACCATTTGTACGTGCAAATCACGGCCATATGCCGCACAAAGGCTGTCAACCTACGCTTCTTGCTGTTGGGCCTGCCTTTAATCCCGATACAGTTGTGACGCAGAGCCAAATCATTGATGTTGCTCCTACGATTGCTGCCGCAATGAACCTAAGGCTGAAAAACCCTGAAGGCAGACGAATTGAGCCATTGCTTCGTTTCTAAAGGCCAAACTGGCAGAGGCATAGAAGATTATGCTCAAATTGCTCCAAACTACCATATCTAAAAGAGTTGATTCCTAATCGGGTAGAGTAGCTTGCTTGTGATGCTGAGAATCCTCCTGGATACCACGAAGCCAAAGAACGGACAGCTATATTGCTGGCCAAGGTCGCGGCTGCTATGAGCCAAGAGGAAACTGACGAACTGGTAAGCATGGTTCATAGCTGTGATATTCCCATCTACGAATACTGCTATTTATCCGGGCTGGAGGACGGCATGCGCCTGAAGGAAACGCTGGAGCGGATGCAAAAGACCTGACTGAATCTTTTGGCGAATCTCTGTCAGGGGAGTTAAAAAGAACGGGCGCAGGGTGGCTTTGCAGCTTCCTGCGCCCGTTTGCGTGTTTCAAATATGGGTTTGTCGACCTATGATTTGGCGAAACTCTGGCAGAAAGCCCTTATAGCAAAGGGGTTCTGGACATCAGGTGATAAAAAACATCTACCGGCTTTGTATCAAAAAAGCCGGTAGATGTTATAGCGGAGAGTTAGGGATTTGAACCCTAGTACGGCTTACCACCGTAACACGATTTCCAGTCAGGCAGTACCCCGGCTGCCCATGACTTCCAAAATCGCCTTACGGGATAAGGGTTGACGCGCCTACTGCACCTTGACAACTGGACACCTGAAAAACACTAGAAAATGCTGGCCGCATAGCGCTGCATATACGGGGCTGACACAGCCGCCGAAAGATGATCTGCATACAGATCGGCGGTAAGCTGATACTTAGCGTGCCCCAAAATGCCCTGTAAAATTTTAATGGGACACCCGGAGGCCACAGCGCCGCATGCCATGGAGTGCCTAAGGCCGTGCAAGGTGACATGGGGCAGCCCCGCCGCGGCGATCACGGCGGCATGCTCCCTGGCAAGTGCCTCTGGCGTGGTATCCAGCACCCAGCCGGATAAGCTGCGCACACGCTGGGCGGCGCGCTGCCGCTCTAGGATGGCCGCAAGGGGCGGCGGGATGATGACCTGCCTGTGGCTGGCCGCCGACTTGAGGGGACGCACGACATAGCCGCCGGTACCGCGCATGCGCTGTTGTGTGATGTGCATGACGCCGGCCTGGAGATCTACGGCGCGCCAGGTGAGGCCAAGCGCCTCCCCGCGCCTAAGCCCGCATACAGCTAGGCAGAGCAGCAGCACATAGCAGTGGCTTTGCTGGGCCTGCTGGATGTAGGCGGCTAGCTGGGGCACGGTGAGCACTTGGGCCTTTGCGGCTGTGTGCCTGGGCTTGACGCACGCATCCATTGGCGAGCGCGGCAGATAGCCGAGCTGCACAGCCTTGGCCATAGCCACGTGAAGCGCGGCAAAAGTGAGCTGCGCGGCCCGTGGATGCCGCCGGGCCTGGGCGTTGATGGCCGCTTGTAGCTGCATGCCATCCAGCGCGGATAGGTCTGTGCGCAGAATGGAGGCGGGCAGCGAGGCAAAGGCCCGCCGGTAGCATTTGACGGTGTTTTCTGCCCGAAAGGGCAGCACAAAGGTTTCCAGCCATGTGTCAAAATAGACCGACGCAAGCATGCGACCGCCTCCCAGTATGCAGATATGTGTGCTGGTATTATACGCGGAGGCGCATACCTATGGCAATCCCAGCATCTAGTGGTACCCCTAGCACCCGAGCACAAGAAACGCCTAACGTAATCCCATATCCCGGTTCTTCGCGCGTGCACGCGCACGCGCGCGCGACTACGTACTCCGTTACCCCTACTAGTCTTGAGAATAACAGCAACGGTGATAATAATAATTATTATTATACACGCGCGCGCGCGCGAGGGGGACGCTGCCCTGGCTATGCTGGCCGAGGTGTACGCCGATGTGCTGGGCAGGCCCATGCCCCGCTTTGTAGCCGCCGAGCTGGCCGAGCGCATGCAGGCAGGCGCACAGCCCGACATGCTGGCCGCGGTGCTTGAGTACACGGGCGGCGCGCCCCGCCCCAGCTGGGCCTATGCCCGCGCAGTGATAGACCGCCAGATGGGACAAGGCGTGCTGACGGCCTCCGCCTTTAGGCGCGGGGTGGAGCAGTACCGGGCAGAACGCGCCGCGCTGCCGCCGCAGCACGCGCCGATTGGCACAGCCAAGCCGCAAAAGCGGGTGATAGAGCAGCAGTACGAGCAGCGGCCATACGACCCCGCCGAGGACGATACACTAAGCCCCGAGCAGCTGGCCGAGCTGGCGAGGCTGGACGATAAGGGAGGACAGGCACATGGATGACACGGCCCAGATGCGGCTGGATACAGTAGACCCGGCAGTGCAGTGCATGCCCAGCTTTGTGCTGCCGCAGGACCAGGAGCGCCTTGAAAGGCAATACGGGCGCATACGCGATGCCGCCGAAGCCTGGGGCGAAAGCTTTTCTACGGCAAGACGCCTGATAGACGCGCACCCGGCGGAGGTAGGCCGCCAGGTGGTATGGATAGTGACCACAAGAGGCGCAAGCGCCCGCGTGGTGGTGACCAGAGGCGCGCAGCGGCCACAGGCACAGCGCGGAAACCCCGGCTTTCACGACCCGGCCAGCCAAAAGGCCCTGGCAGCGCGCCGCTGGCAAAAAGCGGGTGACAAAAACCAACAGGCATGATATACTATGCCCGCAGGGATTTTGCCAGGGCAGGTGTGAGCGCATAGGGGCGGCCGGTTTGGAAGTGACTGGCCGCCCCACGTATATGCGCAAGGGAGGCAGGCGTGCATAAGGTGACCGTGAAGGGGGAGCAGATGCTCCTATACCAGATACCCGGAGATGCCGATGCTTTTTTTGCCACCTGGTGGACAGCCAAAAAAGCGGCCCGCATGTGGGGAGTACACCACTCGACGGCGCGCCGCTGGATGCACGCACACCCCGCGTGCTGCTGCAAGGTGGCGGTTGACTGCTTTGGCCATACGAAGGTGCTTTGGTGCGTGCGGGCAGGCACGCGGCGCTACCTGAGCCTGGCAGGCAATCCCTTGTGGCGCAAAAGGCGTTTCCAGCAGCGCATGGCTATGCGCCGCTGGCAAAAGCCCGGCTCCAAGCAGACCATATCGCCCAGCCAGCTAGTATAGGCCCCTGCCCGGGCCTATTTTTTTGCGCCCGAAAGCCCGAAAGCCCGAAAGCCCGAAAGCGCATGCCAATTATTCTGATAATCAGAACATTTGTTCCCGTGAAAGTGCTGGGGATTGGTGACTATCTTTTCTTGCCGCCCAGGTGAAAAGCAAGGCAGCCTAAGGCCTTTAGCCCTATGCCCCATGCCTGGAAGGCACAAAATGGGGGCATTTTTCACCGAAATTCGGCCAAACCCGACGAAAAGCGCCGCTACGCGGCAAAAAGTACAGCAAAAATACAGTTTTTCCTATATCGCTTACTAAGCCGATAACCATCGGCTAAAGCGCCTATATTGCCCACCCCTCGCCGCCTAACCGTGGCCCGCCGGGGCAGCCGCTCACGCGATCGGCGGCAAAGGAGCCACCTTTGCGGGTGGGCAGGACAAGCCCCCAAAAGGGGCGGACGCATGCCAATTAGGCATGTGGCCGTCCCGTGCGGCCAGGCTGCTGGGAGGGACAGAAACGCGCCGGTGAAGCAGAGCAGCGGCGGCCCTGGGCGGCTACGCAGCAGCAGCCCGGGGCCAGGCAGACCGGCGAGCACGGCCCGCCCGAGTGGCCAAGGCGGCCAGAGCGGAGGGCCTTGCCCGTGCGCGATGGCCAGCCGGGGCCGCCGGGCGAGGCCATGCCGCCGGGATGCCGATAGGCGCGCCGGTGAAGGGACCAAAATGCGGGCAGCACGCAGGCGGAGGACCGCTGCGGGGCACCCCAAAGAAAGATTGCGCTAAATGCGGACTTTAACGAACTAGTTTGAAAAACTATTCGTTAAAGCCTTGCATTTAGCGCCGAAAGGGCCCCCAATCTTGCTTTGGGGGGCCCGGAGGCCCGGCCCGCTGTGTAAACTGCCCGTCGGCGGGCCGGGCCGACCTGGCGACAACCGCACAAAGCCCCAGCAAGCCAAGCAGCCGGGGGCGGTGAGGTGCTGCGGGCCGCAGCCCGCAGCGGCGGAGCTGCATTTGAGTACCCTTTCCCCCGCCTTGTATGCCGTGCCTTGGCGGCCATAGCGCTGCTGATCAGCGGCGCGGCAAAGGAAGCGCCAGCGGCGGGAAAAGCGCGGCCAAGCAACTGGGCGGGCCACACTAGCCCGGGAGGCAGGCCGGGCGCGTGGGCACTGCCAGAGGGCGCGCGCTCCGCGTGCCCGGCAGGCATGCCCACATGTGCCCGGCTGCCGACAGCACAACTTGGTGGGTGGGCGATACCCCCATTTCGTTCCAGATTTCCATCCTTTCGACTTCCACGCCTCTAGCCTTACCCGCTATACCAAAAAGCCTTTAAGGGCCTTTTTTGCCATTCTCGTGCGAAATTTGGTATTGACACAAATTGACGCATTGGCATATAATCCCGGCAGAGGCAACGCAAATGAAAAAGCACCCGGCTAGCACCCGGATGCTTTCGCGGAGGTCTTGCAACGCTAGAGGCACGCGCAATCCCAGTTTTTTGGGGGTGGCACCCCCCAAATGGCGGAGAGTTAGGGATTTGAACCCTAGTACGGCTTACCACCGTAACACGATTTCCAGTCGTGCGCCTTCGACCACTCAGCCAACTCTCCATGGTCTACATGTTGCGCTATTCACAACGTGGTATATTATATCCATTTTCGAAATACGTGTCAAGCTTTTTTTCGTGCTTCTTATGATCCTTCCGCTATTATACTCTCTGCTCCGGCAGGGGCCCGCCGCAACGGCAAGCCCCTGCCGGATGCTCTTTTACAGCCCGGCCCTTTACATGCGCTTGCGCAGCACCCGGCCCGCAATAACAAAAGCCCCTGCCATCACATAAAGGCCGGCTAGGCATGCATAAGCGGGCGCCATATAGCCCATGCCGGTAAACAGGAACACAAATACGCACAGCACGGCGCCGCCCGTGTAAAAGCCAACAAGGCCCGCCATGCGGGTAATGGCGATGTTGCGCTCATCCTGCTTGTCTATGGCTTCCTCCTCCAGTTTTTCCTTGGAGATCACTTTGGAACGGATCAGCCTAATAGCCGCAACCACAAGAATTCCAAACCCAAACCCCGTTAGCATCCCTGAAAGCCTGCTCGCCGCTTCGCTCTGCTCAGGCGTTAAAAAAGTGCTTATCACGCCAAAGGCAAGGCTGGCAACGCCTATGCACAGCGCTATAATTGTCGTTTGCTTGCTCCACCGGCTTTTGCAAATCATGCTATTCTTCCTCCTCGTAGATAAAAATGTCTTCAACCGTCATTCCAAAATACCTGGCCAGCTTGAAGGCCAGCTGGATGGATGGATTGTAGCGTCCATTTTCCAGCGAGCTGATCGTTTGCCGCGATACCCTCAGCGCGGCCGCCAGCTCCTCCTGGCGTATGCCGCGCTGCAAACGCAGCTCCTCCAGACGGTTTTTCATGGAACGACTCCTTTCTGCGGCCCAGCCGCTATGGAAAGCATGCTTTACATCCATAGTCTAACATCGTATGGCGCAGATGTCAAGCTTACTTTCCATCTTTTTTAAAAATGATGATATTTCCATTAGAAAATGCAAGATTGCTTTCCTTCGCAGCATACGCATGCTATACTGTGCGCGAGGTGAATACCATGAATGCTTTTGGCAATCTGATTTGGTTTGTATGCGCAGGCTTTTGGCAAGGCGCTGGCTGGACGCTCGCAGGGCTTGTATGGTGCCTGACCGTGGTGGGCATTCCCATCGGCAGACAGTGCTTCAAATTTGCCGCTTTATCATTCTTTCCCTTTGGCAAGGACGTGCAGCTTGGCGGCGGCGTGGTTTCCACGTTTATGAACCTGATATGGCTGCTGGTAAGCGGGCTGTGGCTGGCTTTGGGCAGCATGATAAACGGCTTGCTGCTGTGCCTGACCATTGTGGGCATCCCCTTTGGCCGTCAGTGCTTCAAGCTGGCCCGCCTTGCGCTTATGCCCTTTGGCGCGCAAATTGTGGACGAGTAAGAATATACACCTGCCATGCAAATGCCGCGCCGCATGGCGATGGAGCTTTTCTCTTTATCCGTTGGCGTGGGATGACGCCTTTTCCTTTTGGCCAATCAAGCCTCGCTATCCATGGCCTCCAGCAGAAAAGTTACCGGCCTTATACCGTCCGGGCAGCAGGCGAAGGTAACGCCATCCCGCTTTTGCCACGGCGTATAGGTTGCCCCGGCAGATAAGGCCGCTACCTTGGGATAGATGCTCACCCAGGCCCAAGGGCAAAAGCCCAACGGCATCTCCGCGCCGCCGGTGTAAAGAAAGGCGTCGCCTTCCTGATAGTAATCGCACTCCACATCCTTGCCATCCGTGAGATATTCCTCGGCTAAATCCTCATAGAGCTGCTTTCGCAAAACTGTAATTCTTACTTTCTTCACGGCTATTCCCTCTTCCCATAAACCGTTCTTCCATCCAGTAGCGCTGCATGTTGGCTAAATCATTATGCCATGGGCTTTTCAAGCGCGCTATTCCTTTCCCAAAAAGGCAAGGACACGCGTGTGAAAGTCCCGCGCTTCCTCATATAGCGCATGCCCAAGCCCTTCATACAAAAGCAATTCGCTACCATTGATGTTTTCGGCCAATTCAAGCGCTGCGGTTGCCCCAACAATTCTATCGCAGCCGCCGCCAATAACCAGCGTGGGGCATGCGATCTTTGCCAGTTCGTCAAAGGAATCGTGCTGAATGCAGGAATTGGCCTGAATAAGGAAGCGCGTAAAGCTTTCCGGCCTGCCAAGGCTCCCCAGAAGCGGAAGCGGCATACGGTGTTTCGTTATATACCTCTCCGAATAGGATCTTTCGGCGGTATCAACCATCAGCGCTTTGAAATCCTCTTGCTTTGCAAAGGCAATCCATGCGCTAACAGCCTTCTGTATCGTTTCGTTCTGTTTGGCAAGCGTAACGGCCAATACAAGCTTGGAAACCATGTCCGGGTAATCGATCGCAAGGTATTGGGCGATCATCCCGCCCTGGGATATGCCCAAAACGTTTGCCTTTGAAATACCAAGGGCCCTCATGGCCTCCGCCTGGTCCCGCGCCATGGCCCTTGTGGAAGTACCCTCGCGCAAATCGTTTTTCCGGCTAAAAATGTATACGGTGTATCTTTTCGCATACATCCTATACATCATTGCTAGGGCGATGGCCTTGCCCCTTACGGTGGATAATCCATCCCCCAGTCCGGGAAGCATAACCAAAGCCTCCCGGCCCCTTCCAAAGGAAACATAATCCATATCCGTATTGCCAAGAGGCGCCGTTGCGTTTTTTGCCTGATAAAGCATGGCCTTCCTCCATCCCTGTGCCCGCCTTCCGGCATTATCCTGCCGGCTGCGCCTTGCGGATGCAGCGCTTGAGCCACCCGCCCTTCAAGTAATACACAATAAACAAAACCGATGTGACCGTCCACGTTATGGGGTAGCTTAGCAGCACCACCCTAAGGCTGTGATATGCCGGGGCGATGCCAAGCACCCATACCACGCGCAGCAGGCATACGCCGCCCAGCGTAAACAGCGTGGGAATCAGCGAATCGCCCGCGCCGCGCACCGCGCCGGATAGCACCTCAATACAGATATACGTCACATAGGTTGGCACCAGCAGCCTGAGAATTGCAAGGCCCTGCTCCACCACCTGCGCGTCATCCGTAAAGAGGCGGTACAGCGGCCCGCCCAATAGAAGCATGATGGAGCTCATTACCAGCGTAGCCAGGGCGGTCATCCCCAGGCACACGCGCACGCTTTTACGCACGCGGTCATACTGGCGCGCGCCAAAGTTTTGGCCCACAAACGTGGTAATGGAAATGCCAAAGGCGTTCACCATCATCCAAAACAGGCCGTCCATTTTGCCATAGGCCGTCCAAGCGGCCAGCACATCGGTGCCAAAGCCGTTTACGCTGGCTTGGATGATCACGTTGGAAAGCGAATACATCACTGATTGCAGCCCGGCGGGCAGGCCAATGCGCACAATGCGGTTGAGCAAATAGCCGTAGAAACGGATTTTTCGGGGCTCCAAGCGGTAGGAAAGCGATGTGCGCATCAGGGTGATGATCACCAGCGCCGCGCTGACCGTTTGGGAAAGGATGGTTGCCAGGGCCGCGCCCGCAACGCCCAGCTCAAGGCCCAGCACCAGCACAATATCCAGCAGGATATTGACCATGCAGGCGCTCATCAAAAAGAAAAGCGGCCTGCGTGAATCCCCCACCGCGCGCAGCACGGCGGAGCCGATATTATAAATCAGGGAGGGAATCATACCCAAAAAATAAATGCGGATGTACGTAACGGCATGGGCCATCACATCCGGCGGCGTGCCCATCATGCCTAGGATGGCGGGCGAAAACGCTACGCCCAGCACCGTCAGCGCAAGCCCGCCCGCAAGGGCAAAGGCCGCGGCGGTATGTACCGTATGGCTAACCTCCTGGTCGCGCCTGCCGCCAAAGAACTGCGAAAGGATAACCGTAGCGCCCGAAGAAAGCCCTACAAAGAAGCCAACCACCAGGTTGATCAGGTTGCCGGTGGCCCCGCCAACGGCAGCCAGCGCCTCCTTGCCCACAAACTTGCCTACGATAATCGCGTCCGCGGTATTGTATAGCTGCTGAAAAAACGTTCCCAGCAAAATGGGAAAGAAAAAGGTGAGCAGGTTTCTCCAAATCACGCCTTCGGTAATGCTGTTCTCAGCGGGCTTAGCGGCGCTATCCCTGTGCTTCCAGGCCATGGTTCGACTCCTTAGCAATTATAGTAAGTTAGCCATTGTGGTATAGCATACGCACGGCCATTTGTCCATAGCCGGAAAGGCCATGGAAAGGCCCGGAAAAACCTGGCCGTCCAACGGCCTGCTTTGGCCCGCGCCGCCGCGTTGCTATCATGGGTCGTTTGCACAATGGCGCGCCCCGCCTCATTCGGCTTCTGAAACAGGTACAGGGTTTCCTGGCCCGCTTTCCTGCGGCGCCGGCTTCATCCGTTCATCCAGGGCGGAAGGGTACAGCTCCCACGCGGTATAGGGGCCGCTTTCCCGATAGCCCAGTTTTTTGGCCAATCCTACGGAGGCCGCGTTCGCCGCGTCCCAGCTGGGATGCCATCCGCGCGCCAGGCATTGAAGAATCAGCTTTGCGCAGCAAGCCGTGGCGACGCCCTGGCGGCACATATCCCTGCGGGTTTGCACCTGAATTTCAACGCCTCCCGAATACACCGTATAGGAGGACGCGCTGCCCACCAGCTCGCCGTCTTTCAGCGCCGCCACGCCCAGGCCGCGCGTGAGGAAATCCCGCTCGTTGCGGAATTGGCTGCAAAAATCCCTTGCCCAGGGCAGCCGCATGGCCAGCTTGTACAGCGCGCCGTCAAACAGCCGCAGCGACACGCCCTCAGGCAGCTGTTCCGCCAGGGCCTGCAACCGCTCGCGGTCAAAGCCGCCGTTGCTCTTTTCAAAGGCGTACCGCTGTGTGCGCTGGGCGTCCGCGCCAAACACCTGCTCCGCCAGCCGTTCAAGCCGCTTGGGACGCACAGCCAAAATGGCGTAGCCGCCCCCGTTCATGCGCTTCCACGCTTCCAGCAAGCGCCTGGCCTCGCCGCCGTCCGTGCCGGATAGGAACACAAAATCCGCGCAGGCGCACAGCGCCGCGGCGGGCTGCCCAGCCTGCGCCAGCGCATACACGCCGCCCATACAGCCCTCCAGCGCCGACCAGATGAGCGTTTCCTGCCAGTTAGCAAAAAGGGGCGCGGCGCTTTGCAGCGCCTCTTGCCCCTCAAGCCTTTTTAGCTCCGCCCCCATTTGGCAAGCTCCTCTTGGATGTAGCTCAGCCCCAAAAGCTTTTCCTTCACCTCGTCCACGCTGAGCAGGCGGGTGTTATTGGAATTGAACTCCGTAAGCGGATTGCGGTTTTCATCGCCCTTGACGAAATACTTATCGTAGTTCAGGTCGCGCGTATCCGAGGGGACGCGGTAAAAATCGCCCATATCCACGGCGTGAACGCATTCCTCGTTGGTCAAAAGCGTTTCGTACATCTTTTCGCCATGGCGGATGCCAATCACCCGGATGGGATTCTCCGCGTGGAAAACCGCCTTCACCGCCTCCGCCAGCACGCCGATGGTGCAGGCGGGCGCTTTCTTAACCAGGATATCGCCGCTGTGCGCATGCTCAAAGGCAAACATCACAAGCCCCACGGCCTCCTCCAGGCTCATGATGAAGCGGGTCATATCCGGGCTGGTCACGGTAAGCGGCTGGCCCGCCTTAATCTGCTCGATAAACAGCGGAATCACCGAGCCGCGCGAGCACATCACGTTGCCATAGCGCGTGCCGCAGATGAGCGTGCGCTCCGGCTTCACATTGCGCGACTTGGCAATGAACACCTTTTCCATCATGGCCTTGGAGGTACCCATGGCGTTTACGGGATAGGCCGCCTTATCGGTGGAAAGGCAAATCACCTTTTTCACGCCCTCCTCGATGCAGGCGGTAAGCACATTATCCGTGCCGAGCACATTGGTTTTAACCGCCTCGATGGGGAAAAATTCGCAGCTGGGCACCTGCTTGAGCGCCGCCGCGTGAAACAGGTAATCCACGCCATGCACGGCGTTTTGGATGCTGGAAAGCTCGCGCACATCGCCGATATAGTACTTGATTTTATCGCTTTGGTAGCGGTGGCGCATGTCGTCCTGCTTTTTTTCATCGCGGCTGAAAATGCGGATTTCCTCGATATCCGTATTCAAAAACCGCTTCAGCACCGCCTCGCCAAAGGAGCCGGTGCCGCCGGTGATCATAAGCGTTTTGCCTGAGAAGGCCGTCATGGCTCATTCCTCCTCGGTATTCTTTAGCACGTTGCCCGTAAGGCGGTGCAGCACTTCGCGGTAGGCCTCCTCCACGTCGCCCAGGTCGTGGCGGAAGCGGTCGATATCCAGCGGCTCGTGCGTGCGGGCGTCCCAAAAGCGGCAGGTATCGGGCGATACCTCGTCCGCCAGCAAAATCTGGCCCTTGTAGCGGCCAAACTCCAGCTTAAAGTCAATCAGCTCAATATTGATCTCGGCCATGCAGCCGCTTACAATCTCGTTCACGCGCAGGCTGAGCTCCTCCATGCGCTTTATTTCCTCCGGCGTAGCCAGGGACATGGCCGTAATATGGGTCAGGTTCACCAGCGGGTCCTCAAGCTCCGGGTCCTTCAGGCAATATTCCAGCACCGTGTTTTTAAGCCTGGTGCCGTCCGGATAGCCAATGCGCCGGGCCAGGCTGCCTGCCACAATGTTGCGCACCTTTACCGTAACCGGGATGATTTCCACACGCTTCACCAGCGAGCAGCGGTTATCGATCCGGCGGATAAAATGGTTGGGCACGCCCTTGTCGGTAAGCATTGTAAACATATATTCACAAATCAGGTTATTGATTTCGCCCTTGCCAATAATGCGGCCCCGCTTCAGCCCATGAAAAGCGAAGGTTTCATCCCGATAGTAAACAACCGCCTCATCCGGGTTCTCCGTGGCGTAAAGGCGCTTGCCCTTGCCCTCGGCAATCATGTCGGTAATGTTCTCCATGCGTTTTCCCTCTTAGCCATCTGGTTCATTTGGTTTGGTTCGCCCTATTTTAACACGCTTCGCGGCCTTGCGCAAGCTTCGCGTTCTTAAGCCAATCCAATTCAAAATATGACTTATCGGAATCAATATACTTCTAATACGCCATTTCTATCGTTGACACCATTCGGTTACAGATGTTACAATACCCACTGAAAGAAAGAACTTACAAAAGCTGGATTAGGAGTTGAACCCTGTATGTGCGAAGACGTTTTTGCCGCGATCAGCTGCACATATCATGCTCTTACCCATGCGGAACGCGGTATTGCCGATTATGTGCTGTCGCATTCTCAAGACATCCTTTCCATATCCATTGTTGAGCTGGCGCAAGCCTGCGGCATAAGCAACAGCACACTTTTTCGCTTCTGCCGGCATTTGGGGTACAAGGGCTACCGCGAGTTCCACACAGCGCTTATTATAACCCTGCACAGCCATAACATGCTGCGCAAGCCTTCTGACGGCGACGGCCGCGAGCCCAACGCCTCCCTCGCGGGCGCGATCAGGCGCACCTATCTCAGCATGGCCTACGTGCTCAGGCAAACCTATGCGGCGCTGGATCCCGCCGTTATGCGGCAGGCCGTTCAAAACCTAATGGCAGCCAGGCGCATTGTGGTAATCGGCGCGGAGGAATCGCTGGCCGTAGCGCTGCGGGCCTGTGTGGAGCTTTTGCGCCGCGTGCCATGCACCTTCTGCCCGCGGGATCTTCAAGCCCGGCAGCTGATAACCGCCTCCCTCACGGCTGACGAGGCTTTGATTGTGTTTTGCACCGAGGATGCCGACGCTTTGCCTATGGATATGATCGAGAAGGCGCACCGCAAAGGCGTTTATATTCTGGCATTTTCACGTTTTCCCCATTCGCCCTTTCGCACAGTGGCCAGCCACATGCTTGTGTATGAGCACGGCCTGGACGCCGGAATGCAAGGCCCGTCCCGTCTGGTTTCCGGCGTTTTTCTGGCGGCGGTGCTATCCAGCCTGTACGCGCAGTTCGCGCATGAGGCTTTCCTATCCCCAGAGCAGGAAACGCCGTTATAGGCAAATGACAAAAAGCCCATTCCGGCAGTGCCGGAATGGGCTTTTTTTTAGACTGCGTATGAATCAGTACTTGCGCTTGCGTGCAGCTTCAGCCTTCTTTTTGCGTTTTACGCTGGGCTTTTCATAATGCTCACGCTTGCGAGCCTCTGCCAAAACACCTGTGCGAGCACATTGACGTTTGAACCGCTTCAGAGCGCTTTCCAGGGATTCATTCTCGCGGATGCGTACCTCGGACACTGTTATCCCTCCCCTCGCGCATACCGCCTGGCCCCTTCTACAGCCCTCTGGCCTTGAAAGAGCATATGGCGACCATATGTTTATTATAGCGCTTATCTTTCATGCCGTCAACCATGAATTTTGAACAGGATGTAAATTTCACGGCGAATTGGCGGGGTAGGCCAAGCCCGCCCGCGCACCGAATAAGCCGTTAAGCAGCGCCCGCGCGCCGGCTGCGCAAAGCGCCTTACGCCATGCGCTCGCTAAGCTTTTCCCCGCCCAGCACATGGTAATGCATGTGTTTCACCGTTTGGCAGGCGTTTTCGCCGCAGTTGTTCACAATGCGGTAGCCGCCCTCCTCAAGGCCAAGCTGCTTTGCCACCTTGGCGCAGGTCCGCAGGCAGGCGGCCAGCTCGTGATCGCTCAATTCGGCGTTATGCGCCACGTCGGGCGTATGCTTTTTGCTGATGACCAGCACATGCGTGGGCGCCTGCGGGCTGATATCGTAAAACGCGTAGGTATCCTCATCCTCGTACACCTTGCGGGAGGGGATTTCCCCCGCCATGATCTTGCAAAACAAACAATCCTGCATGCGGCATTCCTCACTTTCATACAATAGGTTCCCAGGTTTGATTCATTCCACAACCGCGCCGTGCATTCCTTCCTGCGTAAGCCCGTCCAAACGCACCCGCGCTAGGGTTCCGGGTTCGCCGCCCGGCACGCGCACATGGATGTATTCCGGCGTATAGCCCGTTACGGTTCCGTCGGGCTGGCGTTCCTCCAAAAGCACTGAAACGGTCGAGCCCAAAAAACGCTCATGGTACTGCTTTGCCAGCGCATCGCCCAGCGCGATCAGCCGCTTGACGCGATCGGCCTTCGCCGCCTCCGGCACTTGCTCCTCCATCGTTGCGGCAGGCGTGCCCTCGCGCGGGCTGAATGGGAACACATGCAAGCGCGCAAAGCCTACCTTTTCACAAAAGGCAAGCGTCTGGCGGAATTCCGCCTCCGTTTCGCCGGGAAAGCCGATAATCACGTCCGTGGTGAAGGCGGCGTTGGGCCAGCATGTACGTATGCGGCAAACCGCTTCCCAGAACTGCTGGGTATTATAGCCGCGCTTCATGCGGCGCAGCACGCTGTCGCTGCCGCTTTGCAGCGCCAGATGAAACTGCGGGCACACCTGCGGCAGCGCCTTGAGCGCGCTTGCAAACGCGTCCGTAGCCACGCGGGGCTCCAGCGAGCCCAGCCTGACGCGCATAACGCCCTCCGCCTGGCAGGCGGCTTCCACAGCCTGCGCCAATGTGGGCCTGCCCTCCAAATCGCGGCCATAGCTGGTAAGATGGATGCCCGTAAGCACCAGCTCCCGGAAGCCCGCCCTCGCCAGCGCCTGCGCTTCCTCGCGGATGGCGTTTATCGGCCGCGAGCGCACGCCGCCCCGCACCGCAGGGATGATGCAGTAGGTGCAACGGTTGTCGCACCCCTCCTGGATTTTCATCACGGCCCGGGTATGCCCTTCATGGCTATGGATGGTCAAGGGCTCGTAGGGCGCGTTTTCCACGCCGTCAACGGCCACGGTCTGGGTGTTTTGCGCAATGGCCTCTTCCAGCAGCTCCACCACCCGGCTGCGGTACTGCGTGCCCAGGATAAGGCGCGCGCCCGTGCCGCGCAGGGCCTCGCCCATGCGCTGGGCCAGGCAGCCGGCGATCACCAGCTCAGCCTGCGGGTTGCGCCGTTTGCAGCGGCGGATAAGCTGCATGCTTTTTTTATCGCCCGTGCCGGTTACGGTGCAGGTGTTCACCACGTATACGTCCGCGGGCGCGCCGCCTTCGGCAACGGCGTAGCCCTGGCGCTCAAAGGCCTCCAGCATGGCCTGCGTATCGTATTGGTTTACCTTGCAGCCCAACGTGGTAAAGCTGACCGTCTTTTGCATCCCCGCTCACCTCACATTTCGCCAAGCGCGCCCCACAGCACGCTCAGGGCGCACAAACCGGCGGTTTCCGTCCTAAGGATGCGCCGTCCCAGCGTAACGCTTACGGCGCCCGCCTCCCTTAGCTGCGCCTGCTCCTTGGATGAAATGCCGCCCTCCGGCCCAATCACAAGCACCACGCGCAGCGGTACGCCATGCGCCTGCACATATCCGCCAACCGCCTTGGATAGCGGCAGCGCATGCTCCTCCTCCCAGGCCACAAGCAGCAAATCCGGCTTCTCGGCCTGCATGCGCTCAAGCGCAGCCGAAAAGCCTCGCGTTTCCGATACTTGCGGCACATGCGCCCGTCCGCTCTGCTTGGCGGCCTCCAGGGCAATGCGCGCAAGGCGCTCGCGCTTCTTCTCCGCGCGCTCCGCCTTGTCGCCACGGGCCACGCTGCGCTCCATCTCCACGGGCCATAGCTCCCAAGCGCCCAGCTCCGTGGCTTTTTGCACAATCCATTCCAGCTTGTCCGCCTTGGGCAGGCCCTGCCACAGCGTTACATGCGTCCGTGCCTCGGGCGACGGGCATTCCGCCGTCACCCTGGCCTGCGCGGCCCTTTCATCCACGGTTTCCAGCGTGGCCGCCCAAAGCGCGCAGCCATCCAACAGGCGCACCTCCTCGCCCGGCCGCAGGCGCAAAACGCGGGCGGCGTGCCGGCTTTCCTCACACGAGAGGGTAACAAGCTGCCCTGCTGCGGCAATAGGCTCCTCCGTATAAAACCGGTGCATCACTTTGCCTCGTTTCGCAGGGCCAGCGCTACCCACTCGCCCTTTTCTATGCGGTCGTATACGGCATAGCCCGCCTTCTCCGCCGCCAAAAGCACATCCTGCTCCCGCTCGCGGATAATGCCGGAGCAAATGAGCAGCCCGTTCCGCTGCAAATGGCGCGTAAGCGGCCCGGCCAGCATGCAGATGGCGTCCGCAACGATGTTGGCCACGGCCAGCTCGCAGGGCATGGTTTCGCCTTTGCACAGGTCGCCCACCACCACGCGCACATGGCCGTCCACAGCGTTAAGCGCCACGTTTTCCCTGGCAACCTTAACCGCGTCCGGGTCGATGTCAATGGCCAGCACATCCTTCGCGCCCAGCTTGGCCGCCGCAATCGCCAAAATGCCGCTGCCGGTGCCCACGTCCATCACGCGCATACCGTCCTGCAAATGCTTTTCCAAAAGCTGCATGCACATGTTGGTGGTTTCATGGGTGCCGGTGCCAAAGGCCATGCCTGGATCCAGCTCGATCACCAAATCGCCGGGCTTGGCGGCATAGGGCTCCCACGTGGGCTTTACCACCAACCGGCTGCCGATGCGGAAGGGCTTATAATACTTCTTCCAGTTTTCGGACCAGTCCTCGTCCGCCACGCTTTTCATATCCATTGCAAGCGTGCCAAGGTCGATGCCGTCCGCCGAGGCCTTGAGCCCGCTTAAGCGCAGGCGCACGCTTTGCAGCACGTCATGCGTATGCTCGTTTTGCTCAAACCAGGCCTTCACCAGCACGTCCTTGGGCATATCGTCCAGCATTTTGGGGTCGTACAGCTCCCAATGCACGCCTGCCTGATGGGGGTCTGGCACATCCGCGCGGTCAACGATCTCCGTACCCGCCGCGCCAAGGCCCATCAATTCATCGCTGATGAGGTCGCTGCCCATTGTTGTGGTATGCACCACAGCCTCGCACCACTGCATACAAACGCTCCTATCCTAATGGTTTGAAAAACGCCCAAAAGCGTGCGCGGCGGGGCCATGCCCGCCCGCAGCACGCTTTTGGCCTTAATTGTTAAAAATATCCTTCAGCTTATCCGCGAAGCTCTTGCGGCCCTCGTATTCCTTGCCGCCCATGCTCTCGTCCAGCTGCCTGAGCAGATCCTTCTGCTTTTCGTTCAGCTTTTTGGGCACTTCCACATGCACGGTCACAACCAGGTCGCCCTTGAGGCCGTTTTTCAGCGAAGGAATGCCTTGCCCCTTGATGCGGAACTGCGTTCCTGTTTGCGTGCCCTCGGGGATGCGCTGCTTAACCGGCTTTTCCAGGGTGGGCACGTCCAGCTCCGCGCCCAGGGCCGCCTGCGTTATGCTGATGGGCATATCCAGCAGGATGTCGTTGCCGCTTCGCTTAAACAGCTTGTGCGGCTTTACCGAAACGGTAATGTACAAATCGCCCGCCGGGCCGCCGCGCATGCCGGGCTCGCCCTCGCCGCGCTTAACCAGGCTTACGCCGTCCTGAATGCCAGCAGGGATGCGCAGCTTCAAATTGCGCTTGCGCCGCACACGGCCGGTGCCGCCGCAGCTTTGGCACTTGTCCTTGATGATTTTGCCCTCGCCATGGCAGGTAGGGCAGGTACGAACCGTTACCATAAAGCCGCCGCCCGTGCGTACCTGGCCGGATCCCTTACAGGTGGGACAGGTCTGGGGCTGGGTGCCGGGTTTGGCGCCGCTGCCGCCGCAAGCGTCGCAGGCTTCATTGCGGAAAAAATCAATGCTCTTTTCGCAGCCAAAGGCCGCTTCTTCAAAGGTAATGGTAATGCGGTGCTGCACGTCGTTGCCCTCAATGGGCGCATCCCGCCGGGAGGCCCCGCCCATGCCGCCGCCAAAAAAGGTATCGAAAATGCTTTCGAACCCGCCCATACCGCCAAAGCCGTTAAAATCGAAGCCGCCAGCCCCGCCGCCGCCCATTTGCGGGCCGTCAAAGCCGAACTGATCATAGCGCTTGCGCTTTTCGGGGTCGCTCAAAACCTCGTTGGCTTCGTTGAGCTCCTTAAAGCGCTCCTCTGCGCCCTTATCGTTGGGATGCAGATCGGGATGGCACTCCTTGGCCTTTTTGCGGTATGCGCTTTTAATTTCCGCGTCGGTGGCGTTCTTGCCTACGCCCAGCACCTCGTAATAATCGCGCTTTGCCAAAAGCTCACCTACTTACTCATATGTGAAAACCAAAATCGTTTTTTCATAAACATGCTTCAATCCCCTTCCCCACGTCGCCGCCGGGAAAGGGGATTTCTGCGCGCCTTTCCCATTTATCTGGGAAACGCTCTCCCGGGGACAAGCCCCTGGATTCACCGCCGGGCCGCGCCCGGCTTACTTCACTTCCGCGTCTGCGTCGATGGTGCCGTCGTCGTTTACCTGCGGGCCGCCCTCGGCCCCGCCGTTCTGCGCGGCCTCCTGCTGGTACAGCTTGCCAAAGATGGCGTACACCTTCTGGGTCATCTGCTCCATGGCGTTCTTGATGGCCTCGGGGTCGTTGCCCTCGCGCACCTTCTTGAACTCGTCAATCTCATGCTGCACGGTTTCCTTATCGGCGGCGTCCAGCTTGTCGCCGTTCTCGCGCAGCTGCTTCTCCATCTCGTAGATCAGGGTGTCGGCGCGGTTTTGCACCTCCACCTCTTCCTTGCGCTTCTTGTCCTGCTCGGCATACTGCTCGGCTTCCTTCACGCGCTGGTTGATCTCCTCCTCGGTCATGTTGGTAGAGGCGGTGATGGTGATCTTCTGCTCGTTGCCGGTGCCTTTGTCCTTGGCGGACACGTTCACAATGCCGTTGCGGTCGATATTGAAAGTAACCTCGATCTGCGGCACGCCGCGGGGCGCGGCGGGAATGCCGGTGAGCTGGAAGCGGCCAAGGGTCTTGTTGTCATAGGCCATGGGGCGCTCGCCCTGCAGCACGTGGATTTCCACGGCGGTCTGCCCGTCGGCGGCGGTGGAGAACACCTGGGACTTGCTGGTGGGGATGGTGGTGTTGCGCTCGATAAGCTTGGTAAAGATATGGCCCTCGGTTTCCAGGCCCAGGCTCAGGGGCGTTACGTCCAGAAGCAGTACGTCCTTAACCTCGCCGCCCAGCACGCCCGCCTGGATGGCCGCGCCAACAGCCACGCACTCGTCGGGGTTAATGCCCTTGAAGGGCTCCTTGCTGGTGATCTTCTTTACAGCGGCCTGCACGGCGGGGATACGGGTGGAGCCGCCCACCAGAATGATCTTGTCAATCTGCGCGGCGGTAAGGCCGGCGTCCTTCAAAGCCTTGTTCACAGGCTCGATGGTGCGATCCACCAAATCGGCGGTCAGCTCGTCAAACTTGGCGCGGGTCAGGGTCAAATCCAGGTGCTTGGGGCCGGTAGCGTCGCTGGTGATGAAGGGCAGATTAATGTTGGTGGACATCACGCCGCTCAGGTCAATCTTGGCCTTCTCGGCAGCCTCCTTCAGGCGCTGATAGGCCATTTTGTCCTGGCGCAGGTCAATGCCGTTCTCCCGCTTAAAGGAATCAGCCACATAGTTGATGATGCGCTCGTCAAAATCATCGCCGCCCAGGCGGGTGTCGCCGTTGGTGGCCAGCACCTCAAACACGCCGTCGCCAATTTCCAGAATGCTTACGTCAAAGGTGCCGCCGCCCAGGTCGTACACCAGAATCTTCTGGCCGCCTTCCTTATCCAGGCCATAGGCCAGGGAAGCGGCGGTGGGCTCGTTGATGATGCGCAGCACCTCCAGGCCCGCGATGCGGCCCGCGTCCTTGGTGGCCTGGCGCTGGCTGTCGCTAAAATAAGCGGGTACGGTGATAACAGCCTGGGTAACGGTTTCACCCAGGTACGCCTCTGCGTCCGCCTTGAGCTTTTGCAGGATCATGGCGCTGATTTCCTGGGGCGTATAATCCTTGCCGTCCACATTTACCTTGTGCGCGGTGCCCATTTCACGCTTGATGGAAATGATGGTGCGGTCCGGGTTGGTGATGGCCTGGCGCTTGGCGATCTGGCCAACCAAACGCTCTCCGTCCTTTGTAAAGGCCACAACCGAAGGCGTGGTGCGCGCGCCTTCCGCGTTAGGGATAACGGTGGGTTCGCCGCCCTCCATGACGGCGACGCAGCTGTTGGTGGTGCCAAGGTCAATACCGATAATCTTAGACATAGTGTTTATCCTCCCTCAAATTGCTTGCGCCTGCGCGCAAATTTGGTAATTCGCGTTCCTAAAGAAATGTATGTGTCAACGGCGGTATACCGCCGATGCAAAGGGGAAAACGGTTATTCGGGAACAACCTTCACCATTGCGTGCCTGAGCACCGCGCCCTCCATGCGGTAGCCCTTTTGCAGCACCGCGCATACGGTGCCGGGCTCCCCGTCCTCGGGCGCGCCCTGCATAACCGCGTTTTCCAAATTGGGGTCAAACTTTTCACCCAGCCGGTCAATGGGGGTAATGCCGCGCTTCTCAAATGCCTCGCAAAGCTGGCGGTATACCATTTCAACGCCGCTTCTGAGCGATTCGTCCGGGCTTTCCGCAGCGGCCAGGATCGCGCGCTCCAGATTGTCTATCACCGGCAGCAGCGTGGTGGCAAAGCTGCGCGCGCCATCGTCAAAGGCCTCCTTGCGAACGTTCTGGTTGCGCCGGCGGAAGTTCTCAAAATCCGCCTGTACGCGCTGCGCCATCGCCAGGTATTCCTCCTGCTTGGCAACCGCGGCGGCCAACGCCTCCGCTGCCTGCGCGTCCTCCGTTTCTTCCTTCGCCGTCTCCTGGGCGGCTTCGGGATCCATGGCCTGCTGCGCGGCTTGCTCTACCTCCGCCGCCTCGTCCACGGCCTCGGCCACAGGCTTCTGTTCAACGTCCTGCATGCTTTCCCCTCTTTGCTTTTTCTTTTTCTTCGTCATGGTTTCCTCACTCCTTGTCCTGCCTGAGCAGGTCGGTGAGCTGCTTGCCCATGGCGCTCAAAATTCCCAGCACGCGGCCATACTCCATACGGGTAGGGCCAATCACGCCGATGGTGCCATGGGTGTTGTCGCTCAGGCGATAGGTGGCCGTTACCAACGAGCAATCCTCCAGCTCCGGGATGCCCGTTTCCGGGCCGATGCGCACGGTAAAGGCCATTTCGCCGTGGTTTTCCAAAAGGCGTATCAGCTTGTCTTTGGTTTCCAGCACGCTTAGGAAGCTCTTGGCCTTTTCCACATCGCTGTATTCCGGAAAGTTCAGGATGTTGCTGGTACCGCCCAGCGCCAGCTTGGCTTTTTTGGCGCCGTCGCTTTCCACCGCTTCCAGAAAATCCGCCACGCCCTTGAGGGCCTGCCCGTTGCCATCCTGGCTGCCAAAGGCGCTGCGCAGGATCTTTTGCGCCTCGCTGATGGTATGCCCGCTTAATTGCTCGGTGAGCATGCGGCTGATGGCGTACAGGGCGTCCGCGTCCAAATCGCCGCCTACGTGAATCACCGTATCGCGCATGATGCCGCCGTCTGTCACAATCACCAGCAGCGCGCTTTGCGCGCTCACCGGCACCAGCTGCAACGTGCGGATGCGCAGCTCCGCCCCCTTGGGGCTCATCACCAGCGATGTGTAATGCGTAAGGCCTGAAAGCACCTGCGCCGCCCGGTTAATCACATCCTCCATCTGCTGGGCGCGGCTGGTAAAATACGCGCCCACCGTGGCGGCGTCATCCGTGCGTATGGAGCCGTTTTTGAGCAGCTGATCCACATACAGGCGGTACGCCTTCGCGCTGGGAATGCGCCCCGCGCTCACATGCGGCTGATCCAGATAGCCAAGCTCCTCCAAATCGCTCATTTCATTGCGAATGGTGGCGGAGCTCAAGCCCATCTCATACTTCTTGGAAATCGTGCGGCTGCCCACGGGAATGGCAGTCAGGATATAATCGTCGATGATCGCCTGCAAAATGCGGAATTTGCGCGCGTCCATCATCATACCGCCATCTCCCTTCGTTACCATATCGGTTCCGTTTGTTAGCACTCGTTTGGGTTGAGTGCTAACACATGCATATCATATGACAGCCCAGGATGTTTGTCAAGGGCTTTTGCAATTTTTGAGCGCGAATTCAAGGTTTGTTCACAAACCTTCAGGCCGTCGAAAAAGCTCGTCTGCGGCGATCTTTTCCGCCTAGATTGCGCTGTTCGCCTACTCGCTGCGCTCGCCGGGCGGCGAAACCTTGCTGCGCAAGGCTTCCGAAACCGGCGTACACGCCGCCGGTTTCGGAA